>Ga0179593_1448221_pt1 | contig 13727 bp, 22 predicted proteins | sample CZODoug2_1_08_16_FD_185931 | JGI IMG/M metagenome (GOLD analysis project Ga0179593, IMG submission 185931) | Vadose zone soil fungal communities from Angelo Coast Range Reserve, California, USA - CZODoug2_1_08_16fungal (PacBio error correction) | ecosystem: Environmental > Terrestrial > Soil >... | reverse complement strand
TCCCCGTATTCTGAGTGGTTCCCCTGCCTTTTTTTTTCCCCAGGGCAACTTTGCTCGGCGGCGCTTTTTTGATTTCCCCCGTTAAAGCTGAGTTCTTCACAAACTTTTTTTCGCACTATCTTTGCCGCTTTGACTTTTTCCGTTGCCTTTTTATTTTGCGTGGCCGTCCCTCCACCCCGCAGGGCGTTCGCGACTTTCTGTCTGAGTCTAATGAACTGCTGAGTCCTCCCCCTCCCTTCCCCCGCAGGCCCGTACGCCCCCTGTGGCCGGTTCTCCGCACATCCCTGCATCGCCTTGCCCCTGCTTTTTTTTTTTTCCCTGTGATTTCTCAGGCCCGCGCCAGACTACACACTCATTTCATTTGACCCCGACCCACATCTTTTTTTCAGTCCCCCCCCCTCCTCTGTGGCTAATTGGTCTGGTGGCTTTTGTCTCCGTTTTTTCTGACTTTGGTTTTTTGGCCGCTTATCCTCCCTCCCGTGTCCAACCCCTCCTCCCCTGTGCCCCCATCCTTAATTGCAATCGTTCTTTCCCCAAGCCGACAACGCTAGTCTTCGGTTTGTTATCTAGGGGTTCCACCTCTTTTTGGTAGTTCCCATCTTTGAAACAATGGACCTTTCTTTTTATTTTTTTTTTTCAAAATTTTCCAATACTGGATCATGAGACACAACTCAACAGAATTCCCGTCGTTCTCATTTTCTCGCCCGACCTTCCAAGATCCGGACCGACCCCCCGTGGATTTTTTGGGCGTAGTGAATTCCCTTTTGTAGGGTTATCTTTTTTGCATTTTTTCCACCGTGCAAATTCACCCACTTCCCCCCCACCAGTACTTCCCCTGTTGCACGCCCCAATTATGTTCGAAGTAGCTCCCACTCCCTGTTCTATAGGTTTTGAGTTTTCCCCGGGCCCCCCCCCCCAGACGACCTCCAAATAGCGACATTCCCCCCCCTGTCCTACCGTGGATTCTCCGGATTTCTTGCCCCCAAGCGATCACCCTGCCACAGATTGGGCCCCAAGACTTCACTTAGTTCACGGAGGCTACTTGATCGAATCCTTGCGATGCCCTGACCCGTTGTTTCGTCTTCTTGTCCCTTTGCTCATTTTTCCCACTCATCAAAGCGTGGGTCTCCCCTTGACCCCTTGGGTTCCCCCTATTGAGTTCGGAAACCCCCACTGGAATCATGATCTTTTCTGTCGCATTCGACCTTGCAAGCTTCTTTGTATGGTTTGCCCCCCCCGTGGCCCGGAGAAGTCCTTCCTCTCTTGATGGACTTTCCCCCCCCCTGGGCTTTTGGCGCCTACCCTCTCTTTGCCCTTGACTCGAGTGATTTTTTTCACGATCCCGGAACTTTCGATTTCAATCTTTGATCTCAGGGGACCATTGGCGTTTCGCCTTTTTCTTTTCGGCCCCGGACACGCGTTTCCCTTCCCTGCAGGGGATTTTTTTTCCCTGTTGTTCTTTTTTTTTCCGTGCCCTAATCTCTGGACGAACGCTCCCCTTTATTGCACAACCTTCTACCCCAGGCGCGTTCCCCATTCGCGCATGACCTTTTTTGTTCCTTCGCTGCAATATTTCTGCGCGCACTGTTTTCCTTTCCTATAATTCAGGCGGGCTTTTCCCTTCCTTCAACTCGCCGCGTTTATAAATAACCCTGAGCACCCACCCCTAATGATTTTGGGACCTTCTCCAACCGCACCCGTTTGCTTCTGAAATACTGGGCAGGTTTGGGTTTGGCTCTTTTTTCTGAGCCCCAGCACCTCCCGTTTGTACGTTCCCTTGCTGTGATTTTTCGGTGGCCCTTTTTACTTTGTTCTCTTTTTATCTGTTAAACCGCTTGGTCTCCTCCCCGTTTTGGTTGCTCTCAGGTTTCTGCCGTTTTTCTTTCTTGTCCCGCGCCCTATTCCCCAACGCACCTGCTGCCTCGCGACAACTCAACCTTGCGCCCCCCCCCCCCCCCCCCTGGGGGTGCCGTGGAGCGTCGTCAGGAACGGGGGCATTTTGGGTTGATACACTTCTTAAAGACGCAACCTTCCTTGCCCAGTTGGCTCCCTGTGATGCTGTCTGAGTCAAGTACGCGTTTGAGCAGTTGTCGCTACTCCGCCCGGTCTTCCCGTGTTACGGGCGTGCCCAACCGTCCCTGTTTTGCGGCTGTTAAACTCTGCGCTCGCCTGTTTTTTCTCCACCGGAGTCCCTACCTACCTTGATTGAATTGCGCTTTTTGGGGTTTTTTTTGGGGTGGGGTTACACTCCGTCCCTCGTTTTATCCATTTCTTTGAACCGTTGCGTTTTTCATCGTCGGGGAATACTTTTGTCCCCGGACAATCTTTCGCGGCCCCCTCGAATCTTCAATGGGTTTTTTTCAACTCGTTTTCACTTTTTTTTTCTGAGTTTTTGACAGAATCACGGCTGGTCTGTCATCCCCACCATTCCGCCGCCAACCTTTTCTGTTCCGGCCCCTGTGGGCAAGGTTCGTCCCATTCCGACGATTGTATTGTCACCTACAACTCAGCACGATGCGCTTCCGAAGAAGTTCCCAATTTCTGCTTTTCCTCGGGATTTGTCTTTTTTTTAATGGAGCACTCTCGAGAGAGCACATTGCTCCCCGAACGACACCCCCCCTCCGTTTGCTGGCAGATTTTTTCTCTCCTTGCAGCTGTTGGAATGCACGCGCCCCCCGGAAGCCCCCCCTCCCGCGGTTTATTTTGGTTTTTTCCTACCCGGCCTTGGATTGTTCGCGTCCCCCGCGCGTTCCCTGGTGGTGAGGGTCGCCGCCTTTTTATTCCACCCCACTGTTCCAGCTGGAACAAAAGCCCAGCCCGGGAGGGACGCTCCTTGTGACTGGATTCTGAACCCCCCCCCTGCGTTTTTTTATGTGAGTTCGATGTGAGTATGCGGTTTCGAATAACTTCCCCATTGCATGTTTTCGTTTTTTTGCCCGACCGTTTTGATTTTTCCTTTTTTTTCTCTCACAATTAGTGATCCCCCCCCCGTCCTTAATCCCCCCCATTTTGGTGAAATTTTCCATTTTTCTGTTTCCCAAAACGCTTTTTTCCTGCCCCTTTAGCGGCACCTTCCCTTCTGGTTCCGCGCCGCCCCCCCCCCCTTTGCCCCACGATTGGCCCCTCTCATTGGGATCCAAAAGGGGTGGCGTTTTCGGCTGTTTTTGGACCGCATTTCCAAACTTTACCCATTGTTTTTTTCCTGCGTCTTCATCCTGAATCAATTTTTGCCTTTGCCCACATGTCCCGCAGGCTTTTTTCTGCTTCCTTTTCCCTTGCCGGGCCCGGCACGTGTTTGTCATAGAGCTTCTTTTTAGGTTTAAGGCTCTCCCCCCCTTTTCATTTGCCGCCTACAAACTGCTCTTCCACACCCGTTGCGAGGCCCCCCCCAACAGTTCTTTTCCCTGCTTCCGTCACTTTGTCCACCTCGCGGGCAAATTTTCGGTTTCGTCCTTTTTCAGATTCAAAAGGACCCCCGTCCCTCGGGCTGTTTCTGGCCCGGGTTTTTCGTTTTTTTTTCCGGACAACGGCTTTTAAATTTGATTTGGTTTTCCCAGGGAGCCCGAGCACTTTTCCCCAACCACTTTCCCCCCCATGTTTTTAACGATGTCGGGCCAAATACCTTTCCCCCGCCACCCCGTTTTTGTGTTGTTAACTTCCTCTTGTGCAGCCATGTGCCCCGTCCCCTGTTTTTTCATTTGACCTCAGGCTTCGGTGCCACTCAAGGTCTTGTTTGCCGCTTTGGCTCCGACCCTAGTTTTTGGCTTCTCTGTTCGAACGGCAAATATTGCTTGACCCCGTTTTTCTCACCCCCATTATTATATCTTTCTCTTCTTTTTCAGCGTTGTTGTTTGGTCCTGGTCGCTATTTAGAACCGATTTGCGTGTTTGACTGTGTGCCCTTTTTTACGTTTTCCGAAGTTTTTTTTCGTCACCTCTTCCGGAGCACTCCTCCTCCCTGCTCCGATTGATGGGGGCTTTTCACCGGCTTCTTTTGCCGGACGTTCGACAGCCTATAGGGAAAATCCTTTCTTCCCACCGACTTCCCTGCGACCCACCCTCGGCTTGCGCGTAGGTCCCGTTTGAACCATCATTTTTTCGTTTTCACCTCGGTCGGCTTTTTGAATTTTTTCTCGTTCTCCTTTTGACAAATTTTTTTTTCCCCACGGCACTGACGATTTGTTTCGCTCTGATCTAAACCTTTTTTTACTTCCTTCTCGCCCCCCCCAATCGGGTTTGGGTCTTTCTTCTAGTTTTTTCCCCGCTCCATTCCGCAAAATTTGAGAAGATACGGCCTTCTCGGGAACTCAATCTTTGTTGTTTTGAAGAGTTTGATTTCTGCTTCTCCCCAGCGGGCCGCACAGGCCCCCGTCCTTTGAGTTCCTTGCGCCCCGCCCCCATACCCGACCCGCACGGGCGGACCCGCCATTGTCCAAGTAATTAAAGCTATGTTTAAAGTACGTGGCTGTTTTTGGGTTTGCCTCGTCCCCGCACCCTGAAGCAACTGCGGCTTCGGACTACACACAGAACACCAAGGAGAAAAGCGTCCGGGGATGGCCCCACATGGGAATGTGGCCACAAACCGTCCCTGCCTGTCAAAAAAACCAAAAGGCCGCCCTAGTGCCCATACCGGAAAAAATTTTTTTTCCTCCCCCACTAGGAAAAGCACCCTCTTTAGAGCCCAGGGTTGCCACCACAGACCACATCAATATCGAGACAGAGGGCACCACACCCCCCCCCTTTTTCAGATTGCTTTTCAAAGCCTTGTTGGTCTTCGGACGCCATTTTGAAAACCGATATTTTTTGTTTTTTGGACGGTCACCGCTGGCACACATTTTTTGATGGAAAGCGTTTCCTTCCATTTTGCACCCGCTGCCCCCCTTCCCCCCCTTGTGCCCCAGTTCATTTTCTTGATTTTCCCGTGTGTGACGTTTTGGCCGAGATTTCGGTTTCTGCCCACACATCCCCAACCCCCTCCTTGAGAGTCCAGTCGTGATACCCCAGTTACCAACCATTCCCCCCCACCCCTCCTCCCTTTCTTCCCCCCAACTCCCCAAGTCTGTCTTTTCCCCCCGGAGGCGGTGGTTTTTTTTCCCCCATGAGCCCCCCTCGTGCAAGACAAACCTTTCGTGATTTTTTTCATGGTCGTGGGGGGCGCCCTTCGCAATTCCCAGCTACCCCTACGGTCATATCCCTTTTCAGTCTACCATCCCCGTCAACACTTCTTTTTTTTTTTCTGAATCCGCCCCTTTGTGGTACATTTTTATAAGTTTTCCCATCAAATCCGTAGTTCATTTTAACAATCTTTTAACAAAGAGAGTCCGGTTATGAAGGTCCTTTTTCCCTTCACTCCGAGCTCCCTTTGAATGTTTCCCCCCTCCTTTGCCCAACCCCTTGCTTGGATTTTACCCTGGTTCTATTACCTTTGGTCCCCCATTTCTCCATGATAGGATTACCCGTTTCTCGTCCCTCCCGTGGCCCCCGTAACCCTTTCCAGTTTCTTTTCACTTTTTTTTCCATCTTCATTCTTTTCTTACGGTCCCAGCTGTCGTCGTGGGCCCACCGGTGGATTGCTTGGTTTTTTTAAGAAACTACATGCGACTGGTTGACGCCCCTTGACCTTCATTTTGCCAAAGAGCTCCCAGCAAGACCCACCAAACCCCCCAACAGCCCCACTCCTGTTTTGCCCTTTACTTTTTACATCCCCCCGTTCCCATAATGTTTTGGTAGGCGATTTCCTTGTAGTATTCGTGGTAAACCTTGCTGCAGTCTCCTTACAGTTTCCCATGTTTGTTTTTTTCCCGTCTACTTTCCCTCTCCCTCCTGCGTTTCATGATTTTCCTTTTTTTCACAGCGGAAAGGGTTCTCCGTTTTTTTGTTTTTTTTTTTTTCTTTTTTTTTTTTTTTTTTTTTTTTGTTGTGGTGCACCACCCTTTAATTTTTTGCTACCATCATTTGGATCGAACGCTTTTGTGTGCACTGCGATCCTCATTACCTCGAGCCGCCTCCAAGGTTTGATTTTTTTCCCGCACTCGTGATCTCTCAAATTGGGAGTGTTTCACTGGGGCGCGTACTTTTTTGCGGGGAGTGCGTGATCTTCTTCCCCTTGTATAATACATTTGTAGTTTGTGAGCCCCCCCAACCCTTCCCCGTCCTCTGGGCCCTTCTTGCTCGAGAACCTCCTTTCCGCGGCATTCCCATCCACCATTGTTTGGTAATTGCCACCAAAAACTGCGATTTGCTTTCTTTTTTTTTTTTCCGGCCCAACGTGATTTTTTTGACAAAAACAATTCTATCTTCCCCTTGTCTGTTGTTGCCGCGCCGCGTCCCCCTTTGGGCGTCCAAAGTTTAGGTGTTTCTTTTTTCGACGAGTTTTTCCCACCCTCTTCAGACTTTTTAACATTTCTGTCCGGGCCGTGATTCCACCGACATTCAATTGTCGAGGACCATTAGTCTTTTCTGAGTCAACAACTTTCCAAACCTTTTTGTCATTTACGGTAATGTGGGTTTACCTGAATCTTTGCACCCGCTGGTTACCCCGCATCTTGAGAGGTTGTCGGAACTCCCCTTCCCCAGTCATTTTCCCCCCTGTCCCGCCCCTGAATCACTGCGAGCGCGGGTGCCCCCGGTTTTTCATAAGCTTCTTTAGTTTTTCAGAGTATTTTCACAGTTGCAAACAAAATATGCCCCAATTTTTCTCTGAAAACCCCCACCACCTGGCACTTTTTGACGTATTTTTCTCTGCACAGGCTCCCACCCCCCCTCCTTCTTTTTCTTTGTTGCTCATTCTTTTAAGCCCCAATTGCCCTGCCGCTTGTCTGTGTAACCCGCCCTTCCTGAAGCCTTTTTCTCTTTTCCTTCTTTCGTTTGTCGCCTCCCCGACGGCCTATCTTTCGAGGGTGAGTTCTCCCCCAACCCACGTCTTTCTTTCTTTGCATTGGTGCTTCCGACCCAGGCTTTCCTTGTGAATTTTCCCCCCCTTAATTTCAGGCCGTTTGTGATGGGACGTCATCGTTCCTAGGGGTTTCCTCGACGTGTCCTTAACCAATTCTCATGAAAGGCTTTATACCATTCCGTCCAATGGTCTTTTTTTGTCTTCTGACGCTGTTTTTTTTTCTTTTGCGTTTTTCGACCGCGCCCTTCCCCCGATTCCCCGTTTTCCCCTTTTTTTCTCCCCGTTGCCTTCTCCTTAATTGGGCCTTGTCCGAACACCTTTTCCCCTTCGATTCGGAACCCCGCAACCAAAAACCCCCCCTGACACAACAGAAAACCCCATAACAACCCACCAACGCAACCATAAATCATCCTTCGTTTTTTCATCCCCCTATTCGTTTAGATGTCCCCTCGGAACAGTCCCTGCGCTCCACCATGTTCACAGGTTTTCCCTGTTTTTCGCTCCCCATAGAACCCCTTTTTTGTTTTTTTGTGTCTTCGGTTTTTTCTACGGCGTTGGCCAAACCCCCTTTCCCCACAGTCCCCCCGCTGCTTTTTTTTTCCCATTGCCGGGGTCTAATTGGTACTCGATCTCCATGTAGGTTCCGTTTTTTTTTTTATCCCCTTTCCACACGACCCACTTCCCACCCACCCTTTTTAAGGTCAGTTATCCCTTCCCCGTCCCCACCTCCTTATTTTATTTTTCCTTTTGCCACTCTTGGTGAGCTTTTAACGGTTGCCCCCCCCCTTTCCCCCCGCTGTACCTCTGGATTTCGCTGTCCCGCCAATCGGTCCCCCCACGAAGTTTCTTCTATCCTTTTGTGATTGACCTTTTTTTCTGTGTCCACCCCTGATGACCCCAATCCCCTTTGACTACCATCTGGTTCCTTGGATCTCCTGGGCCCCTCTTTCCCCATTGCTCTCCCCGGAGTGGGATGTTTCACGGAGGGCAAACAAGTGGTGCCCTTTGTTCAATCGTGGGCCCCCTTTTTTCTTTTGTCGTTCAAGTCACGTGCTGTACCCCCCCCTTCGCCTTTCTTGTTTGACTTGGCTTTCTCCCCACCGAAATGTCCCGGATTGTTTCCCCTTTGCACTGTCCTTTGGCTTTGTGTTCAATTTGCTTTTTTTTTACATGCGCAACCTTCGATACCTTCCCCCAATTTCATTATAAGTAACTTAATTTCGCTTTTTTCCCCCCCCGTTTTCCCCCTTACCAAATTCTTGCGGTTCTTCCCGGGTGCCATGAAACCGTTCGCTCAACCTTCCCCTACTGATCGTGTTATTTTTTTTTTGCGACCTTTTTTTTCAGCCCCATTACTTTTTACCCCTGTTATAACCTTTTCCATTTTTTTCGGTGTATGGTGGCTTGTGGTTTATGCTGGCCCCCCCACCTTCGTGTGGAACCCCCCTACTCTCCCCCAATCAAGCTGCATGGTTTGCCCCCCCCATATCGTTGCCGGGCTCCCCCGGACATTTTTTCGCCCCCTTCCCCGTTATTCGCAATTCTTTATTTTTTAAGTTCCTTTAACTGCTTGTTACCCTGCGACCCTGTCATGTGTAGCATGTTTTTTCTCCACTTTGGCCGGTCATGGAACTCCCTTGCGCCGTGCCCGGCCTCGTTTGCCCCGCCCCTGGGTCTGGAAACCTCAGTCAAAACCCCCGTTCGTGCAACAACTTCCCCCTGTGGTCCCCATGCGTTTTGGGGGGCGGTGGGCCCCTTGCCCTCTGGTGACCTTCCAGTTGGGTCGCTGAGGACTTCCCAGCGGTTTATCGCCTTTTTTTTCCTTTCCACATGCAACCCACCAACGTTGTCACTTTTTCCCCCCCCCCCTGGTTTCTTGTCCCAATGGAACCGGCGCCCAGAAATGTTTGTTCCCTGGAAGCTTGTCCGTTTTTTTTTGGAATTTTACGTGGGTTTCTTCCTGGATGGAACGTGACTCTTTCATTTTCTCCTTTTTTTTTTTTTCCCGTTGTTTTTCCGTCTTTGCAAAGGAATTGTCTTTCGCGTTTCGTTTTTCCCATCTTTCCTGACCGCCCCGGCCCCCTGTTGCTTTGTTTTGACAGTCACCGGCCCACCAGGACCTCAACTTCTGGTATTCCCCTTGGCCGTGAGCTTTTTGTGTATGCTTTTTTCTTGTTTTTCTACATCCGCCCCCTTAAGAATGTAGGACGTGTTGACCCATCTCCCGTAGCCCCTCCTGTCCCAGCAAAGTTTTCAGTTTTGATGCTTTTCTTTTGCCACTGTTTCAGGACGGCCTGGCCCTTTCATCCCCTTTTTTCGAGGTCAATAATTTTTCCCAATTTCCTTCTTTTTTTTCTTTCCCCCTCCGTTGTGTTGGTCCGTCCCCCCCTTTTCCGTTTTTTCCATTTGGTTTGGTTGAGCGCTCGTACCCGTTATTGCATCCCTCTTGATTAGTCCATTGCTCCTGAAACGTCCCAGGAAGGCACATGGCCTCATTTGACTTGGACCATTCGTTTGGTTCCTCCGTTTTCTGTCCTTTTTACAGGTTTCTTTTTCTTCGCCAACCGCAGCATAACTCTCCGTCTTTTCTTCCTGGATCCCTACGTCTTTGTCGGTGGACTTTTTTAATTTACACCACAGTGCCTTGTAGTCTTCTTTTGTTTCCCCAACTGAAACTGAGAGAATTGATTGCACAATTACTTTCAAAACCTTCCAGCCCCCCTTTTTTTTTAATATGCTCGACCTACGTTTTCCTTTTTATTAGCGTAACAATCGTCTTCTCCTCCTTTTGTCTTTTCCCCGGGACTTTTTTTACGTTTGTCTGTTCATTCTTCGTCCCTTTCCAGTTATATACATCACCTCTCAGTCCCTCTGAAAACCTGGGACACCTTCCCAAATCTTGGTTGCATGGGTTTCCCCCCCCCCGTTCCCCCTGTCCCTCCTTTGGGTTGGCTCCGCCGGTTTTTTGGCTTAATTTTTCCCCCTTCCCTTCTTTTCGACCCAAGTCCCCCCGGGGCCACTGCGCCCCTTTGAGTTTAAACCATGACTTCTGTGTGCTACAGTTCGTTTGTCCCAGCTTTCCTTTTTCCCGAATCTGGAGGTACAATGCCTCCCCCCTTTTGCACCGTCTCTGTCCTGCAGCTGTTTCTTGTTATCGTATTGGGTTCAACAGTTAACTTTTGCATGCGCCCAAATTCCCTCCGCCAATTCCTTGCTGTCCCCCGATCAAACAATGGTCCGTAGGATTGCAATCTTGAACCGTTACCCGTGATTGCTTTTTCCAGTTCCCGCTACTTTTCTCCCCTCCAGCCAAAGCTCTTTTACGTGCCCCGACCAGAGTATGAATGCTATGTTACCTGCCTTGGTAGGGCTCGCTGGCTCTTCCCCAAGATCACCTTCACACCTCCCCCACCCCCCGGTCCGTGCACTTGCACGCGGACTTGGTTTTCGGTGCCCAAGAAGCCCCTTTTCCCACACCCTTCCGGTCTCTTTAGATTTGGGAAGTTTAACGCACCCACTGAACCCTTACCCTGATTTACCATAGGGCCCCTGGTCTCTCACCTTCCTGCGATCCATTTTTCCAGCCCTCGTCCCCCCCCCCCAAGGTCGATCCACTTGCCTCCCTCTTTCGGCAAGATCTTATCACATTTTTCAGTCCCCCCATTTCACCCGTCTCCTCCCCGGCCCTCCTGTTTTCCCTTTTGCCGGCCTCGTCTTGGTCCGCGTTAGGTTTTTTTCTCACGTTAGAGGCTGTCACCCCCCCGGGCCCCCATTTTTTCAAGGTAGCATCCAACTTTCTTTTTTGGCGGCCGGATCCTGCGCCTTTTGGTTTGGACCTTTCTTTTGTGCGTTCGACTTACCTCTCCTTGATTTCCTTCCGAAGTTCCCCTTTCGACCCCTGCGGCAAACCCTCACGCGGGCTGGGTTGTCTGTTGCCCCCTCGTTGCCCTGGTGTCATTGACGGGACAGTTTCCAATTTTTCTCTTGATTCTAACTTCCCACCAGGTTCGCAGCAGTTCCCCCCAGCTCTGACGGATCGTCAACGCTCTTTTAGAGATTTTTTTTTCCTATCTCCTGGTTAACTTTTCTTTCTTCCACCCCCTTTTTCCCAATGGCTGCTCCGTCCGGGGACCAAGTTTGCGTTCCTCGTCCCCCTGTGCGCTTTCGGTCACGCTCACACGCGTAGTTATTCGGCGCACTTTGCTTTTGGAATTTCCTTGGCTGATGATTGTCCGTGCCTCCCATGGCTTCCCCCCTCTCCCCCCTAGTGACGATGAAGTCCCTCCCTGCATGCTTCTTTCCCCCTTACTGACAATGAACCCCCTTTCCTCTCCCCCTGTTTGCAAACTCATGGACCTTTGGCGAAACCGCGACCCGATTCTCTAGATGTTGACCCCCAACGGCCCAGCGCCTCTCCTAGTCCTTCAGGCGTTTCTTTCCTCCCCTGACAATTATCGCGTCCACAAAGTGGCTCAAATATGTGCGCACCCCCCCCACACCTCTTGATGTTTGTTCCCCCAGAAGCTCCCCCTCCGCAACTTTTGGACTCCCCTTTCCGGATCATTTTTGTTCGCTGTTCTGGGGTTGCCCTTGGCCATCATGCGTCACATGAAATTTTTCCCATACCGTCCTAGTCTTGTAGTCCATTTTTGTTGATGCACTTTTTTCTTGTCTCACGGCAGGGTCTTTTTTCCCGTACCGGCCCATATCACCGTACATCCCCCCGGGGATTAAGTTGTATACCCGTTGGCTCGTCCTCCCTGGTTCTACGTCTCGGTTTAGCGTTACAAATTTTCCCAACGCAACCAATTGATGCCCCTCTACTCCCCCAAACTCAGAATTGCCGACCTTTCCCCCCCCCCTTCCGGGTCCCTTTTTTTTCTTCGATCACTTTTTCAATCCGTTGCCCTGTGGCCCCCTTTCCTGGCAACTCAAATCGACTTTGCATTACCCTTTTTCTTGTCTTCTGATCTCCCTCGAGACAGGCTCTGCAACTCCTTTCCTCCCTGCCCTTTTTTTTTGTTGGAAGTCCCCGTTTGTCCTGGGTTTCGCACCTTCCTCCTTGTATCCCAGGGCAGTGGTAAGTCTGTTGCTCCCTACTCGTCCTCACGGGGTTGCTCCCTTACCTTATGATTTTTTTTTTCGTACGCCCTTGCCCCCTCTTTTAGATCATCTGGTGACACCCCCTGGATTTTTCTTTTTTTTCCTTCTGTACCCGTTTTCCCCTCCCTACGTTGACGGCAACCCCATTCGCTTTTGCTAGAGATCATTTCCATGTGGCCCCACCGGCTTTTTTTTCTTGCCCCATTTTTGCTGGACGTCTTGTACACGAACACGCGTTCTCTGAATTCCCCAATCCTTCCCCCAGTGGAAATCCCCTTTTTTCCTTCTGGTGGGTTTTTGCTGCCCTCTTTTTAATTTCTTCATGTTGAGTTTCCCCCAACCTCGACGATGTGATTCTTGCACATACCCCCCCACTAGTACCACCCCTCTCTTCCTGTGTATTTCAGCCAGCGGATGATTTCACTTGATTTTTCCGTCGGTTTTTTGGGCTGTGCAGTGCTTGCCAAATTGAATAATTTTCTTCTATGTACCACCCGGCCGAGGATTCCTCCCAGTCTGCATTTGATGCAAGTATCGTATTTTTTTCCCCTCCCTAAGAGTGCATCTCCTTCCTGTCCCCCAGACTTCCCGGGAACGCCTCTGCTTTCCGCTTTTTTTTCCCTTTGTTGTCCGACAATTCGGGCGGGTTTTTTTTTTTCCCCCCTCTTCCACCGGGTCCTCTTCTCTTGTTCCCCGTTGAGGTGATCCCTCGCCCCCCCCAGTACGCAATGGCCCCTGCGCGTTTCCCCCTCCCCCTTTGTCCGTCGTCAAGGGGTTCGTTGCAAGTATGGCTTGCTTTGAAAAACCGCTCGGGCTTGGCGTCTTTTGTTGTACCGACCTTTGGTGTTTTTTCTCTTTTTCTGCCCCTCCCTGCACACTCTACTTGTTTTTTCTTTTGTTTTTCCCGTCGTTTTTGATTCTTGGGTTCTGCCCTTCCCCCGCTGCCCCTCTCGCGGAAACCCCTGCAGTTCATTTGCTTTCGGTTGCACAAGATTATTCATTTTCCTTGCGGTGGAGGACTCTCTTTCCCCTGCTGTTCCCCCCCCGCCCCCCCCCCCCCCCTGCCCTCTCCTCTATGGGGAAGCCCACCCAGCTTTTTCGCTTGGGCATTTTTCTTTTTTTTTTCCCCCCCATCTCCTTTCCTTTTCTCCTGCTTTGGTTGCCCTTTTTGAACCTTGGTCAATGTTTTCTGTTCGCCCGGCGCCCAGGTCTTTCTGATTTTTTTGGAGGAGTCTGACAATGCCCCCGATGAGAGCTTGTTGGTTTAGGCGTACATCCTCCCATCGTGGGAGCCGACGACTGCATCCATGGAGAGGTCCAACCCCCCCACAGTGAGGACTGCATCGTACAATCCTGACCCCTCGCCCTTCGTGCCCACATGTGCAGGTAGGCTTCAGAGGCTTCCCCCGTTCCTCCCTCAAGCCCTCCTTTTTTTCACTTAATGGCGATCGGCCTGGTCTGTCTTTATTTGACCCATCTCCTTTTGAAAAATTTTGGGACCCTTGAGCAGCCCCAAAAACCCCTTTCCAATCGGTCCTGGTCGCCCTCAAAACTCCCGGTCATTTTTGTGGTCGTTTTCCCGGACACTGTTACCCCGCACATGATCCTCGTCTCCTCGAGATTGTCGGACACATTCCGGGGAGCATCCAGTTCACTTTGGCGCTCGGGCTGTTTGGATTTTCTTAACGTGGTATTCGACGGACAAACGATTTTTAACGCCGCCCTTCGGG
>Ga0179593_1655915_pt1 | contig 13728 bp, 11 predicted proteins | sample CZODoug2_1_08_16_FD_185931 | JGI IMG/M metagenome (GOLD analysis project Ga0179593, IMG submission 185931) | Vadose zone soil fungal communities from Angelo Coast Range Reserve, California, USA - CZODoug2_1_08_16fungal (PacBio error correction) | ecosystem: Environmental > Terrestrial > Soil >... | reverse complement strand
TCTTGGCTGGTCGTTGTAACCCGGCTTCCCCCCGTTTGAACCTCTTCTTTTGACCGGCCTTTCTCGACTACCAGCACCTTTTTTTTCGAGACAAGTTCTTGGCACCGCGCCCCTTATTTTCAGGCGGGGCTCCCCGACCCTCTTCGTCGACTTGCCTAGCCCAAAGTGGGAGTGATCGATCTCGTCCCATGTAGTTCAATTTGCCGATATGCCTCCGGTCTTTTTGTACGATTCCTTCCCCCCCCACTCGCGGCCTCTCCTAGACTTTCATTCGCTTGTTCGAAGGAAAGCCCGCCTCTTTCACGCTATCTGAGAGGCCGTGAGTTCGCCGTCTTTATCGTTCTTTTGCGCGCTCCTTCCTTTCTTATTGGAGGTATCATTGAGCGATTCAGGCTCAGACTCTCGATGTTTCTTAAACTTGCAAACGTCGCTTTTTCGTGGAATTGCTTCTTTCCCCTCCAAACGAGTTAAAATCGTCCCTTTAGACCTTTCTCAAAGCTTGCAGCGGACTTGCTCTAGTTGAGCGATCTCCTCCTTTTGTTGCCGCCTTTCATTTGCGGAGGCCTTCTTTTCTCATATACTCCCCCCCCCGTAGTTTTCCCGCGACCGGGGAAGTCCCTCCCCTATTTCTTCGCTCACTTCAAACTGTTCCGTCCTTCTCGAGATTTCCGTCTTGGAAGCCGCCAACTGGTTTCCCCGGCCATGTTGCCGCCCGTATTCTTTCTTCAGGGTATAGATCTCCGCCGTCCCCAGCTTTTTAGACAACTGCTCTTATACGTGTCCCTCACCTTTTTCACGTCTTTGCCCGATCCGGCTTTCCATTTCCGACTTTTTTTTTGGTAGACGAGGAGTGCGAGATTGCTACCTACCTCTTACCCTGGCGTTTTCGCCCTCCTTCTAATTGATTGCACAGGAGCCGCTTCCTTTCCGATCTTTTGGAAAAGCCGCTCCCGGCCCGAAAGCTCTATAATTGCGAAGCGCCCGTGCCGAATTCCTCGTCCGTTGCTGTCCCGGCCCGCACGCAGCGGTTGTCGAGCACCTTGCCCCGACTAATCTGTCGGATCGAGCAGGAATTTGCTTCCTTTGCCCGCCTCTTAAACGATCTTCTTCCTGATTTTTCTGTAGGGGTCAGGTTGAGATCTTGACTCCCCCCCGGACCACCCACTCAGGTTCCGTTGATGTCCGGAGACGTTCATCACGATTTTTTGCCGCAAATCCTTTGTTTTTCTACCAGAACCCATACGGTCGTGTCCGTTTTTCGCCGCGCTGCGTCCCCCCGTCAAATAGAGCTGGGCCCCTTGTTTGAGCTTTTTTTTTGGTTCGTCGCCTGCCAATTCTTACTAACTTCCGGGGGCCGACGAATTTTTTATGTCCCTGACCCTTAGTGATGAACGCCTCCCCCCCCCTTTAGTTTCCTGAGGAATGACGCTAGCGCCCGCCGGTCGTGCGTCTCCAACTCCATTCCGTACCTTTTACGAATCGACCGTCCACCGGGGTTCCTTCTTGTCGGAGATGGCGTTCCCATTAGAGGTAAAAGTCGTTGTACCCAATTGCGATTGTCTTTGTTAAACTCCCCCCGGGAAAGATCTAGATATTCGCGGCCCACGTGCCGCCTGTTTCCCGAAATTCAGTTCGTGTCGTTTGATCCCCTCTTTTTTTTAGCTCATACATAATTTTGAGGTATTGCCCACGCCGTCTATTCCCCCCCGGACGATGCCGGTTGCCGTCTTTGGCGCTCCATTTACTTTTCTCTATTCACCTTCCTTGCCAAGTACTTCAAGGCGAAGATGTGGGACATCCCTGTCCAGGCTCTCATCGGTCCTCACACAGCCCTTTTCCTCCTGAATCCTTTCACGTATCTAATAGTCGCTTTAGTGTTAGCTTCCTTTGTTGCGCGGTTGTCGATCAGGTCTTCCTTTCTACATGACGATGTCTTCGCTATGCGCTTTCGACCTTTGTTTCGTCTGGTACGGCCTTGAGTGGGCGCGAGGCGGTTTAGATCCCCAATTTCTACACGTTAAAACCCGCTCTTCTTCGGCCAGATGGGCACGATTCATTGGCCCTCGCGGAACCCCCACCACACTCATTCTGCCCGGACTTCCTTAACTGGACGGCATGTTACTGTCATAGCCTTTCAACATATTACCACTATTGCCCCGTCCTCTTCTTCCACTCTGTTTCCCTCCCTCTCCTTCCCGATCGGCCCCTGAGACCTCTGGCGATTTGCAATGGAGGAATACTTTCTGGGACCGGTTCGATGGTATAGCCTGCGGTTTGTGTTCCACCATGGTCGATCGTCGGCATGCTTTTCCTTCCTTCTCCTTTTTCCGAATGGGGCCTCCCCCCAGCTTCCCCGATCACTTGAGAGCATTTCCTCGACCGGGAGTGACCACTGGGTCGTCGCAGATCAGATCGACGTTCGCTTTTCTCTCTTCCCCCTCTCCTTTGAATATGCTGACCAGTCGAATTTCTGATACTCCTTCCAGTTTTTAGGCATTGCACCTCGTGTCCCAATTCAACCGGCGCCCTTCACAAGACAAGATCGCCCCCCCCGCAGTCCCCCCCCCACCAGAGCACCAGAGCACGGTCGCCCGACACAAAATATCGACCCTTCCCTCTGCCGCTATCCCCTTGTGGGCAACTCTAGACTCCCCGGATTTTTCTCCTTAGAGAAAGTCATTCACCCCGTTAGGCCGCCTTGCCTCGGTATGTCGCGACCCTTTTTCCTGTTTGTCGCCGCATGCGATTAGCCTTTTTTTTTTTCCCGGTAATGAGTAGCCAAACATTCACGCGCAGCTTTGAACGTTTTCATGTTTACCCCTTCTTATGCAACCTATGACGTGAGTTAGCTCCCGACCCCTTTTCTATCAGAGTTTGTTTTTTTTCGTTCGCTGCGCGATGGTACCTGGACCTTTTTGTCGCGCCCTCCTGGTAGGTGCCTGAGGTTGTTTGTGTACCTCATAGACTTTCTCCGAGCCCCGCCGCTGATTGCGACCAGAGTGAAACCCGTCCCCACGAGAACGTCTCCATAGATCCACCAGAGCGAGCCTTCCATCCTCCTCCGACGCCTTTCTCCACACAACGACCCCCTCTCTCCCCCTTCCCCCCATTGCGGTTACGTTACAAATTCTTCTTGTTCAAGGTATCGTGTTTAGCTCCGGTCACCTCTCCCTGCCTTTGGCCGCTAGACGAGGGTTTTAATAAGGTGAATCGTCAGCACCTTACAATTCGCGACGGAACGCCTTACGTTTGTTGCAAGATTTGATCAAGCTCGGAGATCTAGAAGCCCCGTTATTCTCGTACCAACCCTCCCCCGAACAGACGGAAATTCTTGGACGGGGATTCAATATAGTCGCCTCCTCTGGTGCTTTCCCACCGCCGCTATTTTACCCCATCTCAGCGTTTTTACGCCGGACTTAAGTCCTGCGACCCGCCCCCGTCCAACATCCTCGCTTTTTGCGTCTATGTTCCCTTAAGGGGAGCTGCAAATAGTTCGCCGTGGCGCGGAGCTCTGGCGACTAATCAGCCGTGCCTTGCGGTTAGACTTCGAGCACGCTGTTGAACTCGCCGCTAGTTCAGCATTTTTAAGCCAGAGCGCCCGCCTTGGTATCTCTCGACCCGTGGAACAAGAGAGCGCTTGACACCCGTGGTGGACGCGCCCCGTTCGTCATTTGTCACAAACAGGCGGGAGGTTTGGTTACTGATTTTCCAAACTCCGCGGCGAGACTTCATCTCCCTAACGAGTGGTCTCTTCACCGTAACCCAGGCTTCCCCCCTCTCCCAATTGTCTCGCCGAAGTATCTTGGGCCTTTCCTTTCGAGACGAGAGGAGAGTCTCGATTTTTGCAATTTATTCCAACATCTGCGCGTCTTTTTGAGGATTCTAACTCCTCAGATCTTCGGCAGTCGAGGAGGCGTCGGAACTCTGTTTTAGGATATGCATGAGCGGTGTTCCAAGCCAGTTGCGGCGCTGGAATCAGGCCTCACCTCCCTTTCTCAGTCGCAGCATGCTCGGTACTTCGAGAACTCGGCATCTAGACACTGTCTCGACGATTGAACTGTTTGCTGCCCCATTCACCCCGGACTTTTTTCTTCTCTCTATGTGAAGTTTTGCCCGTCATCATCTCCTTGCTTCGATTTACTTTTGGCCGGTGGTGCGGCTTCTGCACCCTTCGATCCGCCAGCAGTGTCGGACGCGCAAATACACTTTTGTGTGGCGGCGTAATGCTTGCGATCCTCTCTTACCCGAAGACCCTTCTGCGATCACCGTTGCGGGCAGCGAGCTCGGGCGATTCCCCCCCGACATTTGTTATGCTTTTGGCCGCTACCCTGCTGCTTACTCTTTCCTTTTTTTTTATCCGATCCTCGAACCACATGTATGAGACGCCGCGCTCGCTCAATTTTTTTGCCGGTGTGTCCCTTTCTAATGGGACAAAGACGTTTTATGTCCTCCCCTCCCTCGCGCTCGACGAGTTCGTGTTTGCCCGAGCGCGTTCTTTTACCGTTTCCTTTATATCGCTCCTCCGGATCTCCGAGAATGTACTTCAACTGGTTCCAGCAAGATCTTCTTCCGGCCCCTCCCCCTCTACCGTGTCCTTCCCGTGACGCTCGTTTCGACCGCGGAATCCCCCTTTTTCGCTCCGGCCCGAGCGCTTTTTTTGGCCTTTCTTTTTCCCTCCAGGTATCCTTCTCACCCCCTATTAGAACTTTTGGCGGCCGCGGATTTTACCCCCTTTTCCCCTGAGGCTGCCTGCACTTCGACTCGCCTTTTCGCCCAGCATTTACGACATAAGGGCACCGGCCTTTTCGACGCTCCCTGCTGTTTTCGTCTTCCACGTGTCAACTATTATGCTGGCATCACCTGTGCTTCAATCAGCCCAATACTCTCTATACCTCCTCCTCCGTGTTGTTTTTCTTATTTGGTGTCGTGAGAACCCCTTTGCCCTCCCCTTTCTTCCCCGCATAATCTTGAACGGTCGAGGTCTTTTACCCAGAAGTCGCGCATTCTGTACTCTCTCGGGGCCCCGTTCCCATTTTCGTCACGGGGCGACCAAGACAATTGGTGTCCTCACTCCCACAAGTGGGATTCTCCGCCCTTTTCGACAAATTGTCCGTGAGCTGCTCAGGGTCCTCCAACTCTCGCGGCAATTTTCGCCCCGGCACCTTCTTGATTTCGATCTTTTTAGGCCTAGGGCGTCTCTGCGTTCTGATAGAATGTTATGGGCTTCCTGCTTACGACCTTCCATCGTCGCGATCGGTCTTTTTTCTATTTTTCTTCTCGCGCGTCTCGTCACCCGACCGTTGGTCTAAAACACAGAGGCCCACACTCGTCTCTTTGAGCTTGCCGCCGCCGGATTAGTTTCGCAAGAATCTCTAAACCTTCTCCACGACTTCTCCTTTATAGACCCGCTTATCGGAGAGAAGAAGGTTGATATTAGTATCTTGATAAGACATTGCGACCATTTCCGTACTTCTTCCCATAGAGTCTCAACCACTTAGACAGAGAAGACAAGAGTTAGGCTGAATTCCCAGTCTTTTCGGGTCCAGGTTTTGTATTACGTGATTTTCTCAGACCCCCTAGTCCTTGAAGCAGCCCCCCAGAACTCTTCCTAACACCGGTTTGGCGTTTTCTTGCCTTTTCCTCTCAGAGCAGTCCCCCACCCTTTCCCGTCCCTCTTCGAACATAGAGGATGACGGCGTCACCCCTTTTGTTTCCTATGGACGGCGTATGGCGATTCTGCATCGCAGCATCGTCGAGCATTTGTTGGCGGGCAGTCTCTCCTTAAAGAACGCTCCGCTCTTTTGTGCTTTCCCTGTAGGTGAGACTTGATGCCCGCCGCGCTCATCCGATGGCGCGTGTTGCTGGTTCCTCGCCTCGCCGGATAGCCCTGCCGGGGATACTTTGCGCCCCTCCTTTCAGATTTCCCTCCTTTTCACGTTTTTGATCCGCCTGCAGCTCCCTGAACCCATTGCAACGACGCCAGAACTGAGGCATTGCCGTTGCGCGAATCCCCTGCTCGAGAGATGCTTTTCTTGGTATTTTTTCCCTTGACTTGACGGTCACTCCCCCTCCGTAGCTAGCTTTCCCGTCCCTTGAGTTTTTGAGGAGAAGCAACAACTCCCCCCGTTCCCCCTTTCCCATGCCGACTCTTTCACGTCCCACATGTTGAGCTTCGGCTCCCGGGCACGGTATCCTGCCCCCTTGAGCATCCCCGGGCTTTTCAGTATAGGGAGCTTCAATGGAGCCCCTCACGCGCCTCCCGCCCACGTTTACCGGCTTTCTTTTTTTTTTTTGGAGATCCGCCCGCCGGTTCGCTTTTTTCTCACGGAAGGCTTGCGACATCGTATCAGGTCTTTTCCTCGTTGTGTCTCTGCGCCCGCCGTTCTCCCCTGCGCATGGCTGTTTTTCCCTCCTGTCCCCCTGCGCCTGGGTGTTACACCTTTCATTTTATAGATATTAGCGGAAAACGCCCCAGAATTGTGCCGGTAATTTGTTTGACCCTCTGTCCTTTTTCTTTTTTTTTTTATGCCTCCCAGATGTTGCGGTATGTTCGCCGGATTTTAGCCCCCCGGAAGGACGTTTTTCCTTATTCTCCTAAAATCATTTCCTGGCGAGAGGAGAAAATTAAAGACCTTCTTTGACAGGCCTAAGATTTGGTGAGAAGAGGTGACCTCCTCACCATATGGAAATAAATCAACCAGCCAATTCTGAAGATTAAGAATAAAGTTTGTCAAGTAATAATTTGCATTGTTAGCTATTGTTGCTTCGTGTGTTGATTTTTCTAGAGATATGATTTTAGTACTCTGTCGCCCTATATGGCTCCTTCCCGCGAAATGGCGTTTTTCGTTTCGGCTTGTTCGATGCTGAGTGGTCGAGACTGGACTTTGCAAAACTCACCCCCAACCCATTTTTTTATGGCCCCCGTTAACGGTCGGCACCAGGGCCCCGCGGCTTGTGCCCCCCAGCTCCGTCCCCCAAGGTACCTTTCCTTCCCCTTTTCTCCCTTTCATCTAACTCATTTCCCTGGTTTTTTTCTCCTTTCCACATCACTATCATTGCCTTTCGTGCGCGGAATTGGACTTATTTGTCCGTTCAACTTCGCCTTCCTACGTCAATCGTTGTCGCTCCCAGTGGCGGCCCTACGGTGGTGTGGGGTCATGTCGTCCTCCTTGGCTCTGCCCCACACTTTCTCCTCCTTCTTCTTTCCGAGTGACTTCTGTCGACCAAAATGCTCTGGAGCGCCCCCAGCCATTTACGCTATCTTTGGTCTACGGATTTCTCTCGGGTGTCGGCACCCCTCCCCTGGAACGTAGTACGCCTCGTCCTACTTCGCTTTCCTCTCTCTTTAATACCTTCTTTCTGCCCTATCCAGTCGACCCCGTGCGAACCCTTCCATTTCTTTGTTTCCCCCCCCTCCCAACCCCCCCCCCCCCCTGCAATTCTGACGAGCCAGAATCCTTTTGGGTCGAGTTCAGCGTCGCTTGCCGTCCCAGTCGAGTCCCGCTGGCCTTCCTCCTCCCATGGGCACCACGCCGAGACAGCTTTTTTTTTCCCTGCGCTGTAGGACCACACCACCGTTGCCGCCCTTTGCGTGGGCCACGCATTGTCGATAACTTTGTTGTAGATTCAGTAAGGGCCTTTGATTTCCAAACACGACGACGTCCGATCTGTTGGCTTTTTGAAACAAGCCGCCTGTTAGATTCATTTTCCGTCTTCCCGGTCCTAGGTTACCGTTTGTGACTGCGCCCGTTTTCCCCCAGGAACGTCTTCAATTTGCCGTCCCGTGAGCTCTTGGTCCCGTGAGCCTTACAGCGACTTCCCCCGGAATTACTTTTTTTCCATCCTCATGAGAACCGGGGCCCCGTAGCTAACCAAAAGCAGCTGCCAAAATTATTGCAGCGTAGTTTAAGGCGCTTTCTTTCCAGCACGTGCTCCAGTCACGTCCCCAAACCGACGTAAGTCTAGAATTTTTCAACTTTTCCAGTATTTGATCCCAAACATTGCCAGTCGATTATGCCGTCCCGAGGATTAGCTCTTCCACCGTATATTCCCCTGAAGTACGGGGTTACCTGAATCTACTTTCGATTTTAGCTCTCCTCCCTTGCCCCAGTTATCGGCATTGGGCAAGTTAGTGATCGACCCCCCATTTTATTATGCAACCACAACGAGTTGGTCCTTCCCCACCTCACACGGCACTCTATTAGGGCAGAGTTGTGACCCTAGATGCAAGCTTCTGGCGGTTCCAGGTGCGCCTTTCTGTTTTCCAACAACCATGCGTCGGGGACTCCCTCCGCTGGAGGAAGCGCTGTCGCCTGGGGAAACATAATTTTTGGCGGTCTCTGGCTTCAAGGTGTGTACCTACGGCGCAGCGAATTTTTTGCTTCCTCTTCCCTCCCTCCTGAGAAGCAGGAACCGTGGGTCTGTCGGTCAGCGCCGACATGTCCGCGGCCGCCTTCCTTCCCCTGCAAGCCGCGTACTGACCTGAAGGGCTCGCTTTTTGCCCGGAGCAGCGAGAACTTCCTCCTCTCACTGTGGACGCGTTTTTCTCTTTCCAAGCGTCCGGTCATGGTCTGGGTATCCTCCTCTTCCCAAAACTTCGGCCGACGCGGACCCTGCCACGTTTTGTCTGTCCCTTCCCCCCATTTTTTTTTTCTTTTTTTTGTTTGCTCCCTTTGCACTCGCGTTTGTAGGCTGCGCGGCTTAGTGAATAACCCTGCGGCGCTCTACATGCTGGCGTCGCACGTTCCCAACATCGCGTCTTCCTTCTTTGATTCCTCCCCCAACGTCTTCTTCGGCCATGCGGCGGCGCAAAGTATCTTTTTTTCTCCGGACTTGAGAGGGCGGCTCCCTTTTTGATGAGCGGCTGACCATCCAGCGATCTCGCCCTCCCCTGGCTCGCGGTCCGCGGTCTTGAGGCGCATCCGCCCCTGCCACGTTCTCGAGTTAAGAGGTTCCCCCCCCTGTTAAAAATCATGTGCTGGCCCGCCGCCCCTGGCCCGGCGTGCCCTTTCGGTTTTGGTCCTCTGTCGATGCTAATTTCGGGCGGTTGCGCTTATACCATTCCATACCTTCTCCACCGCCGTCGGCCGATCCGTTGCCGGCTTCACGAGATGGTTCCCCCCTCTCTTCCCTCCCAGATCTGGAACCGCTCTCACGAAGACGAAGTCAACGTCTTTTTTTTTTTTCCCGCCACCCTGCAAGGGTGCATGGAGGCAATCGGTTCCGACCTGAGCACGATCAGCCGCTCCCCAGTTCTTGCGTAGATAAAGCTCGACGTCGTTTTTTGTTTTGCTTGTGTGGCTCCTTCGTTCGGATGGGAAACGCTTTCGAAAGTCATTCAAGCGACCTCGACTTGTATTTTGGACCATCGACGAGGTAGGTTCCTACTTTGGTCTCGCGCGCGTATTCTCATTCTTTACCGCTTTTCTTTGCTCTTTTGTCGTGCGCGCACGGGAGCAATAATCCCCCCCTATACCCAAAGGGCCAGAACCCGGTCAGCGTTCAAAGCGCCTGAAGTCCTACTACTGTCGAGGAGCGGTTGTTTTTTTCCTTCTATCCTTGAGAGATCGCAACCTATCTTGGTCGAGGATATGTACCCTTTAAAGGTTGGGATCACTGACGCCCCTCTAAATTGTAGGTTTCTTCTCGCTTTTTCTCCCGAAGCTTTTTGTTTTATCGCGACGCGCGAAGAGTTGTAGTCGATCCCCCCATCCGGTCATGATGATGCTTTGTCCTCCCGTTCTGTTTTTCACGCCAGCCCAAATCCATATTCCGTGTGGGGTTTTCGAGAGATGGAGGTTTTTTCGTCTGCGCGAATAAGGTGATGCCCCCAGCCATTTTCCTTATTTCTTCTCGCCTTAACCAGCACGGTCGCGCTTTCTCCTGTGGCCTATGTTCGGCAGGCTTGGCAATTTCCCCGAGGCAGTTGCCTACAAGTTTTGAGAGTGAGTCCTCAGAAGATCCCTCTTTTACCCTTTCCCTCTCCCGTGCAGTCTGCCTCGGTCGCCTGCCCAACCCAACCCAAAGAGAATGAGAGCCCCCTTTCCCACCTTAGTAGTTTGACCCTGCCTCTGAGTCAGATCGCTTTTCTCCGGGACTCTTTGGTATCTTTTTGGCCATTTTGCGGATCGGAATTATCGGGCCAGTGCGAAAGTTCATTGCGACGGCGGACAGATCATGAATGCTATTGTCGATCGGCGGAACCCCCAATCGATGGTTCAAACACGAATTTACGTCGTTAAGGTCTTTTAGCTTGCCGCCGAACACTTTCCCAGTCCGAGAATATCGCCCCGTTCCCCCTTGCGAGGCATTGCGATCGGAGCGTTACTCTCCGGTGGTTGGTTCCGTTTGTTTTTCTCCTGCCGGTGAAGTTCTGGTCACAGGCACTTCCCTTTTCTCTATTCCCTACACGGCGAGGTGAGTTAACTTGACGACGCGGGACAACCAACTTTTCGCCGGTTCCAGATCTTGACTGGTTCTACTCGCCATCTCTTATTGAAGAATGAAACCAAGGTTTCTTTCCTCACGGATTTTGAAGAACGGTATCTCGTTCGGGGGGTGGTAATCTCGTGTCCGCCCCCACTTCACGAAAAAGTACCTTGTTTAAAAGAGGACTTAGGTTTTTAGACATTTTGCACTTGATCGCGATCAGCGCTGTCCTTTTTCTTACCCCTTTGAGTCATATGAAGCTATTTTGCGAGTCGATTTCCTTTGCCCGCTTCCTGCTTGGCGGCTCATCCTTGCGGTGGCTTGATGCCGTCGGATTTCTCGTGAAAATGCCCGCTTCCAGCGCGTGTCTAGCCCGCCGGCCCATCAGGCGCACGGCCTTTCCGATAGCCGCGTTAGCGTTTTCGCGAAACTTGCAACGACGACAGTTGGCTGCTGCGCGCGGCATTGCCGTATTTCCCTCCTTGCTGGCGCTCGGGCGATGCAAAGGGCGGTGATTTTCCTTTTTTTGATGACGTGCGAGTCGGGTTTTGGAGTTGTTTTGGTCCGTTCGATCGCGTGTTGGTTCTTCCCCAAGCCCCGCCCGTGATACCCCCCGGTATTGGCGGCATGATTTTGCTTGAGCGGTCCGGTCCTAGCGCGGGCAACTCTCTCGAGCCCTGCCCCTTCGGCCGCTGCTTCGGTCGGTCCCTTTTGCTTTGCGCTGTGACCATGTTCGGCGTCAGCCCGCCTGTTAAGTCTCTTAGGCGCCTTGACCTTTTCCTGGCCGTCGCGGCGCCGTACCGTATGCCGCATCGACCGGCCCCCCCCGCCGTGAGTTTCCGGGTCGACAGGAGCCGCTCTGCCCCGCGCGTCTGGTATAATTTCCTAACATTTTTTTTTTTTGATGCTTCCCGCCTTTTCTGTATCCCCACGGTAAAGTCGGCGTACTTTAGTAGGAAAGGGCAGACTTTTTTCCCTGCCGTCATTTTCGTTTTTCTGGTTTTTTTCATACATCATGTGAGGACTGTTTTGTACTTTCCTTTCTTGTTTCCACGTCGATTCCGGTTTGCCGTCGGGACACAAACTTTGAGAGGACCCTTTCAATTCCGGCAGTCCTCCAGGTTGTGCTGAATGCCGTTTGGACTTTGCATCCTCGTTCTATCCACCCGCATTTCGTGACGGCTCCTTCATCCTTGCTACGGTATCGCCGGTTCTTGCGCATTGTTCCCCTCATTGAAGAGTAGGTTTTTTCGTATCCTGAGCAATCGTCCGTACCTACTGTAGTGAGCTATTCCTTTTTTCCAGGACTTGCAGGTTTTTCTTTCCTCCGTTCTGTTAAGTGCTGGTCTATGCCCTTTGATTGCGGGCAGTCCCTGTACCCCTCTTGTTCACGGTGTCCCCCCCCGTATCTTTTTTTTCTTTTTCTTAACTTAGTGAGGCCGACTCATCTTCTTTACAGAGCCCAGGAAAACACAAGGTAACAACCTTTTCCACTCACTCAGGGTCTACTTTTTTTTCCCTTCCCTACGCGTTCCATATAAACATCCCATTTCCCCTCCTTTTCTCTAATGGGGGCAATTACTCCAACGGTTCCCCAGAGTGCAAAAATGTCTGAGCCATATCTAACCACGGCCTGGTATTTCACCACTACTGGTTTTTGGTCATGAACGGGCGTTTTTTTTATTCCGGGCCCCGCCTCTCGTTGGTGCCTGCGTCTGATCGTTTAGGCGAGTGTCCCCTCCGGCAACGTTTTAACGAACCCATCTTTAACATTAGATTTTCGGTACCCCCTATTCTCCTTTTTGCCTTTTGAACGGCGCATTGACGCCTCCCCCTGGGTTTCCCAGGGACATTCACCATTTTCTCCCTGGACGTTAGTCGCAGCGTACTTTTTCTCCGTGCCTTTGATTGTCCCTCTCCCCTTTCCCTTTCTCCTCAGTGATCTGTGTTTGTTGGTTTTGAGAGGATTGACCGTTTTCTTTTCGCTCGTTTATCTCCTTCAGTTTGTTATTTTTTTTGCCTCCCCCCCCTTTTATCGAACCTGCCTTCGGCGCGTCAACGTTTATACTCGCGTTATTCTGCCGCCGGCCCGTCCCTTTTTCCCCGCCCTAGCATTGTCGTATTGCCCCTCATTTTTCCTTAATCGCTGTGACGGTTTTTGAGACCCAGGTGTTGGCCGCCCTTTTTAGGGTTACTTTTTTTCTGCGTATAATGCTCTCTTCCCTCCCCCCAACCCCATCCGTCAACATTTCCAGATGGGTCTCCCTTATGTCGCTTTCAGGTTTTTTTTCGCTTTCCAGCTCGTGAACTTATCCTTGCCCCCCTTCTTTTTTGTGCCATCATATTCCACGCCTGGCCTTGTTATGATGTTGTTCTCTTGGCCACCGACGCTGAGCCCCCGTAAAATGCTTTTTTTTTTTTTTTTTTCTCGCCCCCTCTCACTTTTCCACTGTCCGTATAAGAGGGTACGGTTTTGAACTTCCCTTTCTCCTTGGTCCCACATGGACCGCCTTTACAGAGCGATTTTACGTTAGACCAGAGGGTTTTTTTTCCATGTCCCCAATAGCGGGGGGGTTTCCCAACTCATGCGAACCGCCTTTCGCCGAACCAGGCCCATCAATCGCTCCGTGGACCCCCCAGCGACGTCCAGGTAGTGATAACTTCTAGCGGGTCACTTTTCCCCCCACCGCCTGCGTCAAGCGGCCTCCCTTAACTTGAGATCTCCCGTAGTGGCCGGCAAAACGGTTGTGAGTTATGTCCCCCGTTATGTTTTCCTTCCCTCTCCCGACTTGGCACCGACGCTCCCCCTTTCGTCGACGGGCTGCGTACGGCCGGGGATCTATCCCAGTAAATGCTTGTGTAGTTCTCGAACTGGGGCCGTGGCCCCCCCAGAGTCACCCCCTTTTATTCAGTTCGTATCACCCCGCACATACCCTCTTGTATGATTCACCACACCTCTCGCTCACGACCAAGCATGGTTTCCTCCTCTTTCCCCCCTGCGTCTTTACGCTAATCTCTCATTCTCTTTTTCCTTTGTTTTTTTCTTTCCACCAGGGCTGGCTCCTCCTTTTTTGTCCTCCCCACAAAGGAACCAGCTCCGGTTTTGGTTACGCGTTATGTCGCCTGGCTCTTCACTCAGCGGCCTCTTTTTTTCCCTTCTCTTTTATCAATGCCTGCAAGGGCGCCCTCCCCTTCTTCCCGATCAAAGTGAGTGCGCTGAGCGCCGCTTCCTTTCAGAAGAAGGAACCCCCCAGTTCCTTTCTTCCCGCGTGTGCGAAGCGCAGTCATTTTGCGCTATCA
>Ga0179593_1490351_pt1 | contig 13728 bp, 15 predicted proteins | sample CZODoug2_1_08_16_FD_185931 | JGI IMG/M metagenome (GOLD analysis project Ga0179593, IMG submission 185931) | Vadose zone soil fungal communities from Angelo Coast Range Reserve, California, USA - CZODoug2_1_08_16fungal (PacBio error correction) | ecosystem: Environmental > Terrestrial > Soil >... | reverse complement strand
TCGTCCCTGTCGTTTTGTCCAACGAAAAAAACCACCGTCTAGCGACGACCTTCCGGGGTACCCTGTCTACTACGTACCCCGTTATGTTTTTACCCCTAGGTCAACGCTCCTTTTGCCGCATTACTCGCTGTTGAACTCTTTCCTTTCGGAGTTGCCATCTCTTTCGGATGTGATCTTTTCTTGGTAAGCAGTTCCCCATTTGGCATCTCACTCTGTGGACCTTCTCCCTCCGGTTTATAGCTTTCCCTCGATGTTCTCCCCCCTCCCCACTCTCCGGCGTAACCCCTTTAGGCACAGCCGCCCCGTTTAGCCAACCTCGGGACCAGCCCCTTTTTCATCTTTTTCCCTAACACTTTTGGCAATTCTTTTTACCCATCCATCACAGAGACAACGCCCCCTTCCATTCTTATCAAGGGTGTTCCATGACGTTTCATCTTTTTTGTACCCGTGAGAGATTTTGTTTTCCGTCTTGCCTATTACATGAAAAAGTTACCTTTAGTTTTACTATGTTTCTTTCCCCGTTCGTGACTTCTTTTTTATCTTTCCATTGGAGCCACTTGAGAGTCTATCTAGTTGATCGTCGTTCGTGGGTGCCGCCCGTGCCGGCGATTGTTCCCGTCGCCCTGGCTTCTTTGTCCTCCCTTGTCTTGAACTGTCTTGACCCTTTCGTCTGACCCTGATCGCTTCCCACTTAGACAGATGCAACCGCTATTGACCCCTCACCCAGGTTCCCTGGCTTGAGGGCCTGTGGCCTCTTGCCCCTTCGGTTTCTGCGCCCTGTGGTTCGGCTGTTGGTTTGAGGGCTTGGATTCGGCGCCGGCGTCACCTGTTTTAACGTGTTTTCTGTCTTTGCCCCCCTCCTGGGTTTTTTCCGTTTTCTTTCGTATGCCCTTGTTTTTCCTTCCAGGTGTGCCTGGCGCAGTTGCTTCCCAACGTCTGTTGTGGTCGCTTCTATTCTTACTTCATTCCCCCGTGTACGATCGGCTTTTCCTTTATTTCACGCGGTTTTCGGTCCCCTTCCAGCCGCTTTATGTGATTTTTGCTTGCGGCGATTTTCAACTGTGAGCTGTTCCTTTTAGTACTTTACTGATGCCCATCCTGCGTTGTCTCTCCAGTACCGCGCTTTCCCGGCTCCGTCCTTATGAGTATTTGCCGGAACTCCTTTTTTTTGTTATTCCTGCCCGTGCGTCCTTTTTGCCGTTGTGTTACACCGTCCACACCACACAACCCTGTTTCTCCAGTCGCTCGTGTTCCATGATTATTTTTTTTTTTTCCGCCCGTCCGTCAAGTTCCTCGTTACGTCCCCCCGGTCCCTTCATTTGAGAACAACCCTGGTGAAACAACTTCCTACTCAAATCTTGACGCTGTCGTTTTTTTTATGGCCTAGCGTCGGAATTTCGTTATCGCGCATGTATTCTCTTTTTTCTCTTTCAGAAGTTTCCTCCCTCATTCTGCTCGTTCGCCTTGACCCTCCTTTTATTGTGTCCTTGAGCTTTCCAAGGCTTTCGTTGAATCTTTACAACGTTTTGAGATTCATTGAGTTCGCTAGACCCCACAGGACTTTTACACAGTTTTTAAACGTCTTTTTCGGCCAGTTGCAAGTTTCCTGGGCCTTGAGTCCTTGACCTGAAGCGTCGTGTTTGGGCCAATTCTAGTGTCATGCCGCTTTGGTTTGCCCCTGGTTTTTTGAAAGCGCTCACCGCCGGCCCCACCGGATGCCACCTCGACCCCTAGAGGAATTCCCTCTCTTCCCCTTTCTCCCTTCCATATAGTTGTCATATTCTTCGACCCTCCCCTTTTCTAAACGTTTCGTTCCTCGTCTCCAGAACATTTTGTCCATGTTCTCCCCCCTTTTCCGTCCATCACATTTTTTACTGTGTAAACGCGGCTTTCTGACGAACCCTCCCACAAGTTTGGCTTTCCCCCCTGTAGGCGCAAAGTCCCTTCAATCCGCGTACCTTTCTTTTTCCTATTTCTTTAGATCGGCCGCACCCAACCCCCCCCCCGACGTGTTTTTTCTCTTTTCTTCTAACGGATTGGATCCCCTTGCTTCTTGTTTCTCACCCGGCTTTGCTTCCCACGAAAGCCCCCGATTGCACCGCACATCATGCGGTACTATACGACCCCCCCCGATTTCCCGTAACTGTCACCAAATGCCACTCCAACGCGCGTCCCGGGTCGTCCGTTCGGCCGCCCCCAAGCCAGCGCTCCCTCCCCACCCTGTCCAGAACACAGGCGGTCACCACTTATCCCATCGCCTTCGGCATGAACCGTTTTACGTTGTCCCCCCTTCACTCTGTTATCCTGCCGGTTCTTGTTCCAGAGCTTGCTCTTTCCAGTAGAGCCCGGATCTCCCCCTTCCCCGGCCCCCGATTTTTCCCGATACCTTTTTCTCTTCCTACACATAGCCCTCCCCTATGTCCCTGTTCATCCGACGAGCCTCGCGCCACAGTGCGCACTGATCACTGATATTACTCACTTCCCCTTTTTCCTTCACCTATTTAGCTAGGAATTCTCCTGATCTTCACACCCCCCCTACCCTCTTTCCCCCTGGTTGGAGCAGGCAGGGTCTTCTGAAACCATACCATGGCTTGTCTCGAGTTCTCGAGTCTCCGCAGTAGCCGCACCCATCAATCCCATTTGGAACGGAGGTCGCTCCTTTTTCGGCCTATACTTCTGCTGTTTTCACCCCCGCCCACTTTTACCCCTGTCCTTGATTTTGTACCGGGTCTCGACCCTGCTCAAATGTCCCGGGCCCGCTTATAAAAGGTTGGTTTTTCAGCGTTCTCCAGAGCCTTAGTTTTTTTTTCAATGACGCCGTATTTGGGTGTTCCCCGTTTTTTTGCACGCTTACTGGCCACCCCCCCCACCCAGTACCACCAAATATTTGTCACGATTAGTCCTATTGCTTTCTTACCTTAATATTTTCCCTACGTTTCCCCTGCGGCGTATCCTTGTTCTCTTTCCTCTACCATTACCTAACTTAGCATTTCCTCGGTTTTTTTCGGCGTGTTGATGTTCCGAATCCTCATTTCGGTGTTCCCACTGTTTTAATTTTTTCTTCGGCCTGCTCCGTGCGGCGTGGCTCAGCGGTATTACTTTCACCCGGGGCATTACCTACGTCACGGCATTTCACTCTTTCCTCCCCCGAGAGCAGCTTAACGAACTCATCCGTTCCCTGACGTTTTCGGCGCTGGCATTTTTTTTTCTGACCCCGTCTGTCCGCAATACTGCCTCCTGCGACGCAGACCTTTTTTCCTTCTGTTCCATACTTGTGTTTTTTTCCGTTTTTCCCCTTATGAAAACCCCCCCCCAATTTTGTCAGAATCACCGTCAGCGATTTTCACATCCTGTCCTCTTCGGGACTTTCCACGTCCACCTTCCTCAGCTGCCAGAAGGCTTCCCCCATTCCCTCTGCCGACGACTCTTGATTGAGCCGGTCCCGCACTGCCACCCTTTTTAGTTTCGCTTTAAGACGTTATATTTACCTTACAGGTTGTATTTCCAGAAGACGACATGGGCGTAGTAGGAAAACTCAAGTTCTCTTCCCCCCCGCAGTCCCCGCGACAGCTAGTACAGCCTAGAGACTTGGGTGTATAGTGATTTGACCGCGCACAAGATATTACCTCTGATGACACTCTTGTTCGTCCTACCTCCTTTTTCTCTTTGCCGCCTCCAGCTCCGATCCATCAACTCCTGCGACCATCCTTGCGCGGGTCTCTCGACTCTGCGTCTCGCTTTCTCGAAAGGGCGAACTTCCGCCAACCTTTCAAGAATGTCACCCTTTTCGCTGCTTCTCCCTTTTTCGGTCAACCCCCTCCCCTTTTGCCCCCATACCTTTTCTTTCAGTCGACAGTCACTTCCACAGAGTTCCCCTTGTCACCTCCCCCCTGCATCGCCGCACAATCCCTTTCCCTGTTAGTAGGTGTATCCGATGGTATTCCTTTCTCGCCCACTAAGCCGTTTTTCTCTCCCCTTTCACCTAATACGTGCAGTCATTTCCGACCACTTTCCGAACCTCACTTCCAGAGCTCTTAGTGTCACGCTCTTCCTGTTCTTACCGCGGCGAACAGAACCCCGATTTGCCCTCCCTTGGTTTGACAATCACTCTCTCCCTACGGGTCAATCTTTTGACCCTTTCTCCTCTTTGTGCTGCGTTCTGTCATTTCGGTCGACGCACAGGATAAGATCGGTTCGAACACCCATGTTCCTGCCCCATTCGTATCGTGTGTCGTGTTTCTCCGCATCCTGGGGTCCGCATTCATGACCTCCTCGCGTTTTCGAGTTCCCCCCCTAGGCGTTTTCCGGGTTTTGACCTGGTTCATGGAATTGGCCGCGCCGCGGACACCCCCTGACTGAGTTGTCCACGATACCTTACTTTGACCCTCTCGCGTCGTCTCTTCATGCTCAGTCTATTACGGTTCGTCCCCTGTTTCTGCGAGCGATGATAGCCTATTCTTCCCCGTTCTTTGATAGGATCTTTCTCCTTGTTTGTGCATATACGCAGACCCTCTTCGGTGATTTCCCTTTTTACTCCCGCCCGAAAAATGACCTCTTCGGTTTCCGATGCCCGATCGTTCTTACACACGCGTTCTGGCGTGCCATTGGCTCAGTCACTTTTCCTTCCTGCTAATCCTTTCCTGCGCGTACGTCCCTTTTGTGGCCTTGCCGATACTTGTCCTTTTCTCTATCCAGTGATTCACTTCAGTCCCAGTTTTTGAGAGCGTGTCCTCAAGTGTTCACCAGATGCCATGCTCTGTATTCCCTCTTTATCTTTTTTTCCTTGGTTCCTCCAGCGAAATAGGCCCTTTCTGCCCATTTGGATTCGCCCGCAGCATGACGTTTCTTATTTGACTGGGTCGTTTTACATTGCCCCCCCTTCTTTTTTTCTGATCCCTCGCTCTCGCCCTCCTGTTTATCTTGGACATACCGTGCGTTTTATATTTCGACACGGTCAATTTTTTGGTTTTTTCTGAAAGGTTTTTTCCCCCGTTTTGCCATCTGACCCAGCTCCTGCTGTTTCATCCTCCGCCTCGGTCTATCGAATCCCACTTCCTTAGTTTACGCCGTACTGACAAGAAGGCACGCCCGCTACACGTCTTGTTTGCGGACTTTTCGCCGTGTCTCTTTCTTCCTCCGAATGTCCCCTTCTTAAGTCGGCCCCTGAAGGACGACGAGTTGACTCAGTAGTGTCTCGCGTCTACCCCCCCTTTCCCATGCACCGGCCACTGCTTCCCCGTCTGCCCCTTCCGGACGGCTCTTTTCTTCTGCGCGGCTTACTGGTTCTCTCCATTATCCGGACTTTCCGGCTACTGTGACCGGAATCCTATCCCTGTTTTTTCCCCTTCCCTTTCCGCACCCACCCTTCCCGACCCTTTTTCAGACCGCAGAGGGCCTGTGACATCCTTTAGTTTTTCACTTGGGCTCGTTCTCTCCCATCGATTAACTAGTCGTTGTGAGTACCCGAAATGCACACGTGCTTTTTTTTTCTCTTTTGGACGGGTTCTTCCCGCTCCTTGTTTTTTTTTGTAGCTTCCTTCGCGATTTAAGTCCCCAATATCCCCCCCCCCCTTTTCACCCTTTCCTTCCCGCATCCTCACCTTATAACTCTGCCCTGTTTACTTTTGAGTTTCAATGTCTCTAGACGCACTGTGATTCCCAGTCCTGTTTTTTTGTCGCTTTCCAAGAGGTCTTGGTTGCGGGACAGACTTTCTCCTTTCAACCCCCCACATTCCTTTGCCCCTGAGTGTTACGAAGCTTGCGTGAAGAACCTTAGCCGCTCTATATGTTGTCGCCCGTCCAGTGAGGCCTCCTGCTCCAGTTGAAATGTGGCCCCCCCATTCCCAAGTGAATCCGTCGATTCTCTTCACGCTGTCCGCTCTCTCCCCTGTCACCTACAAACAGTCGATGATGGAATCGCTGTTTCACGTCTAAGTGCCCACGTCCCTCAGTATATTATTTTTCGTATGTAATCTCGTGTACGCATTGCACTTTCTGAGGATCGAATTCCCCTTCGCCTTGTGCCCCCCGGCACAAGCGAGTTGTGTTTAGCCTTCCCCCCTTTCCAGCTCGCATTTCCCGTGATCCCTTCAGCGTTCTGAGATATGGGCGATTTGATTTTTCCGATTCCGCTGCAGAAGCCCTGATCCGCTCCTTCAATCCATCCCGATGGGATTAGAACCGCTATGCACTTCCCTTTTACCCCCTTGCACCCCTGCTGTCGCCACGTCCCCGTTTTTTACAGGGTTTCCCGGCACACCTTGTACGCGGCCCCCCCCATTCCTTCCTATCTCCTTTCATCCGGATCGTTGTACGATCAGTCTCGTTTACCCATTCCGTGCCTGGATACGATCTCCTTACTCCCCCCCCCCGGGCGACGATCTCCCCCAAATTCTCGGCAGTCCCCCTTTTTTCCTTTTGGTAAAGGTTTTCTATCTGTCTGGCCATTGAGGTTTGTACAGTTCCTTTCTTCCCCTTTCGCCGTGCCTAGTACTGAATTTTTTACCTGGGACTCCAAGGGGCATCAGCTCTCGCCCACACCTTATATTCCCCCCCTTCTGATTTCTCCTGAGTAACACTTTGTATCGTGAACCCTTTTTTGTCCCTACTATTCCCTCGACCCGCGCTCCTCTTAGCACGTGGCCCCCAGGGTCCTTTTTTTGACCACACCTAACCTTCCACCCCATGGCTTCCCCAAGCACTTTGTTTTCCTTGTTGTTCCTTTTTGTGACTTCTTTTCCTGCGTTTGCCCCTGTGGTTTTTTTGCTTGCTTCATTTCCGCCGCCTGGCCGTCCCCCGTGACGCATCGGTGTTGGCGATCTTTGGTGCATTGGCCGTCCGTTTTGGTTTCGTTGCGTTGCGATTGCAGATCTGGGCTTCTTTTCTCCCCTTGTTTTTTTTGTTTTGTTTGTTTTTTTGGTTTTCGCCATTGCTTTGCTCCTCTCAACGTCTGTTGTGGCTGCTTCTCCTTATCTTAGACCTGTAACCCCCGATGTACGTCGGTTTTGGGACAGGTTTGTTGTTGATGTGTCTGTACCCCAGATCCGACCTTCCTTTTTTTTGTTCCTCTCCGGTATGTACTCCTGTTCTGCCTGGGACACGATCTTTCGCAACGTGTGCTCCAGCTGTTTTCAACTTTCTCTGACCCTGGACGTGAGACCTATGTTTCCGTCTTATTATGGGGGGTTTTGTTTTTTTTTTTTTGTGTTTTTTTTTTTTTGTGGGTTTGGTGGGTGTTATGTTTGTTGTATGGCTGGTCCTTTGCCTTTGGGTTTGTTGGGGTGTTGGGTTTGCTGATCCTTTTAATTTCCCACGCTGGTTTCCCTCCTGGAAGTGCTTCCTTCTCCTTTTTTTAGTCATGGTTTCGACCCCCCCTCACCCACCCCACTCCTTTATCGAATGGTTTCTTTTCATGACTTTAAAAGCCCTCCGCCTTTTCAAGTTAAGTTTTACCCGTTTTCTATCTCCACTCAGGCCGTGTGTCCTTCCAAAAACTGGCCGACTCGCCCCCCGGTTGTTGTCCGCGTGACTCGTCAGCAGCTTCATTGATTCGTGTCCCCGTAGGATGCGAATTCTATTTTTAGATCTGCACGAAAGCATTTTTCCTAACCTTTTTTCCCTTTCTTTCTTTTTCTTCTGTCTTCCGTCTGTTTGTTCTTCCTTGTCAGACAGTTCGCTCTCTCTTGCAATTGCATTGGATGTTTTGTACACCCTCCTGTTGAGTGTGTAGAACCCTCATACTGACCTTCGTGCACCGTGTAAATTTCCCTTCATGTCTTCTTTTTTTTTTGTCTTTGTCTCCCTTCCCTTGGTTAACGTTTAAATGACTTCTTCGGGTTTTCTGGATGACCATACTTTTCTTTTAAGTCACCTGTCATGCGATTTCGGACATGGTGTTTGGACAGTCTCCCCAGTTTACCCCTGATTAGGACACGCCTTACCTCCCGTCTCCATCTCTGTCAGAATCGGAACTTAATGTCATCCTCAATCTTTTACGTGTGTACCTACCTCTTTCTTTTAGGTGCTCCCCCTTTCTCGCCCGCATTTCCTCCTCCCACGCCTTCTGCACACTACAGGCGCTCCCTAGGAAACCTTATGCGTTACAAGGCCGCGCGCTTCTAGCTTTTTGTACCCCTCCCATTCCAGCCCACAAGCATGTCATCTTGGACAGCCTCCTTTCCACGGGTTCTGTGGGGTTCCCTTTCCCCACTCCCCCCAAGACGTTGGTGATTTGCCCACAGCCGTTGTCCTGACCCGCGGTCTCCTTGGCCCCAGTATGGCAGTCGTTCATCGACCCCCACCCTTACCTTAAAGGAACCCAAATGCCTGCTGCAAAAATCCCCCTTGCCCACGCGCGTCACGTTTGCTCCTTCTTTTCTTTTCCCCCTCCAACCCCCTGCAACATGCCTAGAACGCACCTTAAAAAACTACACTCCTCCCTCTCCCCCCAAGGTGATTGTCTACCACGCGTTCAGACATTTTGGGCCGGGTCCGCTTTTGTATTGGCCGGTTAGTTTTTTCCCGAGTGTTTTGCCTTCCTTTTTTCCCCTTCTGATCCCGCTCTTTCATGTTCCACGGGACAATGTCCCGTATCCTCTCTTTGTCCTCCCCCCTCTCATCGACTAAAGGAAACTCTCCGTTCGGCTGATCTTGTCGCAGCCCTTATTTATTTATCCATTTCCCCCCCCCCAACCAACCTGTCCAGCTGGGACAGTCCCAACCTCCTCTGACCCCCTTTTTCGTAAGCCCTTTTCGGTCGTGTCGCCTAGACCACGATGTGCAGCGCAGAGTTTCTCTACCCCTGCGCCACACCGCTGTTCCATTGTGTTTTGCCCCCGTCACACGATATTCTTTCTTGCCTCGATCTTTGCATTCTTCCGTCTCAAGTTTTGAGCGAGTTATTAACCTGGGGAGATGCCCCCTCAGTGTTACCTCTTCGTCTGACCAGAGGCTTTGATTCTTGGTCAGACGTAGAGTGGTTTTGCCTGTTTCCTTTCTTTTCACGCATCCTTGATGGTTCTCACCGCACAACGTCAAATTCACCCCTTCTTCTTGTACTCACCCTCTCGGCCTCTTTCTCTGTTTTTTGTCAGTTTACCGTCCGACCTTTCTTCCCTTTTCTCAAAAAGTCACTCCCCCTGTCACACTTCTCGCTTTGGCACATCTGTCACCTCCCCCCACAACACGAGCCCCTTTCGCATCCCTTTTTTTTCGTTTCTGCTGCTCACGCCCCTATCTTACGTAATTAGAGTATGTCACGTTTCCCTCGCCTTCCGGACTTTCTGATCCCGGTGTTGCACGATGTCGCATTTGCACTCCCCTTTGTCTTTCGCGAACGACCTCTTAAAATACTCTTTGGAGCAACACGAAGTCACTTACCAAGTTCCTTCACTGCCGACGTTTTGTGGTTCTCCTTTATTCGCCCCTCCTTCCTTCCTTCTCCCTCCTCCTACTTTATTGGCGTTTGGCCCTTCTTTTTTTCACGTCGGATACCATCCCCCGTCACGCACTCCTCTTTCACGCGACGAGGAGATAATTTTTCTTTTGTTCAAGTTTTTCCTTTTTCCCTCTCCGTAAAAACGTTGGCTACATTCTGTCCCAGATTTGCTCGAGCTTTTGTCGGATGCCTCCAAGGAATTTAATCCTAGGCTGTGATGCTTCCCTCTCCTCCCAGTGTTTTCCAATTTGCCGGCTTTTTACCGTGCTCTTGATTCAGTGATTAAACTTTCTGACGCTCCGTATACGTACATCATCCAGCCCAGCGGGCTTCTTCGCAGCCGAATTTTTCTTTGGTGATTTGATGGTCTCGCCCCTTTTGCATTCGCGCTGTGTCCTGCTTCCTCCGGCACTTTGGCCATACACGCGTTGCCACCCCTCCTCCACCGCTTTGGCCCAAACCAGTTTTGGCTTTGACAGAGTCGTGGACCGACGTCGCTTTTTTCGCCTCCTGTTCTCTGCGTATGCAGGACTTTTTCTCCGTTGGCCGTACTCACGTGTTTTCTCTTTAACTCTTGTATCGTTAGCTTATTTTTTTCCTACCCATGGCGCCCAGATTCTAATGTCCCCCCCGCCCACGCGACCCGCCGACTAAAAACCTTCCGTTGCCTTACCTAAATGCAGAATAAAATCCAGAAGTCGTTCTCACGTCCCCCTTCTCCTGTTCAGGTTGTCGGGTGCTTGAGTGCTCTCTATCCGTCCTCCCCCCCCTATCTTTTCTTCAACAAGTACACTTTTTTCCTAATTAACGTTGCGGGACGCAACGAACTCCATGAGTGTGGTTCAGTTTTGCCCTTGATTCTCTGGGCGACCCCCCGGCCGGCACCCATCTTGAGTGACCCGCAAGTTTTTGTAATCTGGGCAATTCGACCCCGTCCCTCTGCGTGTGTTGCTTTTTCTCTGCCCTTTTGTGTCGTCCGTTTGAATGTTCCGCGCCCCTATAATTCACTGTCTTCGTGTCTCGGTCCTCAGTCCCTTTGTCAGGGTAGGGTGACCGTTTCTGAATCGTGATCACTGTCCAATTTTTTTTGCTTCCCACTCACACCCCTTCTGTTCACTGCCGTGAGAGTATCTTTTCCTGTTCGATATCCTTGACAGCCCTGTGATCCCAGTCCACTTCTTGGCTCCGTGGTCCCAAACATGTCAGTCTGTCCCGGGACAGTTTTCTTCTCCCTATTTGATTTCCACACCTCCTCCCCTTTGGGCTGTTTTCGAGAGATTCTTGCCTAGTCACCGGGGACCCTCATTTCCCCTTATTGCTTTCAAATCGACCCCCGAGACTGAGTCCGCTCCTCCCGTTGTCACCACAGACCCTCTTTTTTTTCTCGGTCCAGTTGTCCCCCTCGGTCATCTTTTTTGGCGTTTTTCCCCCTGGCCTTCGCTCGTTACCGTCCACTAGGCGAAACTTTTCTCAGTGTTGGCGCAAGTCTTGACCCCTCTTTCTTTTACATCGTCCCATTTTTTTATTCCCTGTCTTGTGGCCCTTTCTTGGCCCCCTTTTCCCCGACTCGCCTCCCCGCCTCCGTAGTCCCCCGGAACCAATTTCCCATTGTTGTCTTCTTCGCTCCCCTCTGGTGTCCTACCTTAGCAGCTTCTACCAGTATAGGCCACCCTGCGGCTTGTACGCCAAGCTTTGGAGTTCTTCCTTTTTTTCCTGGTACGCCAAGAGCGTTTTCCTCAACCTGCGGGCCTATCCACATTCCTTTGAACCTCTTCGTGGACGGCGCAGACTGACCGCCCCAACCCCCTGCAGCCGTCCTTTCTTGTACTTTTAGTGTAGTCCCCCCCGGCTTTGCGGGCAGGCGACGCCACGATGGAATGCTTCCTTCAGCAATCCCCCCTTTCCAGACTCCCTTTTTATGAGACACCGAGACATAGTCCTCTCTACTTGATATTTTTGTCCCCCTTCTTTGTTATGCTGGTGTTTGCGTCCCCGATTGAGCCCCCTCTTTAATGAAAGGATTGCTGTTTGTCTCCAGTTCCCGAATCGTCTTTTCCCTCTAGTCGATCGCCTACCCTTCCATCCGAGAGTTGTAGAGCCGGCCAACCGGCGCCCGTTTCGGCCTGCTTTCTTGATGACCCCGAAATTTCCTAACCTGGCGGCCACGAGCAGAGAACTCGCCCGACGCCTGCAAGTGGTTTTGCTTGACCATTCAATCCTCTCTCACCCTTTTCCCCTCTCTCAGCCCCTGGCTGTAGATTTTTTTTAGTCCACTTTTACCCTGTTGGCCTTGTGCGAAGTGATAAGGAGCCCTTTGTCCTCTGTCTGGACCCCCTACCTCCTTTTAGTGACCCTTGCTTGCCTTCTTTCCCTCGGTTTAATTTGACGGCGATACCGAAACCTGTGTTCGGCCCCTCGCTGATCCTCTCCCCCTGGATTCAACTACACGCTAAACTTCCCAAAGACTACGTTTCGTTCTTTTTCGTCATCTTTCACCCCTGTTCGCCCCTTTTTTTACGACCTTCCCTAGCACGGATGCCAACCCTCCCCTTTTCAACTACAATTTCCGACGAATAATTCCAATTCTCACCGCCTGTCCCCTGCGGTCAGGATTCTTTCGGTACTGGTCTTTCAGCAGGCGTACCACTCCTCCGAGCCCCCCTCCGCTTCTGACTTGTCACCACTCGTATGTTTTCTGAAGCTTGAACCCCCACCTTCAGGCCTTTTTGTACTTCCCGTTTCCCCCCCTTAACGATCCCTTTACTCCGTTTCGTCGGGGACGCGGCCAAGTGCGCTTTTTAGCCTTTTTCTACACTGACCAGTATAGGAATTTCTTCCCCTCTATGGCCCCTGTCACTTTCCGTACAAAACAGCCCCCCCTCTTTGAGATCGCGTTTGACGACGAACTTTTTCATGTAAATAGTGGATAAAGAGTGCCCTAGAGAAGGATAAGTCCGGTGCGGTGTGCATATCTTACGATCGGACCAGTCCGTTTTGTTACTGACCCCATAGTCTCTTTTATGTTTGGCCATTCGTTTCATTTGCCCCCCCCCCGCTTGTTTTCCTTTGAGGTCGGGTCATCGTCTCTGCGCCCAATCAGTAGGGACCGAAGCCAACTGCACGTCTCCTTTTCCCCCCCTTCCCCCCCTTGCTCGCCCTTTTATTCATATCACAAGCCGACGTCCTTCCTCAGGTTTCCCCCCCTCTTAACTGAGCCGAACATTTTTTCAAGTAGTTTTCCAGTCCTTGCTTTGCTATGCGAAATCGTTCCTCGGTCAGTTTTATCTGATTAAAATACCCATGGCTTACTGTGTCCGTTTTTCTCGGATGTACTTTTTCTGGTCCTCTCCCGTTGTTATTCAGTCTATCATTCTTCTCCTCGTTCCTTTTGAATTTTGCGGTTCTTCACTATTGTATCCATAGTTGCCCGTTGCGGATGCTAGATTTGCCCATTGTTTTCCTTTTATTCTTTCTCGTTCTCTTTACTGGTCGTCCCCTCGTATTCCGTTACTTTAGCGCTTTATCCAGACACTGACCACTGCACCATTATTCAATTCCCTCTTCCAGTCCTTCTCCTTCTATTCCATTCTTCCTCGTGGTCAAGCCGGGTCTTGTCGTTTCACCCGTGGCTTTGTTGGCCTCTGGGAGTTATGCCTTTTTTCTTCTTCTTCCCCTCGGGACGACCGTTTACTCTTCGCATCGTTTGCATGGGATGGACTGCCTTTCCTTCTGTGACCCTCCCTTTTGTCCTTCGTTTTTTTTTTTTCGCGGTTTTGGCATGTTGCGATGCACCCTTTCCGTTCGGAGAAATTGATCGGTTTCCCGCCGGCGCCTTTTGCGTTAATTTAAACCGCTGGTTTTCTTTCGAATTCTACCTGCTACGTTCATGCCCCCCCTTTACGTCGGAGGTCTAATTATTGATCTCCCCTTTGGTGGTTTTCTTTTTTCTGAAAGAAGCCCGTTTTAGTTTTGTAATGATGTCCATTTTGTGATTTCTCCGATGTGTACACTTTACCTCCCCGCTGTTCTTTTCCATTTCCCGAGGCCTCTGTTGCATGAGCTGACATGTTTCCAGTTTTTCCCGGATTCTGAAATTTGTCTGGATGTTCTCCAACATTCGCTGCATAAGGTCGTTCTTGCAGTACGTTGGTTGCCTATTTTTCCTGTCCCTGTTCGCTGTTTACCGTCCAACACCGTTCCCGCCCGCCCCGGATTTGACCTGGTTTTCCGCTCCTGCCTTTCCCGGATCCCCGAAGTACCAAGGCCTTTGTTTTTTGCCGTTACCCCGGATT
>Ga0179593_1441456_pt1 | contig 13728 bp, 14 predicted proteins | sample CZODoug2_1_08_16_FD_185931 | JGI IMG/M metagenome (GOLD analysis project Ga0179593, IMG submission 185931) | Vadose zone soil fungal communities from Angelo Coast Range Reserve, California, USA - CZODoug2_1_08_16fungal (PacBio error correction) | ecosystem: Environmental > Terrestrial > Soil >... | reverse complement strand
CGGACTTGAAAAAGCCGGAACACCAACTGGCAATCTCTTTTTTCAGCCTCGGTCCCCTTCCCCGGCATTTGTGTAAGTGGGGTCCCGTCGTAGGGACCGGTCCACCCCTTTTTCACCTTGGGGCGCCCGTCTATGTCGGGTCGTGATTCCTATTGTCGGGTTTTCTATTTTCCCCGACCGTCAGGCCGGCCCATCGCCGTGTTCGTTATTTTGGCTGGACGTTTGAACGAGTCTTGCCCCTATTATTTGGTCAGATAAAGTTCTTTTTAAAAGTTTACGGTTCTGGTCCATCCAACGTTTTTCTTTTCGATGTACCTCAACATAAGGGAGTATTGAGTTCCCCTGCTTGCATCACCCTTTCTTCGCCTTTTGGGATGCAACCATAGCCAAAATTTCTGAGTCTACGTCAAGACTTTCCTCCCCCCCCCAAAGATTTTTGTTTTCGATGTCCCAGGACGAGTAACTTATTTGCCGGGGGTTGGTCCCATTTTCCCCGTACCAAGGGAATTTGTGATGATGCCCTACACCACTTCCTTCCCCTGATTTTGTTGATGGTGTCTCTTGTTTTGTACCCCCCTGTCCCTCTTTAGTTTTCAAGGTCCCCTCGATGTGCTCTTTTTTTTTGCCCGGCTTCCAATTTGGCCTAGTTTTCTTCGGCTTTTCCCCTCCCAACTGGTCTGAATGGGAGGGGCCCAAGATGAACATTTTCGGCCATTTGTATTTTGAGGCTTGACTGGGGTTTTTTGGTGTTAAGGTGCTCGGCAATACCACAAGTGCGGAAAGTTTTTCCCGGCTCCCCTGACTTTTTTTTTCTGGTTATTTACTGACTCACACAACCAAAGGACACGCCAGATAAATTGGCCCAAAGAGCCTTTTTCTTTTTCAGTAAGGAACGACACTTTCTCTTCTTCCCTAGATATTGTTGGTCTTAGTCTCTCCCCCCCCTCCATCCCATTTGGTATTTTGTCACACTTCTTTTCATCTCATCTGCGTTAAAAGGTGCCCTTTTAAACATTTTTCTCGGGGGTGCCTGGGTTCAGTTCCACGAGGTGGACAGGATTTAGCTATTTCGTGCTCAAAACCTCCAAACTGGAAGGTGGTTTTTTATTCAGCCATCCCTCCGAATTCTTGTTCCCACTCCACTTCCAATCCCCCTGCAGGCATGGAGCAAATGATGCCCCAACCTTTTTTTTCTGCTTGTTGTTCCGTCACACACTTACCCCCACCTTTCGGGCTTTTTCTTCTTATTTCCTATACGTCCTCCTCGCCAAGGGGGGGCCTGGTGACCTTAAGTTTCCCTTCTTTCCCCCCGGATAAGGACTGTTCCTTTGGCACCCCTTAACTGAACCCCTCCCGCAGCGTCTTCTCTCTACCCCCACAGATTTGTTACCCGCGTTTCTCTCCCCGTTTTTAACGAGTTGTAAAACCTTCCTACGGTTTCGAGTCCCGAAACAACCCCCCCGTACCCCCAGGCGTTCCCACCGAAAGTTGATTAGGCCTTATTTCGTAGTTTGGCTGGAAATGGTTCTCGGTAGGATTTTCTTCACCCGTTCTTTCCCAGGTTAAGAATTCACGATAATTACCTTCATTTAAAACTGTCCCCTCGGTTGTTCTGACAAAAACGGGCTTACCAGGATTCTTGATTCGATCCTCCCCCGTTTTGGGATGAGGGGTTGTGGCAAGTATGTTTTTTTTCCCCCAGGTGGGCGTGAACTTTGACATCCCCCATAAGTTACAAGGAGGCTCCATTTCGTACTTTAAAGGTTTTTTTTTGGTCTCTTCTGGCTGGGCCGTCCACTTTTTCCTTCGTCAGTTTGCTTTCTCCCGCACCCCAGCCCCCAGTATCTTAAGGGCGACGCCGAATTTTTTACTTCAGACCAACAACTCCTTTTTCTCGTTTCTACTATCCCCTTAGAGATGATCTCTTTGGGAGTATTGTACCTTGACCCATATCCCCACCTTGCAACTTTTCTTGTTAGTCCTTTTTTTACTGTGGGCAACATCTCGGTGTAGGTTCATTTCCTTTCCAAGACATTCAACCAAAGCCCTTGAACAGGAAATTGTTTCTTCATTTTACCCTCCCGTTGTTTTTTTTGTTTTTTTTTCTTCTTGTTACAAACTGGGGGGGTGCCATTTTGCTTGTGTACCTGTTTGATTTTTTCCCTAATTTGGTTTGATACGTATTTTTTTTTTTGCCCCGGCAGTAACTTTATGAGTTGGTTGAAGATATTTCTCTTCATTCCTTCTCGAATTCAGGTGTACGGACCCGCGGTTAACTTTAACGATGAGGGTCTTTTTTTGTTTTTCCTTTTCCAACCCAAAAATTAGGAGTTATTATAACGGGTATTTTTTCAGATACTGTAAACAGTACAGATGGGCCGGTGGGCCCGGCAGTCTCCACCCCAAACCACCAACACCAGGTTTTCCTCATACCAATGGTTCTTGATTGCCTTTATGGACTTCATGGGAAACACAATTTCTTTTTCCCCCCCCCAACTTAGTTGCCAAAAAAACGTAACCCCCACACATTAGGGAAAATCCTTATTAACGGGCCCTTTTCCACCCAGCCTTTATGTCCTCACCATTGTATCTTTTCCCTTTCACGCTCTTCTCATTTTTCTCGGCTTTTCTGCTTGAACCCCCACCTATGACTACTAGGAGCCCCACATCCAAATTCTAACCATTACTGATTTTGATCCAAAAATTTTCTAAACATTTCTGACTTTCCGTGGGTTTGTTTACTACGCTGTCCGGTTATGTGGTATCGGCCGTTCCCCCAGGTAACCCCGCCCAGGGAAATGATCTCAACTGGTTTCACCCCTCGTTTTACACCCTCCCGCCCGTTTCCCCTGATGGTTTTCTTCCCCACTTGTGGTTTAACAAATTTTTCATTATACTGGAGGATTTCTGGTCTCATCCATTATGGATCGTTGTCACAGTGCTTTCGCTATGCTTGTGCCAAGCCTCGTCTCCCTTGCGAAACCTTTTGGGGGGGCAACCAACTACCACTTTTTTGAACCAGCCCCAACATTCGGACTTCGTGGTTCCAAGTTTTTGCGTTCATGTTTTGTGGGACGGAACTTGGACCGACGGGGCGGGACTATCGTATCAACCAAGGAGTCACTTTGTTATTCCTTCCACCACCTGACAGCGTCTTCCGCGATGGATCCACAAAGTTGTTCTTTCCGCGCCAGATCCCCACTCGCCCTTTCTACCCTACCCGGAGGAGATGTTCAAAACACTCGAGGCGTCGTGGGACAACCCCAACATATCCAGTTTCCGGGGGGGGCGTAGTCCCCCCCTGTTTCCCCTTGACACAAACTTAAATATTCATCCCTTTAGTTAATAAGTCTCTTTTTCTTAAGACTAGGTCTCTCACATTTTTCTTCTGCGTGGGGCCCACTGTTCATCTTTTGATCCTTATACTTTTACGTGGTGTTAAGAGACCATCCAAGCGTTTTGGAAAACCCTCCACTCACAAACCTCCCCTTCCCGCTGGTGAGAGGTACCCTCCTCCCCGGGTTAAGACCGAAGCCCTGTCTTTGTCGAATACACACTAAATATTTACCCTAGATCAACTAACCCAGACCCCCACAAAAATCAGCCAATCCCTCAAGCATGTGTGCGGAAACTCCTTCCCCTCTCTCCTACTCCCCAAGGCACTCCCCATCTCCGGGTGATAGCCTGACACTTCACATGAAGCCCGGGGATCAATTGAACCTCTACGGGCGGAACAGACGGGCCCCCACAAACCGGAAAACTCTAACCAACAGTAAACAATCATAAAACAAAAACCGTGATGGGGAGGGGAGATCTCTGGTACCAAACCAAATTTACTCCAAACAATCAGAGCCTCCCACCTCTTAGGACAGGGGTGCGGCGGAAAATAAAAATCCGGGAGCTTCCATTAGGGACTGGCGGGACTATTGCCCAAAATTGCGTTTACCTGCATAAACGAACCGCTCTGGGCGATATCCTTTCCCTCCCCCCTTTGCACTCTTCCAAACTGACACTCGGCCCTGCCTTTCTACCCCCTTGACGTTCGGGGTGCCTTGGGAATCCACGAGTACCCAATGTTTTCCTTGGCTGGCTGCTCCTTCACCATAAACCTCTTTTTGGTCGGCAACGTCAACACTGAACATTTTCTTTTTTGTACTCTGATTTCCCACTCAGACCCTTTTTAAATGTGGGGACACAACATTGGAACCATCTTCAGTTGTCTGTCGAGCAAACAAATAACCTTTTTGCCGGTTTCGGCACGGGGAGAATTTGTTTCAATGTCGACCCCCCCGGGAAAAAAAATCTCCTTGACTGAAACCCCCCACGTGAATATAAACCTTCCTTGGTTTCTACACTGTTCGTGTTTTGCGTTTAAAGCATTTCTACCATTACAAAAGTGTGCCGGGCTTTTCAAGGTAAATTGCACATTTTTAAAAATATTAAGGCTATTGCGTTTGGGACCTTGGTGGTTTTACTACCCAGTTTTTCTTCTGTTTTGGGTTTTCCCAAGCTGTTATATCACACCCGCACCAAGGCCCGGTGAAGGGTGGATGGGAAGATCATTTTCTTCACGACGGGGTCAAACCCACTCGACGGGGCGCCCTTTTTTTGAATGCCGTGGAAATTGTGTTTTCCCCCCCTTACACTGATTTGGTGTCGGCTGCAAGGTTTTTATTTGTGTTGGATTGCCCTCGGTTGTTGACTTCGACTTGTTTTTTGCGGCCTTTTTGGTCATCGGAGCCGGTTTTTATCAAACGGATTTTTCCCCCCCCACCCTTTTTTTAATATCCCCTTTCCCACAACCCATGTGTCGGTTGTTCGACCTCTTCTCGTTTGGGCTTCTCCTTGATGGGACTTTTTGATTTTCCCCTGGTCGTTAAATTGACAGATGGGGGCTCATACGCAAACCATGGTCATCTTTTATTTGTTTCTTTCGTCGTTGTTCACCGAGACTCCACCATGTCGTTGAATACCCCTACATACCCATTCATCTTAGCTTTCTTTTGGAATGCAAACAAAAAAAAAAACCCAAAAAGGGGGGCGCACCTATTTTTAACCACTGGGAACACCCAACTCCCCTTGTTTTGGCCCCCCCCCTGTAAAATATCTAAGTGGGGGGTCCTTTTTAAAATCCCATGTTTGAGTACGCGGGGGGCGACGCTTTTGGTCAGGGATGAGTCTGGTTTGCGTGGCTTGTTTTCCCCTTTGCATTTTTGAGGATTGACTTCGCGGCTTAACGTTTAAAGTCACCGATTTTCCGAGTACCAGGTCACCTGGGACCCCTTCGTGCGGTTTTCCCCCCCAAATCCCCGACACCTTTTTTGCCCAAGGGATTCCTTTCTCTTTCACCGCTTTGCTGTCTTTCAATTTGCACCCCCGCCACCAGACAATCCCCCCGTCCCTGTTTTTTTTCCGATTGGTTCTTCCATTCGTCCGGCCTTGGTTCTGACAGGCTCAATTCCCTCCCCCCCAAATGGACCACAAGTTCTTTCGTGGAACAAATGTGTTTGTTCCAGGGGGCCGCCAAATCGGCCCCCCCATAATTCCTCTTCCCTAAAACCCATGGTGTTTTCACTAAGAGTGCTAGGCCTTTTGGTAAAAATCTGTCGGTTTTTGTTCCGGTTTACCCGAGGGATTTTCCCTCTCTTCCGGACTTCCCAAACAATCACAACCAGTCTCTTTTGGTACTGATTCATTGACCTTTTAGTGATATGTACCTTCTGTCCCCCAGGAGATTTTATTGTGCCGGGAAGCATTTCTCCCGTACTGCATATTTATTTTGAAGGGTCTTAGTGGCCTGGGCTAATACCCAGGGTCGCCTTCGTTCTGTTCTAACACCCCCAGACTGCCACAATCAACTTTTTCCTTTCCACATGTAATCCGTTCGTTTTTTCTTTTCCATGGTCCGCTAGATACAAAAACCCTGTACCGGTCCGCGATTCCATTCCCTTTTTTTTTGGCCCTATTTTAAGGGGTCTATATGCCCCCACTCCCAGTTGGCACCCCCATTTCTTTATTAATATCTTTTTTCCTCTCCGTTTTTGGACCAGAATGACCTCCACCTCCCCTTTTCCATCAAAAGGCTGGTCCGGTTCACCTTCCCTACCACGAACCAGCACTAGACTTGGCCTACAATTTTTTCTCTATTTCTGCATTGGGCACAAAACCTCGGGTCACTGATTTGCAACTTTTTTTTAGACTTGGGGGATCGTGGTGGATCCCCCCAAGCTCCCAATCATTTCCCTCTTGCCATTTGGTCTTCCCCCCCCATATAGAACTTCTCCTGGGCCATCGGCCCTCCATTCGCCCCCCATCGTCCCCGTTCGTTGCACATTTCCAGGGAAGGTACTCCAAATCCGGTCCATTAGCAGTCAACATGCGCGTGCTTTGGTGGTTGTTTGAGGTTGGACTTTTTGGAAAGCAAGACCTGACTCCAGAAATCGCTCACCGGGCTTGAACAACCCCAAACCAGAACTCACAAGGTGGCTTAAAGGCACTGACTATAACCAAACCTTACCCTTCGCTTTGTTCCTCCTCCCATTTCATCTTTGATGGCACTCCCCAGTCTGGGTTGCCCTTTTTTTTTGTATCTAAACCTCCTAAGCCAGGTGACGAGTTTTTTCCACTTCAAACCGTCCCCGGTTGATGTTTGTTTGGGCCTTTTTTTGCTTGGACTTTCGTTCCCCAACTTCAGTCAGGGAACCTCTTCGCATTGCGGTTTCTTCCTTTGGCCGAAATTTGGCCACTGGTCTGTTACCTTTTCCCTCAAGATGTCGTTTCGTACCTTCACTTCTCGCGATGCGTTCTCAAATTTCCTCAGTTTTCCTTTCTTCCTGCCCTCTTCGAATCCTCCAAGTCTCTCGCTTTTACCTCTTAAGGTGTCACTAAAATAGTTCTTCCCCTTTTTTCATTTGGGTGTTGGGTTTGGTTGTGTTTCCCAGGTTGAAATCCACTGTTCGGACATTCTCTTTTTTTGCAGTGTTCCACCACTTCAGCCTAAACTCAATAGATTCACCCCTTCTTTTACAACCGAGTCGGGTTAGTACCATTCTAACCCCCGGTTTGGGCGTAGAAGATGCAATATTTGATCCCCCCCTGGGATCTCCCCTTTCAATGCGATCGGCGGGGGATTGGACCTAAAAAACAGGTGTTTATGCTGCATTTCCAACTGGCTGTTCAAGTTGTGATTCCCCCTTAGTCCCACTGATGAATTTTCATTTCTGACACTGGCGGCCAAACCCTTACTTATCAAACCCTGTGTACTTCCATACCCAACAACCATACGAAACGAAGTTAGAACCCCAGGCTTCCCGCGTCCACCGTGTCCACTAGATTTTTTTTTTTTTTTAGGACCCCCCCTTTTCCACGACTGTACACATCACTTCACGGCCTGGCGGTGTGGATCCTCTTTCCCAGAACGTCAACCGCCAAACTTCAATCGGCTATTATCAGGGATCCTTTCCGACCACTTTGTGACTTTTGTTCGCCCTTGACCCCAGTCACCTGGTAACTTTTTTGTTGAATGATCTTGGTCCGGTCATCCCCTATTCTGTCGTTTCCCCCCCTTATTGCAAAATTTTCCCTCCGTTATTTGGGGTTTTAGTTTTTTTGATGACGTTTGGACAGGTCCCCCTCCGTAAAACTTTGGAATTTTCGTTTATTGTAATCTCAATTAATTTGAATGGTTATGAAACATCCCACCCCCGGGCCATTTCTTACCTCACAACACGTTTTTATTTGGGCTCAAATCGCCATTCTTTGTTCCTAAGAAAGTTCTTTTGCCGTTGGAGTCCCCACATAGGGGCCATGTCTTTCTGTTAGACTTCAGACTTTTCCAAGCTGTGCTTCTAAGTCTTAAGTATACAGGTTGAAATTAAAAAAACCGTTGGTTCACGTTGGATATCAACAACTTTTCATTCTTCAAGCCAAATGTCGCGGTTTTTTGCAAAAGTACAGTTAGTATTAATCCCCCCCCCCCCCCAAAACCATTTGCGCATTTGGACCGTTTTTCTACCACATCTTTGATACTTTTACTGGACTGTCAACTATCTTTCCCCTTGTTATGGACACTGTCAGGCGTGGTATTAGGGTGTTCGAGCTTTTTGAAAGGGTTTTTTTTTTGGTTTACCCCCCGCCTTTGACCTCAACACCTGTTACCTTTTTTGCTTTCGTCTGCGAGGTTTTCTGATACGTCCTAAACAGTCCACCCGGAAAAGGCCCTCGTTTGAAACCGATGAGCCCCCTGGACGTACCGCTCTCTCATATTACGTTTTATGATTTTTTTTCCGTGTGCCCACTTACTCTTGGGTTAGGGGATTTGTTTCACAGAACGTTCTTTTTTTCTTTTTCACCCCGCTTTACGGGTTCCTCAACCATTTGGGCTTTTGCATTGGGTTCCAGAGGGGTGTACGTTGTTGGTTGCTTTGTTTTTGATTGCCAATCCAAAAAAGGGCTTATGGTTTTTTCTGTTTTAAGGGTTCCAGGCCGCCGATATCCACCGATCGTGCCCCCAATAACTCCCGGCCCTCCGGACCCATTCTTGATGTTTTAAAGTTTTTTTTTTCCCCCCCCCCCCACCCCAATTTCCGACTCTTTTTTTCTTGTGGTCCTTCCGTTGCCCGCCTTTCTTTCATAAACTTGGACGTGGCTTGACAACATTCTACATCCCTATACTGTTACCATTTTAAAAAACAACTTTGAAAATATCTCCAAAATCTCTTTCCAGCAAAACCCCAGGGGCTTACCAAACACCCTCAGTCCGCTGGAGGAGTGTCCAGTTTTTTGTACTGGTTCTTTTTTGAACTTTAACCATAGGATTTTACAGAACAACAAACCAAGTAACTTGCCCCAGCCCCCCTTTTGCTCCCCCGCCCTTTCTTGATTTTATCTTTTACGAGCCTTTGGTTTCGCGTAGACACTTGTGGTAGTTTTTGTTTCCCCACCACTCTCCCACGTGTTTGGTTTTTGCATAAATTTTCAACAGGGCCCTGCTTCCTTTCTCAACATTTCCCTGTCTGAGGTGCGTCTTCCAGATTTTTTTTTTTTTGTTTTTTTCCTTCTTGGTCCCCTTAATAGTTTTGGCTGAGTTGCCTTTTCCAAACCATCATAGATCCCAAGTCGCCTCATGGACACATATTATAATGGTCTGTAGATGGGGCGCGCGGGTCATTTCTTCCCCCCCTGCACACTTCCGCCATCAGCCTTAGGATTATTCCTCAAAGTCAGTACGAGCCGTTTACCCGACTTGTACTGTTTGAACGACAGCTGAGGAACGCCTTAGAGGACTCGTACTACGCTCGCGTCTGGTAAGCAAGGTAAGATGACCCCCCAGGCCACTTTTTTAGCCCTCTGTTGTGGAGAACACACCGTGATTTGGGTTAGTTTGTTCTTCCCCGCCAGGGTTTAAACTTCACACTTCCAAGTTATGGTCTCCTATCTTTTTTTCCGGACGCCCACTTGTTTGGTTTGTTGAGGTTCTACTCCAAATTCCTGGTCAGTGACCGGATTGAGGACACCTGGGAGGGCCGTCTTTTAATTAAGGGAACTAAATGTATCTCTATGGGGTTTTGCTAACCGTACCATCCATTCGGCGGTGCCGTATAGGGGGGGAGGTGGATATGTCTCACGGGGCTTGTGCGATGAGAGTGTCTTAAGGTCTGTCATGGTGGACATCGGCGACCATAACTTGCCAGGTAACCAACCCTGGTCCACGGAGGGCAAGCTTCACTCGATAAGAGCCGATGTGATGGGTACGGATACACCAAAACGAATTACAAGTTTAGCAGTGAGGGGGAGGAATAGGGAGGTGGCTGCATACTGAGTGTTGGGACTACCACTGTTACTGTCCCGAGGTGGTAGATTCAGGTGTCAGGTCAAAGGAAAACCCAAACCCCCCTGCGGTCAGATACCCCCCCCCCATTTGGAAATCAAAAAATTATTTTGGACTCTGAATATTTTTCTTTTAATGAGGGGCCGTTCCATAGGGCCCCGAACAAAGCTAAACCGGCCCCCAGCCCACGACCGGGGCAGTGTTTCAAGACCAAACACAACTCAACCCGAAAAAACCATCAACATTCTGAGAATATCTATGTGAAAAAGTCAGTCTAACGAATTTGTCCTGTTACCCCCCCCCCCCAATGTCTTCCGCTGTACACTTTGGAATGTTGCTTGCCCAGTCGTCTTACGGTGACTCTTGTTTCTGGGTCACCACGTCTGGCTACCCCGTCAACGAAGTTTTCTCTAAGATGGCCAAACACCGGACCACAAGGATAACTTTCGTGGGGGATCGCAACAAAAGGGAAGCCTAAAGTTTTACTGAATCCGATCCGTTTTCCGTTTCGCCGCCCAAAGTTTGCCTTGATCCGTGCGATTTTCAACTAGTTACCACTGGACACCACCCAAGGGAACCCCAGGATTATCCCCGTCCCCCCGTGGTTTTTCAAACAACTGTTACTGTCATCCTCTCTGCCTCCACAATCGACTCTACTCGGTGTAAGTTCTTAACCAACTGTGATCCGTCAAACGTGTCACACCTCCTTCCCTTTGTTTCCTCCCTATTTGCTTGGCTCTGGCCATCTGTTAGTGTAGGTGACCCAGTATTCCTTTTTGGGCCATGCTTCCATACACAATGGGGGTTCCGGGCGGAACCCTTCATTTTTCATTCTTGGCGGGAATGTTGGTTCATGTCTCAACTAAATCGCAATCTAAAAAATTGTTAAACCCCATCTCATTGTTCGAAAGGATTCGGCTTCGCCCATTCCCTTATTCCCATATTGTGCCAAAGGTTGTACGTTTTTACAGGGCTACCTGGCCTGGTCTACCCACCCCCTGAACTACCGGGGGGAAGCCTTCAAGATGTCTCCTTGATGCACCCCATGTCAAGAAACAAAGGAGCGTTGGGTCTTTGTTGAAATTAAAAAATTTTGGTTCGCAATAAGTATTCCCCTTTTCGGGACCTTCCGCCGGACACAAAACCCCGAAATTTGTTTTGTGCTCCCCTTTTCAAGTGTTTACAAAAACTCCCTAGTAGTGCTTGGCACCCCCAACCCTCCCCCCCCCTGATTGTATGACCCTGAAGGGAAAAAAGCCCCCAATAGATTTTAAATTGGTTTTAAATGACTCGTTAAATCTTTCCTGTTCGCTTTTATCTTTATTGGGGGGGGGGGTTGGTGTCGTTTTTATGTCCTCGGTTATAGACTAGCCAGTCCTAAGAATACTAGAACCACGGTTGTTTCTCTCTGGGACTTGACCCTGGTTAGGATGGATACAAAAAACCACCAAAAACCCAACCAAGTAAACAACTGGATCCCACCTTCCCTCACAAGAATATGTTGCATTCAGGGCAGCCCCCTTTTGTTAAAAAGCCCCTTGTTCACAATTAAACAAGAATATTGCTTTTGGCGGGGCAACCAATGAGAACAATCCTTGCTTTGGCTCATACTTTTTAACGTTCGCCAAAAAACTCTCCTCGCCTAAAGGTGTTCTTGTGGCTGGTCCTTGTCCTCTCTAGAAGCAACCCATTTACAAAATGTGTTTCTCTGCTTTTCACCACTTCCCAGGCCCCCCCCGGGACAAACGGGGTGGGTGTACGGAACCACTACTTTCTACCACAAACCCCACTTCTTTTCCTTCCCTTTACCCTAAAGGTGGTAAACATTGTGAAATGGTTTGGACACGGAGCACATGTGGCGGGAGGTCCCGGGACTTTGGGCGGAATAACATAACAACGGTTTACAAGTGCTCCCAGTATGGTCGCGCAGCTTGGAAATACCAATAATCCAGGAAAAGTTTGATTACAGCGGCTGACCTTTCGTGGAAACGGATACGACCTTATCTAAGACCACAATTCGTCCAGGCCTTTTTGAAGTCAAGCCAAAACTTTACGCCCCCATTTTTGACTTTGGCGCCTTTTTTTCCAACAGCACTTTTCAATGGAAAATAGAATATGTCGCCACACTACTTCTCCAATTCATTTGATGGTTGGTGCCGTGTGAGACCCGGTGGGAAGGGACTACAATCATTGTTAACGGAACCAGGGGGGACTTAAATTGTGCTCCCTGGAAGTAGATGGCCTGGTTCGCGGGGGGCGGGCAAAACGATGTGCGGTGTTTCCCCGTTGGCCGACAACAACCATCCCTTGCAACCAGTTCCGTTTGTTGAAATCGTGGGCGCGTTGCCTATGTGTAACCGCGCTAAGACATATTTTGTGTCCCTAGGGTTACTCCCCAGGGGAGTAATGGTGGGTTTGTTTGTAAATCAAATTGCCTCAATTGGTTCTGGCACCGAAGTTTTGTTTTTTTCTGCGGTCATTTTTTTTTTTCCCAGGGTTGGGCCCTTTCTCTAGTTGGGTTGGACCCAGTGAATGCAAGGGACCTCTGTAGTCTGAACGTGACATCTCTTACCTATTACTTCCAAAAACAATTCTCATATCCGGGCATTCCCCCCAGCTTTTAGGTAGTTGATGTTTATTCCGTTGGCTTTCTTGGATATTTCACATTACGTATAACCCCCAACGCTTGACCCGAGCCTCGTCCCCGGTACAATATTTAGTAGATTAGAGACTTTTTTCACCTACAAATAAACGCTTAATTCCGACTCGGGGGGTATGATGTAGTGTGAAACCCATTTCCCCCAACAAAAACATCGAGTCTGCGCCGCTTTTTCTTCCCCCCTTTTCAACAACCCCCAACCCCCCCCCCCCCCATAAATTCCACCAAACTCTCAAGCATCCCTCCGACTTTTCCCCCATGCTTCTTTTCGTATCCCCCCCCCGGAGCCAAGGAGGTTCGGCACTGTTGCGAGGGGACTGATATTGCTTTTTTTTTTTGGCCTTTGAATTCTCTTGGGACGGCTTCCCCCCCCCTGTTTCGACAAACGTTTTTTGTTGAAGGTTCACGCAACACGAACTTTTTCCCTCACTATTCAGGTTCACGGGGGTTTTTGGTGCATATTACTTGGCTTTTTTAACCCCCATCCCCGACCCCGGCCCAACGCCTGAATGACCCTTATAGTTCACTCTTTGATGCTTTTGGGAGTTTTTATGCCCCCCCCCCACACCCCTTCCCCAAAGTCCACACACCTTACCCCTACATTTTTAATGGAGCCACCCCTTTAAGGAAGGTCTGACCAGTAGAGTAACTCCCCCAATAAGTTGTCTACCGGCCCTGTGATATCCCCGGGCAATAGACACACTCGACTCCACCGACCCCCCGTGAAACGCTGTGGGTGCCTGGTCGGGAAGAGGGTTCCAAGGGCGGGAACTTGGGGGACGCCACAGGGGTTCGGTGCTGGTTTTTGGTTTTCAAGGCCCGGGGCGTAGAAAGCGGGACCTACTTGGTTTTTTTTCACACCCTTAACCCAAAAACAGAGGGGAAACCCGGATTCGATTTTGGCTTAAGGTCTTTGTTACGATGGTGGAATATTCTGGAAAGTTCCCAAACAAACCGGCAACACCCGTGGGATGGTTGCTTCCTTTTCCTACATCGGGTCCCCCCCGATGGTTATTTTCTATTGCGGCCTGTGGGTTTTTGACCCCCAGTAGAGTTGTTATTTTGACACTGGTGACCCACCTTCCCCACTTAAATTCTGGTACCACCCTTTTTTTCACTGCACGCAGTTTCCCCTCTGGATTTTACACAGGCTGAGAGAAATACCACCCCCCGTACGACCTCCTTGTATTCTGTGCCGAGTTTTTAACTCCCGCAGAAATTGGCTCGTTCAACTTTTTGT
>Ga0179593_1550143_pt1 | contig 13729 bp, 9 predicted proteins | sample CZODoug2_1_08_16_FD_185931 | JGI IMG/M metagenome (GOLD analysis project Ga0179593, IMG submission 185931) | Vadose zone soil fungal communities from Angelo Coast Range Reserve, California, USA - CZODoug2_1_08_16fungal (PacBio error correction) | ecosystem: Environmental > Terrestrial > Soil >... | reverse complement strand
AGCGTTAGATCCGATGCTTGGAAAGCTTAGATTAAAATCGCGCACAGAAAATTGCTACTCACTTTAAGTTGCTTCTCCCCCTTTTCTCCCTTTCTGCTCATTCCCCTCAATGACGTAGTTGTACGTTTTAATGATGGGGTTCCCCGATTCAGCCCTTTAAAATCAGACACTGTGTCCAAGCGCACCACCGTCACAACTTATCATTGCTCCTTCCCCCTGATCGTTTTTCTTGCAGACAGATAAAATCCCGTAGGTCCCCACGCGATCTTTGATGAGCGAAGTTCCAGACGGGCGGTGCACCCTGCGCCCGTCATCTCGGAAGCATGGTTCCTGCAACTACGTCCATCCCTGGCACGTTAATTTCTGCTTTAGAAAGGCGGCTTGCACCTAATTTACCGAAGGAAACTTTTTTTTAACTCCCAATATGACTTTTTCCCTTGCTCGGCGTTTCAACGGAGCCTCCCCAGGAGACCCGCCTTCCTTCCCTAAGACGGCGTGACGGCAATGACTTGCCGCATTCCGTATCGCTCGCTCCTTCCTCATGTGTTCCCCTCTCCCTCCTTCCTGCCATAAAAAGGTGGCTTCGGGCGGGAGAAACCAATCTAAGAAGAAGGTCCCCAGCGGCGATTGACAGTGACCTTTTCGGCGAGTCCCGGGCCGACGTGCATTTCTCTGAACTACTCATGTCTTTTTTGAGTCCCTCTCGGAAACGGGATCCTGACTGCTGTTCTTTTGCTTTGCTCGGGAGCGGGCGCCAGGCCTCCCTGGAAGAAGCAGTTCTCTCTTCCTCCCCCCCCCCCACCGCAGCAGCTGGAGGAAGTTTTGCGCTTCGGAGTCCCCCCCCCTTCATTCCAGACCTTTTTTACAAGGTCATGAACGGCGCTCCGCCCTTGTGCACAGAAGCTCCCACCGTTCCAATCGTTTGATCATTGAGGACCTTCAAAACCGAAAGGACTCCGTTTCCTCCCTGTTCTTTCCTCATCTCCAACACCTTATTTTGTGACTCGCTTATCACATCAGGGATCGCGCTCGAATCCCCCACCCTGCCAAAATTAAAGAGCCGTGGAATTCTAGTCGGATGGAGTGGAACTTACTTTTTGTTACCTCGGCTGGGCGGAAACTAACGACGAGGTTAGTCCCTGTGCGATTTTTTTTGTCTCGTTCGCTTGTCAGCGGTTCCTCTCCCTCTCCCCCTCAGAGATGTTTTAAAAGGAATGTCCTGACGCGACGTTCCCAACGACAAGTTCTATTTTCCTTTTCGATAAGGCGGCAGCCCCCCTCCGCGAGTCTTCTCAATCTTTTAACAGAAGACGTACCTCGGGCATTTAAGGATTTTTCCTGAACGGTCCGATGATCAATTCATGACACTTTGGCGGAAGCGTGAGTTCCTGCCCCTTCTCTTAGGCTAGAAGCACCTACTTTTTCTCCGGAGAGCCTCCTCCCCTTCGCACCTGTGTTGGGACGCTAACGCGCATCGCTACGTCAGGGAGACTCCGCTCATGCTCAGGCATGGTTCAGCTCAAGATGACAGCCTCCCGTCCTTGAGCGTGGGCCTTGAGCGGAAGACCAGGCTTTTTTTTTGAAAAGCCGACGAAGCCTTTGACCTTCTCTCCCGGCGCCGACGGCCCCAGCGCGGAGGCAACCTACTTCCAGCGCAACCCCCCTCCGCCTCTCTGATATCGCACCGCGTGGTTTTCTTCTGTGTGGCGGCGCCACCCCGCCGGCCTAATCCCGCTTCTGAGTTCACCTCCGTTACAGAAATCTAGGTGCCCAATTCCTTCCCCTTACCCGTAACGCGGGGACCTGTTATCACTTTAAACTATCTCTCTCTTCCTCCGTTTTCTGTTTTTTAGTCTCTTTTTAAGGTTGGCCTTCCCTCCTAGAGTCCCTATTGCGACGGACTTTCCCTGGGTTCCCCCAGTTTTTTCCTTTTTATTAGGGTCGGGACGTACGACGCGGGCTTCTCTCTTTTTCTTGGCACGGCTTCCCCCTCTGTTCCCCAAGCCCGGTAATAGAATAGGGTGCTGGAGGAGTTGTACTTCGGGTTTCGTATAAAGTTACCTGGACCCTGCTTCCCTATAGGACCTCACGGCGTCCACGCGGCTTCCGTCCCTCCTATCCCTCTCCACCTCTCTCCCCCCTTGATCATGAGTTTTTTATCAAATGAAATCGGCCCTTCTGACTTGTATGCGACTTCGCCCCAGGAGCGTATCTTAACGCCGGCCCGAAAGGCCCTCCTTTCTTTTTTCGTCCCCCCGATTTTTCATTGGCACTTGAACGTATGGCGTCGACCCTGATGCTTCGCCCCTTCCTGAAAAGGTCCTACTATGCTTTTACGGTCTTTGTTTTTCTGCCTTATTTCCCGTCGTGTGTGAGCCTTCCCGCTTCTTCAGCCGTCAGTTGGCGGCGTGATTCGGTTTTTTCGGACCTTGCGTGCGTTGGGGCTCCGCTCCGCCCGCATTTGCCGAGACCACTCTCTTGGCCGCCCTTATGTGCGTTGGACTCCGGTGTTTTCCGATTAGGCCGGCTGAGCAGCTTTTTTTTCCGATCGGTCGATTCGGCGGTCTCCACAGCGTGCTTCCCCTCTGAGTGTTGACCGTTTATAGTCTCCTCTCAGTCGCTGTAGTTTCACCCCCTAGATCGTCTGTGATTTTTAGCTGCTGGACCAGCCCTCTTCCGGTTCCTGTCCCCGCGACCACATCCGGGTTTCTGAGCCCTCTTGCCACCGCGTCTGCTATTGTCATTGGCTCCCTTTTTGGCCGTGAGCGAGCCGCCCTTTTCGGTTCCCGTCGGAGATTTTCTTTGAGCTCTTTTTTTCTTCCGCGTCGCGTCGGGTATTGGCTGCGGCGAGAAGGACCGGCCAATCGCGATGTGTTGGTGCAGGCGAGATAGTGTCGTTTTCGGATCGTCCCGTCCCTCTCTCACCGTTACATCTTTCGATTTCGCGTTCCCTTTCGTTCGATGGCCTTGCCCCCTTAAGCGGTGCGCCTTCCTCCCTGTCGCGCCCCTCTTCCGCCCTCCTCGCACGACGGTAGCATTATTTCCACGGCTTGCGCGAGCGCGGGTTAGCCCGCGACCCTCCGGTGGAGGCCCCTTACGTCTCGAGAATCGGGCCCCTTCCTTCTTCAGACGATCATGCGTGCCTTTTCCTCTCCGGTCAGCGCTTTGAGTCGAGAATTCCCGTTACTTAGCTAATGTTCCGCCCCGAGCTGTCGTCATCGCCAGTTTCGTTCGCAGCGTTGTCTTCGCACGTGCTGGACCTTTCCTGTGTCCCCTGCTCGTGACGGCCAGGGGACCCGGGATTGATTCTTGGGCGTGTCGCCCTCGGTCCGTCTGGCGTGGCTTCTCTGCGTTTTTGGCCTTCCCTTCCGTTCATTTTGAGCTTTCCCTTTCATGTACGCGTGACCTTTGTTCCGGGTTTTTTCCCACCCCTCCGATATTTACTTCTGCTGGTGCGGCTCTTTTTTGCCTCCCTGGTCAACCTTCTTGTGGCCTAGTGATGACCTCTTTTTTTTTTTCATGCCCTGATAACGCGTCAGGTCGGGCCTTACAGAGCACCTTTCGATCTCCCTACGTTCCAACTTGCTCGTTTCTCCCAGTGTCGGGCACGCCGGCCGTGTTCGTCATGAGCGGCTTCACGGCCGTCGCCTTCCCAATTATTTCCTCTTACTCTCCTTTCCCTTTGTTGTTGTTGTTTTTTTCAGATAGAGTTGCAGAGTCCGAACGGTGCCTCTTCCTTCTTCGTATCACCTTTGGCGGCGTTCCCGGACCTTTCGCCGCTCAAGTGACTTTTGATTTGCCCCCGATTTTTATACAGTTTCTCGCCCTTAGCCTTTTGCCTCTTTTCCACGATTCGTCGGCCCGCTGAGTTTGCGGGGGTTTGACTACCCGCAAATCGGTGTTGCCCTTTTGAACGCCCCACCACTACCCCGCAGGACTGCAGTGAAAGTTGAAGGTTTCTCCGCATTAAACTTTTCTCAGGTGTCTTTACCATTCCCGACTTTTCCTCCCCCTAAGTCGTCCCGTGACGGACAACCTTGATATAACGCAACGCTCTATACGGGACTTTACTCAACTTCCCCCCCTCTCCCTCGCCCAAGGTTCTTGGGTGCGTCGTGGCAGTGCAGGCGTTGATTCATCGTCCGACTGGAAACCTTTGATTTTTCCCCTCCCCCCCCCTTTGACGTTGCTCGTCAAGAGAGGCGCCGGGAATTCCCCTGAGAGCCCCCCGGGTTCAACGACCACCGGCCGTAGATGGGATTTTTCTTTGACCCTCTGAAACACTTTGGAGCCCAATATATAGCGCTCCTCTGATGGCCCGATGGCTCTTCCGTGCTGTCCTCAATTTTTGGCTGCCGGAGGGCGAACCGTTCTATCCCGCGCGTCCTTTCCTGAGAGCGTTCAAGTCGCCTTTGCGTGCGGATGCCTGTTCTTTGCAGTTTTTTAATTTCGAGACGTTGGCGACACTACTAATCGCTTACATTGGGGAGTCCTCCTCTCCTCCGCTCTAACAGCCTCTTGGCATGGCGCCTTTGAGCGAGAGTTTTGAGACCTCCGATACTGGACGACGCGTCTTTATTCTCCTCCCCAAACCTCCCCCTGAGATGCGTTTTGCGGTGACTTTTCTCTCTACGAAGGTCTCCTCTCCACGCTCCGTTGAACGGGCGACCCATCCTTTTTTTCCGTCCATTTGCTCACGTCTGCACGCCTCCCCTTCTGTTTCGTGACCCGACGTCCAACCGCCCACTGGAGAAGTTCACCAGGTCATCCCGGGGTGATGTGCTGAAATTTTTTGTTCGCGCGACTGATCCTTACTTCCCTAGAGAGCTCGCGCAGCTACACCGTTCCCAACCCGTCACGGCGAGTGTGACCTTCCCCCTTTCCTTCGTCACGCCCCCCCCCCCCCCCCCCCCCCCCCCCCCCCCCCCCCCCCCCCCCCCCCCCCCCCCCCCCGCCCCCCCCCCCCATCCCCCCCCCCCCCCCCCCCCCCCCCCCCCCCCCCCCCCCCCCCCGCCCCCCCCCCCCCCCACCCCGTCACTGCCCCCCCCCCCCTTTTGAAAAAGTTACCCTCTTCAAAACCTCTTTTTCCCTCCTCCCCCTCTCAGTTCCCTGATCTCATTGAGCTGTTTTTTTGTTTTGAGGCCTTGCTCCCTCCCCCAGTAATCCTTTCCCTTTAACTGCATGACTGCCTGCAGAAGAAGCTCTTTTGCCCCCAGCCTCCCTTTCTTCTGTTCTGCTGCTCGATAGGCGGCGGATCCAAAAAAGAGGATTGCCCAAACCGTTTTATCCACGGCCGTTTTTCGGACGACGCGTGAACTCGGATTCCTGGCACACGTCGCGGTCTCTTCGCATTCCCAAGGGCAAGAACCTCCATATCTTTTAAACTAATTTCCCTGGCTTTTTCTCGTAGGATCGGACGACCTTCCTTTTATCTCAAAGTTCTATCTTTTTCCCCTTGAGTTTCCTGTCGGCGGCGGGGCCCCAGAAGAGCATGTCGTGAAGTTCAGGCGAGACGCGCTCTGAAGATTAAGTTTTAGCGCTCCCCTCAAGATGCTAGAAGCTTATGAATAGGTCTTCTGAGGAGTTTCTTCGAAATACGTTTCCGTGGCCCCCTTCCCGCGTGAGAAGCCATGCGCTCTTAGAAGAACGTAATTCGAGCCCCTCCCGGTGCCCTTCAGAATTACACGCCTCTATAAGCTATCCCTTCGTTGGTTGCAACAGACCTTTGTGAAACTTTTCCCACCCCGCTCGACTCTATGGCCTTCCCTGACTGCTCATCCCGGCCCCACTTCCCCGACTCACTATCGGCCCTTTCATGACCGCTTCCCATCTTCGTAACGCGAGGCACCCCCCTTTTCTTATATATATCTTTTCCCCTCATATGTTTTTCTTCTGAGATAAGTCATTAAGAGGTAGAATACTATTTTTTCGGTCACCGTCTTGATTGACGTCTGCTTTACCGTATTTCAAAGCTCTTCCCTTCCCGAGTGGTTACCTTTTCTCCTACATTACGCATGTAGATTTAGGAGCAGGCTCTCCAGGCTTTAACCCCCCCAGTTCATTATGCCTGAGCTTAGGCAGTGTATCTTCGCTAATGGGCTTGGATAGCCTTTTGAAGTCCCCCGTTTCGAAGTTGACGAACCACCTTTCCTTGCGATCACGTGATGTCTCTCAAGGTCTTACCTTGCCCCAGTATTTCTCCAGAAGTCCGCACGCCTCGAAAGGCAGAGTCGATTTCTTGATCTGCTCCATGCTGAATTGCCCCCTGAGCGTTTTTCTCGCATCCTTCATCGCAGGGTCTGCTCCTAGGAACGCGGTCCCCCGGGAGACCATATGATTCTTCTAGGAAGCTTTCAAATTTTTTTTTAAGTCGATTCAGAGCGTCAGCATTCACTGACATCCTCACTCTTGTCTTCGTTCGGCCCCTTTGTCATTGGAAGCTTCGGAGAGACGTTTTTCCGGCGCGAATAAAGATCCTTAACCCCCCCCCTCACGCGCTGACGGCGCCCTGGAGTTGGTTAATTCCCCTCGCCGTGTTTGGTCGTCCCATCGAGCCAGAGCATGAGATTTTGCCGCCTAGTACTTCCCCCGCCCCCCGAAGTAAGTCCTTTTTAGTTTCGTCCCTCCTAGAATTTCAGCAGCCCAGTCCTTCCCCTTTTCCCCCGGTCGCCTATTTCGCCCTGGTGTCCCAAAAATTGCTCGTGATGACGCCCGTTTTCTGGGAAGTTTACTCATTCTTTTTGTCCGCGCGCCGCCTCACCTCGCTCTGAGTGTTTTTTGCTTTTTCGAGCGAACGCACCGTCCGAGAAGAAAGCCGATGAAAAATTCGAGAAAACATCTAAAGCCCCCCCCCCTTGTCTTAAGTTACACCTTTTTTAGTTGTTCAGTAGTTTTGGACTCCGCGCGCGCCTTCCCCAAGAATTGTTCTTTTTAAAGCTTGGAGACGTCCCTTTTTTTCTCCTGGTCTAGCCCAGATCGCTTTTCGGCTAGCAATGCCCCGCGAGACTTCGAACGGACATCCCCGCCGCCCGCGGTTGGTGCATTCTATAGAGACTGAGTCTTGTCATAAGTCCTTCGCACGGTCGCCAAAGCAAGTCCCCGGATTCTTAGGTTCTTCCTGATCCCCCGATCTCTTAGCATTCCCCCATGTAGCTACTCCCGTCCTGACCCCGCGAATTCATCCCAGCGCACTTTCCGGTCGCTTCCCGATGCTTCTCTTCTCGCCCGGTTAGCCCCGAGCACCCCGGTGCGGCCCCCCCCCGATCGAGACGAGGTCCCCTAAGAGGAGCGCGGAGGAGATACCCTGTGAAAGGGCGGCATGTCTGATTTCCGTAGCGCGCTTATCGTTTTTCGGTGTTTGTTGGTGTGTTTGTGTGGCTCTTTCTGATGAGATACATGTTCCTCCGGCTGTCGACAGAGTAATTTCTTTCAGGAAAGAGGTGCTTTCCCCTTCGTATACTCTAGAATCCATTTTCAGGCATTATAGGAAAGCCCATGCAGTTTACGTTGCCCGCGTTCGTTTTTGTTTGAAGTAGCCACATACCTTCAACGTCGATGCTCAGGGGTGATTTCTATTGTGCTAAAGTCTTGCGTCCGCGCTCTAAGACGAGTGTGTACCGCGACCTTTTACATGATAAGAGTTTATCTTCGCCCCAACGATGTCTTCCCTGTTTGATGGGTTTTGATCGTTTTTTTCCGGTGCAACCGATTTGCGTTGGTTCGTTTCGGTCCCGCATGAACTTGTTCCAGGTTTTCTCGATAGGCTGACCCGAGATGCACATCATTCTGTAGTGCCCCTGTCGGGAACGCCGGCCGGTTGCTCCTCCCGAGCCCTCTCACGGGCCGATGGCATCAAATCTCATGAGCGAGAGTTTCAGCTCTCCGTTGGTTGTTGTTGAGTATTGTTTCAAGCTTGCAGTCACGGCGTTTTCGTTCCGGTATCGTCTCACCCGGCTGCTTCACGGATTCGAGTCTCACTTTCCATGATGTGCGATCAGTTTGCTAGACATCAAGGCGACTTCGATGGTCATCCGTTCATTGGAAGTCGTCCTTTCCCCCGGCGGAAATATAATAAATCGGTCCGACTGTGCCCATGATCACCCCCCACCCCCCATCCAGTTCTCAGGACAAAGATCGTGCCAGGTGGCCTAGGATAACGGCGTTGTCGGTCCAAGGTAGAGTACTGCCTGTTCCTCTTATGCCCTTGCGAGCAAGAATTGGACTGGCCCACGGACTTCTCCACGTTATCTACCTTGCAGGCATTTTCTTATTTTCACACACACTGAGCGCCCCCCCTGTTGCTACGCGCGTGATTCAGGTCATTTTCCCTTTAAGCACCACTGTTTCAGACCTCCAACACGTTGAGCCCCCCCCCCTGGGACTGCTTTCGAAAAGCCCTGTGTTTGACACATGGCCCAGTTCATCTGGGAAAGACAGGCCTGCTCTATGCCTGAACGGCACTGACATGCCTCCTGTATCTTCCCTCCTTCATGCTGGGCAGCGTCTCTTTTCCGATTCTCATCAAAACGGTGTGCTGCCCTTTGAGTCGAAAACGCGATCCCCGCCCGTCAGAAGCGAGTGCGCTTCCGTGCGTTGTCCAGTGCTGACGAGAGGGCCGACAGAATGCGTCCCCCCGGGCCATTTCTGACCAATGCTTCCTTGGCGCATCTAGACCATGGAGATCGGACGCTTGCGTTTTTTCCTTGAGTTCGAGGAGCCAGTCCTTTCCCTTCGAGCCGCTCTATCTTCTCCTGCCACAACAGCGAGCTTCTCTTTCCCGGTGCGCCCTTATAGCCGAGGAGACAGCTCCCCTGAAAGAGAAGCACCCCCGGCTTTCGACCGCCCCACCCCTTTTCCGCCCCCCGTTTCGAAGAGCCCCCCTTTTCAAGGAAGGCGTTGCTCGCTCTGATCAGTTGGTTAAAACGCCCCGGCCTTTCAAAAGATCAGGGGCCGAGGGTCCAACGCTTTTAACAAGGTTTTGTCTCCGGTATGTATACCTCCCCCCGTCGGAGAGGGCGCATTGACCTTCCCCCCCCCAGGCCTCTTTAGTGTTTCCCGCCGCGGAAGCTCTTTTCCCATACCGTTTCCCCCCCGCCTTAGGGCCGAAAAAGAAGCTTTTGTCTCTGACCTTCTTCCTTTAATCGGTGCGTTGCCTGCGAAGGCCGGCGATATCGCCGTCGCTCTTTCTCCGAACTTTTGCCCTTCTTCCTTGAAGCCGAACCCTTCCCTGAGAGTGTAGGGAATGGCTGTTTCTCGATAAGGGCCTCGGAGCCAAGCGGTCTATCCCGTCTCACGCGCAGTCCTGCCTGAGGCCTCCTTAGATTGGAAGTTCACGCTATTTCACACGGCGGCGGATCATCCTTAATGACCACTTGCACGCCCTTCGTCCGCCCTTTTTGGATCTTTCCTGGGTTCCTTGTCCGGCTCTGACTGAAATACTTTTTTCTTTCGCGAGGAATAATTTCCTGGCGTTGCCGGCTTGTTCGCTCTTTTTTGATTAAGTTCGAGACGCCGCTCATTTCCCTCATTTCCTCTGTTATGATCAGTTCTCGCCCCCGCGTCGAGCGTTGTGGACGGCTTGCAGACGGACATTCGTGGTTGCTTTCCGCCCTGCCCTTTTCTCCGACGTAAACAATCCATCGGAGGACATTCCCATTTCTTTTTCTCTTCTATGTTCCCGGTGGGAACCCGCTCGTGGAGAGGTTCTTTCCAGCCGACCGTTAACCATGTACCGCTTTTTCTTCCTAGCACAGCAAGATCTGGCGGAAATAATTCCCTGCCTATCAATCCCCTATGGAAATAGCAGATCCCTTGTCGCATTTTTAATCCACCCTTTTTTTTGAGAGAGCCCGATAGACCGTTTGTCTTAGAGGTTTTTCCGCGATTGATTGGTCCTTGGAACGGAGTCGCCGCTATCCCTTTCTAGTGACGCTTGGAACCTTACTTTCTTTTCGCTTTGGATTCAATTTTGATTTTAACCCACGTCTCTCGTAGAGCTCTGCAGTGTAATGCCCCCCTGTGTTTTTTTTCCTGTAAGCAGAGTGCGTTGGCCGAACTATTTTGAAAGGAGTTTTTTCCGATACCGGCGCATGCCCCCCGCGGATTCAGCCTCTCTAGAAGTCCCTTTCACGATAAGAAAGAGGGCGATAAGATTGAGGTCCTTCCATGGTCACGAAATGTCTTTTTTTATTTTCTTTTCATCCCCCAGATACTGTCTATTAGTATCCCCCACGCCGCCATTTCGCTAGATGTCCCCCCGCATCAGACAGTCCATTTAGTTGAGTTCCAATTTTTTTCGAGCCGACTTTTTTCGCAGCTGCCCAAATAGAAGTCCTACTATTTCGGTAAAATGAGTCGTTTTCCCTTGTGAAATTGGTCCGAGCAGGTGACAGGTAGCGCCTCCCACGACCACCCTCTGCCCGCGTCCTTCTTGTGGACTGCTAGTGTATACCCCGTGAGTTGGGCTCTCCCCTTAATAGAGACTCAGTCAGCCTGAACCACTCTCTTGGCAAGAATCTGTCTTTTCCAGCAAAGGCCCCATCCTTTCTTCCTCTGCGTCTCCCTGCCTGAGCGGTGCCTTTTTAGTCAGCCCCCGCAGAAAGATTCCATCCTTCTCAAATGCTTTGCGCTTCCTGGAGTCCCCGCTTTCGTTTGCCTGCGTCTGGTTGACCTTAATTGAATTCAGCTCCTGCGTCCGGTGATCGTAAAATATATCGTGCCGGTTTTTTGCGTGTACTGCATCGATCACAGCCCGTCCTCGATCTTGATAATTGAGACTTCAAATAAGGTGTTTTCTGTTCTCTTCCCCCACATCACTTTTGTCTGATCCGTTCTTTCCCCCTTGATTTTTGCCCCGCATCGAGCAACGCCTTCATGTTGAGGATTTCTCGGGCTGACTGTACAGAGAGCAAGGGTCTCGTTAGCTTCGTTGTATTCCCTTGCTTCTCGGTCCATTGTCCCCTTTCCACAATGCGCGCTGTTGGTCAGTCTCGTCTTAGAGAGGATGGGTATCCCCCCTTTCTACCTCTGGTCTTTAGGAGTCCCCCTCAGGGACGTTTTTTTTCGTTTCGCGCCCAATTTTTTCAATAGCGTTGATGCCCTTCTCCCCGTAGCGATAACTTTTTCCCTTGCCTTTTCTCGGCCACGTCCCCAGGTAGTCATTCCTCGCCCAGGCAGATATTCGCGGGTTATAACAGCGCCAGTTTCCACAGCCGGGGAGGCCAGACCCTGCGAGAGCCCCCTCGGACCCATTTCCTGTGGAGCGCGAGACTGATACGGGACCGGTCTTCCTTTCCGGGGACGTCCCCTCATCGTATCCTTTTCCTTTTTGCTGTCGCCTTTTTCGATAAAGTTAAATCCGATCTGTCTGAGCCGTAGTGGTCGCGCCGTGTGTTCCTTTCGTTTTGATACCGGATTCCACATTCCTTTTATGACCGGCTCCTCCCCCCGGCAATCCTTCACGGGATGTTCGTTCCTTTCCTTTCCCTCTTTTAAGCTTAGATGTCTGAGTGGATAGCGAGAGTTTTAGGCTTTTTTTTTCGCTCTATCAGATCTGACTTTCCCCAGAAATTGGTGCCTTTATGACTCTTTTCTTTCCTTCCCGCCCCCCCCTAATCTTGCATGCTCTGGGTGCGGGTTCCCGGGTGGTGCGTTTTTTTGGGACACACATTTGGGACAGGTCACCCGCTCCGCGGCCCAGCCCTTGCGAAAAAGAGTCGGTTCGCGCCTGCCTCTCTCACCTGGAGATCGTCCACGATTTGCTCTTAGAACAAGTGTCGAACGGGCCGGGTTGATAGCACGCTTTTCCTCTAACTGGCCGTTCACTTCAACTCTATCTCTTCTTTTTCATAATAATAAGTTGTTGATTTTTTTTTTCCTGAAGATTTCCCCCAGAAAGCAGTGAGAGACTATTATTCTATCACCCGCCGGAGTTACCATGAACCCCTTCTCCGTCGACATCTTGTTTGTCGATATAAAGGTCCTCTCCTCCCGACATTTTTTCCTTTTTTGGTCCTTCACTTTTCATCTGGTGCCTCTCGATTTTCATCCTCATCTTTTGCCGACTCGCACTCACCCCCCGCACGCAGTGACACGCTCGTGGTCCAGGTCCCCCCGTCTCAGGTCCCCCCCCACAGTTCGCTTAATGAATCGATCTGTGAGAGGTCAGACGGGGCCTTCATCTTTTGTCACGCCACCTTCCTGTACATTGCATGGGCGACGTCAATCCCACACCTGCACATTTCCCGGTTTTTTCCTGATGCCGGGCGGAGTTGTTTCATTTGAAAGGCGTGGCTTTTACATCAGGTTTATCCCTAGGTCGAACATTTTTCCCTGGAAGTCTCTAGACACAGATTTTCGTTTGTCCCCCCGTTCGTGAACCTGGAGGCGTACCCATCTCGTGACGATCGAGAGTTACCGGTCCTCTAAATTGACGACTGTCCCGTTCTGTCCTTCATGTGCTTTTCCTAGAGTTGGTCCCCCGGATGGGGGAGAGTTTTTTTTAACCGGCGCATAGCCGCCGTCGAATGCTTATGATCTCCTTTGCGTGCCTGAATGCGGTTTCAGGCGCGGGCCTACGGTACTCGACATGCCTCGGCTTCACCGCGCCAGGGCCGCTTTATCATCCTGGTCCCCCTGCTTCCGCTTTCCCTTTTTTTTGCTCGAGAGGGAGCCCCTCCCCTTTGCGAGCCGTCTTCGCTTCCACCACCCGACTTAGGGATGGACGGTCTGCCAGGCGCCCCTCCGTTTCACGCGACTTGAACTGCGATTACGGCTGACTCCTAGGCGCACGCTCAACCCGTGTAAGGCGTGCGCTCCTTCCGCCGACCGCAACCTTTATCAGTTAAACGTATTTCGACGGCGTTTGCTGCTCAACACCCGGATTTTTCTTTCCGCGTTAATCTTTTCGCGGACGTGCCTCCCCCCGCTCGCGGTACACTTCCCAACCGTCAAGAGAGAGTGACTGCCCTCCCTTGACTCGAGGTTCTCTATACAAGGTCACAGCCTTGGCAGCACGACTGAGACGCGGATTCGTTTAGTCCCTTCTTCTTCCCTGCCTTTCGCAGGCCGGCAGCTCTAGTCGAAGCGCATCCGAACTGGCATGATGCATGAGTTGACTCAGCCCCCATTTAGCGTACTTCTTTATTTCTTAAGGTGCTTCGCCCAACCGACCTCGAGTTTCTGTCTCCAAAGCGCCTAATCTCCTTCCTTGGCGGTTGTTCTTCCTCGTGAAGTGCTCCTTTGGGGCGGTATTTTAATCTTCAATTGCCAGGGTCTGTACAAGACGCAATATTGAGTAAATCATGCCGGTGACCTCGTCGCACCTATCTATTCTTCCTTTTTTCCTTTCCTCCCATCATGGCGCTTTTTGAGTCCGGATACGGCTCCCTGTTAGAATGAGTAAGTTCCCTTAGACTTGCCCTTTGAAGATTTTATCTAGCCCTCCATTTTTCTCGCCCGGGTATGGTGCTGTAAGGCGTAAGACGTGCTTAACCGCCCGCTACTACGCCGTGATCGACGATGCTTTCGTAGCCGACTTCCAAAGCTCTCCCAAGAACGGCGGTTCCCTTCTACCGTTGCTATGACCCGCGGTGCAACAGCTCGTGTTACTTCTCCCAGCCTCGCCCTTGAATCAATTCCTCTTCCTTACTTTTCCCGGTCCCCAATTCCTTCAAGATAGGTCGTAAATTCTCTCCAATCGCGGCTCTCCGAGATGCACGGTATACGTCTT
>Ga0179593_1409424_pt1 | contig 13729 bp, 11 predicted proteins | sample CZODoug2_1_08_16_FD_185931 | JGI IMG/M metagenome (GOLD analysis project Ga0179593, IMG submission 185931) | Vadose zone soil fungal communities from Angelo Coast Range Reserve, California, USA - CZODoug2_1_08_16fungal (PacBio error correction) | ecosystem: Environmental > Terrestrial > Soil >... | reverse complement strand
CCCAGGTCAGTGATAAGGTTCAACGCTTGAGATGGCTCCCCTCTTCGTTTAGCAAACTCCCCTAAATTCTCTTGCCCCCCACTTCCCGTAGTACCGAAGTGTGTCGATGGTTTTAAAGACCCCTTTTTTTTTTCTTATGCGTGCGAGGAGCGCCATTTCCAAAAAAGATCGATCCTGGTCTGTGGGTTTGACAAGAACCGGCTTTCTGTTTTCTTTCCAGTATGGCCCTCTCTCCGTCCTGCGGAACGACTTGATGTCCCTCCCCATTTTTCCCTCGTCCCCGCCGGCCATGTTCGTAGACTTTTTCTTTTAGAGACGTTGGTCCTATCCTCAGAGACTCTTTGCCAATTCTCTTTATTGAAAGGTTGCACTTTTTTCCTAGCTCCCTTCACCTCCCTGTTTGAAGAAGAACCCAGAACGATGTTCTTTCTACATGCGTAGAGAGAGGACCGTCTTTTCCCCTTTCTTAAAGTTATTTTCAAGCGGGGGAGTGTCTTGCTCCTCCTTTTCCTAATTCCCGCGCGGAACACCCCAAGAAAAGAAGGAAGGTTTTTGCTTTCTCTGCACTTAACTGAATATCCCCCCGTTGACCTCATTTCCTCCCCTCTGAGGAAGCCCCTCCCGAACCCCCCTTAATGATTCCGAGACGTCGCGAAACTCCGAACTAAACACTTTAGAGAGAGTCTTTACCGGGTCTTTTTTACTCCTCGCAGTGTACTGCTTGCAGTCCATCGCCCTTTTAGATTCTCTTCTCATGCATCCGTCAGATGAGGGAGAGTGGGCCCCGGTTTTCCCTTTTCAGTTATTGACAGTTTTGCTCTTTATTTCTCGGTTTGAGTGACCCCTTCCCTCTGATTTTTTCCATGATGTTCCGTGATAGTAAAGTAATGGAAATCCGTCCTTTAGGGAGAAGTTTTTGTTTTCCTCTCGCCACCGCGCCCTAACGCCCCCCTCCCGTCCCTTTGTCTTGCGAGAATGATGACGTTCCTCAACTCCTTCCCCTTTTCTCGAGTGCCCCTCGTTCAGCGTGAACAGTTTTATCTAGATACATATATATTTCCTCCTCGTTGTTGTTTTTCTCTCTCTTTCTTTTCAACCCTCGGTGAGAACCCAGGAACCTGTTCCTTCTAAACCTCCCTCGGCTCCCTGATAGGCGCCTTCACCGGCTCCTTCCGGTCGCTTAGGGGGAGATGAGCGAGGTGTCGACTAAACAGCAGAAACGAGTGAAGGAGTTGGGCTTAGGCGATAAGATTCATGCCGTTTTATTTGCGCATTCTCGGCGCATTCTCCTTCCCCTCCGAGTCCTCACCAGCAGCAAACACCGCCAATTGCCGAAAGCCGAAATACCCTCCTCTTTCACCTAACGCTGACGGAATTCTCTCTCCTGCAAAGCCTCTCGCGTCTGCACTCTTTCATATCTTCCCCCCCCTTCCTCGAAATGTCCTACGCTCAGCAAGCCTTTTTTCTTTCAGTTATTCGCGTCAGCTTCTCTCCCCTTTCCAGCACCTAGGGAGGGCTAACAGTTTCGTCTTTGGAGATCTTGCCCCGGTTCATATCTTTCTCGACAGACCAGACAGTTTTACTTCACTGCGAGCGGGAGGAGCAGTTATTTTTAAGCCCCTCTCCCCTCAACACCCCCGAGACCTACATCACCTCAATTAACAGTCAGAGCACCCCCTTTCTGGCCCCTTGACGCTGTCGTACCAGCGCCTTATTGTCATTTTCGCGGTCGAGGGCCCTTTCTCTTTCTCTTTCCTCGTATTTAAATCCTCGCTTTCGTCTGTGTGCCCCCCCCCGCGGATCCTTCTTCTTCCGGTCACCCTTCCCTTGCCCCTCTTTCCCCGCTGCCTTTCAACCTTTTCGGCTTAGATGTCAACAATTTTTACATCATTCTTTCTACCTGACCAAGCCGGGATCTTCTTCCCATCCATCGGTTTTGCTTGGCCCCACCGGACCTCTCCTTCCCCTCTCTCCCTCGGTTGGGGAGGGCGCAGCGACTTCTTATGCAACGTTTGGATGGAAACCCATTTCCCCCTTTTTCTGGACTTGAAGTACAGTCTTGTTTTTCTTCCTGGAGGGATTGGTCTTCAGCCCTTTTTACGGCCAATCTCAAGCTCGGCGTCCCACCTTGTCTCAGACACCTTTTATCCATTGAGGCCCGGACTTTTCCTTTTTCCCCTCTTCTTCCCCAACTGAGAGTAGAGGATGTTCACTTTCCCCTCCCCGACTTCCTTTATGCTCGCGGGCCATCCGCTGCCTCCCCAGGTCTCTCTTCCCCCTCCGTCTGATCAGCGCGCAATTTCTTTCTACGCCCCCCCTACATGCAAGCTCGCCGGTTTCCCCTCTCAACGGAGAACCCTCTGCTGCCGTCCTTCTCCTCCCCGGCCGAGGTTCGTCTTGGCCTCTTTTCTCTTTCAGCAGTCCTAGAGGCCATGGCTGGTGCCCGGGATCAGTCTTCACTGGCCAGCGCTTTTGACATCCAGAGGGCGAAGCTTTTCTCCCCTTTTGCTGTCAAGGTCCTCGGACCTCCAAGAGTTTGCCCCTCGTTTACAAAAAGAAGCAGGAGTAACACCACCTCCCCCCCCCAGAAAGAGTCACTTTCGACGTCTTTTCGGCGGCTCCCTCTTCGGATCCCTTTTAACCCAAGGTAAGTCGTTCGACGTGCAGACTTTCCATGGCGCCCAAATACACTTATTTCCTTTCGTTCTTTAGAGCGGTCATCACTTTTCTTTTCCTCCATCATTGTTGTGTTTTCTAGTCCCCACTTTCTTTATGAGAAAGAAGCACGCGACCTGTCTCGGACGGCCTAATTCTGCTAGCTTGAAGTTTGATATTGTGCCTCTTTCACGTAGGTGAAACGTTTGTCGTTACCTATCTAGCACGTCAGAAACTTTCTATAGAGGATTTCTTGTGGAGGACGATACTTTTTTTTTTGTTCATACCGGACGTTTTTTAATTCACCGTTGATAGGGTTGTACAGTCCTCTTTCTCCCGGGACCAATGCATTACACCATTTTCGGTTGCAAGCAGCGAATTGATTCTTCCTTTATTCCCTAGTTACCCTCTGACCTCAACATCCCCCCCTGTTATGGATGAGAACTGCCCTTTTCCTCTGAAGTAAAGCGGAAGGTTCCCCTCACCATCGATTGGAAAAGGGGAAGAGAAGCCAGTACTTTACTTTTTCTCGAGAGTAGCCCCAAAGACCTTCCCCCACCGTTTACATTAGAGGTTACGCTTCCTCTTTTTTCTGATGGCCATTGTAGTGTCTCCACGTAGTTGAAGTAGGCTTTTTTTTGGCTTTACTTTTCCCTTCTTCCCCTAGCGATTTCCTTCTCGATTCTTTTCCCCCTTCCGTTGGCCTGCCCGGAGACCAGGTTTTCCTATGTAGGAAGGATCAGGTTACATTTTGAGCCGAGCCACGCTTCGATAATTCCCCTCCCTACCAATGAGATCCCTCCTTCCGGCAAAATTCACTTTTAGACTTTTTTTGATTTTGAAGTTCCCGAACAAGTTTTTCTCCTTTGAGGCGAATTCTCCCTCCCCCACCTCTCGACGCCTGCCTGATCGGTCCGGTTTCCCCCTTTTCCCTGCGTGTCTGGTAAAATCCGTCTTTTAATCCCTTTTCCTTCCGTACTTTTAGGAAAGACTTACCGAATGGACATAGAAGTGACTTTTTCTTTTCTTCAGACGATTCGTTAAGTTGCCCTTTTCTATAACGAATCCCTCCTCTCTCGCGAGGCTTAAACGCAGGTGAAGCTCCAGCCTACCGGCGCTCGCACATGCAGTCCCGGGATTTTTTCTCTTTTCAGATCTCTAGGGAAAAGGATTTCGATTCTCTCTTTTAATGCTCGGCTCGTGTTTGGATTTTCTTTTTCCCTTTCCTCCCTAAGACGCTTCCAAGAACCCCGGCCTTGAAGGTTTTCTCTTCACTCTAGGAAATCCTCCTTAGCACCGCATGCTCCACTCGAGTTCTCCGAACTCAACGCAATACGTAAGAATAAGGAGAGATACCTTCTTCCCCCCCCTCCAATGTTAGGCTGTCCTTTTTCCGGATCTCCTCCGTAAAGGCTTTGTCCTCCCTTTCTTGACCTTAGAGAGAGTAGAATGACAGTTTTTGAAGTCAAGAAATGAGGTAGTTTTTCCCTTCGTGAGACCTTTTTTTTTTTCTTATTTCTCGGTGAGTATCCCCTTTCCCTTATTTCCCCGGGCCGTTCGCAGTTTCATCTTCCCGTTGCCCCAGGAAGAGCCGCTGGACCTCCGATCTCCAACTCCGTTTTTGCATTTCCTGTGTTGGTCCAAAATCGCTTTTCTCAGCAAAAGAATACGCCCCTGACCCCGATTTCGATGGCCTTCTTGTTTGCTGTGAGCAGATCGGTATGTGCGGTTCCCGGAGACCCACCGTTTTGGACGTCCTTTTTCTTCTTGCTCCCTTCGCGGAACATCTTCCTTCTTCCCTCCGTTTTTTCGCTAGATTTTCCCCCTACGGCATCCAAGTCCGTGAAGCCCATTTTGACCTTACTCCTGAAAGAGTGGGCGCCTCTTTTTCCCGATGGAACGGCCCGTACTCTGTCGCCGGCAACTGCCTCTTCAATGCATCTCCCTTTTCTGCGGAGGGCGTTTCTAGAGACTACTGGTGGGTTCAAACACCATTCACCTCGTGGGCGGAGTTGGAGACCGGAGGATCATATTGATTCCTTCCGAGAATTAAGCTGGGCTGAATCTCCCGCGCCTTTAATTCTTTCCCTCGCTGCACTCAGTTTTTTCCCCTTGGAATACACTGTGACATTTGCCCTCCCGCCCAGAAAGATCTCATCGTTTTTTTCGTTTAAAGTGGACCGTTCCGTGTCTGAAGGCCCGCCTTCTATCTTTTCCTTCAGCTTCCTGATAGGAGGAATCCCTTCCCTCAGCTCAGAAATCCAGTGTTTTTTCTGTAGGGGGACCGCTAGCTTTTTTCTCCTTAACCTTTATTGACGATTTATTTCGGGCTCCCCCTGTAGAATTTCGTGTGCTTTCATCTTGAGTGAAAGATTTTCCCCCCTAAGGCCTGATGGGTTCGAAGTTCTTTTATCAGTTATTTCATCCTGCCACACTTCCCCCCCCAGCCCCGTCCTGCACGCGAACTGGACCCTGAGTGCATCGATACTTCTTTGACTAGACTCTGTTGCCTGAACAGCGGACATCTACTTTTCAGTGCGCGGCATCGAGGACTTTCCTTTTCTGGAGCCGGCAAATTTCGGTCACACTTAGAGTATTGTGCTTGCCCCGCGACGATTCGTGCTTCCCGGGTCCCTCTTGCAGTCTACAGAAGGTTCTCCCTTCCTTTACGTCCCACTGGAACCTACAATTCTCTCAACAGATCGAAACCCTTTGCCAATCGGGTTTACCTGACCCCCCTGGGAGTGTCTTCCCCCCGGCCCGCTCGGCACTTTCCTCTCGCGCTTTTTTTTGGCTCCTGCAGCGAATTCTTGCGTTTTTTCACGGAGAAAGGGTGTGCCCCCCCCCACGACAACTTCTTTCTCTTTTTGCAGCCGTCTTCATTCTTGAGGGGCAACTTTTCCTGCTTCGCTTTTCCGGCCATATTAAGACGCTATTTATTCCTATACGCAAGCTTTTTTTCCCCTCATTGCCCACGGACTGACTATTATCGAGACACTCCCCCTTCGAGTGCTCCTCACGGCAGAAGTCGACCTCTTAAACTACGTTGGCGAACTGCCAGTGGTCCCCCCCTCTCCTGCATTCCCTTGATTCCTCTAGCAACTCAATTATCCATGCGTTGTCGCACCAGTTGTTTCTAGGCTTCCCCCCACCTTACACTAATCCTCCTCTCCCGGATCGCCCCTGGGACTTACGATGTTAAGGTTACCCCAGGTTTCTTACAAAGCCTTCCTCCTCTCCCCGTTACCTTCATCCTTCCTTTTTTCTTTTGTAAGGGAGCAGCGTGATTTAAGTCGAGGCATCTTTTCCAGATGCTGGTATCTCTTCCCTCATCCCCCTCCCGGGCTGAATTTTTTCTCCAATGGAAGGAAGGTCATTGACATCCCCGAGTAATCAGTGTTCCGTTTTTTCCCCCCCCACGTCCTCCACCACCAGACCTTCACTTCCCTAGCCCTGTCCCCGCTGATCAATATGGTCGTTCTAAGATCTGATCCACCCCCCCCCCACTACGCTGGAAGAAGTTGCTTTGCGAACTTTCCCTCCAGGGGCAACAATACCCTGCTTAGTTGAGAAAGCGCTCTTATCGTGAACGGCTCTAATCCGTGTTCTATCTATCCCCTTTCAATACTCTCTTTTTTGAGCTCTATAAAACTCGTATGAGCCCTACCTTCATCTTCCAATCCTTGCCCTAGAGGACGCCGACTTGGATTTTTTTTCCTGTTTGCCGTGTTTTTGCCGCCCCTCCACGTTCTTTTTCTGAGATTCCCCAACCCTCGACTCAGACACCTGCACACCTTGCCCAGCTTTGCGTCTTGAGGAAGTCCCTTGCCGTGCTTCTTGTTTTAACTTCGGGGTCTCTTTTTTGTTCAAAAAGCAGGCCAATTGCTCTTTTCTGGGAAGAGGTTACTGTCCCTCCCCTCCCCAGGACTCCCCCCAGATCCTCCTGTTCTCTTTTCTCGCGTCTGCCAGCCTCTTTATCTGCGATGCCCATTTCCTGTCGGACCGTATTAAGATACGTATGCGCCCTTTTAAACTCCAAGGACTCACCACTTTTCTTTGGATGAGTAACTGGGATGCTTTATCCCCAAGAGAAGGTTCCTTTTTTTAGCCTTACCCCCCAACCTGGGCAGAAGAATTTTTATCTTTTTCCGGAGGATTCTGAGCCCCCACAGTTAATTCTATCGAGGGAGCGTGACTGCGTTTCTGCGGCTTTTGGAAAGGTCTACTGTGCCTTTTTCGTTGACAGGCGTCGACTTTTCTTTAGTGACCCGGCCGCCCGCTCTGGTCCTCTTACCTCTTTCTGAACGTAAATTTACCCTTGCCTTCAAGGGATGGGGACCCGGTGTCGTCTCTTGGAGATACTTGTCCCTTATATTGCGGCCACACTTTCTTAAGAGTCCCCGTAAAATACCTAGTCGACGTACGCTGAACACTGTAGCTCCTTTGTCTTTTGATTCCCTCCCCTTTAAACGGGACTCCATCAACGCTTTCTTTGCCATCTCGAATCCAACGAGTGAGAGGCTGGCCTTTGTTCCTGGTGTCAATTCCTGTGTTTGTAGTGGAAATCTGATTTCCTTTATGCTCAGTAAGGTCCAGGTTCCCTCCTTTGGTGAACCCTCAGATTTCAAATTTCTCCCTGGCTGAATCTGAACTCCGGACTGCGTCTACAGCACTTCTCCCCCTCTTTTGGTCAGCGCGCTCCCGTTCTTTCGAAGGTGCCGGTCTAGCGTACATGCTCAAAGAAATAGTCGAGCCCTTCTCCGGGTGGCCCTCTGTTCTTCCCTCCTGTAGATGCAGAGTTCCCAACTCTGGTATCATTGCCCTTATGTTACCGTTTAGCTTTTCATTGAGGTGTTTTTTTTGAGTTGTATCGGGTTTCGACCTGAATGCTCCCCGCCTCCAATTGGAAGAACCCTTTCTTTTTTCTGGCTGCTGCCTAACAGTCCCCCCACCCCGGCATCCAAGGATCACCTCCATGCGATGCGATTAAGTGACCTGCGGTTTAAACGGCCCATTCACTCATCGAGACATTACTCGATTCCCCTGCCGAAAACAAGGTCCCTGGTCGTCCCGAGTTTATTTTGGTGGGCTCCTCTCCCCCTGCCTCTGCATGCACATCTAGAAAGGATTTGACCCGCATATCATTTTCCTAAGACGACTTCCCCCCCCTTCCTTTTCTGAGTGGGGTTTTCTTCCTGGTCTCGCCAAATTTGTCTGCCTTTTGATTATGGTGAGTTGCCTCTTCGGCCTTCTTTTTCTTTTTTCTTGACATTCACGCTCTCGGAGAGGAGGACTCCTTCCCCCTCCTTCTTTCTTATCCGTTCCCAGCATTACTCTGACTCCCCAATAAGTCCTCGGGTTCCGCGTTGTTTGTTTCCCCCCCCGGAGTCGATCAAGCTTCCGCCCTCTAGCGGAATGTCGACTTTTCAGTGGTGACCCAGGCCGCCGATCATTTTGTTCCCTCGGGTTATCGCGGCGCCCAGTAGCTTTGCGTGACCTTTTTTTTTTATTTAAAATTTTGATGTCTCTTTCCCCTCTTACTCCATCCTTAAGTTTGTGTAGTACCACTAATACCTGCGGTGAAGCAAAGGAGGTTAAGATGTCTTGGAGCGTTAGAAAAGAGGGCGGCCCCCCCCCCCCCAAACAACAATTTATCCTGTCCTTCCCCCCAGAACTGTATTTATCCCGCAGGTTCTGCGGAGGGCTTTTCTTTCCTCAGAACGGGGTGGAACCAAAGAGTTCTCGGACGTTCGTCTTGATTCTATTCTTTCCTTTCGGTAGAGGTCAGCTGTGTATCTCATATTCCGGCTCAGGCATGGTCCACACCTTCTCCCCTCCGTCCCCCTCCACAGCAAGCACCCCTTAGCCATCTCCCATTGCGCACTACCTCCACCTCTTTGCGTGACTTTTACCCTTTTCCTGGCACTGCGACGCGCTATGTTGTGCAATCTCCCGAATGTTAAATTCTTTAGTTCTTTTGGCCCTCTTTGGACCCGCTAGCCCCCTCCCTTTTTCGTTTTGCCAGGAGGTTTTCTTTTCCTTACCCGACCCCCCGATCCCTTTCATACCCGACTCCTTTGGTCTGTTTAATCCTTCATGGCACGCGTGTGCTTATTGGAGCAACTTCGTGCACTTACTCCTCCCTACGGCCTGTGGGTTTATGAAAATGTCTGCTGTTATTGCACGCACCTGGACAAACAACCAGTCCTCATGACACCATAATGGAACCCTAAGAGAGATAACACTCCCATTCTGCTATCGTAGTTTTTCCCCCCTCCAGACTCGCTAATTATCTCAGTCGTTGAAGTTTTTTTTAGTTTTTTCATCGTCACCTGCTTTCAATCCTCGAGCGAGCTGCCCCCCGATCGCTTCGTCATCCTCTCTGGCCTTTTTTTCTTATGGTCCTTTTCCCACCTGGCCGGCTTCTCGTCCCCCATGTGAGACCCACCTTTTTTTCCGCCGTAACGGACGCACCTTTTCCATCCCTTCTTCCCCGACCCCTTTTGTAGTTCCCAAAACGTGCTTTCTGGACATTGACTTCTTCCCCAAGCGGTTGTTGTCCTCCTCTCGGCTTGCTTGCGGCCCTTAACGTGGGCGTGGGGTCCTTACATCCCCCTCCCAAGTCGTTCTTACCCTCTTATGGCAGCATCTCATTTTTTTTTTTCCCTTCTAAGCGTGGACGTTTCTTCTCTAACTTCTAGGTAAACATGATTTCTAACGGACAAACACCTTTTTCCCCCTTCCCCTGGAAAACAGTACCGGACTTTCCCCCTATTTCCTACGACAAGAGCTTCGAGGAGTACGTTGCTTTAAATCCTCCAAGGAGCCTACCCCCGGCAAGCTGGAGGCCCATCTACCCAAATCCTCCCTCCCCCTCCTGTCCGCTGTCCCTCGATCCCAGCGTGCCGTTACTTGCTTTCCCGTTTTCGCCGCACAAGTCCCCCCCGACCCCTCCTGCTGGACGTGGCAATTTTTTCATTACAGGTTAAGTCACCAACCTAAAAGTCCTTGGCCCCTTTCCGAGCCCAAACCTTTCATATTCCTATTTTTCGGCACTTGGGCCCTGCTCCCGCTTGAGCATGCATAATCCCGGGAATGGCTCCTTCGTTCTTTAGACTTGCACCGCTCATCTCACAGGCTAATCCGTTGAAATGGCCGGCTTGGTTTCTCACCCCCCACGAGCCCGTGGTCCGGGTTTTGCCCCAACGCCGGAGTCCCCTTAGTACACTGACGTATGACAGCTTCTCCACCCTGTTTTGCTGTCGGGGGTCGATGTGGATTACCTCCCCCCCCCCAACATAGGTCTACTTAGGTGTCGGGAGCATGTGTCCCCTACAGGCATCAGGAGGTTTCTGTCCGTAGATTAGTGAGGGGCAGCGTTTTGAGTCCGTCTCCATCTTTTTATAGACTTAGTGGACGAATAAGCATGTTTTTTCTCTGTTTAGAACACGTCATTTATTCCTTCACGACCCTCGTCCAACGTTATCCAGCACGACCGAACTTTTCTCCCCTGTTATTTGCCTTTTGAAACCGGTTACACCCCTTTTACCTAAATTCGGAGTTCGTTTGCCCCCAGATTTGGACGTATTCAGCCTGAAACATCCCCTTTCAGAGGAGACTTTTTTTAGGAGGTATGTAATTGTGGGGAACCCCCAGGTTCCTTTTCTTTTCAAAAGCATTACACGCGGTTCTTTTCTAGGTCCCTGCCTTTCCTGCCATGGACCCAATCTCCCTGTATTGTATTCTGAAGATTCTGCCCTTTCGAAGATTCATCGTTCCTCTCGATGACGCCCTGTCCATCCCAGAAACTCGCTTTCTGATAACGGGTTCTTGCGGCCACAAGCTTTTCCGGTCTCCTTGTCAGAATTACCTAGTCCTCCAGGTTCCTTTGCTTTTCTTCTGTGGTATTTTTCTGTTCCGGCGAGACCTTCCACTTTCAGTGACTCCCGATAGTTTTTCCAGGGAAGCGTTGCTCATTTGTGGACTGTGAACTAGATGGAAGACCCTCCTCTTCGCGGAACCGTGATTTGTCCTCCAAGAAGTAATCCCCTTAAGCTCTTTTCCTCGATCTCAGGTTCCAGTCTTTTCCCTGATTGGAGTACCAGGGTTTTAGTCGCTTTGACGTTAAGGTTTCACTCGGAGATCCGGCCATTCAGGAACGAGTAGGCTCCATCCAGACTTATCTGCCGTCTTCCAACCGTAGCCGCACCTTCTGTTGTCTTGACGTCCAAGACCTTCCTTTTTTCCATCTGCGATGAGATAATCCCAACGAGTTCTTGCTTGGCCTTCCGATGATTCCTGTTGTGTGACCCGCCGAGTGTCGGCCCAACTAAAGTGCCCCCCCTTTGTAGTTTTCTTTTTATTTTACTTCGGAACGGCCTTGATGTAGGTAAATGTTTCCCTAGCCTCTGCCAGGTGGATTTCTGCCTCGAATATCTTGTGTCCCCCTACTAGCTTCCCCCGAAGCGAGAGGTTTTCCTCGAGGCCAGATCCGTTTAAAAGCAGGTTCCCTCCCAGTTAGAGACAGCCCCCATCTTTTTTCCCTTAGCCCCAGATACCCCCTGGCTTCACCGCTTTTTTTCCTTTTGAACAGTTACCTTCTGGACCATTCGGTATCGATGATCTTATGTAGTTCTCGGTTCCTTTCTAGTCTGGGTGGAGTTTTTTTTTTGAGTTTGTCAGGTACCCCCCCCCTCTCCGATTCAAGGACGGCAAAGAGCACATGGGAGGCTGGCTGGAGAGCACCTTCACCCCCGACTCTTTCCCAAGTAGCACACGCATTTCGCCTTGTTCTGGAGCCTCCCCAGAACGCTTCCCCTTTAATGATTGGTCTTTTCTCTCCTCCCCGGCCGCGAGTCCCTTCCTTCCAAAGCACCCGCCGCCGGTTCGCAGCGTTTCATTTTTTCCTTAGTGTTCGGACAGACTTCCTTTGCAAACAGCTTCGTACGTGCGTCCTGTATAGCTTCGCCTCCGCGGACGTCACCGATTGTTTGAGTTTCGTTTTTTTTTTCGCAATGTCTTCGGCCAGTCTTTGCCCCCCGCTGATTCGTGATCGTGTTTTTGCCTCTGAGATTGACAGGCCAGTAGTAGCCCTTTTTCCTTTCCGATCAAGGACGTGCTTGCCGTCAAAGCAGGAAGTCCGAGCGCTATAACAACTCACTTCTTTAGTGGAGAATCTTTTTTTACTAGTGCGAGCACCGCTCTTTCACCCCACTTTTCCTTCTGGACGATGGATTACCGATGGCCGTGACGGCATCCCGCCCCGGGCCCTCGGGTCCCGAGCACCCGGCGTTTGACCCTTTTAATGTTCTTACCCTTTTCAGCGTCCCCCCTCTATCTTTCTCTCGTTGTCCGATGTAGAGATAGCAACCGCCCGTGTTCCCCTTCGTCAAGATGGCTCTTGGCTCCGTGAGGTCCATGATCGGTGGTTTTGTCCTCGTCAACCCCCCTCGAAATATTCTGTAGGAGTTTTCTTGCAGTTTCTTTCGCTACCGAGTTTGGACCACCCCTTCAAGATGACCCTTCTTTTTTCTGCGTCCGTTCGCTGGGACTACGATCCCACTGATGGGACTTTGCATTCATCTCCTCGTACACCGAGCCCTCGCTCCAACACCATCAGAAAACTTTTCCACGTCACTGGGAAACATTCCCTTCACCCCGACAGATAAGGGGCTTTTCCCCCGTTGCCCGAGGCTCCTCTTCTAATGAATTCTCATTTTTCCCTTAAAGATTTACTATACTGATCCCGGACACCCAAACCATCCGCCTTTTGACGACCTGATATGCCCCCTCCCGGCCTGGTTAGTTGCTTTTCTTGATAGCTTCCTTTTAGACTAGAATCTTCTGGCCGCTATGGATGGCATTTTTTCCCCTTTGCTCAGAGGGCTATTGGCCGGCTTTCAGACTCGTGCCTCGCACAGCCATGACCGGCCTTTGGCGTGCACGCCTGTTTTTCGTTTTTGGCAGTTATTTCCTTCCCGATTTCCTCAACCCACTATACTACTGAACCGCACCTTTCCCTATCGAATCGTAACACTATCCTTAGACGCTGTACGAAAAATTAACAGCGTCCCCTTTGCTCTTGCCGAGGCCCTCTTTCTTTGTCTTTCGCCGGACCTTTTTCAATTGCCTTATAAGCTACTTTCACTATTTTTTTCTTTCCTTCTCTTTGTGAGTCCCTTGCTTCTCCTCCATGCTCACCTGTCCGCTTTCAACATGGCCCCTAATTCCAGCCCCGCCCAGTATATCTAAAACCCCATGCTCCGGATCCCCCGACAGTCAGGGCGTTTATGCCCCACCAACCGGAACTCTTCAGGGCCTCGAACCTTGTTTCCTTCTTTTCAAGCGCCTGTCTGTGTGCCCATGAACGTGGTTTTGACCTTCCAAGAGAAACTTTTGATGGCCGCGCCGACCGACTCATGGAGGCTGGTGGACAGAAAGCTTGACCTTCCATAACGCCTTTTGAAATGACTCTTCTTCAGGCCTTGCTACCCCCTTGCAGTGCCAAACCCGGGGGGGGGGCCAGTGACGTTTCAAGTTTTCTGTTTTGGATCTCTTTCCCCCCCTCGATCGAGGGAGTACGGCTGGCACGTAGCATCCGAAGCCACCCTTCTTTCACCCTCACTTTCCATCTCTCAGCCCCATTTTTCATGGCTCCTTTCTCCCCATTTCGATGGCTACGGATCTTTCCGTCCCCCCCCTCCAATAGCAAGACTCCTTTTCCCCACATGGCGTATTTTGAAGGCGAACCAAGTCTAAAAATGCGATGCCGCCCCCCCTATCCCCCGTCACCGGCACGTTGTGAGCAGTTTTTTTGCCACTCGAGGATTGTACTCCAGAAGTCCGACCTGAATTTCCGACCGATTCGACACTTGCCATGCGGGCGAACCGTCTTTGTGAGGTGTGGATGTGTCAAGTGCATGCCCTTACCTCACGTCACCACCTTTTTCGGGCTTTTGCCACCCGACGGGAGCAAAACTACCCCGGAGGACTCCCCAGTACCCTGCTTGACCGGCTCCTTCCAGCCTCCTATGTTGCTATCTCTGTCCTCTGCTCGCGCTTGCGTCGAGTATAC
>Ga0179593_1302751_pt1 | contig 13729 bp, 21 predicted proteins | sample CZODoug2_1_08_16_FD_185931 | JGI IMG/M metagenome (GOLD analysis project Ga0179593, IMG submission 185931) | Vadose zone soil fungal communities from Angelo Coast Range Reserve, California, USA - CZODoug2_1_08_16fungal (PacBio error correction) | ecosystem: Environmental > Terrestrial > Soil >... | reverse complement strand
TTCGCCTGGTTCCGTTAGGTTACGTTCTTCCCTATGTGTTTTTGCAGAACCATCCTGTGCGGCCCCTCCCTTGCATTCGCTTCGTGTTTTTTTCCGAAACCTTCGCCACACTGTTGCAGCCTCCCCCCCCCCCCCCCCCCCCCCCCCCCCTGTTTCTTTACTGCATGTTGACAGGACAGATTAGTCAAGAAAGGAGACGTCGAGGCTGTGTTTTTGTCCCGGTATGTGAGGAAAACTTCGCGCCGTCATCACCCTACCGTTTAGTTAGCTTCCTCCCCCTCTCCTCTATATGCGGCCATTTTCGATCTGTTCCCCAACCCTGCAGCAACCCCTCCAATTTCGTCCGTGCCCGACCCCTGACGCCCCCTCCATGAGCGTACTAGATATTCAATCAGTCCCACCATCCAGGACAATTTCCCACGGCACCTTTGCACTTCCATAAGATCTATGTCTCGTTTCCTGTCAATTCTCATTTTTTTCTTCGACAGCTGATTTCAGAGAGTGTTCCTCCCTTTTCAGGCGGACCCCCCTTTAACTATTGGGTCCGGCATATACATTTGTTGACAGTCCTTTTCTTTTTTTTTTGTTTTTCGATCTTTTTCCGCCTTGACAGCAGTTCTCCTGCCGAAATGAGTGGTCGTAGTCCCAATCCTCTGTCATTCTACGCCGTGGGGTTGACTCTACCTCAGTTAATGTACACCCGAACTGATATTTGCAATGCCTCTTTCATCCCTTAGAGCCTTCCCCTTACTGAGCAATTCCTTTTTTTTCGCCGTCCGCAATTCGCACATATAACTTCCTTCGTCCCTGCGAATGCTTGCAGCGTTGTAATTACCCGTTCTACCTCTGCGAAATATAAGGACTTTTTGGTTGGGTTTGGCATGTCTGCCACCCCCCTTATGACAACAGCCCTCCCCTTTTCCCCCTCCTTGCCTCTTTGTCCTGGACCATGCAAGATGTTACTCGTCGAGCAGTGCCATTTTTTTTTTCGTTCCAAAAGCTCTCCGCAGCGAGAAGAACTTCGACCCTCACGTTGTGTTGGTTGTCTTTTTTTTGTTTTATGTCCCCTGCATTTTTCCTCCTCCAGCCTTGTTATCTAGGATGCGTAGCTTCTCCTGAGTTCTGCATCGCACCAAACCGACATGAGCCCCCTCATTTGATTGTTTCCCAATAAAAAGCTGTAATATCATAATACAGCCAATTATACTCTCAACTCTTACTGAAACAAACTCTCTCTACCATTGTTACTTGCCCTCCCCCTCTCGTTTCAATTGGCCCGCCTGAGTCAAGAGACTCAGTCCGTGTCCCCCCCCCTTTTTCCCTCCCCCGGCTCAGGCTGACCTCCACGTTCAGACAAGCGATAGGACTGAGATAAGCCTACTTTCGCTTCAGCACATCCCCAGACATTCCCCTCCTTTTTCTCTTTCTGAATATTTTTCTTTCCCACGCGAGTCTTCTTGCAAGAACCCCTTTGTTCCTTCGCCCCCCCCTGGACGTCTTCTAGGTAAACCACCAACTGTTTGCCTTCTCAAAGCATAGACGAGCTTGACGCTTGAATCCCATCATGACAAGAGATACCATGCAACATTCTTTTGTCACGCCCCTCACAATGCTATTAGACGGATAAGCCAGTTACCGACCTTTTGTCCCTAGTATTATATAATCTCTTCGGAAATATTAAATTGGGTACCACTCGATTCTTCCCCCACGCCGTTTCTGAGCGATGATGATTGACACCTTATTTAGAGGTCACTTCGTCCCTTTTTTTAGGAGTTGCGAGTCGAAGACCGTTTAAAATGCTGCAGTTAGAGTTTTTACTCTGCGGTCTTACCCTGACGAGCATTCTCCTCTTAATCTATACTTTGACGTCTTTTGCCCGCTCGCTTTCGGATTGGGTTCCCTTTACGCCACCCACTACTAGGTGTTTCCCCCCCTTCCTGCCCAGGCAGACGCGTGGCATACTTCCCCCAAAGCAATATAGAAAGTTCTAGGCCCTCCCCCCTCCAGTGTTTCTCATCCTATATCCACTTTTCACTGAGACTCGTTTGATCTTGAGCGCGCCTTTCCTCCTGCCGCAGTACTTACTGTTCAGTTTAGAATGACTTCTTTACTTTCCCAGATTTTTGCCTTCTGTTCCTGTTCCTCTTTGAAAGGGAGTACAACTTCCTGACTTGAAGAATGAACGCCTGAAGATAATTCATGAACCTTGTCGACCGCTCCAGATCCTTAACAGCATTTCTTTTCTCCCCCCCTACTAGGTTGTTGTCCTTTCGGATGATTCTGGTCCTTTAATTCTTATTTCTCTCTTTTTCCTCCTACCCCTAGAAGGTTTTGACTTGCGTCTATATTTTGCGTCTCGATAACTTCATTATTTTGACCCTCCCGCCACTTCATCTTGAACAACTTTCATCAGTGGGCGGCCCTCCAAGTCACTCTTCGGAAAGTATTCCCGAACATGCTTAGAGATCATTGCGCTCTCTTCTAGAAAATAATCCCTCCCAGCAAATCTACTCCATACCAGTTTCCTTCGGCAACCCTGGCATTTTCGCTGAGACTGAAGGTGGCCCATCGTTCATGTTTCCCCTCCCCTGTTTATCGTTTCGAATTGTCCCCTACGTGCATCCACTTATATATTGAAACGTAAAATCTACTTCAGGCGCCTTTTTCCCCCTCTTCTAAGATTCATAGCCCTCCCATCTTGTTTGAAGTTATCTCTTTGCTTTACGCTCCTGCCCCGCCCTTAGGCTGCTTTTTATTATCACCGTAAAGGACTGGTCAGGCCGACCCCCCTCTCAAAGGACCTGATACTGTAGCTCGTCTTATCTTTATCATTAACCGGTCTTCGTTTCCCCACCCTTCCTCGTCCCGTCTAGGTTGACCCTGAAAGCAAATTCACCCTCCTCCTTGCTATATCGACTTCCGCTTCCCCCCCCCCTGCGTCTTATTCACCTTACCCCCCCCACATATCAACATGCGGCCTGAAAATTGTTCTTCCCCCTATTTGGACAACAGTTCTCTTTTCTCCCTCCTCGACTATTCTTTTTTTCCTCAGAACTGCGAGAGAATGGATCCCATCTTCATTGATCCCTCCGTGAAACCGCCAATTCCGTCTAAAACTTACGTATCTAAGAATCCCAGTCTAGTCGTGAACATTCCGTACTGCCAAACCACTTCACATCTTTTTTTTTTCTCATTCCGATTTTCTCCCGGCCACCCGTTCAGAACTGTCCCCTCCGCATTTTTCAGGGCTGGCGCACTTCCCCCAGAAGAAAATCGAATCTCTTGGCGTAGTACGACGGCCCTAATATCTACTGACCGTGATCCTCGACTCATGATCTCTTTTCCCCCCCTTTCCGTTCACGCTGGCCCTTAAACCAACTCTGCCAGAACCGCCATCGTCTACCCCCGTCGATCCGGTTTATCCAGCTCCTCCTGTTTCCCTCTCAAGTTTTCGCGTTGCATTTTGTTTTCTTGTTCCTCCTCGTAGTACTTCTTGCCTGCCAATCTGTTCGTATTTATTTGGTCCTTTTGTATTTTTGCCAAAACACCTTTGCTAAGTCTTTTTGGCGATCGATGAAAAGAAAGCAACCACCCCACATTCCCCGGCTCCAAGTTTGATCGCTTCCGAATCTCCCCGTCCGTCTTTTTGATGGTTTGTCTGCGATTAAATTATTTCGCTATGTGAAGTTTTTCACAGCCCTTCTTAGGATGCCCAATGTGACTCAGCGCGATGAAGTAAGCTTGCCATACTCACTTCAATCTCTTTCTTTCGTTAAGAAAACTGTCGGCGTTCAGCCATCTCCCTTTAGCGCATTGTTTTCCCGGTCCAACTTGATTTTCTTCTTACATCCTGCTTCATCTTTTTCTCCTTCTCTCCGAGACTTTTCCCCCCGTGATCTTCACCTTGTACGACTTTTCTCCCTTTGACCCCAACCCCTTGCATATCTCCGATGTTGCAGTATGTGTCGTCTTTCCCCCTCATTTACCTACCTCTGCTTCTATTTTGGTCTCATTTTGGACGATTTAACACGAGACTTGTCTAGGCCCTACCTTTTTGGGCCCCGCTCCCCCAAAGGGTGATGCCGAAACACCATTCTGCAACTCTCCTCCACTATCCCACACCTTACATGAAAACCCACTCTTGTTACTTTTTTTTTTTGTCTTAGCTATCGTCCCACTTCGCCTCCCCCATCTATTTTCGCCCGGTCGATACGTGCACGACTTGTTGATCTTTGTCGAAGGTTGCCCGGACTACTACCGGTCCAGTCTTTACCCCCTAATTGTAAGTGTCGTACGCGACTTTGATTTGCCTAGCCTTCTCCCTGTACACTCGCTTATTTCAGAACGGTCTTTTTTGAATTCTTCTGTTAATAAAAAACGTCTGGTTTTTTCGATGTTTATCCCCTCACTCGATCCCGCGGTAGATATGTGATGTTGTTTTTTAGTTTTGATTCCTATGATACCTTGGTGCCAGTTCTTGCAAGTCCTTCCCCTTTCGCCTCTACCCTGTTCTTCTTAGCTTAATCCCCCAGCTTCTTGTGCGTATAAGTGTTGGTAGTGAATGTTATACTTCAATGAGTCCTGCTGTGTTGATACTAGCGGTAATTGCTCCTGAAGTCACCGTTTTGAATTCGAACCTTTACTGTCATGTCCGCCGTTGTCAGTATGTCGTATTGTCAGCGTACCATGTCTCCTACCGTTGCCAACTCTCGACTCTCCTTTTTTTTTCCTCCCTCAGTAAGTTTTATTTGTTATAGCGAATCCGATTTTTACGCATAAGTATTGAGCAGCACCCCCCTCTCTCGCACAACTTCCCTTATTTCAAACCCCCCCCCCCCTCCTCACTCTTTTCCCTTGCCAATCACAATATAAAATATTTACCGGCCCTGACTGTTTTTTTTTTCCGTCTCCCGTGAACGCTGCTAGTTCCATGGAAGAACCAATTAGGCTCCTCTTCCTTACAGGAAGTTCCCAATTTATAGCGCACACCCTTGTGGTTCTCTTCCCTAATTATCTCTTCCGTCCACGACTCTTCGTTGTCTCTTCTCGTGCAAACACGTCATTTCCCTTGATGTGTCCGCTCCCCAGTTTTATCTTTTACATGTTAGCAACTGTGCTTACAACTCTCTACCCGTACGCGGTTGCCCGCCCCCCCCCCTTCCACGAGCAGACCAGCACACGAACCACAAAGAAAGAAAAAACACACAAAACATACCAAAATCCAAAAACCACAACCCCCCAAAAACAACTCGGCCCCCATTATACACTCCAATTCCAAACCCCCCCCCCCCCCCCCCCCCCCCCACCCCCCCCCCCCCCCCCCCAACACCCCCCCCCCCCCCCCCAAAAAAAATACAACACACACCACAGCCCCCCCCCCACACCACACCCCCCCCCACCCCCCACACCCCCCCACACCCCCAACGTACTGCATCACCCCCGAGCGTAGCGCGCCTTTACCTTTCTCTGCCTGTTAACTTCCAGTTGCCCCCCACCGCGTTTTTCTTTGTATTTCAATGTCCTTCAGCATGTTGACGAGTTCAGGCCTCGCATCTGAAATGTATCCCTGATGAGATCTCCTTAGACTATCAATGACATAAGAGTATTTTTGTTCCCCTTCCATCCCTGTGGTTCTCCCAGCTGAATGTCCCTCAGTGTATGTTTTTTGATCGACTTTCTGCCCACCTTTTACCAAGCAACTGACTTTTATTAAGCTCTCATTATGCGTCACCTTACTGCCTTTTCCGCGAGGACATTTCCTCTCCTTTTTTTTTGTGCACTCCGATTGTTTAGTGCCCAATCCATGCCTTCTTCTCCGTCTAAAGATTGACCTCGTTCGTCCTCACTCCCCCCCTTTTCCTTATAGCGAATCATCGACAATGTGGACTCACCGACAATTCGGAACGGTCGCCGAGGTACATGATTCTGAGACTTTATCACATGACCCCTCTCCCAATTGCGAAGATCCTGCCGCCCGTAACGTGCCGTCTGAGTTAGCTTGCCCCATTGTTTACGAAGACAACCCCGCCACCAGCCAATTCCCACTGCGACGATGCTCCTTGCCCACGTGCCCGCTGAATCGCTGTAGATAAAGTTTATTTCTATTTTTGTTCTATTTTTCCTAAATAATTCAACGCCCGGCGTTAGGCCGCTTGCTTCTTGTCCCCCCGTCCCCAGTTGACTTAATGTGATGTTCTTTGTGTTTCCCTTTCTCCTTGCGTTCCTACCCCATTCTATGTTAACAATACATTTCCCGACGTTAAGCCCTGGGTAAAAAGTGGTTTGGAACCGGCAGATTATACCACAAGCAAACTAGGCGATGCCGTTTATAACTTGTGCACCTTCCCTCACTCTGCCCCCTGCACCCTTTCTGTCGCTCGCGCCCTCCTCTTTCAGGTCCTTGCTAGACCAAACGCGGCTGACAGATTGGCTGTCAGCTCTTAATGCGCACTGATTTGCTTCCGTCCCCCCAGTCGATTTCTAACCGGCGCTCTCCCCCTCTCTTTCACCTACGTAGTGCACTGACAACACCCTATTATCGAGACCGAGCAGACATTCATTATGCTTCGATATTTCTTCTGCAAGTACCGAACCACTTCCTCCCTCGCTGTTGTCAAACTTTTTCTCCTGCACGCGGCGTACCACTTTCCCAGTTACACTACAGTTGGTGTGCCCTTCTTTGCGTCGACCTTTTGTTAATCGACAGCAGCCCCGAGTATCACGTAGTTGATATGGAAGTTTTATTTTAGCTCGCTGTGTTTAGCTACACACTATCATCTCCCCCTGAGTCATGACAACAGTCCAGTACATCCCTTGGACACGGATGTCTCTTGCAGACTGCGATATAATTATGAAAACGGTGAATGTATGTGTAGAGGTTTGCCCGAAACGAAGGAACGTGCTGAGTGCTGAAATTTAACCTGTCTTCTTGTGTCCACCCTTTCTCTTTTAGTCAATTTTTGAAAGTCTGCTACCTGTTTAATGATTTTCTTCCCTAAGTCTCCCGATGAAAGTTCCCTAGGTGTCAATGCCGTCGACAGCAGTCCCCACCCTAGGAATTCTATTACCTCCTCCCCTCTCCGGGATCGCGAAGTAATTTTTGCAGGGGTTTCTTACTAGTCTTCATCCCGATCGCCCTTTTACATCCTGTATTGGTCTTCACCGCACACGCCCGCCAATTTCCTGACTCTTAGCACAACGCGAACTCTCCTTATGATATACGATGACCCTTTAATATGAAGCATCTAGACCAGCCGCATTATCCGCTGATGTATCAGCGATGTTTACCTTCATAAGAGGAGATTTTTTTGTGAGTAGATCAAAGTAAGAATGAATATTTTCAGTCCCCCTCGTCCCTCCCCACTGATCCTGACAAGTCCTCCCCTTGCCCCATTGCGCAATGATTTTGCCCTCTAGGTGAGTAAGCTTTTCGTCATGCTAACCCTCACCATTTCTGCAGATTATCTCGCGAGACTCAATAATTTTTTTGAAAAGAGTCCTCGTTAACCTTTTCCTTGCTGACCGCGACCCGTCTGTTTTTGTAGCTTGCAGCTTCTTGATGCTATTTTCCTACTTTGTAAATAATCCATACGTTGTTGCTTTTTCGACTCTCTATTCCGCTCCCTCCTGCCCAGACGCCATTCCACGACACACCTATTCTTTAGTGTTTCCTAACTTGACTAGTGTGTGATTTATCAACGACTTAAGCTGATATATCTTACTATTGCTGATCATTAGCTGCGCCACCTATAAGCAAAGTACACGTATACTCCTCCGACAAGCCGACGTCCCCCCGTCGCCTGGCAAAACTATTCCCAATTGCAGACCCCTTCGGTCTTTGACGTGAGAATCTGTCAGACGAATGAGCAGACAGCCTCCTTTCCCGAATTCCCTATGTACTTGTACCCTCAGATCTTCGGTCGATAGAAGGCCACCTAAACAGGTGTTTCCCAAGACAACAAGGACCGGGATTAATAATTATCAACATCCAGAAGAAAATAAAACCAGAACAACCCAAAAAAAAACACCCAAAAACAAGATTAAATTACAAAATCAACAAAAAAAAAAAAGACTGAACCTTAAACGATCTTTTGTTTTCTTTTTTTTTTTGGGGTTTTGCAGGAGGGGGGTCTCGAGAAGGTGGGAACTTGAGGGTTTATGGTGTGGCAAGTTTTTTTTTTGTTTTTTTTTTTTTTTTGAGAGAGTATGTTGTGTTCTATTTGGTGTTTGCCAATAATTAGTAGAAATTTTGAGAGTTAGGGGGGGAAGATTAATGTTCAAATTCTTTCTAAGGGGGTTTAGTAAGCTTTGTGGGGATGTGATGAAGCGTTTGGTGTATTTTACTTTGTGCGGAGAGGGAGAGGAGAAGTTGGGAAAGATTTTTTTAGTAAGTGGTGTAGTGTGTCCTGAGTTCTTAGCCGTTTTTTGTTTCTTCTTATAGAAAGGGTAGGTTTTTCTCGTTTATTTTTTGAGGGATCATGGTTGCCTGAAGGAGCTATTAAGTTGTTTTAGAGGTTGTTCTTTTTGAGTTTAAGGTGGTGGTTACACCCCGCCCAAAAGGGTCTCTGTTGTGTGCGGGGGCTTAGGGTGGTTTTTGTGGTTTCTTTTTTTAGTCGTGAGTTTAACACAAAAAGGACTAAGACCTCAAGTGGTGCCACACCCCCCCATCCCAGAAATACGTTCAGACACCCCGACACCAAAAAACCCAACCAAGCTCCGTGTTTTTGTTGGTGGTTGATGTGCCAGAGGGACCAAAGCCCTCGCCAATTTTATTTAAATGGCAGTAACTTAAGAAATCCGTATACCTTAGTTTCGAATTTTTTCTCTTTTGCTGCGACGCCGCCTTTTCGCGCTGTTCCCGCTGCATCCATTTGTCAGTACGGACAGACAGTATTCCCGCAATCCTATATCTTGCTGCCACCTATCGATATCGGCCTATTCCACCCGGAGCATCTATTGAATCCTCCTGCCCATGAAGGTGTCCCTGCCGTCACTATAACATTCATCCTTGTCTCGCAGCACATTTACATGCGAAACCCATGCTCTTGATGAAGATCCTTACCCACTCCTTTTTGTCCCCGCACCCCTCCTGAACGACCCGGCCTCACCTGGTCCCGATGTGCATTTTTCCCCGTTAGTCTTTCTTTCCTGCCTACATATTTCTCTCCCCCCCTCCCTCAATCTGCGGTTCTTTCAAAAGCCATGCAAGTCACACTCTTTTCTACCGACCCTTCCCTTCCCTTCACCTACTACGCTTCCCACGCTGTACGTGATGAAACGCAGTCTGTTTTTAAAGACCTCCCTCGTGTTTCGTTACATGGACTACCTCTAGTGACAAACAAAGCGTCGTTTGACCACCTTTAGCGCGCTTAGTTCATGGGCTTATCTCAACCGCCCATTTAGCCCTCCAATCTAATTCTCTTTTTATTTCTCGTAATTTCTTTTTTTTCTTTTCTTTTTTTTGGTCCGGCATTCTTCCGTATGATAAATCTGGATAGACAAAGAGACCACCCGGTATTAGCCTGCAACCTGCCCCCCCCCCCCTCTCACCGCTGCATCACTTATCTTTATCCAATTCCCCACGTTTTATTATTGTTCCTGTCCCTTTTACACCGCGACTTCTTCTTTTGTCGCGCCATTAGACCAGGCCCGCCTGCTTCTCATAAGCTGAATCAAGCTATTCTTCCCAAAACAAACCGCCTTGCCCGAGCTCCAGCACCAATACTCCAGTGTTTACCTCGATTGCGACCCCGAAGAACAAAAAATATCTCACGTGCTTCAAAGCTTTCTTCCCCTCCTCCATGCACACGAGCAATCTTTTTTCTTGAATTTGCATTGACCGTACCTCGACTCTTTTTATGCTTTTACAAAACGCCACCCCTAGAAGCGCTTCTTACCATATCTTGCCACTGTAAGACATCTTCGGCTAAAACTTTTTTCGGGGAGAATTGAGTTTGAGCTAATCGCCAATTTATACAGTCATCGTTTTAACCCTAATTTTCTTTCCAACCTTGATCTTTTCCTCCATCTTCAAGTCTATTTTTCCCTTGTGACCATAGAAAGGATTTCTTCGACTTGTTCCCTTTTTTCGCCTATTTTCTGCGACCCAACCAGCCCCCTTCCTCCGCTTTTTTTTTACCTTTGTTATTCCTTTAAAATCCCCGATCTTCTTTTTTGCCCTTCCAATGGCGCTTACGCGTGATTTATGAACCCCCCTATAGGACCCCCCTCCCACATGAAATTGCAGCTACCACTACCTCCCCATAAGCACGACTGTAACAGTAAAACCCCGCTTATTTTCTTTCCTCTCTATCGTTTTAAAACTGCAAGACCTTTTAACTGCCGTAAACCGGTCACTTCCTTCTTTAGCTATTCGCGATCCCATTCAGCCCTTTTTTGAATCCTTTTCTCGTCCCCCCTGCTGCCCCTTATACGCTTTTTTTCCTCTGACCCCCTGTAGTATAGTCCCTCGGGTTGACTATTTCCTCTCCCAGCACTCTCGAGGTCTTTTATGCGAGATCACGTATTTTCTTCTTTTCTTCTTGTTTTTTATCCTCCTGACCTTTCACCCCATAGGCAGAGTTTAGTAGTCAGCACTATATTTTTCTTCCCCTGCTTTCCTTCGTGGCCCTCCTTTTCTCCTCAGTCTGAGTATGTGATTAGTTTTTTTTTTGTAACGATATTAGAAACTCTTCCTTTCTTACTTCTCTTACTCAGCCTCTTTTACAGAAATGAACTTGTGAGGTGGAATGACAAACTTGAACCTGGTCTGCAGACCCCACCTTTTTTTTTCTCATCTTTCTCAGCCGGCGGTAATTCCCTTTCTCCAAAAATCATTTCCCCCCCCAATCCCTTCTAATCTTATTACTAATAATCAGCCCAAAAATTGATAATCGTGTTATATCTCTTTCAGATTAGCCAATTATGAGTTTTTTTCGTGAAGTCCCGCCCAGAATGCCAAGCTCTTTCCATCCCAACGCTTTTTTTCAGGATCAAGGTAACTGGCCTTTTCAAATAAATACCTTTTACCTACTAGCCTTACACCCGTCTTGCATCCCAGATGCACAGCCGTAGTTACTTTCTGCCCAGTTTCAAGAAGCTTTTATCCCATGTAGTCTTCTATCCGGTTCGTTTTTGTTTGGGGGGGGTGGTTTGAGGGGGTTTTCGGAGGTTATATGTGGTGTATGGTTAGCCGGCAGAATCTTGTTCCTCGTGGGTTGGAGCGGTATGGGGCGATGTGGTAGGATATCGCGGTGTGTTGCTCGATTGTGCCTTGGTGGTTAGGAGGAAGGGGGGGGCGTTTTTTGTGGTTTTTCGGGGTAACCTAGGGGGACTATGCTGGGTTTGCAATGTGGGGGGGGGAAAGGTGTTGCAGATTCAATTGCCCCCTAGTCTCCCTATTAGATTTGCACCCTCCCCCCTCTTTCATACCCCTCACCTTTAAGAGTTTCTTTCACCCCTGTATCCTCTTTTTACACCTTAGAGTTCGCTGAGGCAAAACCTCCGCGACTCTTGCTTCCCCCTCCAGTAAGCAAAGATTTCTCCCTTCATGATAGGCCCAGCGCTCCTTTCTAAAGACCCTTTACTACCTCCTTCACCAAGCTTTCCAGCGGCCACTTGTCTTTTTTACTTCGACCTTCACTGATCCTTCCTCCCAGAAAATTCGTTACGACCGCTCCTAATCTCCCCCTGTGTTGTGCCGTCCGTTCCCCAGTCCGGAACCTTTTCCATGTCACGCTTCTCTCTCGATCCATAGACACATCCCGCATTAGTTTACGTTTATCCATTTTATTGATTTTTCTTGAGTTACCTTCTTGTTTTCTTTTGTTCTCGGCGCGATCCCTCATTCTCGTGACATAGTATAGGCACTCTACCTCCTGCTGAATTAATGTGATACGATTTAAGCACCTTCCCCCCCCACAACGCACTCTATCGTTTTTTCTCTTTGCTTTCTCATAGACACTAACGCCGCCATGACTGTAAGAAGGGTCCGGCTTGCAATCCTGAACACTCGCTCCTCGGTTTTTTGACACATCCCCACCAAGAGTTCTAGATTACCCGATGACCTCATAGTCCCTCGCCCCTTCCCCCAATTATCTTTAGTCCCTATCCTTACACACGGTTTCTCCCGGTCACGCCCCTTTTTTCCCCACCATCCCTACGTTTGGCGAGTCTCTGGCACACTGTGCACTCAGCGTCATTCGTTTGCCATGTTGTAGCACCCCATGGAAAAATCCTCTCCGTGACTTCTCCAAGTAGTCTCAAGTGAGTTTTTTCCCACAATTTCCACATGCTTATTACGTGTCGTCCTCGCCTCCAAGACCTGAGCCTTACGATTTGTTTATCCTCTTTTTTTTCTTCTCCCCAATTGACCGATTGCAGCTAACGTGTTACCCTTTTCTGCGTGCCCTCCCCCTTCCTTATTGTAGGCCCCCCCTGCAAACGATATCCTTTTTCGTCCTTTCCTAACGCCGACACCCCCTCTCCCCCTCGACATTTATTGAGCCCCAGTCCTTTGTTGGATTGACCTTCCCTTACCTTCCTTTCTCCGTTTTCCCTTTTCATTGCTGGTATTGTAGATTTGGACCACAGAGCTTTAATCCTGGGTCCTCTTTACTCCTATCCGCCCTTTCCTATTCGCCATCTCCCCTATACCCCTTCTCCCCCATTCGAATTTTCCTATAATCCCTACTAATAGAGACACGTGCCGAACTTTATCGCTGGATCCTCCCCCCTATTTTCTTTCTTCGTTTTCTTCCCGTTGAAAAAAATGTTTTCTCCTATTCTTTTTTCATCTAGTTTGCGAGGAGGTGGTCAGGGCACTAACCGGTCTCGAATGCTGAATAAATGCTTATTTTTTTTTTGTCTTAGTTGTTCTTATTCTTTTTTTGTTCCCATTTACTCCCACGGAGTTTCTTCATTGCGGTCGCAATTCCCCTCTTCGCGTCTCCATTTGAATTTGCACTCCATCGTGACGGCATTCAGTTTACGGGAAGTTTTTGCATTCTTCTTTTGTTGCTTTTCACAACCTGTCCCTTTGCTCATCTTTTTCATTTTTCGCCTTCGCGACCGTTAGCGTTTTCGTTGGACGTATTACTCCCACACTTCGTATGTCTAGTGTACATTGTCGGTCGGGACGTGTCCCGCTTCGTCATGATCGCCTTGAATTCTACGCTACCCCGCCCTTCCATATCGTTTTCCTCAGCTTTGTCCATTTTCTCCGGAATTGCATCTCAGTCATACCATCCTCCCTGTTTATACTGTTAGATAAAATACGCGCACCCCGACCACAACCGGTTTTTTTTTTGTTTTGCATTGCCGCGTAGTCACTCCCTCCTCCAATTCAACCCCTGCTACTTCTCCTTCATGCGCATAGACCCTCTCCGAATGACTCTGACTGTTTCCCGTCATACAGGAGAGGTTCTGCTCTTCCGGAACATACTTGGGACATCCCCTCTCTGAATCATTCCTCCCGTCCACCCTCCTTCCCTTGTCAACCCCTTATGCCCCTCCCCCCTTTTGGTTGTTTACCTTATGGGTGTTCCCTTATTCATTAGCCCATTTTTTCCTCTCAGAATCGAGTGTCTTTCAGACACGCCACGCCACCCCTCACATCCTTCTACCGTTTGTTTGGTCTTTCCCTCTAGCCCGTTTCCCCGTTTCTTTCGCGACCCGACCGCACTTCCTGATTTTTTGTTTTCGTCTCTTTTTCTTTCCCTTTCCTATTCGT
>Ga0179593_1659158_pt1 | contig 13730 bp, 17 predicted proteins | sample CZODoug2_1_08_16_FD_185931 | JGI IMG/M metagenome (GOLD analysis project Ga0179593, IMG submission 185931) | Vadose zone soil fungal communities from Angelo Coast Range Reserve, California, USA - CZODoug2_1_08_16fungal (PacBio error correction) | ecosystem: Environmental > Terrestrial > Soil >... | reverse complement strand
TTCCACGTCCGTTTCCCCTCAGAGATGTCGTTGTTTCGGTGTCGACCGGGCGGCTTCCTCCCCTTGCCATCAACCCGAATGGTTGCAGGAGCCTTTGGTCCGCGATGCGGCAATCCTTTTCCTCAACCCCTTTTTGAGAACAGGCATCCGCTTTTGCCGTCGCTGGTCGCAGGCGCAGGCGGCTTCATCTCTTTCATGTGTCTCCTTTTTGGTATTTCATCAACTACTGAGCATTTAGGCCACTATCGGGTTTCGTCTTGCAGAGTCGGCGATCGCATACGGGCGCCTCTGCTCTTTCCTTTTCAGTATTTTTGGTCTTTTCTGACGCCTTTGTCTTCTGACTATGCAGGACGGTACGTGTTTTGGCCTCAAGTTGAAAGGATTTTACCCTGATAGTTGGTTTGCATGTCCCTTGAGTGCGCGGGGCCGAGTCGTTTTCCCTAAGTCCGTTGACCCCTTCCCTCCGCCTGATGCCTCCCTCTTGGAGATCCCTGCTCTCATAGGGTAATGATCCATTCCATGAGCTTCTTCCCAACTGAATCTCTTCTTTCAGACTTGTGCCGCGCGAGGTTTGGTTTCTCGCTGGTCTTTTTTTGGTCTCTTCTTGGTAAGGGCTCTGTTTCTACGCCCTTGCGGCGCGCCTTGACTGCTCTGTTTTTTTATGAGCCTTCTCGTGTTCGGATGCTCTAAAATTGCCCGCGGCTTCGCCGCGAGTTGTTTTTTTTCCTTCCTCCCCCTTGAACCCCTGTCGCTCGGTCTTCCGTCCTCGGATCCTTTTTTCTTTTTTTTTGAAATCAGAGGTGGGCGACCTATGCCGTTTGATTTGGTTGGTTTTCCCCCTGAAGCGACGTGCCCTCCTGATGTCAACGACGGTGCAGCTCTTCTTGCTTCAACGCAGAGCGAGACTGCGACCCTCTACCCCCTTTTGGTAGGGCTTCCGTTCGAGGTCAGCTGGATCCCCTGTTGGCGCTCACCCTGCTTTTCTTTTTTCTGCAAGTCTTTTTATCCTGATCTAACTCTAGGTTCGTCTTTACGCTTCCCAAGTGGACGACTCTTTTTTTTTTTCCAGCTCTTTTCTTTCTTGGGTTGCTCTTCCCTCACGCGTTAGTGTGGCAGGGATCCGTCCCAACCCCCCTTTTTTTTTCTCGTCTTCTCGGCAACTGGTCCCCTGAGCGAAGATAATTTTTTGTTGCACTCTTCTTTCGTCTGCGCAGCTTCGTCTTTTCCCTTTAGGCTTCCAGGACGCACGCCGTTAACGACCCCCGTACGCGCCCCCTCCGGCCTAAGTTTGGGGGCCAGGACAGCCGCGCTTTTGAGGACTTCCTTCACCGTTTTCTCTGTCCTTTCCTCTTCGTCACGCCCCCCCATCCTTTTTAATCTTTTTAGCACAATGAGCGAGATACGTCCAGCGGTAAGTTTTCCCGCGGACTACGGCAGGCAGTTTCCTTGAGAAATAAGACCCTCTTCAGATTTGACTTTTTTTGTTAACAGTTTCTTCGAGGATTAACTTGTTTTTTGGCCTCTTCGGTCGGCCTTCGGACTTGATTGATCGCGTGCGGGGAGTCGTTCCTTCTCTTTTCCTTTTCTTGCCACGCTAGCAAGTTGCGCGGTCTCGTTTTTTTCTTTTAAATTTCAGCTTACAATTTTCCCGGGGTCGCGAGACCCTTCCTCTGAGCCTTTTGCCGCCCGCTAGGCTTTGGAGCCGTGCGTTTTTTTGCGATATCCTCTGAGTTCGGCGCGATCCAGCTACACCGCAAACGTCGTAAGCCGCATTTCATGCTACCTCTCTGCCCTTTCTTCCTCGGTTAGGGGCTGGGGTCTGCACTTTCGGTCCTCTTGACGAGGTCACCCTCTTCTCCAACCCAAGGGGAGGGGTTCCGAAGAGTGAAATAGAGCAGCGGGGCAAAAAACAACAAACACCAAAAAAAAACCACAAAAACACCCCCCCTCAAACAAACAAAACCCAACCAACCAACCCCCATCCAAAAAAAAACACCAAATAAAAACATAAAAAAAAAAAACCAAAAAACACAAACCAAAACCCACCCCCACCCAACAAAAAACCCACCATAAAACCAAAAAAAAAAACCACCAAAACAAAAAAAAAAACCCCCCCCTAAAACACGAAACCCCCAACAAAACAAAAAAAAACATCAGTTGGGTGGGGGGGGGGGTGGGTTTTGGGCGAGGGGGGGGGGGTGGTTTGGGGGGTGGGGGGGGGGGGGGTGGGGGTGGGGGTGTTTGGGGTTTGTTTTGGGGGGTGTTGTGGGGGGGTGTTTGGGGGGGGGGGTGTGGGTTCTGGCGGGGGGGGGGGGGGGCGGGGGGGGGGTGGGGGTTTTTTTGGTTGAACAAACTAAAACCCCCAACCAAAAACTGGGGGGGTTGGGGGGGGGTTTTTTTGGGGGGGGGGGGGGGGGGGGGGGAAAAAAACCCAAAAAGAAAAAAAAAAAAACCCCAACCAATCCCAACAACAAAAAAAAACACAAAAAAAACCCACCCACCAACAATCAAAAAAACACCAAAAAATCCCCGAACACCAAAACAAAGGGGGGGTGGGGGGGGGGGGGGGGGGGGGGGGGGGTTTTTTTTTATTCTTATTTTTTTTGGGGGGGGCTCTTTTGGGGGCGGGGTTGGGTTTTTTTTTTTTTTTGGTGTTGGGGGTTTGGGGGGGGGGGGGGGGGGGGGGGGGGGGATTTTTTCTTTGTTGTTTTTGTGGGGGGGGGGGTGGGGTGTGGTAGGGTGTCACCACCCCAACCACAAAAAAAAACAAACCCAAAAAAAAAAACAAAACAAAAAAACAAAAACAAAAGAGTTACCCACCTCTTCCCACACGCTCACATTCGGTCCTCTGGTTGCACAGAGTACGAGCCACCCCCCTTTTGCAAACCCAGCACCCATTCCTTTCGCCCTTTTGCTCCCTCCGGTCGGTGCCTAGTCTTTCGACTCTTTTTTGATGGAATTTCCCATTTTGTCTCCCCAGCACGCTTGCCTCCCCGCGCTGTCTAAACATTGTTTCTCTGAGTATTTCCTTAACCAAAAAGTGACGTTCCATCGCAGGGACTTTGCCTCTTTCAGCTCCCCTTTGGCCCTTGCTTCCGAGCTCGCAACCGCTCCTACTAATGCGTCCCCCGTGGCAACGACGATTTGGCGCTCTGGCCCGCGCCACTCATTTTAGACTCTTTGCTGCCCCTCCCCTCCTAGCGAATTCTATTTCCCTTGGAGGTCAGTTTTTTGTAACTGGTCGCGCAACCTTTTTAGTTTTCCTCTTCTGGCTAGGGCGCATCGTGCTTTGTCGCGGGGAAAAGTCCTTTGATTTGGTCATTCTTCTCTTTTTCCCTTGTTTGAGATGATGTTGGCGTGAGCTTCCTTTCCTTTTTTTATGAGGTTCTTTCTTCCAAGAACGTTCGGCACCCGTCCCCCCGTGCCCTCCACGCGGCCAGGTCATTTGTTTTTTTTAACGCGTTCGACGGTCGTGCTTGCGGGCGTTAGCGTAAATGGTGGTTTTCTTTCCCCCCATTTGTCCGCTTTCCCGCGTCTATTCTTTTCTATCCACTTTTTTTCTGTAACGATGACGTTGCCTACCCCCCTCCCATGCGAAATGTTGTGGGTATCCCTGACATCACGCGCAGAGGATGGTTTCCCGCTCCAGTCGAAGAGATACCCGTCCTCTCCGTTTTTTCTTCCAACTTTTTTTTGATTCCCTATCCGCCTTCTGTTTTCCTCCCCTTGATCGTCTTCTCCAATGTCCGTTCAGGTGGATAGGCCATTCTAATCGAAGCACGCCCCCTTTTTAGTTCCCCCTAGGCTCTTTAGTTGCTCCTCTTTTTGACCAGTCTCGCGCCTCTTTGCGTCGTAAAGTTACCTGACGCGGCTTTTGATTTTCCCATGGACCCGTCTCTTGCCCCCCAGCTTCCATTGTATTGTCTTGATGCTCATTGTTGTCCCACCTCTGCCACCCTGCGCGGCAGGGAAACGCAGTAGGATTCGCCTGTTTTTTTCCCATGTTTCCCCCCCTTCCCGCCCCCGCGCGGCGAATCCCGCTTCTGCGTTCGCCGATGCCGAACATAAGCGCCTCTCTGTTTCCGCAATCTTGGCCCTTTTTGTACATTCCCCTGAACCGCTTCTCCTGCTTAGTCGACGCCGCGGTTTCTTCCCCGCCATCTTCGTCTCCTTTCTTTCCCCAACTCGCGCGGTTCAGCCAGTATTCGAGATAGATTTTGCAAGGCCCATTTCATCTGAAACCTCGAGCAGTTTGCCCTCTTTTTGCAGGCGCCTTTTTCTCCTTGATCGCCCCTATTTGCATCATCGGCCTGGCGCCTTCTTAACTAGCGTTTTTTTTGCGGTATGGTCGCACCTTCTCTTAAAGACTTGCAGGTCCCGGCGATCGCCCCAGCCCAAGTTCCCCCTTCAAGTTCCTTCCTCAGCTGACTGCGTCTTCTGGCGCTCTCCGCCCGGCGCCTACGACCGTCGCTCCTTTTTTTTTTTCCTTCCGGACTTTCCTCTGACCCGCTCGGGGACCATTGAGTCCAGGATTTTTGAACCGCCTGGCGCCGTTTGCCCCCTTCCCTTTTTTTTTGCCTAGGACGGCAACCCTCAGACGCGGTCGGCCCTTCTCATATGGGTGTTCCACCCCCCTTTCTCTTCCCATGCGTACCTGACAGCTTTTCGCCCTTCCCTCCCCCCCCATGCGTGTGACTGTGTACTTCTTGGGTATTTCTTTTTCAGCTCCGGTCGAGACGCCCCGACACGCGCTTGCCCCTGGTTTTTTTTGGCACCACGGGCTGGTCTCGCCGTTCAGGACGGCCGTCGTGTTTTGTCGCCAATTTTTTTCTCCCACGGTCACAACAGAACACTTTCCTCCACGTCCTGCCCCTTCTTCATCAGATTTTTCGTTTTCGAAACCCCCCTCCTTGCTGCTCTTGAGCAGTCCGTGGTTCCCGTTTACTTCCAGCCAATAACTCAGTTGGAAACGATTTTTTGGTGGACCCTTCGACGTCGATCCTCCCCCGAGAGTCTTCCTCTTGACCAGTGGACTGCAGTGTGATCAGCTGTGGGTTTTATGGGATGAGCGGGTTTCCAGTTTTTATGGCCCTTCTCACCAACATCCATTTCCCCGACATGGTGGTTTCGCAAGACCATCAGCCCCCCCATCCCATTAGCCTCACGGAGGCTTCAATTTCCCCCTTTCCCCAAAACTCTGTTGCCCCCCCTGCCCTGTTCATCTCGGGCTTTCTATTAGTCCTTTTCCCTCAGATTCGGGCCCGATTTCCTGTAGATGTTCAAGTCGACGGCATGTGAGGGCACGCTCCCCTTCCTCTATTTTGACCAAGATACTGAACAGCTGTGGAGCAACTCCTGACTACAAGTGAGGTCTGGAAAGTTTCAAGCCTGTCTGCCTTTTTTGATGACGGCCGCCACTGAAGCCGCTCGCTATTGCCATCGTTCGTCGCCGGCCTCTCCAAGACACTCTTTCCTTTCCCCCTTAACCTTTTGATATACTCTTTTGCGCCTCACCTCCCCTGTCTCCAGACATGGTCTTTCAACTCGGCGCCGCCAAGTCCGCCGACTTGGCGTAGTGCGAATGGTGTACGGTTCTGCGTGCCTAGCGAGGTCTCTCTCGCATGTACGGCTTTATTCCGCTTTTCGAGTCCCTCTCTAGGCCAGTTTTCGGCTTCCTGTTATATTCCTTTATCTCTGACTCCTCTTTGGATGTCACGCTTAATCGCCAAAGCACAACTTGTGTGGCTTTCCCCGTTTCGAGAAATTGGAAGCGTGGCTGGCCAGTTGCTGGTGTTAGAACCTCCCTAAACCGCTTTGGTCCCCACTCGCTCTCGAACCTCTTTGCTGCCCAAAGTTTTATTTCCCAAGCTGAGCAAGCTGGCCCGGCTTGTCGCTAAACGGCATCAATCCGCCCGCCACGCTTCGGGCAGTCCTCCCGCCCGTTTTTCTGGGCGCACTCCCTCCCCCAGTCAGATGCTCCTTCTCTTCGAAAGGACGTTCCCCTTTTTTGCCTTGAATGGCCTGTTCGAACGGATTTACGCTTGTGGGATGCCGGTTTATTCCAACAGGCGCGACTACTCGTTTTCCCTCGACCTTAACCGTCTGGGACTTTCCTTCTCGCCAGCTTTCTGTTCCCGTCACCTATCTTTTGAATGACATGAGGCCATATCCGCAACCGTAGGAGTAGCTTTTTTTAGCTTTTCTCTTCTTGTTGCCGGCCCCACCGCCCTTGCCGTGGGCTGCTCGCTGTTTTTTTCGAGGCTCCCTGCGCTCTTATTTTTTTTTTTTCCTTTCGTATCTTTCCTTTTTCCCTGGTTCTGAAGGAGATTGCCCCGAATATCCTAAAGTCCGCCAGCGGCCCTCACCGCTTCTATCCCCTTCCTTTTTTCCACCTCCCGCTATTTCTCCCGGTGCCTTTTTCGCCGAGATGCGCCGCCTCCCTCATCTCCTTCCTACCTATTTTTTTTGATGAGCGATGCGAATTCGATCTCAGGCGCTTTTACGTGAGCTCGGCAGGTTTTGCCTCGCGGGCGCCCTTCTCTCATTGTGCCTCTTTCGTTTCGGGACTATGTTGTGGCATTCTTTTTTGCCAGTGTCCTTTTTTCTTTTTTACCAGGGCCAGAGCACCTCGTTCCTTTTTAATAATTCCCCTTTTTCGGCCTCGCGAAGCCAGAAATGCGCGAGAGGCAGGGCGGTTGCCTCCTCCCTTCCTCTGTTTTTTTAGAGTCCAGCCTCTTTCCCGAGCAGACGGTTCGTCCCTTTCTGCTCTGTCTGCCGCGAGCGATATGTGGCCCTTGTCCTTTTTGGTTTTTTCAGATTTCCTCAGGTTATCCGAAGGGTTCGCGTTTAGATTTAGGTTCGCCCTGAACAGTCCCTGTCCGAACCCCCTTTCTCCTGATTGCCCCTCATTGCAGACGAACTGCTTCCCCTTGATTTTTCAATCTGGCCTCTTAGTTTGCGACCAGGGGGTACAGGCCGCCCTCTTGTTTTCCTTTCCCCTTTGGGGTCTTTCTTTTTCTGTTTAGCCCATTATATTTTCCCCCTTCCCGATTGTTTCCCCATTTTTTTTTTTTCACTTTTGCAGTTTGACCTCGCTCTGAGCTGCCCTGCGTTTTGTCGGCCTAGTCGAACCGAACCCCTCTTTCCAAACGCGCCGAATCTTTTTCTTCGATTTTCGAACCTGACGGTTTTAGGTCTTTTCCTTCCTTTTTCCTTCTTGCCCCCCCCTGAATCAGGCCGTCGTTTGTTTCAGTCCAGGAAGCTGAAATGGCCGCAGTTTTCTTCCCCTCACCCTTTTCGGTTTTTCCCTTCTCGAGCTCTTCTTCTCCCGGGCCCTCAGACTCGCGCACATGCTTTTTTTTAGGGATTCTCCGAATGGGGCGCTTTTTCCCCCCCTCCTCACCTTTGTTGGGAGTAGGCCGGGTTGAGGTTGTCCTTCATGGGATGGCCCTGCGTTTTAGAATCGTGTAGTCTCTTGAGAGGCCGTCCGCTGCGGATGCGTCCGCTTGCATGTCTGAAGGTTAGTTGAGAAGCCGACCCCCATATAGCCGGATGTCCCGTTTCAGAACATTCAGTCCCGAACGTTTTTTTTGTTTGCGACCCCGATTCATATGCTGATCCTTGTCTGTCGATAGTTGGACGACACTGCTAGACTTGAACTTTTCCTATCGGAATTTCCTCTCCCTTGGCGACGAAGACTTTCTTCCCGGTAAGTCTCTTTCGCACAAGGAGCTCCTTTTTCAGATCTTTTTTCTTTTAGGGCTTGCCTCCTTGCGAAGTTCTTGGGATGCACTTTTGACCACCAGTCTTTTGGAGGGGTGGCGGCTCGGGTGCGGTGCGATGATCCAGGATAGCTTGACGCTCTCCCCCACTTCTTCAGGTCCTTCCCCCCACTAATGCCCCTAATTTCTCTTCCGGGCCGGATGACGACGTTTTGCGCAAATACCGATTGCATCGTTGTGGGGACCCGGTATAACCATCGGCCGTTACTTGGCGCAAAGCCCTTCTTTTTTTCTTTGAAGATGCCCCCCCCTTTGAACTCTTTTGGGCATTCCCCCTTCTCTCGGACGTTCTGGGCCGCGGACCGGGTGCGCTACCCGACACAGCTTTTTTTTTTGAATTCCTTCCTCATCCTGATGGTGCCCCGATCATGTGTTCCACTGTAAATCGCGTGTCGGCGCGTTCTTCTTCCTCCTTCCTGCTTGAAAAGCTCAAGGGCAACGCATGTTTTGATACCGGGTGTACGCGCTTTCCCTGGCAATAACGTCTTCGTTCCCCTTTCGTTTTGAGTGCAGACCCCTTTATGGTGCCTGCGTCGCTTCTGAAGGCGGCTTAATAGACTTTTCCTTTTTCCTTTAGGCATCCCCTTTGATGCATTCGGCAATTCTTGACTGTGTTCGTATTGCGCGTTTTCGTTTTTTTTTCCCCGTTTTGCGATGGTGCTTCCTCATTGATGAGTTCCGCGAAACGTTTTCCCGCGAAGGCTGACGATCGCTTTGCTTTTTTCCTTCTCATTTCCCCCCAGTACCATACCGTCCTGTCGGAATTGATCATGAAGCCGATTTGCTGGTTTTAGCTTCGTTTTTCAGCAGTACCTTCGCGCTCGTCTGCGCGCCCCGCTGGCCTCTCCTCCTTTTGCCTAGGGCCGATCACGCGGTCACTCTCGATATCGGTTTTGCTTTTTGAGAGTTTTGTGATCTGGGGGCGACGTGGCGTGGCGGTATTTCCCCCCCTTTTTTTGACCGCCACTGCGCGCCCCGCGCCCTTACTCGGGTCCTCGACGTCCAGTTTTTTTTTTTTTCTTTTGCGCCTCTTTTTGACGCGGCCCCTTCGCCTCGGGGAGTGTCCGTGCCTCTTTCACCTTTTGTGACTGCTTCCGCGATACGCCGTCCGGGCGTTTGACCGCCGAGGTGGGTGATCCTGCTCCCATCGGCAGGCCACCTTCGTTTTGCCGCCGACCGCGGCATTTCCTTTGTCCAACTCCGGCCGTTTTCCGTCGTCGTCCATCTACTCGAGCGACAGCTTTTCTCACTTCGCATCTTTCCCGGGCTTTTATTTTTCTTTTATGCCTTCTGAAGGATCATGCGCTTCTGATCCTGACCCCCCTCTCTGATTTTTCCCAATTTTCCCCTCCGCGTTGTCGTTTTTTTCTTTCCCGCGGTTGTTTTTTCTCCTGCGCTTGTGAGTTCCGGCATGGTGAAACCCTGCTCGTTCTGCCAATCTTCCCTCTTCCCCTAGTATCCCCTACCCTTTTTTTCCCCGCTGCCCGCGCTTTGTTTTGAGAGCTTTTCGTTCACATGTACGGTTCTCGCCCGTCCGACGTAACGACGTCGACGCGATCCTACAGTTTCTTTTTTTTTTTTTTCCTTTTCCCCCTTTTTTCTGGATTAGCCCCGTTTTTTTATTCCCCCTAGGCGTTTTTTCCCCCTGCCAAGGAGTAACATGAGGTGCCTCAGTATGACTCTTCCCCCTTCCTGTCAGTTCCCTTGCAGAACGCCGGCAAGAGAGCCTTCGAATTTTCGCGATAATCTCCCTTTTCTTTGCTCGCCCCTTCTTCGGCTTAATCACAGTTCTCTCGAGCGTTCCACGATTCCTTGGTCCCTTCCTCCTTCTTTTTTCCGGGAGGTATGTGAGGGCCTCTCCCTTGGCCGATGCATTGCAATTTCGGCGCTTTCGCTTTTCGGAAGCTCCATTTTTCCTCTTCATGGAGTACTATCGATCAAGGCCTTTTGATGCCTACCTGGCGCCTCCTACGCCTTTCGCTCCCCCTGAGCACTTCCTTTTTTTCCGATCTCGATTGCGCCGGCCTGTTTCATCAACGTTCTTTCAGTCGTCTTCCTTTTTGCTAGCGCGGCTCAAGGGCGTGCCCCCTGAGGGGAGGGCTTTTTTGTTTCATCGATGGAACTTACGTCTTGACCGTTACCCACCCCCCCTTTCCCCATTAACTGTTCGTGTTGGTCCCCCTAAGATCTCCTTTTTGTGACTCCGCCTTCGTGTAGCTATACTACCTACAACCCCTCGCCCTTTCTTTTGTCCCCGTCTTTCCCCCGATTCCCGCGGACGCCACCCAAACTCTGCCCCCAGCCCTCCCTTGTTAACTTCGCCCGTCCCTTCGGACTCCTTTCCTGCGGTTACGACCGTGTTGCCCTTTTTAACTGTGCTATGCCCGTAGCACGTCGAGATCGCCCCTTTTGCGCGCCCGCTTTTTCTTGCGGGATTTCACCCTCCCCCCACCCCACCGAGCACGGCTTTAGAGCGACCGATGGAGCGCCCTGACAGCTTACCTTGTTTTTTTTTCTCTTCCTCTCCCGCGCCGCGGAACCTCTTGGCCTACGGTACGATTTCTGGCGAGTCTCCCCTCCTCACGTCTCGCACTGTCCGCGCCGAAGCGTTTCCCTCGCTTTGCGCACTGTGCTTCATCGCGGGACCATTTTTCGCGGATCAACCGCCACCCTGCGTTCTCCGACTGGGGAACTTCCTCCCCCTGGCCCATTTTTTTGTTTGGGCTTGGTGAAGTGGTACCGTACCTTTCTTTTCACTTTTTCTCGCATTGTCTCCCCCCCCTCTCGCAAGATGATGTTGGTTGTGACCTTTTTTTGTTGGAATTCTTGACACTTTTACAAAGAAACTGCGTTTCCGCAACGTCGTTTCGAGTTCCCCCCCCCGATGCCCCTTTTCCTGGAGGATCGCGTAGCCGGTTCTTTTCCAGGCGGCTTCTAAGTGAGACCTTTTTTTGAACCTTTTTCGACGCTCGCTCTTCTCTTAGTTGACTTCTTTCTTTCTGCTCCCCGCTTTGCCGCTTGACAGAACTTGAGTCCCCCTGTTGTGGCGTATCTTTTGACCCACTCCCTTCAGAGGATCGTCTCTTTCCCCAACTCCAGCCGTCTAGCTACAAACCCTCACCGCTTTTTAAACCTGGATGCGCCAATCTCATTCTGCTTTTCGATCCCAGGGATCCTACGGGGCACCTGATGCAGTCCCTGGATCGGCCTTTTTGAACTCCCCGCCCTCAGACCATGAGAGCGGCGTTCTTCCCTTCTTTTGCCTTTGTAGTCCCCCTCCGCCTGTCGTCGTTCCGACCGCCGTTCCCATCCTGAAACTCCCCCGTCGATGTACCCCCCCCCTCCGCCATGTTGTCCTCCTTAGGGCTCATTGCATTGCAAACAACATTCTTGGCCAGCCTCCGGTGTGGGGATCGTCCTTTTTATGCCCCCGTCGTGCCTGCGGCGACGACGCCGCCGTGAAGCCGCGGCGGCCAGTTTTTCCTTTTTTTCTTGTCACATCTCAGCCCACTCTTTAATGTTCCCCCTGCAGTCCCGGAGAGTCCGAGTTTCTTTTGCTAGACAACTCACGCGTTCCCAGCGCCAGTACCAGCCGACATTCTTTTTCCCACACCTCCCTGCAGTCCCCCCGTCACTAGTTGACCCTTTTTGTCCCCTGGTTGATTGTTACACAATGAGCAGTCCCTCTTTCTTCCCCCCCCCCTTTGATCAGTCCTCTCCGGTGCGAGGACGCGGCCCCCTCTCTTCTGTGACGCATGCTCTTTTCCCCGATTTCCTTTCCCGTGACATTGTCGCCCGCCCTAGAATCCCCCGGCTTTTTCTCCCCTCTCTCCATCTTCCCCCCTTTTGTTTTTTCTGCCCCCTTCCCGCCGCAATCATGGGCTGACCATCAGCATTCGGCGCTTTGCGACCCGCACGGCGCATACTGATATGTATGACATGGCGAAATGCGCCGGTCCCTTAGTCCCTTCTTTTGACGGTCTCCATTGTGAAATGGCGCGAGACCGGGCCTTTTCCTTTTTCCCTTTTTAAGCGTTTTGATGCGTCCCTCCGGTGACTATGGGTGCGAATCTTTCTTGCCCTCTGAGGCCCTCCCCGCTTTCCCATTACCCCACATGCGTCGTGCTGGCCGTCTTGGATTTTCGTTCCTATTGTCTCACCGACGCGGCCGAAACGCGCCGACGTTCAACGTCGTGACTCGGGGCACAAGGTCACTCCTCTCTTCCTTTTTTTCTTTTAGTTTTTTTTTTTTGCGAACTTCCTCTTCCCAGCGTCGAAACAACAAGACTCCCGAAGACGACCTTGCCCACTTTCAAATTCCCACCCTCTTCCCCCGCTGGAACTCCCTGCCTTGATGCCTATTTCGCACCGACCGGCCCGATTTTCCTTTCCCCACGCATTCCTTGGAAGTCCAGTTCGGACGCCATCCCGATCTTCGATCCTTTCTTTTCCTTTAGGGGCCCTTCCCAGGTGCTTCCTGAGCTGGGCTTCAGCGAGGCTTTCTTCGGACCACCATTTTCGCCCCACCCCGCCCCCCTCCCTTTTTCAGAAGCCTGATTGCCCGACCAAGCCCCCCATTCAGATTCCCTGCGGTCTGCTACACAGCCCCCGCCGAGCTCTCCCCGTCCCCCGACCATCTGGGGGTGCTCCTCTCCCCCCTCCCCTCTTAGACCTCCAGGTGCGCTTCCTTGCGACAATGTCGACTGCATGTCGGGTGGAAATGGCCAAGAGGCGCTCGACATCATCCTCTTTGTCTCTTACCCGCTTTCTCTCACTTTCGGTTCTGTTCCCGTCAGCTTGACTCTCTTTTCGTTTTGCGCCGAAGAGAGCCGCTTGCAGCGCCTTTCCGCGATTCGTCAGCTTTCCTTCTTCCCTTGCTCCGACACGCTCTCAACGGGTTTAATCCGATGGCCTCACCCCTCCCCCTTCTCTTAATGTTTTCTTCTTGTCGACCCCTTCCTCCCCTCGTCCCACGCACGCCGCGGCGAGTGGCAGCCTTTTTTGCTTCTTTTTTCTTTTTTTAACCGTTAGATGTGACTGTCAGCGGACTTTTGCCGCATTTTTTGAGTATTGTCTCCCCTCTGCCAGTCGGCTTCTCGGACTCCCCTCTTCTAGCCCGCCCTCGGATGTCCCCCGGGATACTCTCCCCGCCCACTGTTTTCCTTCTCTTTCTCTCCCCCTCTTTCGTAGAATTTGATAACGACGATTTTCGGCGGCTTTGCGCTGGTTTCTCCTGTTTTCTTTGACATCCCCCCCACTGAATGGCTCCTCCTCTTGACTGTTGTAACTCTGTCTTTGCCCTAAACAAGCACCCCCGCCAGCATGCTGCCGAATAGTTTTTCTTGGCTCCCCCGGTTGACCCCCTCTCTGGGCCTTCCCCCTCTTCTTCCCTGCCCCCGATGAATTCGCCAATCCCTTAGAATTCTTCCTTCTTAGTTTCCCGCTGTCTCTAAAGGTCTCTTTCTTCGATGGGCATGGGGAACCTGTGGCGCACGGGCAAGAGTTCACTTTTTTCCTCCCTTTTAATGCCTTGTGCCCCGTCCTCGCTGGCCTTCGGACCGCGAAGAACTCGAGTCTCTTCCCCCTCTTAGACCGGCGGATTGTACGCCAAAGATCGCTCTCGTGCCAACGCGACTGGCCCTTCTCTCGCTTCCTATTTCAACAAAGGTCGCGTCTCGATCGCATGTGCGGCGTCTACCGGACCTTGCACGTTTTTTTTCAGGTTTTTTTTCCTGAGGCCGACCCCCTCCCCCTCTTTTTTTTTTGATGGAAGAGTCGTTCGTCGATTTTTTTCCCTGAATGTTTTCCTGCCCCGAGTCGGCGGGGACCGGCGAAAGCGTTCCTCCCGATTTGGTATGTATTCAAATCTTTGTTTATCGGAACGGAGATTTCATCCCCTCCCGGCTTTTTCTCCCGCTCTAAGTAGACTTTTCCGCATCCTTGCAACCC
>Ga0179593_1499063_pt1 | contig 13730 bp, 17 predicted proteins | sample CZODoug2_1_08_16_FD_185931 | JGI IMG/M metagenome (GOLD analysis project Ga0179593, IMG submission 185931) | Vadose zone soil fungal communities from Angelo Coast Range Reserve, California, USA - CZODoug2_1_08_16fungal (PacBio error correction) | ecosystem: Environmental > Terrestrial > Soil >... | reverse complement strand
CTTTCATGCCTCCCCTTTCCCCCGTCACGCCCGTCGTCCTGCCCCGCTCAGCTCTAGGTCAAACAATTGAGATTTTTTGCCAATTCCAAGGTTCCCCAACGTATCATATTCTCTACAATTTTTCCCTTCATTATCGGGCCTGCCTATTGGGTTAGTTCAATTTTTTTTTCTCCGCCTGTTCTGACAGACGATACTTCCCTCATGACCCAAGTCCCTTTGACAATTCTATGAACTGTTTTCCTCTGTTCTTCCTTACTTTGCCCCCCCCCCCCTCCCCCCCCCCCCCCCCCCCCCCCCCCCCCCCCCCCCCCCCCCCCCCCCCCCCCCCCCCCCCCCCCCCCCCCCCCCCCCCCCCCCCCCCCCCCCCCCCCCCCCCCCCCCCCCCCCCCCCCCCCCCCCCCCCCCCCCCCCCCCCCCCCCCCCCCCCCCCCCCCCCCCCCCCCCCCCCCCTCCCCCCCCCCCCCCCCCCCCCCCCCCCCCCCCCCCCCCCCCCCCCCCCCCCCCCCCCCCCCCCCCCCCCCCGACCTGCGACCTGTTTTTCTTCCCTCCGTCTAATTTCACATTTTCCCTCCCATTTTCCGACTCCCCCCCCTTGGTAGCTCCTCTGCTTTTTGAACTACTTTTCACTCTCCGGAGACGACCCCTGCCTATTAATCCCTTCAGTTGCTGACTCCCATCATGCCGTGTACTTTTTCTGCTTATGATGTGTTACGGACATTCCCCACGCAGAACTTCTTCTATTCTTTCTTCTTGGATATTGTCCCATGCAACAGGGATGAGTTTAAGGCGCTTTCCACATACCCCTCCCTGAGCGTTTTCCCCCCTATTCCCTGTCAATACGTTCTTTGACCCCCCTTGGCATGATTTTTTTTCCATGTGAATCCCCCCACGAGTTACGTTAGCATAGTGTTTCTTTTTCTCTTCCGCTACCTTTTTTTTCCCCCTTTGAGTGGCTGAGGACCGGCATGAAAGGTGAATCCACCCACCCGCCCTAGCGCAAGCCGTGTAGACGGCTCCAATCTACCTGAAAGGAGTTGTTTAGGCGAGCCGAGAAACGACCGGGCTTTCCCCTTCCCCAACTGACCTCCTTTTGACCGCTTCTCTAGCCGGCACCCAACCCAAACGTTTGAAGACCCCCCCCCCCTGATTGATAGTCCTTCTTCCCCCCAATCTTGAAAGCCGCACCGTGAGGCCGATTACATGGGGTTGAGCTTCGCGGATCTTTCCCCTGAGCCAGATTGCCCTAGTCCTATCCCCTCCTCTGTTCCCCCCTCTTAACTTCCTTCCACCTTTAGTCTTGCGTTGTTTTACTCATTTCTCTGCCGCCATCGTACTTAGAGACCCGCCCACTTCTCTGCCCTTGCACTCCCTAGCGATCCAGTGAAATGTCTTATTTCAGTGCGTCAAATCGTCTTATCTCCCTCATTTTTTCCGAGCTCTCCCTTCGCATCGTTTTCCACCGTTCCGAAGATTTTTTTTTGTCGATTTTCACTTTGGCGTCTCCTGACTTGATGGATTCAGTCCCGCTACTGCCACACGAGCTCCCCTTCTGCCCCTCAAGTCCAGCAAGAGGCCCCTTATTTCCCTCGTCCGGTATAGTTTCCTCTAAAAAGTCCTTTTTCTTCTTCCCCTTTTTATTATGGCCTGTTATTCGGCAGTCTCTGGTGCCCCATGTCTGGCCGTTCGCCGGCTTTTTCCCCTTTCATTCGCTTTCCCCCGATTTTCGTCATTTTGTCTGTCCCCCAGAATACACAAGTGGTCCCCTGCGTCCGATTATCCCGTTAGCCCACCAGCCGTGTGTTTCCCCTTTCACCGTCCCCCCCATGCATTAGCCACCGCCAAGGTTTCATCTCGCTTGATTCGGTCTCTTTCATCTCGTTTCTTCTTTTATAATCTTCCTTGCAGGTATTTAGCCCCAACTGCTTTCGGGAATACAGTCCTTGAGCGGGTTCCTTCCCCCTCCGCTCTCTAACAGACCCTGAAAAGACCATTATGCTACTCACTTTCTAGGCAGATCGTGTGCGCGCTGTCTTCCCCAAGCGCCCCCGACATTTTTTTTTTTGCTGCACCCCCTCCTTAGTCTTTATTAAGGCGAGCACAGCCGGATGCTGTTATTCTCTTTCGTGATCCCTCCTACCCGTCCCTTTGGCGCATCGTCCTGAGATTTCTCGTCGATCTTCCCAGATTTCCTATCTCCAAGCCTCACATGACTTTCTCCCCTCAACCTTCCTCGATCGTTTTTTCATCTAGTGCTTGCCTTCCTTCTCTTTGACGTTTTCGGCACTCTTTTCCAGGTCATCAGTTCCCCCCTCGCGAACCCTTCTCTTTCTCGTTGCGAGCCGTCTCCCAAAGTTCTTTTTTTCCTTGAAGCCTCCCTTCACTCGTCCACTACGAGTCGAATAAAGACAGTAGCGTTCACCAAAGGAGCAGGAGTCTTCTCTCTTCGACTCCAATCTTTCTCCTGAAAGAGGGTTTTTGTCCTTCTATGAGCTCCATAAGCCTTTCCAGCTCTATATCTTGCGTCGTTAGGTCTGCATTCCCCTAGATCTCTTCACCTCTCGTCTCCGTTCTTCGGCTTATTTTTTTCACGTCTCCCCAAATCCACCACCAGCTCGTGAGTTTCCAGACCTTCTTTCTTGCCTTTGCTCGGATGTAAAGTCCTTCGTCTCTCGTAATCTCGGCCTCTTCGATTTCCACGGAGTTATGCGTTTCTCCTAGATTTTTAGAGCCTTCTTAATTTTACGAGTTCTCCTGTCGCTTCTCTCTGTTCCGCTTTCTTCTGAGCGCCTTAGTTACTTCAAGAATTTTCCGCTCTCTCTGCGCTCTTCGTCTAGTTCTTCCCCATCGCGTTCATGTCATTTTTCCTTCCTGCCTCCTCCTTGTTGTTTTTTCTGATTTCTTTTAAGAGGATGCACGTGGCCTCCTTTTGCGGTGTTTATTCCCTCGAAGGTCGAGATCTGCACTCTGTATAGAGAGCCTTGGCTTTGCCTGGAGGAGTATAGATTGCCTCTCTTTGCGATATCCCTTACCGGATCCTTTTATTAAGAAGTCCTTCTTATTTTCCGGCGCTCGATCTTTGCGTCCTTCGACGAGGACATCTTACGCTCGTGCCTTCATTTCATCCCTTATTACAAGACTGTCCCCTGTTACCCGGAACGCGCTTGTCTTTTCCTTGATAGACCTTGAGCCCGACATCACCCCCCATCCTTTCTAAGACCAGGGCTTCGCTTTTTCTCAGCGGGCTCTCAGCTCCTCCCTGGCACGCGCCTCTCGTGCAGAATCATTCTCTGACGGCGGTGGGAGAACGCGCAATTGTCCTGAACCCTCCCTCTTTGTCTAGTGCTTTTTCGGTTTCACTTTCTTTTTTTGACCCCCAATCTGCCCTCTTTCTCTCAAGAGCTACATGTTCCTCAGGCCTGTCTGTTGTGAAGCGGTTTATTTGTGTTTGACTTCTCTCCCGGTGGATAGACTGACTGACGAGCCCGATTGTTCGCGACTTTCCGGTAATGTTTCTCTGGTGAGAGTTTCTTTTTTTCTTGACCTTGTCTGACCCTTTTTCATCAAGCATCTTTTCCCAGCGCTATTAATTAGTCTTTCATTTTGCGTTGTCGTACTTTTGCCGGTATTAGAGTAGGGATTTAGTTCCTTCTTGGATACTTTGAGCCACCTTTTTTTCGCTAGGAGCCATGCATCTTTTTCCAAGATCGAGTTTTCTTTTTGCGTCCGTATCCTCTTCAGCATTCCCGGTTTGATAGCCTTTCTGACGTTTTCTGTAGTTTCCTGATTCTTGCAATTTTAGTCGGCTTGGAGCCATGACCGAGCAACTTCTTTCGCTTCCCGCCCCCTCTTTTCGTATCCTCCCTGCTGACAGTCGTCGGTATTTCCCGAGAGACGTTTCGTTGGATAAAAAGAAATTGATGGGATTCCCGACCACAGCAATCTTTCCCCCCCCCCCCCCAGTTTGTTCCCTTGACTCCACTCTATAGGAAGCCTTTAAAGCCTTTTGACCACGAACCCCGGAAGTGACCCCCTTTTCTGGTTCTGACCGTGTGTGCCGTTTTTTTTACGTTTGAAGGTCATCACTTCTGGTTCTCAGGATAATGGTCTGACCCCTCGATACTGTTTTCGGAGACAGACTTCCCCCCTTCTCTCCCTCTTATGCCTTCATTCCTTAATCCCCCTTTGCGGAATGCCCCTTTTCCTACGCCTAGTATCCCTCCTTTCCGATCCGTTTTTTCCTCCATTGTTGCTCGCAACGATCCCCCCGGCGCTGGCGGCCCTGCGTTTTTACTCGTTGCTTGTTTTTCCTCCTGTCCTATTGGGTGGGGCAGTATCGGACTCTTTTAATCTCCTCCTTTCTTCCCCAAACGGGATCCCTTTTCACAATGACTTTCCCTTGAACACCTGGCCCCCCCTTGATCGGATCTTTAACCTGCGTAAGTTTACTCTAGCCCTCTTTTTTTTCCTCCCCTTCACGGGTCGCGGTAATGGTCGAGACGAGTGCCGCCCGTGGGCCCTTTTTCCCGAGTACGATTTCTTTCCCCCGATAAGTGCTCATGCCCGTTTTCTTCGAAACGTTGCAATGGCTTAGGAAAGTAAGCATTCCCCATCTAGGTTCTGCTCTCAGACTTCTTTAGCTTCTCCTATCTCTCGTTTTCTCTCAAAGGCTTTTCTGGCAACCTCGAGTTTCTCTGTGCGATCAGTTTCCTCTCACTCCTCTGGACTTTCCTTTTGACTTGATTTTTTTTCCTTCTCTGAGAGAGGGGCAGGCGGATTCGTTGTCCTTTCTCACCTGGCGTGGCGCGTTCGTGACCATCCCTATGGTTCTTCCTTCTCTTGTAGTTTGAGCACGCAAATTGTTTTGTCGTTCTGGGTTTGCTTGGTCGGTAAGCCGTTGTTCCTGCCCCCCTCATCCTTTGCAATCCCCCTTTTGGCTCCCCCCCCTCAACTACGATATTGAGACTCGTATTGGGGTTTTCCTTCATTTGATCATTTGAGGAGTTCTCGGTGGGGGTTTGGTGGGGGTATGCTTTGCCTGCGCCCTTTCAGTCACGGATGGTGACTGTGGACCGCGTTCACCCACCCCCCTCATTGACGCCGTCAACACGTTTTAATACTTTCTCCCCTCTTCTGCTTTTTCCTGATTCCTCGTCCATCCCCGAACCCCGTAATGATTCTTTTTCTTCATGCCTTCAGGTTTTCTCTTTTAGCTCCCCCCCCCCCCCCCCCCACCACCCCACCCCCCCCCCCCCCCCACAACCCCCCCCCTCATGGTTTCTCCGGACGGTGCCCCTTTTAGTTCCGACGCCTAATTTTTAGTCTTACCACTGGATTTTTTTGTCCACTTGTTTTCTTTTGAACTGGTGATTCCTCCCGATTTTTCCATCGCCCCCCCGGTACCCGGGGTTTACGCACAGGTTTACCTCCTTGTGGACTAGGAAGTATATTGCTGTGCCCCCCTGTTAGCGTCTTGGACCCTAACAACCCAAGTTTCAACCTCATCCCCCATTATCGCACACCTGTCGGAACGAATCTCTAGTGCCCAACCGTTAATGTTCAACTTTTTTCCCCATAGTATAGATTCCTCCCTGCGAGTGCGATGCTTCTCTGGAGGCCTTCCATGCGCCCCCATCTCTCTCTTTTCTCATACAGTTTTTTTTTTTTCTCTATATGTTTCGCATTATGTCTCTTTTTTGCGACATTTCAGTTCGCCGCTTACCCCCCCTCTTATTGACTATGCAGGGTTTTGACTTCCTTTTTACCTATATAGAAGTATTCCGAACTTTTCCTCTACTGAATATGGGCCGTCCTTTGTGCCGTCTTTCCAGGTGCCCCTGTTCCGACCAGCAAGATCCTTCACCCCATACTGCCCCCCCAAGCAATCCGGACCCCCTTTTCGTATCCGAGTCAGCGTCCTCTTTTCTTGAGCTCGGCCGCAATACCCCCAATTACCTTTTTTCAAGTGGACGTGAGCCGCACCCATCCACTTTCTGCATTGCGTGCCCCCCTTTCGGAATTCCTTTCACAATAAGTCGCACCCTCAACCCTTTTTCTCCCTATCAACACCCTGATTCCTGCATACCCCCTTCCGGTTTTTTTTGTGCGCTTGTCCTTTCCAACAAGACGCGTTTTTTTTTTTTCTATTTTATTTCCGGTTGACTCGATTGTTGCAATGGCAAGATTTGGGGTTTGAAACCCCTTGGTCCCATCCAAACCTTGAGCGGATGTCGCCGTCGGCCACGTCATCCGCTGAAACTCCTTTTTGATGTTCTTTTTTCCGACTGTACTCCCAAATGAGACCGCTCATTAGTCTTTGAGCCGCCCTTGATTTCTTCTTTATAGGCGAGGACCTGTTTCCCCTCTCCCCTTCAAAACCCCTACCATCGTTTCAATTGGTTGTCTCCGTCTTCCCACCCTTCGTCCCGGCTGTTTAGAGTCACGCACCCAGAGAACGCCCTGGGGACTTCACCCTGGACCAACCAGCCCCTGCAGAGTTCCCTTTAAGCGGCCCCCCCCCCCCCAATCCATTTCCGTTTTCTACACATGATTGATCGTCTATTCTCTTTGCCCTAGAAACCGAGGGACTATTCCTATACTTTCTGTGTGGAGTAGGATATGATCTCTTAGCTTCCCCTTTCAGAGCCTCGCCGTTACCGTGGACTTTTCCCCGCTTGTGTGTATCCGCTGACTTTCTCCTCTCCCTTGCATCCGAGCCCGAAAACCTTGCATCGGCCTGCATATCGCAGACCTCGCCCTTTCGAGGGATCGAATTCGTCAACCCCCTTTTCCTGCCTGTACCAGTGGCCCCTTTTCCCCCCTATGCTCCTCCCCGTCGATCCAGGTTGACCCGGCGACGAATCCGTTTCACCGATTTTTTCTAAGAATCCCGTTTGCTCGAATTGATGGACTCTTCCGGGGCCGATACTTCCCCCCCGAGCGCTCATTCACACACTCCCCGGGTCCCTCCCCCTACGCCATTTCTCGGGGTCTTTTTCGTCCACAGGCTTTTTTTTTTTTTTTTTTGCCGTTTATATCTGGCGTTCTCGCGATCCTGACCCTGTTCTTTTGTTCCTGGATTCCGCTTCCCCTCCATTATTTGATTTTCCTTTCGTTCCCTTCAGGACTTATACCCCTTTATCCCTCCGGTAGAAACCCCCCCGACGTGCTGACCTTTTCTTCCACTCCCCCCCCACACACGGCTTGAAATCTTCCCCTTCACGGAAGCTTTCTTCCTATCTTTATTGCTCCATCCTAGTTTCTGCAGGGTCCCTTTCGAGTAACAAGATTGTCGGCATCCCGGCCCTTTGCCTTGGGTAATACAGTCTTCCTCCCTCAGCCAAGTCCAGAAGCCACCCCCCCTGCAGCATCTCCCCGACGCACGCTGGCCACTGATTCTCTTGATGGATCCCCCAAGTAGAAATAGCACGGGCCCTTCTTCTCCCCCTCCCTTGCTTAGAGCGAGGCCGCCGTCCAAGAAGGATGCTGCACTTTCCTACGTTTCCCCCCGATACACCATGAGATTCTCTGGCGCGTAGACTCCCCCTTCCAGCCGACCTCTTTTCGTTTTTTATTTCTTTCTCCAGCGTTAATCAGTATCCTCCTAAGTCCCGACCTCGTCACCCCCCCCCTGCCCTGCGATACTACTTTATTTGCTCTACCTTCATTCTGCTGAAGATTTCTCCTCTTCTGGCCATGTCTCGAGGACCAGGAATTAGAGTTGCACCCGCGCTCCAATTCCCCTGCTTGTCGAGCTCTGACTCTCTTTCCACCCCTGTCCAGTTCCACGACGTATCTAGCGACATTTCTCTCTTTAAATATCGATGGAGGAGTCGCCATCGTCGCCACTAAACAACTTCCTCCCGGTAGTGTTGACTTCATTTTCCCATCCTTACGTCCGCGCTGCGGTCCTTTTCTTCTGCTTTCTCTCGGCTATGGTTTTTTCCGCTTGTTTTTTTTGTTTTTTCGGATCAACGACTGCCGTCTTCGTCAGGTCGTCTTCGTTCTTTCCAGACCCCGTTGCTCTGACTTTCCTCTTTCTGAATTTTGAGATTGGTAATCTTCTCTGCTTACGAGCATTATTATCTTCTCCCCAAGTTATCAGTTCGGATTCCGACCTCGAGATAATAGCATCTCTTATTACGAGGTCTTGAGAGTGAGCACAGCTCTTGCGTCGACTAGTCCTTCCTTCTACGTAGCGGAGCCGAGTGCTTTTCCTAGGTGACTCCCCCCTGACGATTGCCCAAGGCCTCTTTAATACTCTAGTACCTTCCTATACTTTTTGTGAGTCTCTCTTCCCCCTCAGCCTTTTTCCCGCTCGAGTTGTTTGTTTTTGGCTTTTTCGATCCGACACTCTGTTCTACTCGATGATTTTCCTTCCTTTTTCCTTTCGCTCTGACGCAGCGGCGGGAGTCATAGACCGAGTCCGGCGACCCTCGTACCTCTTGAGCGGACCTCGCTTCCTGGAGACCTTCCTCCCTTCTCGCGTCTCCCCTTTTTCTCTGACGAGAGTAAGCTCGCCGAGTCTTACACTCCGTTTTCCTTTCTCTCCACTTGGTTGTGCAACGCTCTTGATCGCGATGCGCCCGCCCTCAGTTTTTTTGTCTTGCGATCGCTCCCCCCTCACGCTCGCCTAGATCCTTTTTCCGGCGGAGGTCTGCAAGAGATAACTAGTCTGAACTTGCGGAGTCCCGCCCCGGATTGGGAGTTTAACGAGTACTCCCCCCCTTAATTCCCCGTTGGATGTGCGGCGTAGAAGGCGTCTCTTCTTGTACTCCCGAATATGTTCTTTGCTGAAGTGGGTTTTTGACCCTCTCGACGCGCCGATATTTGAGCAGCTGAAGAGCTATGTTGTTCCCGCCTTGGAGTGACACGCTAAGTCTCCCTTCCCCTTCCGGGGAATTTAACTATGCCTCCTTATCGCTGCCCCCCCCCCCGCTTTTCTGGTCTCATAGTCTAGGTGCCTCTTGGACTCTTTCGGACGCTTGGAGACTTTCTTTCGGATACTCTTTCTTTGCTGAGTCCGCGCAAGTAATCATCTTTGGTGAGCCTCTAAGTTCAGCACGTCCCCCCCTTTTTGTTTCTTCCTCGCCGACTGCGAGTAGTTGCCTCTATTTTTGACGAATTTTCTTGACTCACCGCCACTGGCTCCCATTCCCTTTTTTGGTCCCTATTCTCTTCTACACTAAGTCTTTATGTCTGGCGAGCTTCCGTAGTTTTCTTACCACATCCAAGTGAAGGGATTAATAAACCCCCCCCTCACAACCAGCCTGTCGCAAACCCTATTATGTCCTCTGCACATTTCCCCCCACTACTAATTGTAATATGGACCCCTGGTTTGTAGCCAGGGGCGGGGTTACTTTCTCTGCGTCCTCCTGGCGCCTTGAGATAAGCTTACCCGCTCTTGGCTTTTGAAGACGCTGCGCTCCCTATTCCCCCTCCCCAACGTCGGTCAGTGCCTCCCCCCCTTACCCATTCTGGACTAACCCTTTTTCATTCACTCTTTCCCTTTACTACAGTCCCCTTTCGATCGAGAATTTTCGTTTCTAGCCACTTCCGGACTCGGGCGGGGGGTCTTATGTTCTGGACAGTCGTCGGCTATGTTTTTTCTTTGGCCGAATTTTCCTCTTCCTTCGGTGGCAGATGTTGACCGGAAGCCCCCATAAATGTCGATCCCCCCCCCCCAGGGCGACTTTCCACTCTATTCCCAAACCGATTCTTTCACTTTTATTTTTTCCCTCAGGAGAGATCTTGCCCGGCACCTGGGAATGTGCTCTGAGAATTTTGAACGAGCCTGCCTCGCACGGGATAGTCCTTTAGACGAGAGCGCCGGATTTTTGCCTTTCCTTTTCTGGTCCTATTTCATCCTCCGTTCTCTCTCGCTATCCTCACCTATCGGCCCTTTTTGGGCGTTTCCTTCCCCAATCCTCGTCACTCAGACGGGTCTCGAAATCCTCCTATACCAGCGTAGCCTCGCTTTTCGAGGTTCGTTTTTTCCGATACGTGACCAGACTTCCCCCCCTCCTTTTTCTTTTAATGGAAGGTTAGGAGCGGGCTTGTCGCCTGAGTCGTTGGATTTTTCCTCCCTGTTCGTGGCGCGGTAGGTCCACACGCAGTTATTGAGCCGCAACGCAATTCTCTTTTTTTGTTTCTTTTTCTTGCAGATTGTCCTCTCCTATTACTAGGACCCCCTTCCCCCCCCTTCGTCTAGCCAAAATACGACCTTGAAGTCGTAATTGGGCTAAAGCCCACGATCATTCTCATTGTTCTTCATTCTTAGAATCGACATCGCCTCACGTATTGTAAGTGGTGGCCCCCCCCGCGTACCCCCTTTCCATTTGACCATTGACCCGCATCAGAACCCTATAATCTGACCGTCTTCGTTTGCGTGATTTTTCCAAATCGCCCGCGACCCCCCCCCGTCACCTCTTCTTCTCATAATGGGGATTTCCTCCTTCGGTTCTTTTTTTCTAAGATGGTTGCTTATAAGAAATCCCTGCATAGTCTTGCCCCCGGGAATGCTGGTGTCTTGTTCTTTCTTTGAACCAATTGTTATTCACTTCCGTACTCTTTCTCCTCACGTTTTCTCTTTGTTTTTTAGGAGGTTTTCTTTTTATCTGCTGTTCCAGTAACAGAGCAGCCCCCTTGCACGATCCACACAAGATTAAGAGCATGATAGCACCCATTTCTTACCTCTTCAGATAAGTGTAACCCGTTCCTTTTTCAAACCTTCAACGTTTGTTAACTCTCTTCCTTTTGCTTCTGAGCTCTGACAGGGCGCCGGAGTGGCCTGAAGACCCATCTCTCTAGTTTCCTTAATTGTTTTTTTTTTTAGAGAGTGAGTCAGGGTTTTTTGAATGCTCCCTTCGCCTATCTCCTACTTGCTGAACAGCTAGAGCGTCCCCCTTCTGAGGTCTTTCCCTTGACTTCGTTCATTCGAATCCGCCATTTTTGCCTTTTGTCGGAAGTTTTTTTGTGCTCGGAGTTCCAGTTCTTTTTCCTTTTGCTCCTTTCCAATCGACTTCCTCCTGCAAACTGTGTTGCGGTCCTTGCTCACCAGGTCAGGGCCTCTTGAATCTTTTCTAAAGTTTCCATCATCAAGTGGTTTGACCCCCCCCCCCACCCTTGTTCTTCAGACACTTAGGTTAGGCCCCCCCTCCCCGTCAATCACCTTCCCCCATCCCTTACGAAATCTCCCTTCCGGCTGACTCCCCCAAACAGTTTCCGTACTCGTGCGTTTGGACGGCCTCCTCAAACTGCAGTTGGTTTTGTGATGAGTTTGCCCTCCCGATGAACTTCTGCAAGAGTGATGGGCGAGGTGTTCCACCATCTCCGGCCTTTCCCCACGCTCCCACTCTACAACCATCACTACCTCTCCCCACATCGCCTCTCTCCCTCTCTATCATACCCCCACCCCCCCCTCCTATCCCCCCCTCAACCTAATTTCCTCTCTCCCTTTTATCTCTCTACTGCCCCCCCTCCCGCACCCTCTTCTCCCCTCGTCCTTCTCCCCCCCCCTCTTGCACGCGTTTCCCCCCCCGCAATTCTCACCCGTCAGCTCCCAACTTTCCTCCCCCAGTCCCTGTCGCCAGCTTCGTTTTATTGCTCCCCCTTACCCACTCCCAACCGCATCACTCCCACCTCTCTTAGTACACCCCCAATCCTCCCTCCCACTTCCTCCCTCGGACACCCCCTTCACTCTCCCCATCCCTTCCTCCTTCCCTCTCTACCCCCCTCTACTTCCCTTGCCTCCCCACGCTCATGTTCCCCCAATCCCTCCCTCCCTCCCTCGTCCCGGTATGTTCGATTTCGGTCCTCTTCTTGAATGCCTTGGTGTTGACTTGAAGGAATCTGACTCCGTCCATCCTCTTTGCTTGTGTCTCCTTGTTGATTTCCTTCTGAGTCGCTTTTCTCCCCCTTCTTCTTCCACACCCAAGAGAGCGCAATTCTTGCTCGGCTCCCTATGATTTTCATTTTGGTTTATAACGAAACCAGTCCCCCCGTGGGCTTCACTTTGCACCCCTCCCTGCCTTCTCTCCCAGAAGGCACCCCTCATTCTCGCATGATTTGATATCTGAAAGTCCGCCGTCCCCTCTCGCCTGGCCTTTTTCCCTGTTTGGCGTAGGGGATCCCTTTCTCTCTCCCTTCTCCCAGCTAGTTTGGTTCCGGCGTTTTCCTTCACGTTTAGTATCCGTTCATTGCTATCCTCGACTATTTAGTCACCCCAGTTGCATAAGGGACTGTCCCATCTCGCTACCATTCCCTTCTCCCCCCCTTCGATGATACTGAATAGAGTTCACATCTCCTCTGTCCACTTGTGAAATCTCATTGTCTCTCCAGGTGAGGTGACTTTTTGGACTTTTCTTTTTTCTCCTAATGCCTTTTTGTTTTGGTATCGACTTGATTTTCTCTTTCCCTCTACTGCCCCCCAACGAGAGCCTTGCCAGCACGACAACCTCTCCATGGATTTGGATTTTTCGGCTCCCACGGAATTCGGTTACTTTTCTTCTGTCTGAGATCCTCCCTACATCTGAAGTTGATGGCCTTCAGCATTCTGTTATGGCCCGACATCTCTCGAGAGAACTGCTTTTTTCCAAGATCCTTATCCCTCGCTTATCCTAGACACCAGATTGATGACCGTACCCCGCCATCCGGTTCGTCCCCCCCTGAGCCAGGGCCCTTCGGAGGCTTCCTCTCCCTCTCTTTTCTCCTCCCCCCCGAAGTATCAGCAGTTTCGGAGTCGTAGTACCCCCACCTCGATTGTGGAGGAAAGGGGCTTTTTATCCCCCACTGCTCTCTCCCTCCCCCCCCTTCCAGACTCCCTGTTTCCACTGCTCCAGCGCTTCCCCATGAGAAGTGAACATGTCCGGTTTTTCTCATTCCGGTTTCCGGATTCTAGAAACGGGCGCGAGTCTTCTGCCCGCCGTGCCCTTCGAAGGGAGGAGAAAGTCCCCTCCCACCTGAGGCGCTGCCTCCCAAGCGTAAAAAGAAGATCTCGTCTTTCCCGTTCTGCCAGATTCAGTCCTCCGCCAGCCCCTAACGACTGGTAAAAGACACTCTCATATATTTCACGTCGTGACTTCGTCTTTACCTTTGTTTTTTTGGAAGAGAGTGCTCTCGCACGTCTTGCTACCGCTTCACCTCTCTCACCCCCCCCCCCTAGGGGGTATCGAGAGAGTCCCACCTCGCAGCCTTAGCTAGCACCAGAGTCCCGAATGACTAGAAGCCCTCAGTTAGGCTTCACCCATCCCCAGAGCCTTGAGGAGCTTTCTATAGAAAAGTCCCCTCCGTGCGTCTACAGCCGGGTTTCGTGTTTGTGTACGTCGGGAGCTTTCGACAGTAAGCGCTGTCCTTTGCCTGTCTTGGTTTTCGAGTATCTTCTCCTGTATCTCCTCTCTGAGAGATCCGGTCTTATTTTCGCATCCTCCCTATACACCACCTTTTTGCTTGCCTCAGCGGGCCTTTATGGTTTTTTTTCCCCGCTCTTCCCTTTTTTAACTGTTCCTGTTAGAGGCTCACGATCCTTCTTTTACGTCCCTCTATTTTGAATTGCTTTTTTCCCTCCCCTTTCTCTTGCGATTAGAGAGTAGCTCTGCGCCTGGCCTTCGAGGTCCCCCCCTCCAGCCGATTTCTCGGCTCGGGTCCTCCCCCCCACTTCGCGCGTTGGACTCTCTTCTTCTCTCCCTCCCTTTGTGTTGTTGATCATTTAATCTCTTCTGCGAGGTGTGTGTCTT
>Ga0179593_1373972_pt1 | contig 13731 bp, 11 predicted proteins | sample CZODoug2_1_08_16_FD_185931 | JGI IMG/M metagenome (GOLD analysis project Ga0179593, IMG submission 185931) | Vadose zone soil fungal communities from Angelo Coast Range Reserve, California, USA - CZODoug2_1_08_16fungal (PacBio error correction) | ecosystem: Environmental > Terrestrial > Soil >... | reverse complement strand
AGTACCGAGCCTTCTTCTGTCGCATAGGATCCCGCCCGGTGCCTCTTGAACTTTTCTATGTCCTTTTCCCTGCTCAGCTACCGCTCCTGTTCAAATCCAGCTGCATTCGGTTTCGACCTTTCTCCTCCTTTTTCCCTTCCTCTTTGGTGCTGTCCCTCTTCCTTTCATCTTCTGGTTCTCTTCCGCTTCTCCCAGTCCTTATGGCTAGATTTTCAGTTTTCGGCTCTCACTGCCTTTAAATTGTCTCCTTTCTCCTCGGGTCTCTCTTTAATTTCTTCGCTTTTCTCCTTTTTGAGTCGCCCTTGCGTTGTCATGGAAATGAAGGTGTTGGTTTTTTGACGGTATCCTCAACCCACCTTTCACGTATTTTTCCCCTAATTACTGCTGTCCGTCGAAAACCCCTGAGTTGCCCGTCTCTCTTTTCCTTCCTGCCTTGTTTTTTTCCTTTTTCGAGTGCTCCAATCCCTTTGTTCGCTCGTTCTGAATCAGAAAGACCGATTCTCACCGCAAAGTCCCTTCGTTTCCCCCTTGCCCATTCCTCGGATCCCTTTCCTCAGTGGCAAGGGCTCGCCGCAGCACACCTCTGGCCCTTAAGATTATCATCATTCTTTTTGCGTTTTCCCTTTCTGTTCCGCCCTCTTTCCGTTCGCTCCTCGAATCCTCGGCAAAGTTTTTCCAAATTTTTCATGAATTTTGATTTTTTTGTCCTCGTGCGTGAAGCTCCCTTTTTTCTGAAGACCGCCGAGACTCTTATTAGTTTTCCTTAAAGTCTTCTCTTCCCTCCGGCCTCTCTTCCCCTGCACACATCCTTTTTCGTGAAAAAGACGACCTTGGAGTTTGACTGCCAAAACCCTTTGTTTCATGGCCGCGCGATTTTTTGCCTTTCGCTATTTTTATCAGCAGGACTTTCAAAGAGTTCGGTCCCCGGCGGCGGATTCTTATCGTCAGCATTCGGTGGCTTCCGGCCAAACGTTCTGTCCACTTTCCCCTTTTGGCCAGATTCACCAACTTTTCGGACCGACCTTGTTTCTTCGGCCCCTCCGTCGGCTTCGAGCCGAGCCCGCGCTGTTCTCCCTTCGCCCTCTTCGATTTTCCCCTCTCCTGAATACTTTCCTCTGAAGAGAGAACCCCCTGCCAGACCGAGCTCCCCTCCTTCGATGGTCTTCTTTTGCGAAAAAATTTTTATTCTCTTTCTGTTTGCCCCGTCGTACTGTTCGCAGCTTTCACTTTCTCGATTCTTGTCTCGTCTTCGGTGGCTGCCCTGCCTCAAATTAATTCCGCGCTGTTTTCCTGATGTAGCCCCTCCCAACCGATGTCCTCTGGACTCACCAATCGGTGACGGCGGTCGCCCCCCTAGCCCCGCTTCTTTGAGCCCGGTCGGCGAATGTTCGGTTTTGGGGATTATCAGTTCCAACGAGTTCGTGAGAGGTACCCCCTCCTCCCCCCTCTCCCCCCTTTCCACTTCGCTACCGGTCTTTGACCTCTTTCCCCTCAGGCTTGTTTTAGGGAATTGACCAGCGATTCTCACTAGCGTCTTCGGATCGGGATATCAAAAGGATTTCTAAGTATCCTTTCGTCCTGCTCCCCTTGTTTGCTTCCATCCTTCTTCTACTAAGCCTCTTACCCTGCGTGGAGATTCCCTCCTCCCCACTGTTTTCTACTTGAGCTCCCTGGAAACGAAGATTCTTCTTTCCGACGAAATTCCCCTTTTGCACCTATGAAGTAGGTTTGCTTACCAAATCGGTGTTTACCCCTGTAATTCCTCCTTTTTTTTGCCTTCCCTCGATCCGAGCACGATGGTCGTACATTTAGGCGCTGCTCACGCTGCCTTCTCTTATGAGCCATCGTGGTCTCCTGGTCATGGCCCTTTAACGGGGTGCTCTTATGCCGTGATCACACAGAGCGCCTCTTCCCTGCATCATTTCTCCTGTGGAGGGCGTATGAGGATTGAGGCCTAATGCCAACCCGTTCGAGACCCTGGACATTTGGGTTCTGCACATTAAGGACCACATTTTTCCCTCCCGTCATCGATTTATGTCCACGCCTGTCTGCCCCTACCTCTATTGTCGTCTTTCTACCGACAGCCTGCGACGCATACGCTCCTTTCTTCCCATAACGTGCGCTCCGGACTCCCCTTTTGATGTGTTGTTAGCCCTCTACGATTCAGGCAGCACAGTCCCTGGTGTCCCGTCCTTGCGAGGCGAGAGATGAAGTTCCCATTCACACGTCTCCCCAACGCGTCTAGGGCCCGCCCTTCATCCCCCATCAGGTTTTCTGGACGGCTGGGACTGCGTTGTTCCCCTCACTCCTCTAGCTCTTCCTTCTCCCTTTAGTCGCTCGCCGGCAAATGGGTCCATGAAATAAGGTATTTCTTAGCCTTTTTTCCGTTCGACCACGTCACCCCATTTGCGTTGAAGCTCAGGTACACATTTTTCCTTTTTTCCTGACTATCCCTTCTTCTCCACTAAAAAGCAATCGACGTGATGGACTTCTCACTCCTTCAGCATGTACTTCTCTTGTCAAAAGGCCAGTCCCCCAAAGCCCCCCCAAGATAAAAGAGAACCTGTTCTTGAGGTATTGCAGTTTTCCCGATTTGATTCTCTCCCCCTCTTTCTCACAACTTCTCCCATGGCCTTGACTGATCGGAATGACTCCGGAAGAAGGCTTTTTCCAGAGCGGGGACGACGCTGCGCCACTGGCGACGAGGCCTTTTTGCTATTTGCCCTAACTCTGTCTGCCTCCCCATCCTCTCTCAAGCCCCCCTAACATCCCCGCCCTCCCGTTGTTGTTGTTGTATGAGTCTTTTTCAGGTGGAGGAGGTTTAGAGGCGATGGCCTTTCCCCCCTAGCAACGGATGCGCGACGAGCCTTTCCACAGGCTCCTCGTCGCCTGTTTTCGCAGGTCTTTTCATTTTCCCAGCCTTTTGGCGGCGTCTCGAGACCTTATCCTATCCTTTCATGCAATTGGACATGGCGTTGCTCCGCTGTCGAATCCCCCCCCTTCCCTCCGTCAATTCACATCGCTTCACCTTTTTTCCGTGACGGTTGCTTTCTTGACTTGCTTTTGTTACACGCCTACTCCCTTGAGCTTGGTGGCTGTGAAGAATTATTTTGAGATGAGTTTAGTGTGACACCCTTATCTAGTCGGCGACCTCTAAAACTTGTTTCCATAGCTTTTTTCGAACTTTTTTTGTCAGATGGTCGTACCCCCAGAGAGCCTCCTTTTTTTTTATTGCAACATTTGTCGTTACCGCATACGTTTAGGAGTTCGCCCGGACCTTCACATTAGATACGATGTCCGTTGTGAAGACGTTCTTCGACCGAAGTCAAGACCCCCTTCGTTTTTGGGAGGGGGACGATCCCTCGAGTGGTGCCCTTTCTCGGTATGTCCTTTCCTTTCTCAGCTCTCCCAGATGTGACGGGCACACAGGTATTTGGTCCTGCCTGGCTATTCGCACTCCAAATAGAACCCTGCCTTTTGGGGGCGCCCCCGCACGTTCTTGACTCAGTAAGGCCCCTCTCCCTTCCTGCGGCTTGCTCAGTTGCCCTCCTCCTGTCCTGTGGCCGTGCAGCACGCTATGTCCCGGATTAGTTTCAGTATGAACGAACCCCGCTCAATTCCCCTTGGTTGGTCTTCTGACGAGGATTCCACGCCCGCCAGCGCCAAGCTTCTATTGAAGGATTCTTTTGCGATACAGGCTCCCAAGTCCGCCCGCCTGACGGCTTCCCCGAATTTCCTTCCCACACGCTTTGTGTCTCGTCTCGAAGATGGCAAGCTCGCCCCAGAGACGATTCTTCCGGTACCCTTTTAGGAGTTATCTCTGTCGACCCGACCCTTACCCTTTTTTAAAGACCCACCGTGTTTTCTTTTCTGCCTCCCGTACCCCGGCGCCCCTATGTGCCTTTTTTTTACTTTTGAACCAACAACTCGGCCCTGTTCAGAACTCCTCGAGGCCGTCAATGAACTTTACCTATGGGCATCCTGACCCCGTTTTCTCTTGGTCTCCCCTCGTCTGCGTCTCAGTTCTTTTGAAGGCCCTTCTTTTTTTTCGTTCCGACCGCTCGTGTTGCGCATTGGTATATCCGATACTCACTCCGTTTTCTGACCTTTGTCCGTCTTACTCCTCTTCCCCTCCCCTCCGTTTAGCTTTTCCCCGCCGTTCTCCCTCCTCGACTTTAGTTGGTGTTCCCACGAACTCGGTGCCGCGGAGGGAGAGCAGATCCCTCCAAAAGAAGTTTAGCTTGTACCTATCCCGCAGCGTTGAGTTTTTTTACCGACCATTAATCCCGCCCTTCTTTGTCGCTACCCCGGAAACTTTAGCTTTTGAGGCATTCCGACAACCAGAAGATCTCTAATCTTAGAAAAGCGCGTCACTTCTCACCCCTTCTCCCATCTTCCTTCCGTTCTTTCCCCATCGTGCCTTTTTCTGGTCTCCTGTACTGGATTGTCCCGCTCTTCTCGCTCCTCAGGGGCTGGAAATCTATCTGGTCTGCTCACAGCCCCTCTGTAGCGCAGCCAATTTTCTCCCTTCCAATTTCTTTGCCCCGCTTTTTTTCCGGCTTTGTCCCAAACCTTCCGCAACATTTTTCCCTCTCCATCCCCAAAAGCATTATCTACGATCCGCAGCTCTGGAACGGCTCTCTTTCCTGTCTCGATGTATGTAATGGCGAGGAAGAGTCTTTCTTCTATTCCCCTTTTTTTGGAATTCCCTGCCTTTCTTGTGTTTTGCAGAATTTTTTTTGTGGGTTCCGGATGCTCTCGGTCTCCCGTAATCCCCTGAGTACTCACGATTGATATAGCTCGTCTTCTTCCTGCTTCCCGAAAGTTTTCGCCTCTTCCTTGCCCCGCCGTCTATCAACCCTCCGCCAAACTTTTTTTAGCCGTTCTCTCTGGCTCTGGTTAGCACCCTGATGGTCCAGCCTGACGCCTTTACGCGCGACTCTGCTGATCATCCTATCGCCGGGGGTGCTTCCTCCTCTCCATTCCTTCCTTTGACGAACTGCTGCCTTTTTTTTTTTGTTCTGGGCATTTGGCTGCGATGGTTGTTTGTTTCCCTTTCTGCTTCCTCTTTTGACCCCCCTTTTGACCGGGCGAAAAAATGAATTTTCCTGCATCCCTTTCGGACCTTTTTAACGCCGTGCGCGGCCCTTCCCTTCTTTTTTCACACCCAAAAGACTTATTTCTACCCTACCAAAGCCAACCAACCTCTGGTTTGACGGGCCTGTACACGCCTGCCCCTCTACAATGAGTTTCCCCGACGACCGTCCCGTCGATTTGGCCCGCCGTCTTCTGCTTCGCAAATTATCCTCTGCCTATTTTGAGTGAGCAATCTCGTCAAATCTGGATGCTGCGGCCCCCTCCCCATGACCGTTTTTACGCGGCATTCCAGCCTCCCAATTCCGAAATCGTCGGAATTTCCCAGAAAAATGGTAGTGGCGCTTTCTGCGCTTGTAAGTTCTTTCTTCCCCCTTTTCATTTCCTTTCTTCTCTCTTTCTCTTCCCTCCCCCGAAAAAGATCGTTTGACTTCTTCTCCCTCAGTGTGTTGTGTGAGCTCGCGAGCGTTTCGAGTATTTTGTCAACTTTTTGTGGAAGCATTCCCGAACCTTTGTCGAGTTTTGATCCCGCCCTCCTTCGTCCTTTCCCCGGCTCCCGTAATCAGTTTGCCTTTTTCCGCATGCCGACTATTTCTGTGGTGCTTTTTTTTCCATCCCTTCGCGTCTGAGTCTTGCGATAGGCTCCGCCTCCTTGTCGGGGTCGATGCGTCTCGTGAATAGATCGCGGCAATTGCGCCCGAGCTGCCCTGTCCGCTTTCCGTGTCCTTTCGGTTCTCCCCTCTTGTTACTTGCCTTCCTTCCCCGTCTTGGTCTTTGATGTTTCCCATCAAAAGTATTTCTTTTATAACATAATTGTGCCTCGAACCGGTTTTTTGGAGTGACAGTTCGCCGCGGTTGGCAACTTTAGTTTTTTGTTTCTTTCCTTTCATCCATTTGTTCCTTTTTTACTTAGCCCTCATAGACTACGCCCTTCATCTCGTCCGCCCTGCGTAATCCTCGCAGCATGTTCGTCCGGCTAAAGGGATCGCAAGCACAAACTTACTTGGTACGCTTATTTGCGATGTTAAGTCTTCTTCCTTCCCCAGACATTTCGTTCGCTGAAGCGACCCCCCCTCGCGCAACCGGCCATTTTTTTTTCTTTTGATAGGATGTGGCGTTCTCTTTTAGATGGTTCTCATGCGCAGACGCGCCACGCTTTTCCTAGGCGTTACTTCCTTTTATCGCGCCCTTTTCCTCCATGCACAAAAAAGAATTTTTCTTTCCCCAGAAGCAAGGAACTTTTTTCAAAACCTCGTCATTTCGCTCGATTGTCGCTGGTCCCCCTCTCCCTTGCCTGATCTCTTTTCACCGCGTTTCCGGTCAAGGCGGACTGCTGATAGTCCCTTTGCGGGGCCCAGGTCGGTCCCCTTTTTGGAAAGGTAACCCCTGCCGGTCAGTTTTTTCGCCGCAGTCCCCTTCTTTTCTCTCGCCGCTAACTACGCCAGAGTAATTGCCATCTGTTAGCCGCTTCCGCGCGCCATTTCACTCTCCGACATCGGTCACTGTGGCGTCCGAAAACACCTTGACCCGACTATGGATCCCCCTTGTCTCTCTTTCTACCTGTCTGACCCCCGATGCTTTGACGGAGTTTGACTCAACGCCTAGTCTTTTTCCTGACCGCAAACGATGATGTTTGTCATGCCCCTGCTTCCGACACCTGCACCTCATTTCTGGGAGAGTTGAGCGAAGCGTCGGTTTAGGGGGCCTTACCGTTTCGTCTGGGGTCCCCACAGAAGCCTTTCGCTCGCTACTTTCTGCTCAGGCTTTGACTTTGTAAGTGTATCTGACCCTTTTTCTCTCGGTGCGTTAACGGGGAAGACGGCGCCAGCTGGACCCGTCCCCCTTGGGCTTCAGAAAGATGATACAGGAGCCTACCCGAGGCGTTATAGGCAATTCCCCGCAAGTTTTGCTGATTCTACAGGATGCTTTCGTACACTCCTGGTTTTTTCCTCGCCAACAGGAACCTCTGCATTCTTTCGGCGCACCAGGTTGACCGGAGTCCGGCGTTTCACCTTATCATTTTTTTCACCGATGGTATTTGCTAGGTCTCCCCTGGGACAGATGCCAACTATCTACATGCGTTTTCTCCTTCGGCGTAGCGACGGGCGTTTGCCACCCCCCCGCGTTGATCCTAGTTTCCCCCCTCCCTTCTTCTTGGCGAGCTTAGCTGCCGACGAGGGCTTTTCCCCAAACAGCGAGAACTACGGTGTCGTTCCCTTCCTGAAATCTACTTTTCACCCGCGTTGCTGCACGCCCCTTTAGAAGGACCTCTTCTCCCTTTCACTGGCGCAAGCCGAATGATAGAATTTTTTTCAGAAACGGTGCGCAGTTTTAGCGCAGTGTCGGGGATAGTCCCAGGCAATCCACGTCCGGGTGCCATTAAAATCTTTTAGGCCTGTGCTTCCTTTTTTGGCAAGATCCACGGCGCCCCCCCACCCAATCCAGGTAAGGGCGCCCCACTCAGCCCCCTCAGTGTTCGGAAGGCGCCCTAACTGCTCTGCGCAGTTCGGTCATTATTTTTTCTCGTCCCGTCTGGCCCTTCCTCGACCGTGACCCCCCCCATGGGTCAATCCCAGTCATTCTTCTTCGGAATAGTTTTTCCGCCTCCACTTTTTAAGCTATGGAAACACCCGTTTCTTCCGTACTAGCCAGGGGGTCGCCACTACAAGTCATGATTTTATTATTCCCCATCCCCTCGTGGAACTCTCCGTGTAAGGCCCTTTCGCAAGCCCACCGCCCCCCCTCTCCTTTTTCCTTCTTGCAGGTGCGGCGATGTTGATCTACGCGTGTTTCTCAAATTACACACATAAAGGCCTAACTGATCTTCGCTGACTCCCAGAGAAGCGCTCTTTCTTTAGACTAGTTCCTCCCCCTCTACGGGCATGGTTGACTTCCTCCCAGTTCTTTAGTTACGCGCCCCTCGCCTCATACAGAACATACTCTTTGACCTCCTTGTTGGTGTCGAGATTTTGTTCGGAGTCGGCGCCGGGCCCGCTAAATTTTTTCTTCCCCCGATGCTCCAAAGGGAATAGTATCCGTGCCCCTGCTAGTTCCAGTTGAAACTCAGTTGCTCGTCTCCTACTATCGCAGGTCCAGGGGGACTGTCTTCTTCAGTCTTCTTCCCCTCTGCCGAGACATTTTTTTTTTTGTCCTCCATCCTTCAACGTCTCGTGTTGGTGTTGCTTGGGGACTGTGCCTTGCACGCTCAGTACTGTTGCGTTGGCTTCCCTTCCTAACCGTGCCTTTAGTTTCGACCCCCTGATTTTTCTAAGTCTTTAAAACTTTCATAGCTCCCAAGATGTTTGTGGTCACGTCTCTTTCCCCCCAAGGACTTTCGATTTTCCCTGGTCGGTTGCGTAGGGGACAGGCCTGAACGGCCGTGTCGTTGCTTCGATTCTGCTTTCTCCCGTTCCCCCCTGATTGAGGGGCGTTATTTCTTTAGTTGGGCGCCTTTTTTTCGGCCCTCTTCCTCCCGCCTCTCCAGGTTTTTTTTAGTTGCACCTTTTGTCCGTTGCCCGTCTGACCCCGACGCTCCGTTCACGTTCTTGAAGAGCACGAGGCGTCAATTTCTTGTCCGGGATCACAACCTGTCTGTCTCCCTGCTGTATCCCGCCCTTTCTGATTCTGAGGAAGTCCCAAAGACCCCCAATTGCCCCGGTCTCCGCTGGTGTTTCTTTCTTCTCTTACGCCTGCCCCGCACCTGATGTCCGGATCGGGTGCGCTCGGGATTCCACGCTAGGAAGCCCGTCCCTGCCCCCTCAAGGCGAACCAACCTGGCGCCTCCTAGGCCAGTCGGCCCGGCCCGCAGCGGCACCCTCTCACTCTTTTCGGGAATTGGCAACGCGCCGTACGACCCACCTCTTTTTTCCCCCGCACCGACGGCATTGGTCAGTGGGAAACAACCCCCTCTCTGCTATTCCGAAATATCGAGGTAGAAAGTCCGTTCCGGGAAATAATCCGCGCGGTCTCTGCTTTCTTTCGACTTCTCGGGTCCGCGGTCGAAATTTTCCATGTGTACGTCGACCCCTCCCATCTTCTTGGCAGCCGTTCCCCTCTCTATTGCGCCCCTTCGCTTTACTGCCCTTCTGTTATCGTCTTTTGTTTATCGATTCCGTTAGGAGGGGTTTTCCCTCTCAACGAACTCTTTTTGGGCAGTTTGCATAACAATACCCCCTCCGTCTCGTCGACCTTTCCCGCCACGCGCTTTGCTTGAACTGTCCATTATCCACGCTTTTGTCGGCCAACTCGATATGCGTTGAGGTCTCTTTCAACCGACGCTCGTCCGTGTAGAGTTGATGCTAACGCTTAGACCCTGATCATTTCACCTGGCGACGCCAGTTTTGTTTCAGGATCCCCTGGTGGTTTTCAGCCCCTATTAAGGGGCTTCTCTTTCTACTTTCACTTAGTGAGAACCAAGCTTCCTTCTGAGTCCGCCTCCTACGGTGATCCCGAGCCAAGGTCGCCGCACAGTTTACATTTTTTCACAAAAGGGCGGCTCCCCTTGGCTCCCTACCCCGCATATCTCCTTTCTTTCGTCGAGTCAGGAAGATCTCAATTCGCTGATCAATGTTTTTGACTTTCTTAATACTACGCGGAGAATCCTTGAAGACGCGGGTTTTTTCCTTTTTTTTTCTTTTGTTGCCTGACCTCGGGTTGTCCTTTCCTCCTTTTCTTTTCACTGTTCTTCCCAGTACTTGAAGTATCCGCCCCGAGCGATAGCGTGGCATTCTTTTCAGGAACCTTTTTCTGCCGCTTCCTGTATCGATTTCTCACATTCATGCACTTTTTTATTTTTGCGGCGGCTAGGCCGCGTTTGGCCAGATGTTTCAGCCGATCCTTTACCCCGTTCCGCCTTGTTTCGGCCCTTCTTTTTCTTTCTTCTCCGGGGTTGGGCTGCGCCCCCTGATACCTTGCCCTCGCATTTGTCCGAGGGATTTCGGGCACTTTACCTCTCTTTCGCGTGACTTTTGTGATAGCGATGGCCTGTTGCTTCCCGCTTCGTCCACAATTTTTTGACCGGCACTTGGTCCCGCCTTTTTTTTTTCATCCTCCGGATCGGACCTTGACGTGTTCGAAGATATGGCCGTAAATATCTGACCCCCTTTAGACTTTGACTCATACATAAAAAGCCAACATTTTGAGTGGGCCATGTACCCACTCTGCTGTTCAAAATGCTTCTCGCCCGAAGCCTTTCGTTTGACTTCGTCGTAATTTCATTCTGCGTATGAGGCCGAGGAGCGCATCTGAGCGAACGCCTGGATTTCTTTCTACTTCCTTTTTTTTACGATTTCCCCTGCCGCCCCTCCGAAAATCTTAAGGATGCCGAAGGAAAATGGTCTTACTGGGTCTCCTTCGTGCGCCGTGCTGGCCGCTGCTTCCCTTTTAGTTCCGACTTTTGCCACGGGCTTTATCTCTACGCGTTGCCGAAACGATAGTTTACTTCTATTGACTTAATATCCTTTTTTGTTGTTGTAGTGATAGTCCCGAGCGTCCTCTTGGCTCGAGATAAGGTTTCGTCTTGGAACCTTTGTGCAGACGAAGTTGGCGCGAGACGGCGCCGCGTAATCGTTTCTTTTCTGATCCCCTATTTCGGAATTCGTGCTGGGAATCTATGAGCGTCGTGCTTACGCCTCCCTTCTTCCAGACTTTTTTTTCCTTAATCGGCTTCTTTTTTCACCAGACTCATGAAATGGCGGCCGCTTCCCGGCTCCTCGCCTTCCTTTCTTTGGACTTCCGCCTTGTGAGCTCCTGTTCTTTTTGCCTCGAATGTGTTTTTTCACCATTGATGTATACTTCAAAAATCCAAAACTCAAGTATTTTTGTACACATAATTATTGCCTTTCACCGGCTGCCAGTTTTTCCCCCCCTTTTTCTCCCCCTCCACGGCCCGTCTTTCGTTTGGTCGCGTGTCGTCCTCTTCAGGCCGGGGTGAATCAGAAAGAGATGATATCACGGACCAAAGTCTCTTTTTTCCGCCCCCCCTCCACTCGTTAACAGTGCGTACGGCAGCACTTATCGCTGCATCACCCCTTCTCTTTAAATTTTAGCCTGGATTCGTCTCGGTAACGGCGCGTCTTTTTCTGCCGTTCGCGTTTCGAGCCAGAATCCTTTCACGGCCAACATTTTTAACCTGCCTTTTCTTGTTTCGTCCGGACGGTTGCGCTGACGCGTCCCTTTTCGCTCTGATGCCTCCTTCAACTCCTACTTCCTCCCGCCTCCCATTTTCCACATTCAGGACGAGAAAGAGGAATACCCGGGGTTGGTTTGCCCCGGTCCAAAAGACGGCTCTCCACCTAGCACGGAAGTCGGGAATGCCCCAACAAAATCTTTCTTCCTTTCCCTCTCGATAGGCGTCCCCTCGGTCATCGCCATTGTTCGTTAATCCCCCTTTTCAATTAGTTTCCGTAGTCCTTTGGTTTTTTTCTTAGATATGTGTTTGGCGGCTTGCGACGGGTATTCAGGAAACTTTTGGTTCCTAACTCTTACACCACTTTTAGGCTCCTTCTCGCTCATCTCCAGACGTTTTCGTGTTTTGAGGCAGAAGGACACATAGCTGTGTCGCACTACGACATCGTCGCTTTCCCAGCGACTTAAGAATTCCCCTCGCCGCGCTCCATCCCGACCTCTTGACACTCGTGCACGATGGCGCGCTAACAATGTGATGTACGAGGGATCCTTTTTCTATGGACTTCCTCCGTCTCAAATTTATCCTGCTTTGCGATCTTCGGTTGAGGACTTATCAACGCCTTTTGTCTTTCTCCTTCTTCGGCTCCACACTGATTTTTTGGCTTATCGGGGCAATGTGCACACCTAGCCCAGAATTGTTTTCTAGGTCTCCTCGGCAAGTTTTTACGTGATTTTGTATTTCATCACCGATTTCGTTGATCTTTCAGAACAAGTACGCTTCGCTCGCACCGTGCCTTCGACCTCTGGCCCCTCCTTTGGTTGCACTAGGTTTTCAAGGGGGCAGCGACTGCTACGACCTTTTTCTCTTTTCGCCTACTCGGGTTCTCCACAGTCTGCGCCATCCGTCGCCCGTATAACGTTTCGACCCTTTCTTTGCTTAACTTTAAGATCCGGCGACCGTACTACCCCTCGCGGGAGGATGGCCATGCAAGCAAGGATTTTTTTTTTCCTCCCCTTCGATGCCTTCAGAAAGAGTCCTTTTTTACCTGACGCTCCCCGGCCTCTGTGCCGTTCGGTGCTTTGCCACCCACCTCCGGTGTCGGAACCCTTCCTGAGTTTCCGGCCTCGCACGACGAACGATTGTTCCCTTTTCGCCGGTCCCTATTCCGATTGCCCCTCTAGTATCAGCGGCCAGGCGTGGTTTCGCCTGTTTCCCGTTGCGAACGGTGCCGAAGCGTTTCGGATCCCTCTTCCAGAGCCATGCATTCCCTCTTTCTTGCGACCTTTGATCCTTGACTTGTTATCGGTGCTGCACTCCGCCGTATGTGCCGCTGTGTAACAGTTAGAAAGTCTTCACCCCTTCTCTCTCCTTGCGGCATGGTTTTGTTTGTCCCTCCTCGCTTTACCCTCCCGGATGTAACCTTTGCATCCACCGATTCATTTCATCGCGTGCTGGTTTCAATCCAAATTTCCTCATTCCGATATTTTTCCTTGTTGTGTCTCCATTTATCTCTGTTTGACGTATCTCCTCCCTCCTCTGCCTTCCAGACTTGCTACGCGTGACGCCTTCTCAGGAGTTTCCTTCGTCTGGACGGTGCAACCCGGGAAAAACGGCACCCAGTCCTTTTTTTGCAGCTATTTTTCGCCGTGTGTGCGCTCATACTGTCAACCCCGCACGGTCAGGCCCCTTTCAACCAGTCAACATTCCGCCACAGCTCCGGTACCCAGCTTTCCACCCACTCCCCACCTTTCCACGGGCGGTTCTGCTGCCATTGACGCGCTACTCGCTTTTGTCTTCCATCTCACGTCACATGTGACAATCTCCAGCCCCCCTAGTCACTGCCCCACTCCACTCCCCCCCCCCCCTCTCCCACCCCACTTCCCCCCCCCCCCCCTTTGCGCGCCAACGAGTCCGCTTCTTCCGGCTTCGACTTTGTCCTGAAATCAAGAAGGTACTCGTTGCTTATTTCTCTGAATACCACCCCTACGCAATATTGCGTGACATATTGTGAACCCTTCCCCAGATAGTAACGGGGTCGCCCCCCCCGTACTAAACACTGTCGCACGTTGCAGATTTCACCTCACCGTCCTCTGTAGCCCGCGAGCTTGGACGTTTTCCCTTTTTCTCGGGGTGGAACCAAGCACCACGATCTGGCTTTTGTCCTGCCGTGACGTACTTCGCGGTAAGGAACCTTCCCCAGACGTGGCTCTGCTTCATTTTGACGATCTCACTTGGAGTTGATTAGGCCCATTGTCCCACGGTCCTTGCCATGTGTTTCGTGTCGAGTCTTTTGCTGATCTTCAGTTCATGCGCTGTGGACGAGCTTCCCGGTCTTCTCCTTTTTCCGAGACATGGGTTTTCTCTTGAGCGCGCACGATCGTGCGCCTCGTCCCCGTGACCAGGCCTGCCACCTCTATCTTATCTCATCCTTCCTCTTCCTCCGTTTCTTTCCCCCCAGTTCTTGTAAGCACGTTTACTTGGTTTTACAGTATCCGGCTTCTCTATTAAGG
>Ga0179593_1345287_pt1 | contig 13731 bp, 23 predicted proteins | sample CZODoug2_1_08_16_FD_185931 | JGI IMG/M metagenome (GOLD analysis project Ga0179593, IMG submission 185931) | Vadose zone soil fungal communities from Angelo Coast Range Reserve, California, USA - CZODoug2_1_08_16fungal (PacBio error correction) | ecosystem: Environmental > Terrestrial > Soil >... | reverse complement strand
TTTGCGGACCCCGACCATTCAGATATTTACCTGTCTCACTTAGAAGGTGTTCCCTTTTTCGCCTTATTCCCCCAACCCACCTCCGTGCATTGAGGTAGTTTTGCTCTAACCGATAGTTTTTGTAGGTAGACCCCCCCCCCCTCTGCCCTTTGCCTTTGGATTTTCTCCTTTCCCCCCCCCAGAACCGTTCTCATTGGACGTATATGCCAACGACAGTCTCTTCCCGTTTCCCTCCTTTTTGGCCTTCTCTCAACCGGGATCTCCCCCCTCTTGCCCGTGAGGTCACCCTGAACGCGGGAAGGGGACGCTAGTGGGTTGGTTTCTCTCTCGCCTTTGAGGACTCCGTTTTCTCCCTTGCGTGCCCTCCTCCCAGTTTCCCAGAAGCACGCCTGAGAAGGTTCCCAGTACACCTTTGCGGTTTTTCATCTCCAGAAGTTTTTGTTGTTCTCTCTCTCACAATCCCTTTTTTTTGGACATTACTTTCCCTATCTTCTTCCTTATCCTTCCCTCTGCGTTCACCTTTTAGCTTCCCCCTTAGGTCCCTATTCTCCCCCCCCCCCCCAATTCGTAAGGCAGAAATGCCCAGGGGGCCCTTCCCCTTCCCCCCCTTCCTTGAGATCCTTTGTTCCTTCTTTTGAAATCTTCACTAGGAACCCCGGGACGGCCACTCCTACCTTTTCTGTGGTGCCCCGTTTCCGCCTTGCGATTTGTCGTCTCCCTTGCCGCCCCCCCAATTCTATAGTGTCGTTCCCCCCCCCCCCCCCCCCTCTCTTGCCTTCTTGTTTTTTTTCCCTGCAACTCCCCTCGTCGACTTTTCTGGGTTTTTTTTAGAGCGATTTAACCATTCCCTGCAATTTGCCTTATTTGCTAGTGTATTAGCTTTCCCAACTTTTGCCCTCTCCCCGGCGTTCCCCTCGGTTTTTTTTTATACCCGTTCTTTTCCCCCCCCTTTCTTGCCTGCTTGTGCAACTAAACCTAGTTTTATCACTGACCCTATGTCCCCACCTTTTTCCCCTGCGTCTTCTTTTTCCAAGTATACTTCCTCTTGCATTTTTCCTGGGTCCCCCGTGATCGCAGCTTTGGTTTTGACAGAGCCAATCTACTTTTTTTTTGCTAACTTGTCAGGTTCCGCTTTTGTTCCCCTTTCTCCCCCTTCTCCGTTTCACTCTGAGGTTTTCCTCGGTTTGATTTTCCCTATTTTTCTGGCGCTGTAACGCTGTTTCAAGGTAACCCCCCCTAATTTTGCTCATGGGCCTGACTACTCCCTTTTCCTTTTGTTCTCTTTAATTGCTTCACTGTTTGCCCCTTCGTGACCCATGCCGAATTATGTTAACGCACCATTCCACCCTCATTTCCGCCCCCTTCTCTTTTTTTCCCCCTGGACGGCAGATCCAACCTTCCTGTGTTGTTTTCTCCCCCCTTTGCGTCCGGTTCACTGGTTTTCTGCCAAAGCTCTCTTTCGGTTCCACCCTCGGTTTTCTACACACGTAGTCTCCCTTACTCGTATGATGGGCCTCTTTCTTTTTTCCTGGTGCCCCCTGTCTCTAGATGTTATCGCCCCCTCCCCTTAGTTATCCCCTATCCACCCTCTTCCACGCCTAGAGCCCGTTTTTGCGATCGTGTTTTTTTACCAACTTTTGTCCCTTAGGCGATTTTATTCCTGAATGTTTTGGTTTCTCTCTTCTTTTTAGTATTTTTTAGAATCGCTTTCCCTGGTTTTGGATCTCTTGCCGTGTCTTTTCCCCTAGTTTTTGGCCCCCCCCCCCCCCCAAAGTTTGGTTTCCCCCGTTCCTTTCCCTCTTTGTCTCGGTTTTTTTTCCTATCGAGGCCTTTTTCCCCCTTCATGGAGTACGGCAGGAAGCGTCCCCTCTTTTCTTTTTCCTGACCCTTTTCCTTTTTTAGACCTTCCTTTTTTTTGATGCTACCCCTAACTTTGCTAGGATTTCGCAGCTTGTCGAAGCGATGTTACCCCACATTCTCCTCCGGTGTATAATATTCACCAGTTTTTTCCCTTCACGCTTCCCTCTTCCTGATAATTCTCCTTTCGTCTTCCTCCCTATTTCCGTACGGGCCTCTTCCTATTTCTGTGAGCACCCGAACCCGATGCTAGCCCCGGCCCCAGGATTTCGGGGCTTTTTTGATTGTCTTTTTGATTTGTCGGCTCCCCTCTTCCCTTCCGGGCTCGAAGATTGCTTGCCCACCACCTTCACTACTGACCCCAGAGCCCTCTTTTTGCTTGCGACCTTTTTGCCTTTCACAAGTTACGTGGCTTTGTCCTTCGTTCTGGTTCCTATGTTCTTAAAAAGCTTTATTCTCCACTTTATTGTTAGAGTCTTCTGAAGTCCCCAAATTCACACCTTCCTCTCCTGCGTTCTCTTTTTTTTTCCTTTTCCATAAAGCTTCTCTTTTGACTTTTTTTCAGTGTTCCACAGGTTTTGGCGTCCCCTATGCAAAAAGGTTAGAGTTTTTTGAGGCCCTATATTCCCCTCTTCCTTCTTTCCCCTTCCTCCTCATGCCCACTCCTTTTCACCTTGAACCTTCCCTTTTCCCCCCTTCTCTTAATAGGCTGGATTTTTTGGGTACCAGGCAGGTGTCCCAAATCACAGTTTTTCATTCTTCTTCTAGATCGCCCCTTTCTTATGTCCCCCCCCTTTCCCTTCTTCCCCCTCTCCCTATGTTTTGGGAGTTGGTGGATACCACTGACTTGTACGAGAAGACTTCTGATGGCCGGATTCAGCCTCCTCCCTTCCCTTCTTGTTCCCTTTTCTTTGATGTTTTCTCTACTTTTCCGTCCTGCTTTCAGATGTCTAGATCTTTACTTGAGCTTTGAAGGATTTTTCCGCCCAAAGAAAAGATTTTGAGTGTCTTTTCTTCTTTTATACTATTTTCTCAGCGATGCTCCCGACACGTCCCCCACCCCCTTTTCTTTCTCTTGTTTGCCCTCATTCTATTAGACTCAGCTCCATCTCGTCTTGTTCTTGATCAGATGCAGTAAGGACAAAGTACTTATGCAAACACCGCTCTCTGCTCCCCTGCCTTTTTCTTTTCTATTAACGATTCCCTTTTTTGCCCTCCTTGCCTCCCTCCTTTCCCGGCCTATCCCCAGAGAAACTGCCCCGTCGACGCTGGCCGTCGGTTTCTGTTGTTTCTTCCTTTAAATGGCCTCATTTTTTTTCCCCGCCCTCCTATGTTTTTTCTTTCCTCTTGCACGCTTTCCCCGAGTACTGCGTTCTTTTTTTCCAGGAATGTTTTTTTTCCTGTTTTTTTTGTCTGCCTCTAGGCCTGCTCGCGTCGTTTCTGGACTCGTCGAAGGAGTCCCCCTCCGCTCCCGGGTTTGCATTTCTGTTATTTTCGCCCCAACCCCCCTTGTTTCCCCCCTGCCCTTAGTCGAAGCGTTATCGATGTCTCTTTTTTGGACGACTCTCACATTTCCGTGTGACTGGGTTCAAGTTTTAAACGCTTGATTCTTGTTTTTTGTTCCTCCCTTCTCTGCCCTCCCCTCTTCCTAAATTTCTTTCCGGTCCCTTCACGGTCGCCTCCTCCGCCCCCCCTGTGATTGCAGCGTGGGGGCCCTGTGATGTCACTAGCCCTCCTTGCGGACTTCTCCCCCTCCCCCCCACTCCCCCCCGCCTTTTTTCTTTATAATGAACTTTTTCCCTTTGCAGCTTTCCCCCTCCCCCCTCTCCAGCCAGATCCGTCCGTCACGGGCGTCAGCCCTTTTTATGCCGCGACTCTGTCACTATCCGTTTTTCTCTCCGCTTCTTCTTCCCATCGGTTCCTCCGGACCCCCCTTTTTTGTCCAAGAACATCGGTGGTTTCGCCTACAGTTTTGCAACGTCGACGCCGCTGATTGAGCGTTGCCTAATTTAATCCTCCCTTTTTTCCCCCCCCGCTGCTGCCCAAATCCTCAAGACCATTTTGACGTCTTGTCTAGCTTTTCATCACGGCAGTGTCACCTCACCGATCTATCCCCCCTCCTCATTCCCGCCCAGGATCAATTTTGTCCCCTTTCCTTGTCTTCTTTCTCTAGAACCCTCCTTCTATCTCCCCCCCCTGTTTTGGATGCAATTCGGGCGGATTTTTCAGCACGCCTCCGAAGACTCTCTGTCCCTCGCTCTCTTTCCCTCTCAGTGCCCACCCCCCCCAGCAAGTCTTTGTTTTTGACCCTCTGGTCTTTTTATGGTTTTTTTCGCTTCCCCCGGTGCTACAGAAGACCTTCATACGAGAGCCATCATATGCAGGCCCCCCCCCTTTTACTGCCCTCCGCTTCTTCCCCTAAGTTGACGCTTTCCCTTTCGACTCCTTTTTTTCCTCTCCGAACTGGGCCGCGATCCTTTGCGGTCATCCCAGTGCCCGTCTGACCGTGACTTCACACCCTCCTGTTGGTCCTCTTTTTTAAAGGCCTTTCCTTTTCCTTTGTCCTCGCGTCGGTTTTGATTTTTCGTTATTTATTGCATTTCCCCGTCATTTCTTTTTTCCTCAAGATAGTTCAGCCTTCGCCCCAGTTGGACAAGTTGCGGCGCAAGCCGCCCCGGTGAGCCTTTTTTTCCTATCTTGTGATGTTGCCTAGCCACTCCTTCTTTGCTTCGTTCTTTTTTGTCATGTGCCACTCACGTGACGCGTTTTTTTTGGCACTTATACACACTCTTCCTCCCATCTTGGGCCCTCGCCATAATACGACCCCTTGAGCAGCACTTTTGGTTCCGCTAACCCCCCGAGTTCCTTTTCGAGTTTTTTTTTTTTTCCCCCGTGTTGTTCCCTTTCCCCTGCATTTGCGCGATAATGAGACTCATGCCTGCTGTGCTCCCATGTCTTTTCCCCTCCAAATACGTTTTTTTGCACTCATTTTGATCTCAGTTTCAGCATCGTATCTTGTTCCAATGTAGTTTTCCTGGTGCTCGTCCCGGTGTGTAGCAAAGCCACCCTTTTCTCTTATTCTTTTTTTGGACCTATACAGTTTCTTTTTCATCCTCTTCACCAACAATCATTATCTAGAGGTCTTGCCGCTGTGATCGAGTTCATTTTTGTCTCCCTCCCCGACTTATGCCTTGTTTTTAGTAGTCCTTTTTACCACTTCCCTTCTCCTCCTTCTACTCGAAAAACTACCCTCTGTCCCCGGATTTCAGTCTTCAGAGGTAGAGAAGTAAATCTAATGAACTCTCCCTTCTTCCCCCGCCTAGGTTTCAGATGACCGTGTTTTTGTGTTTTCTCGATTTCTCAAGTGACTTCCTCAAATTTATTCTTCCCTCGCCCGTGACTGTAAGTCGTCTCCTCCTTACTTTTTTTCCTCCCCGAGTCCCCTTTTCCCTCAGTTGTGTTGGTTTTCTCTCGCAACCTCATGTTTCTTCCACTTGCTTAAGACAGATTTTTCGGCTCCTGTACTGGTCCCGACCCCGGTTTTTGCTACCAAGTCAACCCCTTTCCTCCCTGCTAAAAACCCACACATCCCCCCCCTTCCTTTTTCTTTTCCAGGTCTTTTGTGTCCCTCCTTCCCACTTCGGATGATAAAGTGCTTTTCCCCCCGGTCTCCCAGACGTAAATAGCTCCGGTAGTTTTCTTTTCCCCCCCTCCTCGATCTTTCACTTTGTGAGTGGGTCTTTTACTTGACTTACCTCCCAAACCCTGAAAAGTCATCGGTGCGTTCTACCCAACTATGAGTTACTACCTTCTTCTTACGAGGGAAACCCCCTATGCCACCCGGAGGGTTTTTTGAGTTCTCTCTCACACCTCCTTCGCCCTATGGTGCTCACACCCCTTCCCGGATGGAAGCTTTGACACTTGATGGTGCTTTTCACACAGAGAATTGATGACCCACCTCTCCATGCTTATTCCCGTGAACCCCCCCCCCTTTTCCCTCCCCCCTTAACAGGAATCGTTCTTCCGGTTAGTAGAGGGCCTTGTTTATAGAGGACTATGTGCTTTTGGTGTACCTTCGTGCTCGCGATTTTACCCGAAGCCACCTTCCTGGTGGGCCATATCACCTCTCGGTGACTTTTTTTCCTCCCCTGTCCTTCCCTTCCCTAAGCCTGGCGACGATCGGGTGGGTTATGGGATGCCGTCCCTGCCCCTTAGTTAGTGTCCCCAAGAACAGTTGAGGTGCTCGTCTTGACTACGACCTCCCCCTTTGTCCTGCTCCAATTTTATGATTCTTGCCCTTCCCGAATACCCTGCTTCCTTTTTCCATTATAAAGCAACCTCTCCCTCGACGAGTATCATAAATAAGGGCCCAAATTTCCTTTTTTGCCTCTCCCCTTCGGTTTCTTGATTCTTTTTTTGGAGGCCCTCCCCACCCTGCTTTTTACAGGTTTCTTTAATGAGGGTACACCTCAGACCTGGAATTGTGTAGGGCCTCCGCTTTAACCCCGGTGCACCTTCCTTCATTTTTCTCTAGGGTAATTCCCTTCCTTAGGATCCTTCCCCACTCATGCCCGATCAAAACTGCACGAAATCGGACTCTTCAGACCTGAAGTATGTCAAAGATTATCCCTTGTCTTTCCCTCTCCCATTCTTTATTATAGAGGCTTTTACGTCATCTGAGAAGTACTTTCTTTTTAGCAATCAGGTTTTTCGCAGTAAGTGGCGGTTCCCAGTTTTTAATTCCCCTTTCTTTCCTTTCTCGTGTCTGACTCATAGAGGGCCGGTTTTGCCGGTCTTACCTTATTAAACAGCGCAGTCGGTTGGAGAACCCTCTCTTCTTACGATTATGAACCTTCTTTTTTCCTTGCACAAGATCAAGCCTTCGGAGTCTAAGTGGCAGCCCGTTTTGACGAGTGGTTCTTGACCCCAACGTTGACTTCGAGGTTCCTTCAGAGGCCCCAAGCCCCTCTCCCTTTTGTCCTCCTTTCCCAGATCCCTTTCTTCTCTACCCAGTTCTTCCGCCCTCCCTTTTATTCCAGGGATTTGCTTCATGGAGGGTGTCAGCTTGCCCCCCCCCCTTGCTCAAGCAGGATTTGGATTTTTTTTTTATTGTAGGACGCTTGATTATTTTTAGAGTCCCCCCTGATTGCTCTTCCAACGTAACTAATTTTTAACACCGAGCCCCCTTCCTTCGACTTCCTCCTCCTCCTCATGCTTCTACGTCTATTTTTCTGAGTTTTTACCCAATCTTTCTGTAGTCATATTCTTTCTCGCAAGTATTTTTAGTTGTGTCCTTTACCTAGAAGTTTCTTTATAAACTCGACCTAGTCTTTCCTTTCTCCCCTTTATGATATCCCTTCTTTTTCCAGGTAGACCCTTCCCCCCCCCGTGCTTTTTGGTCGCTTCCTCTTTTGCTTCTTTCCCGATACAAGGCGAATTCCCCTCTTTCTTCTCCCCTTGACCCTTATGGCCAACAATCCCTTCCCCTTCACTTGCAGCTATCCTGTGTTCCGGGGTACCTACCTTCCCCCAATTTCTTTCTTTCATTACCTTTCTTATCAATTTTTTGGTGTTACACTACTATACAGAAAGAGATATAGCCATTTTCTTTTTTACCATTAGCTTCTATTCTCACGGACCCGACTATGCTTCTCCACCCGATGCCTTCCTTCTCTGTGTATTTTTTCCTTTTTCCCCGTACGGCGCGTCGCGATTTGTCTTCTACTCCCACACTAGACAGGTGCACCCCCACTGACTATTTTCGCTGTTGGTTTCTAGTGGTAATCACCGTTTGCCCCTTCAGGCAATTTTTTGTTCTCCCCTTCATTGTGTGCAGAGTAAGGTCTCCTTCTTCCCCTTTTTTGCCCTGTTTTAGAGGCTTTGTTCTGTCTCTGCGTCCCCATTCCACTTTTTTGGATGCCCTCTTTTTCGTAGTTTTTTTTGATCAGGTTGATTGCATCCTCCCAAGTTGCTCTCTTCAAGTCCCTTCCTCCTTCTTTACATCCAGTCTCTGTCTCACATGACTTCCCCATCCCGCCATCCAACGGTTTGGTCCCAGTCTTTCCACCCACGACACACGCGTTCAGTGCCTGCCTTCTTTGACAGCCGTGTTACCATTTGCAGCCTCCAATTGTTCGCCCTTCTTTTTCCCTCGGCCTGTACTACCTACCCTTGTCTCGATTGCAATTGTTACTGTACTTACCAAGGTGTTTTATTGGTTCACAGTTCTGTACCAGCACCCCTGGCCCACATCTTCGTCACCTTTTTCAGCTCAGCTTATTTGTCCAGCATCTAATCCTCTTCTCCCACTGATCTTCCTTGGATTCTTTACTGTTTTTCGCAGTCTGCTCCTAGTTTCGACGCAGTATTTGGATCCCCCTCCCTTCACACCCAATTCCTTCATTCATCCTCCTTCGTCTTTTGCTCTCACTTTGTCCTGCCAACACCTTTCCACTAACCACAAAGTCAGATCTGATCCAGTCGGTCGGACTCAGGTTCTCGGAGCCCACTTACTCTTTGTCTTAGTGTACGAATGCTAGTGACTGTTATTGAACAATCCCCTCTCTGCCTATTCGTCTTTCTCCACTGTCAGCCCCACACCCCTTAATTTTTTCGCTTTTGCTTCACATCTCCCAGTATGCACAGACAGTTCTTTTTTTTCCGCAATTCTTATCTAGTTCCCGTTTTTAAAACTTCCCTCCCTACAAGTTGAACTCTATTGTTAACGTTTCTTTCTGCTTTTAGACCGCTCTTTTTCTATTTTTCTGATTGTTTCCTCTTTCACAGTTCTTTATTTTCACCGACCTCCGTTTCTAGAGTTTTTACTGTTTCCATGGTAGTATCTCTTCAGCCCCTCCATACACCACACCTTTCCAGCACAGCATCCAGGACGTTTGATATCATTTCCCCACCTTTACCCAGGGTTGGGAAGTTTATGATTATTCCCCAACATTCTGTTACTCCTTTCTTAGTATCCGCTTAGGTCTTGTCTCTCTTCCAGGACCGAAGATGTCCTCCTTTTCCATTCTCTCGTTGTCGGCATCTTGTAATGCCCCAGTCGACTTAGTGTTTGTGTTAACCCTTCTTGCCCGACCCAAAAAGAGTTTCCCCCATACCAGGTGCTTTTTTTTATCGAGTACGTTTCCACGTCTTTGTGCACCCTTCCAGAAGGTTGACATTTTTCCTGTGCTTGGCTCATCTGTCCTTAACCCCGCTAGACCACTGGATTTTCACTTACCCCATACGTTTCTCAACTTTTTCTATTACAGCATAGCTCTCCCGCAATTAAGATATGATAGTTTGGACCTATTTCGATTGCCTGCGTTTGCAGTCAAAGTATTTTCTTTTTTTTTTTTCAATCCCCTCCCCTTCCCTTTTAAAAACCATTCCTTCTTACTTTTTTTGGTCCTCCTTGGATTACCTATGACTGAGGTTTTCTGTCTGTACCCTCCCCTCTGCGCGCTTTTTTTCGACGGAGTTTGGAACGTTTTACTGTCCTTACTGGGTTGTTTGCATCCTTTTGTCTCCTTTTCCTTCCCCACCTTTTTATACTCCTCCCCTGATGGGGCTCCCTTCTGACCACAGTGTGTCAAAAACCCATGGACGACTTTCCCACGCTGTCTTTTGCGCTGTTTTTCCTGCAACAATTTGACCATGTTTTTTTCTACTCCTTCCCTTCCGTTCCTGATATGTGTTCACGCACTTTGACCCACCCCCCCCCCCCCCACCCTCCTTTTTTTTTTTGTCGTGTACTCTTTTTTCCCTTGCGTGTCGTCAAAACCAGAAGCAGAATTCGCTTATGACCTCATTGGCCTGATTTACGATAGGCGGGTGTTTTGGACCCTCATCTGTTTTTTTCTCCCCCTTTCGATCTTTTCGCGTTCACTGTCCCCCCCCACATTCCCTCGAAACCCAACAAGGCCTTTCTCCTATCGTCTTCCTTTCTGTTGGTATTTTTTTTTTTTTCCATTTTCGATCCCGATTCCCCCCCCTTTACTTGTGGGCTTCCCGTTCTCCCTACGTACAATCCTGTCTATTTCCCCCATCGAAATTTCTGTTTTGCTGTTTGCCTTGCTCCCACAACTTTCCCCATTGGGTGCGTCTTCACCCCTCTCAGCCACCCACCGCTCACCCCTTCCCCTCAACTGCCTGAAAGGAGGTTTGTTATTTCCGGCCACCCTTTACGTCTAGTTTGGTCCAACAACTTTAGTTTCTTTTCCTCTTGGATGCTTTTTTTTTCACCCTCCCCCCACTCGCTAGTTTTTAAAGCCGGAAACCTTTTCGGGCTCCTTGGACTTGTCTACTTCCTGGGGCGATCCTTCCCAGTTGTTGCTCCCTGCTCCGCTGGAAACGTTTTGTCTGGGTGTCGTCCTGTTCCTTCTTTCTCTTTTGGATTTCTTGAGGGCCAAAAGTTTTCCCAATTTCTTCTCCCGATCTTTTTTATTGTGGTCTCCCGTTTAGCTTACCCTCTCTTCCAATTTTCGTCTTTCCGACTGTTTCCTTCCCTTTTCCTACCTCACGGCCCACTCTTCCTTCTACATTCACTTGCCCATCATTCCAACCAAGTAAGTTCGGCATCCCACTTGTTACTGAGTTATATCCCTCAGGTTCAGGTGTAGTCAACCTCCCCCGCCAAGGTCTTTTCTTTTTGATTGCCCCACACCTGTGTACATTTTCGGCTGCCCCTTTCCTTCTTCTCGTCGACTGCACACGCTCTCCCTGACACGAACATTGACGCCTGTGCATCTCCCCATTTCCCATAGCTCTGTTAGAAAAGAGGCCCCTCCTTTGGACCTTCCTAGTACCTTGCGCCCTGCGTGCTGGTTTGTTGATCTGTTCCTCTCCTACCGAATTGTACTTGCCTGCTTACATGTGCTCGGCAAGTAACTCGTTTTGAAGGCACCGCCGCCCCGATGAGCCATCAAGCCCCGGTTTTCCCTTCACTTTGTTTTTAGTCCCCCCGTCCCCTATCTAAGAGATTTGGATTTTCCTCCCGGTACCAGTGTAAAGCTCGCCTCCAACCTTGATCGGGGGCTGCACTCTGCCGCCATGGAACCTAGTTTTCCCGTGCCTCTCAGTCGATTCCGCTTTCATTTCTCTTCCAGATTTGGTATCTTTCTTCTTCATTCATTCCCTGTCCAATGTTTGTGGAACATTTATGATGACTCCCGTCCTCATACCTGTCTGGCACCTTGCAACTCAGACCCACAGTTCATAGTCCAATCCACGTCGCCGTTTCTTTTGTCATCACCCTTTGTTACTCCTTTCGTTTTTCGCACACCCTCCCACGTTTCTCCCTGCCCTTTCCCGCTTTCAATATCCTCCGGTATATTTGTTTCCCCTTTGCCGTGTGTTACTGTTTGAGCTGACCAATTTCAGATTTTTTTGAAGGCTTTACGGGTATTTTGTACGTTGTTTATTTTCCTTTTCTCCCATGGTACTTTCCCTTTTGAGCCCCCTTTCACCGTCGCCTTTACCGTTGGTGTACCCCTCGTGTAGTTTCCGTCCCACTCGGCATCGCGTTTTTAAAGAGCTCTCCGAATTGTTTCTACACACGTTGTTCTCTTCATATGCTCTTTCGTTGTCCATTTCCCTACTTCTACTTTCTCCGTTTTTTCATATATAATTTGCACGCCTGAATTTTTTTGATGTATTGTATTGTGTTTCCTACCGCCGGATTCTGTCGTCCTTATGTTCTTACTTTACTTTATGACGCTCCAACTCAGGCTGCATATTTTCCGCTGCCCTTCTCCCCTGCTTTTTCTGCCGCCCCGATGAAGGCCAAGGTTTTTTCCCCCGCCCTCATCACCGTCTCTAGACAGTGAAATTACTTTCGTGCAGCGTTACCCCTGATCGCGTATTTTTTCCTTGTGACCTTTCGCCGTGTAGTAACTCACCTTCTTGTATTTTTTTTTGCTCGGTTTACCGTTCAGTACTGCCCTAGTGTGGGTCAGACCGTCTACCTACAAGTAGCAGTTTTGTCCAACGTCCCACTTAGTATCATCCCCCTCTTTTCGCTGGTGACATCTACTTTCCGTAGACCGCTCTGTCCTCCCCCTGGGTATCCTCTTAGTACATGTCAACTGTTACTCTGACTTTACATTCCGGCCTTGGCTTCGTGGTCAGTGCCCCGTCACTTGTCGAGGTATTTGTTTTGTCAACCCTTCCCCCTATTTTCTGTTTCCAATTTGCCGCTCCCCCTGATTTAGCTAGTGTCTTCTGAAGATAAGAACGTCTCCCCTGATCAGTAGTCTTGGCCCACCCCCCAGGTATCAATTTCCCTATCAGTTGTTCTCTTTTTGTCTATGATACCTATTTTGGTTTTGTCCCACGGACCCCCTTTGCTAGTAGCTATCGGACTCTGATCGGCCAAAGTTCTGGCGAGAATGTAGCCTTTTGATCTGATCACAAGTATTTGCTCCCCCCTGTCTGATACCTGAGCTCCCTCCGGTTTTCCAAGACCCCCGTAAACCCGATTTGTCCCCCCGGACCCCCCACGCCCCCCCATTTTTTTTTTTTTACCCCCACGTTTCTTCTTACCTCCCCCCGTCCCGTCACCCCTGCTTGCACAGCCGAGCCAGGGCCCGTCCACTCAGAAGACCCCGGGTCCTTTTCACCCCGTTTTCTTTTTTTGCTGATTAGTATTTGACACCGCACGTTGCTCCTCTTTTGGGGACAGTTCGTTCTCCTTTACAAGCAAAACCGGTAAAACACTCGTTCTTTTAAACCCCATCCATGTCTCGCCCACGTCCTGTTTTTAGACTCATCCATTTTTAAACATTCCATGTCCCATACTTTTGCTTTGAGGCGCTTTTTTTAGAGAGAATTTTTTTCCCCACCGTACCCCCCGTTCCAAATTTCTTTTGTCTCCTTTCTCAAACCACCCTTTCTACCGATTTTTCGGTGTGTCTGCCCTCCACATAGGGTCGCTCACCCCACAGGGACCCTTGGAACCCTTCACTTGTCTTTTTTTCCTCCTACACCGTATAGTTTTCCATGTTCATTGTGTTCCACTTACTCTACCCCCCCCCTTTATTATCCTTCGCCACCCGGTCCCCCTCTGTTTGCTTTTCCTTTTTCATGTAGTGTCAAACCCCATAGATCAGTAGAGACCTCACCTCCAGTCTGTTTCCAATCTTGTGCATCCCTTGACTTGCGTTTTTCCCCCTTTCCCTATTGGGATCCCCCCCCCCCTCCTCTCCTATACCGTCTACAGTTTGTTTTTGAGTTACCCTGTACTTTTGGTGGGGTGGGGTTGCCAACGGTTACCATGACCACTTGGACCATCTGTTCTCCAAGTTCCACCGTTCTACATACTTAGAGGCTGTGGTTTGTTCTCTTTAGCTGGCAGCTCCCCCCCTTAGTGCTACATATTTCGCGTCCCCTTTAACTTTTCCGTGATCCAAGATTCACCCAATCCTTTGTGACTAACATCAGAGCCTGCACCGCGGTAGATTACGTAGGTCTCCTGTCCTAGCCCTATTTTCACGGAGAGGTTTAATTTCGTTTCATTTTAACTTGCTTGATCATTCCTCATTGTGCTTACTTTTCTTTTTTGCCCTGCTGTCCTCCTCACCACTCTGTCATGATGTTTCACACTTCTCACATCCCTCTCTCCGTACCTTCTCTTAGGAGTGATTCATGACGTCTCAGTGAACAAGTTTCCCGGCTGTTTAGTCTTCTCTTTACCCCGGCTGTTTTTCACACTCGTTAAGTCAGGTCGTCAATTTTTCTTTCCTTTCCCACCATCGGAGTTCACACCCCCGTAGAACAGGTACGCCTCCGTACTCTGGTCATCTCAGCTGCGCCTCTGTTTGGGAACGTTGGACCACACGCTATTGTTATGATGCCCCCGATTTTTTATTTTCCTACCTG
>Ga0179593_1441721_pt1 | contig 13732 bp, 9 predicted proteins | sample CZODoug2_1_08_16_FD_185931 | JGI IMG/M metagenome (GOLD analysis project Ga0179593, IMG submission 185931) | Vadose zone soil fungal communities from Angelo Coast Range Reserve, California, USA - CZODoug2_1_08_16fungal (PacBio error correction) | ecosystem: Environmental > Terrestrial > Soil >... | reverse complement strand
CTGCTGACTTCCTCACCAATTGTCAATCGAGCAGAAGTACCCGAGATCATTCCTCGTCGCCGGCTTCACGTTTAAACCTTTCGTCCAACCTGATGCAGAGTCGTTTCAAATCCGCTCGGCAGGCAAGTATTAAATACGTTTAATACTTAAATCTCGCCCGCCTGAACCCCGCCCCTGGAAGTCCGAGACTCCCCCCCCATTTTATGTGGACAAACAATGTATTTCTCCCCCCTCCTTAGTACTCAGCCGTGGGCCCTCACCTGAAGGAACCTTCCAGGAAGAGTCACCCTACAACCTTGACACTGCATCGGGCTTTCTTTCTTCCTTTCATGTAACAGAAGGAGTGGCTTTTTTAACAAATGAGACTCACCCCCTTACGGCGTGAAACCCTTCCCAATAACTGGGCGAGTTTCCCTTAAATTATTCCACTCTGCGTTCCAGGGCGTCATCAGTCCCCGTTGTGTCATCGGGATTTTATCGTCGCCAGTCTTCCGTACCCTGTCTTCCTTTGCCCGCGCCCTTTAATCGGAACTTTTGTTGCACCCTTGCTCACGGTTTCGTTCTCCCCATGTCCCGGCCTTTGAGCCGGGAGACCCTTTAGTGCTTGAACAGCCTTATTCTTCTTTTCCTCCAGCTTAGCATACTCTCCGACCTCTTGAGCCGTAGCCTCTCCCCCGAACCTTGGTCTTTTCATGCCCCCAAGAGTCTCCAAGTACAAGTTCTTGCCCTATTATGCTTACGAAGGATAATGGGAACTGCCCTCCCTTTGCAGAATTCCATACCCCCACCTTCCAATGTAGGACTTTTTAGAAATGCCCTCTTTTATAACGTGCCCCTCGTAAAAAAGACAGGTAACGCACCCCCGCTTACCGACCGTTAGATTCTGAACAAGGCCCCCTTCCTGCACTGTTCCTAAGGGGCGGAGTTATCTTATGAACTCCTCAAGCTCCTACTGACCCTTTGCCATTCTTCTGACTTCCTCTTAACGTAAGCGAGGATTTCTCTCCCCCCTTGGTTTTGGACGCTTTTCTGTACATTTTTAAACCCGGGTGACGGCTGACTGCCTTTTTCCGGTCCCAAAGGGTTAACTTTTTTGTCCCCTCCCCCAATTTTTGTTCAGTCTCTTTCTTTGTGCCGGATGAGAAGACCCCGCATGCAGGCCGTGTAACCCCCATTCCCCCCTTAGACTGGAAGAAGGGCTGATCCTGGTCCTTCATCACAAACGTTTAATCCGTTTTTTTTCCAAACTTTCCGCACGTCACGGAGGAGCGCTATGGCCCTTCGTTAAGGAAGCCCGTCGGTAAGGCATCCCCTGAAACGTCGCCGTGCCCTGCCCGTCGCGGCTTTCCCATTTTTTATGTTCTTCACATCGGTTTGCCCCGCTGTTCCGTGGATGTACGTCACGGCCAACCATTTAATCTCAGCTGGAAACTCACTATTTCCTTTCGGGCCCCTTTTCCTGTCGCGTTCACCGGCTTCCCCCCCCACCAAGATGTCAAACACCATTTTGACCCGTCTTTTTTCTTCCTCCTTGGGGCCTCGCCCTTACCTTTTCGGTTTACCGTGGTGAAGAAAGCAATTCCCTTGCCCCTTGCCCCCCAGTCTCTTTCCCCCCCCATCTAAAAGCGCGCTTGCTTGCATCCCCTTGTCACTTCTTCTATCGTGCCTTTTCTTGGTCTGCATCGGAGGTCTTGATGTCTGTTGGGACCCCTTCCCGTGTCTGTTTTACATGTCCTCCTGGGCCACACGTTCCACTCGTCATTGATTCGTTGTCCGGCCATCTTTCTTCCGCTGACCCATTCTCTTGCCGGTTTCCTTTCCCCCTGGTTTTTAACCATGTGTGGTGTTCCTCCGTTCACCCTCCCTTCGATCCCGTCGGAGATCCCCGCTTGCGGCCGCGGTTCCTTTTGGTACGGATTGGCCCTCTGTTCAGTGATTCTGACCTGTCCATCTTATTGCCCCGGTGTCAACGGTCCTTTCCGTTTGCGGTTTGATATTTTCGCTTCCAACAACCCCCTGCTCTAACTATTCTGACTCCTTTCGGAACAAACACAGTTTTCCAGGCCAATTCTCCCCCCCACACCGCGTTCGGCACCACCCCCTCTACAGCGGCCCCTTTGATACTCTTATCGTGATTCCTGCTGCTCATTGTCAATTAAGAGTGTCACGCTGACGCTTTTGCTCCTAAATGATCTCTCTCTGAGTCCCTTTCTTTTAGCCGCACCGGCTCCGCGACCTGTCCGGCCCCCCCAGCCCCTCCTCTCAGTCCCCCGTCCCAGTTAAAAGGCGTTAACCTGTTCCCCCTAGTCCGTACTTTTTTCCCACCCCGGGCGTTGGATCGCGCTGCTGTTCGCGATCAACGTCTCTTACGTGGTGTCTTTCCCTTCGATTCGCAGGTGCCCTTTCTTCTTCGAACCTCATGATAAAACCTGCCATCGTCTTTCTTTGATTCCCCTCTCCTCCTGCATGATACACCAGGCTGACATTTTAACCAAGGTGTTGCCCACACGGTCCTGCACTCTTTCTTACTAGGATATATTTTCTGTAAGCATGCTGATTCGCGTTCAAGATCGCCCCTGTGATCTTCCCTCGTCCAGTCCTCTTACCTGAAGTTTCTCTCTTGGTGTTCCATCCCCCCGATGCGGTATTCCACTTCCTCTCTATTATCCTGAGGAGCTTCCCTTTCCCTGCTAAAACATGCCCCTTATCGGGTAAATCCCTTTCGCACGTTCTGGGAGATGTCCTTGAGATCTGCGTCCTCTGATACACGCGTTCTTTCCTTCCCCTTAAACTGGACGAGGCGGATACCCTCTCTTTTTTCTGAGAACTGCTGCGAAAATGGACTGCTGATCGGGCCCCTTTGTCATGTTACTCCTTCCATAGACATAGCGTTCTCTCACTTTACTCCACGTGTGTGAACGGACCCTCGGCCGTTAGTTTTTTTTTCCCCCGGGAAGTCAAAATAGTATGTCCTTTCCCCTCTTTGCGTATCAAATTCCGTGTGAGAATGGAGAGCGTACCCCTACATGGAAAGCGTCCCCTTTTCTCATAGTGATCTCCGTGTGTTGGAGTTCCTTTTCTGACCAAGCGGATCATCCTTTTTCGGTAAGCCGGTCATAGTCTGCAAGATGCCCGGCTTCCGTTAGCTCCCTGGGACCCGTCCAAGAACCCCGATTTCCACCGTTTGAACGTCAGCTTTTCCACGGTGTTCACCGTGTTCGGAGAGAGCCCCCGGTCATCGCCCCTTTTCCACAGTTGAGTGTTTTCTTAGTTTTCCTATGACTGATCTACGGGCCGAAAGTCTATGGACGGCAACACCTTCTGGTCCTTTTTACGTAAAGTGACCTTTTCTCACTTTGAGCACAAAAGACATTAAAAGTTCCCAGCCCCCTATCTTGTTTAATCCCTAATAATGGTTGTCTGTTGAGCTACTGACTGGTGATTTATCCCTTTTTTGTGGGAGGCCCGGCCCCGACCTGTACCCTGTTGACGATCCCCTCGAATCGTGGACCTATCCTATTTCCCGTCCCGCTCTCTCCAGTCCGCCCGAGCCCTACCGACGCGGTTTCGTTACATTCGATTCGGAGCTTACCCTCCCGTGTTCCACCGGTTCCATCCCGCTGTTCCAGCCGCACCTTTTTGAAACCGTGGGTTTTCAGTTCTTCCTGACCCTTAGCCGTTGCGATTTACGAGTCGCTTGCCGCTTTTCTTTACGTTTAGCTGCGGCTTTTTCTTTCGATGAACAGCGCCACCACCTGCCTTTAAAGATTTCACACGGCCGCGTGCAGTTTTTCTTTTTACGCCCTCCCTTTCGACCCACGCTTCGCCTTTTTAGTTAGCGTGGTAACAGGTCCATTACCGGGTTCGCCTTTTCCCTTCCCCCATACCGGGCCGATGATTTATTTACCCCCCCACTGGCTTTCAGTTTCTTCCTGAACGCGAGACGATGTCCTGCCCAATCAAGAGGGCACTATTCCGTCACCAGTGCTGGCATTCCCGCACCCCCCTAGTAGGTGGAAGGCCCCCTGTCTGGTTTTACCAGACCTCACTCCGGTGTTTGCATGATGAGCCGCTCTTGAAGTTCAATTGGGCCTTTAGCAGGATTTTTTCCCCCCCTCTAGGCTTTTCCAACTTTTTGAAGGTCCTGTTCTAACCAGGCGGGGATCACCTGCATGCGTTCTTCCCACACCCCCGTTCTGCGACCCGTCGGTCGTTGAAGTGTCCTTCTGATATTAAGAAGGGATCTCTTTTCATTCCCGAAGGATTTTGAGAGGAACCGAGATTTCGACTCTTCCAGCACCGGTTACATGTCCCGGTCTCCCACTTGTTGCCCAGTTCGAACTTTTCCCGGACGGAGGTGATCTTTCCTTCTACGTCCCCTGTCTCTGGGCCTGCCGTTGGCCCTTTTCTCCTTGCCTTCCCCTCCCTCCAGAAGGAGCCACGTACCCCGCTGCCCGGGAATCGCGACCCCATCTCGGATTTCCCCTATACCGGTTTCTTCCCGCCCCCCCAGGTCCGGGCTGCGTTTTTGTCGTTTTTCTCCCCTGTTTGTTCGTTTGGATTTCTTTGGACTTCCCGGAAGTTTTCTCTCTGGGGCGGCTCACGCACTTATCCTCCGCTCTATTCTCAGGCAAACGCTAGTCATCGCCACTCTGATGGCCGTCTCAGCAGGATTTTCAACGCTTCATCGGTAGCACCCTTGAGTTCCTTTGTTTGGCGACGACGTGTTGAAGGCCGGCGTCTTGCGAGCCTTTTCCGCAAATGACCGTAAGGAAGGCTGAGATCAGGTTTTCTTTTTTGGCCCACTTCAAAGATCCCTCCCCCCCCGAACTTTTCGGTGGACCTTTTGCGCAAAGGGGCCATCCTCCCCTTCCGAGCAGCGGTCCCCTTCACTTTACCCCTTTCCCCCAGCGCGGCAGCCTCTCCGATCTCCGACTTGTCTTTTCCTTTCCCAGATGAAACCCAATGTTGATCCCCCGTTTTCCAAAATTCAACCTTTTTCTTTTTGGTCTGGCCTGCCCAGGCTGCCGGACGAAGACTTTACGGAGTTGGAAAACCCCCCTTTTGGCCCAGTCTGTTCTTTGCCGGCCCGGACTGCTGGGTTCTCCCCTCCCAGACATTCCATCCGATTTTCCCTCCTTTCCCAAGCCGTCGCACGATCTTCAAGTCCTCAGTGGATGCGTCCCGGAGAACCTGAAGCTGGTTTCTTTTTTGTCCCTTCCCTTTTGGGACTCCCCCGGTCCCTTTGGACCCCGTTCTGGAATTTCCGCCGACACGAGTAAGCGGAAGTAACCCCCGGCTGGCCTTCTCTCTCCCTGGCAACTGGTGGTTACCCGTTTTTTTTTTATTTTACAGCCCGTGGTGCCCCTATCCTTCCGCACCTTGCTTCGTAGTCTTCGGTCAGCGAGATGACTCTTCTCCATTGCAGGGACGATCCCGACTTCTTCCGACAGCCGACCTATGGCCCCCCTCGCCAACTCCAAGTCCCGCTCCCGTTTAAGGGGCGTCCAGCATGCTGAGCCGTTCCCCCCCCCATTGATGTGATTCCTGTTTTCTTTTTCTACCTCCGGGCCCCGTTCTTCCCTTCCCTTCCTTCCTAGAAAGAAGTTTTATAACGACCCAGGAGGTTTACGTTTTTAGTAATGACTTGCTTGATAGACCGTCCTCCAGTCCAGATGTTCCCTGGCCAACAGAATTACTTGGTGTCTTCGAGCTTCCATCACCGAAATCCTTTTCTTCCCTCTGACACTGTTTTTCTTTTCCATCCTTTGTCGGCCGACCTGGACGAGCAGAACTTCCCCGGGTTGAATCCTTCAGAACAGGCGTTTTCAAATGGTAGATTGCCCTTTCTTAATTGTCCGCCGTGACTTCCCTTTTTCTGCTAGATGGTGAAGCGTCCATGTTGAATCCGTACTGCTGTAGAGTCCCCCCCCCCCCCTCGAGGGAGCCCTCCCTCCCTAAATTCTGGACCCGTGTCTTTGCCTTTTAAGTAAATAGAAGGCCGTTTCTTTTCTAACTTTTGGTTCTTTGGTCTTCTCCCGGCAGGGCGAAGCATGCGACTTTCCCTTTTTTTTTTTGGACATTATGACTTTATTCCTTTCCTCTTTTTCCTTTCCCGGCGTCATTGTCATGGGCGACCTTTTTGTGAATTCATTCCACTCTTCGTTTGTACGACTTGCTCATTTCTTTTTGCGATTTCCGATTATTTCGTGCCAGGATTACTATACTTGTTTTCCCCCTTCACTTTCGAACTTCTCCATGGCCTGGGCAAGTTTTGCGACGATGCTTCCTTGTTTTTCCCCAAGCTCGGCCTTCCCTTCGAGGCGCTTTTCATTGTCACTTACCTGATTCACGTGACAGTTGCAGAGACACAGCGGGTTCAGACCTTTTAATCTTCTGTTTAAGGTTATGCATCTCCCTTTCTTTTTAGGAGTTTTCTCCGCTTTCCTTTCCGCCTGTTGTAGAACACCAAGCTCTGTTACCACGCCTTCTCTGAGAAAGTCCCATCTGCCGTTGTATTTTCCGTTCCTGACGGCGTTTCTTTCCTTTCGTTTGGCAAAAGGCTGCGTCTCCCTTTCCCGCGTTCACTTTTTTGGTCGCCACTCCTTTGTTGAGTATCGGAAGTCCTTTGTCGGGTTCCTCTGCCAGCGCTGAGTTTTTCCCCTTCTTTCAGTGGAAGTAGTCTCTGGTAGTGTCACGACCCCTTTTCGGCAGCATTTTCTTAACCGGTGTCCTTTGACCGCCGTTTCTTCCTGAGGAACTTCTCTCGGTCTTCTCACTTCCTTGTTGTCTGGCTTTTCCATTGCTGAGATCTACTATCTTTTAAGGTGTTTTTTTCTAGATCCTTCCTCCTCCATTCCAGCACAACAAGGAATTCGATCAGAAGACCCGAAGATCCTTTACAGATGCAATCCCCTTGAGGTCCCTTTGCCCTTTTCTCAAACCTGCTGAAGGCCTCTTTCCTCTCATCGTCTTCCTTTAACTACAGTTTCCCCAGAGACAGCGCTTCGTTCCCGACACTGACGTCGGTCAAAAACCGTTCTGGTCGCCCCCCATTCCTCGCCGACATGAGTCCTCCTCGTTTACCAATCCTGACCTCCCTAACTTTCCAATTCGAGACTACCTTGGCCCCAAGAGTACGGGCTTATTTTCTCCTGTATTGTCACTTAGTGTTTTCTCCACCCCACCCCCCACCCCCCCCCCCCCCCCCCCCCCCCCCCCCTCCCCCCCCCCCCCCCCCCCCCCCCCCCCCCCTTGATTTCAATTTCTGTACTTGGACTTTCAACTCCCACCCAAGCCTGTTATAGTTTCACCTTTCTTTCAACACCTTTTGCAAGTCAACCAATGGTGAGTCACTCCCTCCTCTTTGGCTCTGCCTCTTCAGTACCTTCTACTAGCTTCCTTGTCCCTTTTCCGCCGCTTTCTCCTGGCCGAGAGGTGCCCACACGTCGTTAGCAGCGGCGAGTGAAACCTCCGTCGGAGAATGTCTCCTCCGTTCACAGACGGCTTGACCAGTGTCCCTCCCAGATCGTAGCAGTCCCTCTCCACGTACTGGAGCCGTCGTACCCCTGCGTCTTTGGCAGTGAACTCCCCCAATGTTTCTCCCGGACAAGGCTCGATTTGCTGCTCCGTCCTCCCCCTTTTTAATGTAAAAGAGTTCAATCATTAACCACACCATCCGGTCTTCCTCTTGGCCCCGGAAGGGCATCAACTTCCCCCAGCTTTTTTCCACCAGGCCGTCGACACCAGGACCTTGACGTCCAGCGGGTACTGACCAATGGCCCCGGCGGCACGGTCAACCCATGGTAAGTGGATGGCTCTTCGCCCAGTCTGACTCTCCACTAAGTAGTCACAGCATTGAATATTTGTCCCTTGAAGCCGTTACCCCTTATTTTCTTCAGCTCCCCGGTCTGGGCCCGCTTTCTCTTCCTTTATTACAACCCCTTTTTAAGTGCTGTTCTCGTTTTTTCCTACCAGGGTTACTGTTACTACACTTGCTCTGCTCCATGGAGTAGTGATGGCCTTCTTAAGACCCCTAAGCGGCGTTTTTTAGTTCCAGATTGACTTGGCTCCCTTTCTTGATACCGCGATCCCTCCACTGCCCGGTTCCTTTTTTTGGTCCTCAACATTCTGTCGCCTTCTTCGTAGATCCATGGCCGGCGTCGGAAAAGACCCGTATTTAAGGAAAGGCCTTACCGTCGCCTGCTGCCTCCCCCTTTTCGCTGATTGTAATGGGGGGAGCTTTCATTCCTGAATTCTCCTGATGTCTTTTTTTCCCCTGCCCTTGCCACAATAGTCAGTCTTCCTGCTGACCGACTATTGTGGTTTTCCCCTGTCTCGTTCAAAGGGTGTGACACCCTCCCCCCATCTGTTTAAAACAACGGGGAAGCCCTTCTTTGACCCCTCTTTAATAGTATTAGGGTCGTCGTCACGTTGGTGAAGAAAGAAATCGTCCCGGCACCTTCACAAGGATGCCAGTTTCCCCAGCCGCACCGCACCCATTCTTTTCTGCGCCTCCTGTCCGTTATTGCTTATGCTCCTCTTACCCTTTTTCGCATAGTAGGGCTGTTTTTCGGACCCTCAGTTCGGGTCCCGGGTGCCATTCCATACCTGGGCCCCCTGAGTTTTACACTAGATTATTTTGTAGGCAGCCTGTCCATTCTTTTCAAAACCTCGTTCCTGTGTGTACGCACCTGGTCTCAACGGTGGTGTTCATCGGCGGCTCCCTTTCTTCAGTCGGCCTTCAGTGATTCTTCCCCATCCCTTTCCTAGGTGCGAGGTGGACAGCTCGTTCCGGCAGTCTGACCTGGCCGTGCGGCCCCGGGGTTCAAATTTCCGTCATCCTTTCGCCGGTGACGTTGTCGCTGCCCCCAGACAAACTCCAATTCACTTCCTTACGGGTGCATCGTGAACACCAAAGAATTCTTGTCCTCCTCGAATTAAACAAAGCCGTAGGCCCCCCACCGACGACTCTGCTTGGTCCTCTAGGAGTTTCCCTCTTTTTACATGCCTGCTCTCTTCCTTCTTTTTCTCATTCTTGTTTCCTTAATCACATCATCTTGGAGCGGTATTTTTCTCTTTCGTGAGCCGCACCGGCCTACTCTCCCCCTTCCTCAAGCATTTCAGCTCCTCCCCAGACCCGACCCATTCCCATCCGCCCCCCTCCAAACCCCCCCGGCGACTGACATTTTGTGGATTCCCCTGTGATATGATCGCGATGATGATTCGCCTCTTTCCCCCTTTCTCAGTGATTGGTCTTCGTACTTCTCGCGACTTTTTCCCTTCATAAGTCGCACGATGAGAACCGCTTCCTCGAAGAAGTTCTCTGTACTTCAAACCGAAGCTTCCCAGTGGCGACCTTTTCCCCCTTTTGGTCAACCACGTTCTTACTCGGGGATGGCCGCTCTCATATCCTGGTACCGCGCTCTTTCTGCCTGATCCGTTCCCTATCCGTTTTATAGTTCTGCATTTTTCCAACGATTCTACCTTCTTTCGTCATCGGGTGTTAATCCGCTTTTGATCCCGCTTTTTTCCTCCGATTTACCCCCCCCCTGCCCCCGCTTGACCCTGAACTTGAAAACCCGCCTTCTCTGGTGTCACACCTCTAACGTTTCTCCCGTCTTCCCTAGTTTCTCTCCACGAGTCGGTCATGTAGGTTACCCATTCAATGGACTCTGATCCTACTCTAGGTTTTTGGCTACCTCTTACCGGTCTTCTTTTTCTTGCCCCCCCCGTGGGCATGGCGTCCTCGATTCGCTTTTCCTTAACCTATGCCGTTTTGTTTCCCTCCATCATCCGGTTGCCCGGTCTTCTTAATTCAGAAACCTGTATTTGTCTACTTGTCATACATTCCCTCCCTAGTTCCTTGCTCCTTTTAAACATCATGTTGAAGCGTCATGGTGCCTTCTTCCTTTGTGGAGCTGTTATTCTCCTCCCCAGCGGAAGCTGCTCCTGGACTCCTTTCCATTTCGTTCCAGATGACGCCGGCCCGTTGACCTAGCTCCTGTTTGGCACTCAATTGAAACCGGTTCCATCTTTGCCCGAACGCGCTGGACTTTCCTTTTTTCCCCGCTTTCTGCTAGAGCGTTTTCCCCTCAGTGTTCATTTTCGGTATGTGACTCTTATTTTGATCTCGCGGACGCCCTCTCGGTTTTGCCCCCCTGATGTAGATTGTCCCTTTATTAAGGTCCCTGTGTGTTTTTTTCTGGTGGGCTCAGCCCAACCCATCCTTTTCCGGGCCATATACTTCTTTTCTCCCCCCTCAGGTGTTGTTTTTCGATATTGGGCGCCTGGATCTTTTGGCGGCCCCGTCCGACTTCTCACTTTGCCCCTAGAACCTCGACTTTGGTCCTCATCGCGTTTAAGATCTCAGCAGATAGAGATAAGGACCCAAAAGATGTTTAACGCGATTTAACCGCGCTCGACCGTTTTCTTTACGCGTTGAAACGTTCTCCATTCTCGTTCCATCGTACGGTTCAAACTTCAGTTTTCCCCCCTTGATCCGCGAGTTTTTCCCTTAGTTTACGCGCTGACGCTGGCCCGTATCTCGATTTGTAGTCGATTGTGTTTATTAATCGCCCCACCTGCATTCTCACAGATCCACCCGGCAATCCCCTTACAGGATGGTGTCTCTATTCACGTAGACACGTTTAGAAGTTTTTTCGAGAGGTTTCCCCTGGACTGCCCGTTTTGTCGGACCGGAACAGACCGGCCTCTTCTTTCTGTCCAAAATGGTGTTCCTAGTCAACTACCTCCCCTTTTTTTTTTTACTCCCCTTTACGGCCAGTCAAGAGGGTGCCCACTGATTCGACCTTGTAGGCCAGTTTTTGCCCAGCACCCCCTCGGTATTCTGCTCGTCACTTTTCCTGGGGCCGACCTTCCCTACTCCCCGTCTCAGGATATTCTTAGCGGCAGGCCCGGCTCCCGGGAAGCCTGTCTTTCCCCCGATAAGGCTTTGGTCCCCCGTGCATTCATGCGCCTCCCTCTTTTTCCCCTCGTGATCACAGTCCTCCTTTCTCACCCCCACCACTCTTCCGGTCTCTGTTTAGTTCTACACGAGAAGAGATGGATAGCCTCCCCGTGGGTCGATTTTAACGTCACGAGAAGAGGCCTTTACTCTGAGAGCTAGAACGAGGAAATCACCGGCTCCCTTCAATTGTTCACCCTGGTTGTCCACATGTCCCCTGGTTCACGGCGGACGCTTACAGTTATGAGACAACTTTTCTATGCCTGGATTTTTTGCTCATATTCTCCGATCTATGTCTTTCCCCCCTGCCAGACTCTAAAGAGTTAACCCCCCTACGACCTTGATAGCGAAAAGGGCATCCCGCCGATACAAGGCTACAGGGGTTCCCTCCAGGTCCGGCGCGTTTTTTTTTTTGCAGATGGCTCGAAGTAAGGGGTTTTTTGCGATGCTTGCTTGTTCCTTACCTTGTCGCGTATCGGTGCTCTCCCCCCGCCAGGAGTCCCTCTCCTGATTCTGTAGGAATGGCACCCCTCCTTCACGAGAACCTTGTGCCTTGCCCTTAGCCAGCATAAGTCTTCCCAAGCTAATATAGGCGGCCCGGCGAGGTCCCGCGGTGTTGCCGAACGCTGTGTTGAAGGATCTTCTGCCCTAGGTGTTGATGCGAATTTTCGTCCGTCATAGCTGTATATCTTTTGTATTGTTCATCGACCCCGTCGAAAATGAGTAAAGTTCTGTTTTTCATGTGACAACCTTTGACCATCTTCCCGTAAGACGCCGAAAAGTGCCATCCTTAACCCCGTCCAAGTCGCGGCCGCCTCGAGATCTTCCCGGTGGAGATCTCTTTTGATGCCTACGAATGCCACACCCCCATGTTCATCCCTTTTCTGAAACTTTCTTAATCTCTTGTTTCCTCACGGAAGGCATTGGCTTGCCGCGCCCCCGAAAGCATGCCTACTTGGAACCCGGATGTTCGGCCATTCTAGAATGTCCCATTCCTGCTTTCCCTTTCTAACGCATCCGCAGAAGAGGCCGCCCCCCCACGGTTCACTAATACGTGCACGATATTTCCCTAAGGCAGTATGTAGCAGCGCATCGTTGTCCTGCTGGTTTTTTACCCCAGTTTTTGCCCCCTTTCAGGGTCCTATTCAGTTCTGCACACCCTTCGACGTACCACGCTACCTTCGTCAAAATTCTTTTTTACGACTTTCGTGCCCCTGGTGTTTTGAACAGCGGGGTTGGAGTTGTCCATTTCTTAAACGAGACGGCCTTCCCTTTTCAAGGAAAATTGAATAGTAGGTCCGCGAGGATTCCTCTTTGTCAGTGCCGGTACGATCCCTCCCACCTTAAGAAGGCCCCATACTATTTCAAAGAAAAAATGACCTATTCCTTTCTTTCCCCCAGGATGAAGTTGTCTGTGATTTCCTGACCTACGGGGTCATTTCTTCCCTCGGGCCATAGGCGCTCCCAAGTGATGCGTTCCCTTGAAGCATCCCACTACCTGAGGGGGTCACGTTCGGTGTATTCATTATCGCGAGGTTTTACTAAAGTTTTCTACGCATGTTACATGGAAACCGCCTTCGCGGGAGCTTCTTAGAGCCTGCCAATTCACCCCCGACTCCTTGGAGAAGTTGACTGGGTCGTTTTTTGGGGTCCCAGTTCAAAATGGTAGTTCCGGCCCCCCCTTGCCTTCGGAATACGTCCGTTTTATCCTTTCCGCACAGCGTTCCCCCGCCCCTTGGATCATTAATTTTCGACGTTCCTCCGGCCTCCCCCTTTTATCCCGTTCGTCTTCCTGCAGGTCCCATGTTGACGTAATGCTTTAGTCTGTCCTCAGATGCTGTCAGACTTTGACGCCCTTCCCCTTCATTCAAGTGCCGGTCGTGGCAGGGTACTTACCCCCCCCTAATTTCCTTTGCTGTTGGCGAAAGATGGTTACTTGTATTTTGCGTTGCTGACGGAAGTGCCGCCCTTTTTTTCCGTCTTCATGGTTTGTGTCCTCTGCACGCGGTCATTGAACAGTCAGTTCTACTCCTCCCTATCAGCCTTTTCTTGAACGCGGGTGCATGTCCTGCCAGGCTTCCCTCCGGTGTACTCAGGCTCAGGTATTTGAGCTTCCGTTTGCTCGCGTTCTGACCTGATAATTGGATGCACTTCATTTTATCCACTTTTCTCAAAGTTGAATGGGCCAGGGTCTAGACTCTTTCTCCGCCTTGGGGCCCACAGATCGGCCCATGAACGGATCGTCTCGGCACGGGTACGTACACTTTTTGGCGCGAATTCCCAGAACGCTGCCCACAGAGGGGAGGAGGACGGTTTTGAATTCTCTTTTTTCATCCCCCTGTTGCTTCCCTTCCCCAAACTGTTGGGTGGGGTTGTCACGCGTAATTGGTTAAGTCCGCCTTTGTTTTAGACACCAGTCTCTGGTACACGCCGGCCTGAGAAAGCCAGTCCAATTTTCCTGTAGTTACTTCTTTTCCCTTCGTTTTTCCCTCAAGGTATTGGACCACGTTTGAGTAATCGGTCTGCCTCAGACGTTGTGGTCGCCATGCCTGTGTTTCGTTTCTCGTACTTTCAGGGCTGTTTCATCCGGTTTGGTTTTTCTTAGTACCCCCTAGTTTCCGATGTCTAGCTTCGTTGGGAGTTGACACGCTGTTCTGACAGCAGGTTTTTTTAACAGTTGTCCCCTTTGACCCTCCTGCCTTGACCTTTATCCATTTCCGGGTACTTTTCTCTCCTTCCCCTTTGATTTCTGTCAGGGAGTCGCTG
>Ga0179593_1325968_pt1 | contig 13733 bp, 20 predicted proteins | sample CZODoug2_1_08_16_FD_185931 | JGI IMG/M metagenome (GOLD analysis project Ga0179593, IMG submission 185931) | Vadose zone soil fungal communities from Angelo Coast Range Reserve, California, USA - CZODoug2_1_08_16fungal (PacBio error correction) | ecosystem: Environmental > Terrestrial > Soil >... | reverse complement strand
GTTTTGTCTGTGGCTGGCGGACTGGAGACTCGTTTTTGCCCGAACAGTTTTTCTTTTGCCCGCCTGTGCACCAAAACCGTTTCTTTTTATTGCCGCCCTGGGCGAATACTTTTTGACGCTCGGTATTCCTTTTTTTTACTCTGTTGTACCTGCGCCCGTTCGGCCACTCGCCCCAGCGTCCTCCCCCACGGGTCCCCCTTTGGCATAACCTGTTATGCTGTACTGCCTCTTTTTACCTTCCACTTTTGTTTCACTGGCCAACCCCTTTCGTACTGGTTTCGACCCTGGCCCCCCGCCCAAGGTAACTTACAAGTCGGATGCTATCCCCTGCATAGGTTGTTGGCACTCGCCAATGAGCGGGTTAGTTGGGTTTCTCGGCCCCCCCCGCTTAAGCGACGTCCGCCCCCATTTCTATTTCGCCTTAAGTCGCCGTTCAGGACGTGCTCGCCGCTTGGTCTTCCCTGGAATCGTAGGGTCCAGGAATGGCTTCCCCTTCCCCCGACACTATCTGTTCCGTAACACTGTGGGGGCGCATTGCCACCAATTAATGGTGCTCTCGACATGTGCACTAAGTCATGTCTTCCGGTGACGGGGCTCTCTTCCTTCCCCCTCAATTCGTTGCTCCCCTTTCCCCGAGATCAGGAGATCGTGTTGTTCTGCCGGTCAGATTCCCCCTTCCTGAAAGGGGTTCCTTTCCCTTGCTCATTGGGTCGTTCGGGGTTTTTCCCCCATTTTTTTGAATATTTTTTCCGACACAAGTGAGTTTCCTCTGTTTTTGATTCCCTCCGAGTTTCAGGCTTCAACTGGAGTGGTTCCGGACATTTCGGCGGCTCTTTGGCTGACTGAGGTGCTTATCTTCTTTATTCTTTGTTTTTACATTTCTCCTGCTTTTTCCTTTTTGTTAGTGACATGTTCCGGATTGTGCCCCCCTGCTTGGTCATTTTTGCACTGCATGTCCTCAGCTCCTTTTTCCCGGAGAGCTGCTCCCCCCTCCCTCTGATTCAACGTTGCGTTCGCGCTTTCTCTCCCCCCCCGATGTTCGTGGTTTCCTCGCGGCCCGCGCTTTCCGCTTCTTGCGTCAAATCTTCGTGTTTTCCCCTTCATTTGGCCCCTTACCTATTTTGTTTTCACATTATTTTCAGCTGCGCTGTATCCCCCCTTTCAACTGTGCGCCTTTTCCTCCTTTTCCGTGAATTTTCTGCTCCTCGGCTGTGCTCGTTGGTTGCGCTCCCCCCTCTTTTGGCCTGTGCCTGGGCTCTGTGCCTCTGCACGTTTGCGTGTACTCTCGGTTTTTGCTCCTTTTTTTTTTCGAGTGTGGCTTGCGACTTCTCATCTTCTTTTTCGCTTGTTTTTCTCATACAACCTGCGTGCACTGTCCCTACTCCCCCTGTGAAGAGCTTCGGGCATGGCACTTGTTCTGGCCTTCCCGGCCTTCGTCGATGCGGTCATTCCTGCCTCCCGGGTGGGCCAGTAGACGTACGGCAATCCGCCCTGGCCGTTTGTCGCCTGATCGGACCTCTGGTTCCTTACTTAGGCCCCGTAAACTGCGTGCGGATACCTCTAGCCTCCCAGTGTCGGCGAGTTGCTCCGGGAGTTTTTCACGCCAGCAGCGATTTTGTCTGCAGTTATTTTAGTTCGCTGGTTGTGCGAGTGACCCCTGCGGCCGCCTCTGTGCCTCTTTTATTTCCCCCTGAAGTTGTTTCCTCTTTTGCCCGCCAGCAAGGACCGTCTAGTCACCCTTTTCGGTTGTTGAAGGTGGCCTGGGCCGCCAAGATCTTCTCGTGTTCCTCCCCATGACCTTTCCTTATGTTTGTTTTCCTGGGCTGTGTTTCTTCTTTTTTTTTTTTTCCTGCCTAAGGTGTGGCTTCTGTCTCTCTCTGATTCAACACCCTAGCCCGTCTCGTCTGCGCGACCCCTGCCCCTTTTCCCTTTGCGCCGGCCATCGCCCTTCTTTTTTGGCCCTGCCCAACCGCGTTATTGTATCACAAATTTTCGCTTCAGGTTTTTTCTTCCTTTATTCATCAAATAGGACCCAATTGGTCCCCTCCCCCCACCAAATTCAATGTAACTTTTTTTTTAATATGAAACTTGTCCTGGTCATTTTTTTTTTACACCGTACCAGCCGTTCTTCTCAACCTTGGTCGCAGATGGATTTCTTTGATCTGCTCATTCGTGATCATTGTTGTTGCCGATTATGCTTGCTTTTTTTTTTTTTTTTTCGATCCATCGTCACTTTCTCCCCTGGATTGACCGTGTACTTACAACACCAAAGCGCCCAAACTCTATTCCTTGTTCTGCAAGTGCGTCTTGTGTCTAAACCGGTCGATGCTTTTCTCCGCATGACGCTTGTTTGGCCCCAGCGGCTCTTACCTTGAGCCCCCCACGAGTACCGTTCTAGGTCTCGCCTGTCCCTTTCAGAACAAATAATTGTATCCTCAGGCTCTTCCTGGGGGAGACTTTCTCCGTAGTACGCGGCAGGGTCTTTTTTGCCCTTCCCCGTTTCTTCCCAAACAACCCCCACGTTTCAGTCTCGGTCCCTCACAGGTGCGGGCTTGGCAGACGGGTAGTTGCCCCACCTGCCATCACTATATCTATCTTGGGTGCCGCATGCCCACCCCAAAATGGACGGTTTTTTCTCTGTTAACCCCTCTCCAAAGCTTCACTGGGAACCCCTCTTGTCTAAGATTACTTCGCCGGCCGCTGGTGCCCTCATCCACCGACTTTTGACTGGACCCGGATGCCTGTCCCCGTCGTACGCACTTCCTGTTTTTTCTTTTTTTTTGGCAAGCGTGCTCCCTCCCCCCGTTTTTTTGTAGGTCTGTTTGCCGCATTTTTTTTACTTCCCTGAGTCCGAAGCCTTCCTTCCCCCCCTGAATCTTTTCGGCCGGTATTCACTCTTTTTTTTTTTGAAAACACCTCATTATTTGCGTTCTCCTTCTCGCTTTCTTATCTTTTTTTTTCCATCGGGCGTGCTGAATTTCCCCACTGCGACAGTTCAATGCGCACGTTGCTCAGAGCATGATCGCCTCACGTTTCCTTGCGATTTGTGGTGAAGGAAGCGGGCTGTCCTGTTTTCCCCCCCGCTGCTGGCTTGTACGTTAATCCACGTGCCAGGCCCCGGTTTCTTCCTTCCAATTAGTTGCCTGGATCCTCCACCCCTCTTAGGCCTTGCGAATCAGGCTTTTGTTTCTCTTTCTTCTCTCCGGCCCTTTTGAGCACCTCTGGTTTTTTTGTTCTTTGAGGCACCTGTGTGGCTTAGGGCGTTTTTGTCCCTTCTTTCACCCGTGTGTTGTTTTTTCTTTTTGATGTATGCACACAATGCCGCGCACAAATTTTAATTCGATGGGCTGGGGTCCCCTGCTTTCTCCCCTTGTTTTTAACATGCAGCCCGATTTTCAATTCAACTATCTCCCCATGCTAGGAACTTCCCGTTCAAGTCTTGGACCCATGTTCCCCCAGCGACCCTTTTCTTTTTACCTCTTCGCGCGTTTCTTCTTTCGACTGTCGCGTTTTTGACAAGCGTTGCCCCACGCTTGGTGGAGTGCTCACCCTCCAGTCTTTATTTCTTTTCTCTCTCTACTCCAGTCGTATCGGTTAGTCCAGCTTTGCTCTTCTTTACCTCCTGGTGAATTCTTTTTCGGACAAAGTCGTTGGCTTTTTCTCCCTGGCTACTTCCTGAATTGTCTATCTGTTCCCGTGATTCGTGGACTCCCATTGATATCACAGGCCCCTGACTCCGCCCCCCCCCCACAAGTCTTATCGTCCAACCCGACTCGAAAGGGACGCTATCGTCCCCCTGAACCGGGTCGAAAACCAGTTCTTCCTCCGAAGATTTTTGACTCCTCGACAACCTCACTTTTTTTCCTCAGGATATTCTGCTGACCTGGATCGTTTTCCGTTTCCGGCACGTTCCGTTCGACGGGCTGGGCCACCCTACTCGTGCCAGGTAGTTCGCCGTCCCTCCCACTTCTCCCGCGTTTTTTGTGTGCCCCCCATTTTGCCCTCCCCCTAGGGAAGGATGCTTGGTGGTCTTTTCCGGTTTTACGGACCCCGGGGGACTTGACATTCCTTTCTTGTCCTCTCTGTCTTTTTTGTTGTTTTGATGGGCTCGATTTCTTTCCTGTCCGGTACCTGTTTAGCCTTTTCCCCGCTTTTCGTCCCACTTTTCCCTTTCCCTCGTTGGGTCGGACCACAAATGGCCCCCTACAGATTGTTGGGGGTCCTGTCTGAATACTGTTTTCTGGAAAGAGTCTTTGCCCCCGGTCCGGCGATTGCGGGTCTTTTTAAGTCCGGCTCCCTCTTTTGTCTCCCATCCATAGCCGGAGTTTTTCAGTAGCAGTAATCGTCTTTCGCGTGTTTTTTTCTCCACTGCAGCTGCGAGCCGTGTTTCTTGTTTTTTGGACGTCTCGGGTTTTTTTTCGAGTTTTTATCCGTTGCTTCAGGGTCCATTTGTTTTTTTCTTTGTTGTCCGGATACTTCTGTTTTTCCCTTGCCTGTGCTTTTCTTTTTATTTTTTCTATCTTCTCAAGTCACTCGTTCTCCCGCCCCCCGTTGGCTTCCCGCTGGGACCCATTGGGCCTCACCCCTGACTGGGCGTAGCCAAGGCCAGCCTGCCTTAAGATGTTTTTTGCCGACCAGGTTTACCTCCGCGGCGAGACAAACCGCTCCCCCCACAACTAACGCTTTGCCTTCCCAGACACCCCATTGTTCCCCCTCGCTTTTTTTTTAACGGCCGCTTTTCTCCGTGCATTTTCGCCTCACTTTAACTTGCTTCAACCTAGACCCCGAGGTTTTTTCTGTTTGTTCATGACGTCCCTTTTCTTTTTTTTTTTTTTAACTGCTCACAATCTGGCGGATTGTGGGTAGTGTTCCTTTGTGTGTCTTTTGGCTTTGCTGGTCCCGGTGAGGGATGACCACTCCCCATCTTTACGAAAACACTTTGAGAGTGGTTTCTGCCCCTCGGTGCTTACGCATATCCCCACTCCGGTCCCTAAGCTGTGCATCGGCTTTCCTCTTCTATCCCCCCAGCCCCCGGCTCCCTCATTTGTCGTTCATTCGTGGCCTTCTTTACCGCTGAGTCTTTTTTTGGAATCAAGTTCCCCCTATTGTCAACCACCGCCCAGTTTTGTTTCGCAATTCATCGTTGACACTTGTTGGACCCGTTACATCCGTGCCCCCTCGCATTCGTCTGGTCCCCCACTTTCGCTCTTGTCCCGGCTCCCATACAACCCCAACCCCTTAGCCTACCCCGCGTTTTCCTCTGGACGATCTTTGTTTCTCTCTGGCAGAAGCCGTTTCTTCTTGTTTCGTATTGCTTTTCTTTTCTTGTCAAGTTCAGGGGCCTCCCCCTCCCTCCCATTTTTTACAAGGGAAGGGGTGCCCGGCGCCTATTCAGTTTTTTTTTTTTCATCCCCCGACTATGTCCGTTTTTCTCCCCACCTCCTTTGTGTCCTTCCCCCGGTGCACGCTTTCGCTTTCATTTTTTCTTGTCTCTGCTGCTGGACCTCTGGTCACTGTCAAAAAACAACCCCCCCTCCTTCCGTTCTTTCCCCTTGCTGTAGGTTCGGGGCGTTTCTGCCCACCTCCTTGTCAGGATGTGATGTTTAACTTACGCCCGGGGTTCGGAAGACCCCCTTCCAACCCCTCGTCCCCCCGAAACTTTTGCCAAAGGCGGGGTTATCAAATACACCCCGGTTTGGGCCCCCCCAGGCCGCATTGTCTGATTCTTTTATCTAATCCGGAACCCCCGATGTGGTCCAATTTTCTTGCCAGTCACCCTTGGGGATGGTTTAGGTAACGAGGACCCCGTTTTCATGTGTTGTGGCCAGTGTAGTGGGAGGCCCCCCTGTTTTTTATCGTTGATCCGTTTTTTATTTGTTTTTTCAGAAAGTCCCCTCGCACGTCTCTTTTCCCGAGCTCTTTTTTTCTTCTCTCTGTGATCCTTGGTTTACCTTATTAGTTCATTTTTGTTTCTCAACCGATTTGAGGTCACCAAGGGACCGTCCATCGTCGCCCCGATTTTCTCGTGTTCCGTTTTTAGAACCGCTCTTACTTGCGCCTACCCTTTTGTTATTTACCTTATAACTGCTCATTGCCCGTCGTGGTTGACTTTGTAACTTTACTCGTGGCGGTGCCGGTCGCTCCCGGAGCCAATTTAGTTAGCGTGCTGACAACCCACCCGCACCCGGCCCTGTACTCCGATCTCCTTCCCCGACCATTACCACACTCCTCTTCTCTTTTTTGGTCCAATCTGGGTCCTTTTCTTGCCCTGGTCGCTGTCCGCCTTTGTCGGTCATAGCGTCCCTTCTCTCCCCCCATCCCCATTGACTCCCTTTTTCTTATCAGGTTTTGTCACGGACGATTTCGTGTCTCGTGCCAGGGTGAACTTCCCTCTTGGTCCGCGGTCTTTTTCAACAACTGCTGTTTTTATTCTGTCCTTACCGTCTTTGAAGTTCCCCCATGTTGTTTCTGTGTCCTCGGTCAGTGCCGTTGTCTTTTTGCATTTGGCTCCCCCTTTCCTTGCCGCCCGGTTGTGTTTCGTCCTTTTTCTGCCCAAACCTCAATGGTTCGATGTCCCGGTTTCGCCGACCTTTGTCCATGGATCTCTCCCCCCCCTCCAGATCTCCGCTAATGGTGGTTCTTTCCACGTTCGGCGACGAACATTCTTTCCCCCACATCTTCCAGGACTACCCCCAACACGCCCTATTTTGATTTTCGACCCCCCCATCCCCTTTTGACCCCCCAATTTTTCCAGGTTAACGATCATGATCGGGCTTTTCGATATTTCCGCAAGGCCCCCCTTCACTTTCACGTTCCTTTACTTCCTTCCCTTTCTTCTCTTGATATAGTATTCGGTCCCCTTCGTTTTTTCTATCACATTCCCGAGCGCCGCGCTTTTTTTCTAGCCCAACAGCGTTCTACCCTTTCCTTCAGTTCAAGAATCTTTGTGAGTGGTGTGACACCTCCCTTTTTTTGTTTCTTTTCGTTCGACTTGGGCCATCTGTTTCTCGGGCAGTTCGGACAATTTCTTTTTTTTCTTTTTTTCTTTGGAGTTAAAATACGATCGGTCCTTTTTTCCTTCTTTTTCCGGTCTATTCTTTCTTCACTCTGCCATGCAGTTTTTATCTACTGCCCTGATACTGGCCATCGCCCCCCCCTTTCCCGGGCCATAAGCTCTCTTCTCCTTCTTTCCCCTTTCTTTGCTTTGTGAACCCAGTTCTCCCCCTTTTTTTTGAATCTTTCCTTTGCAGTCGCAGGCTTCCCCTCTTCGCGTTCTACGGCGTCCCGGCCTGTGTTTCCTCCCAAGTTCCCCACGTTCCCCTTCCCCTTCTTCTCCACCAACCCTAGCCCCGCAGCCATTCCCTAGACAGTCTGTGCCCGAACAGTCGGACCCAACGGCTACCTCCCCAGTACCTTTCGTCTCCCCTTTCTTTTTTTTGCCCCTCCTGGGCTTGCAGGTTCCCGAGATTGTTCCCCCCCTTCTCCGGCATTCCGAAGCTGTTTAGTGCCGTCCACCAGTCTGCTTGCCCGTGCGCGGCGCACCTCCACTGAACACTTCCGTTGTTTTTTTTTTTTTTTTCTAGCGCAGTTTGTTCCTCAACTCCACTGATTCTCTTTTTCTCTTTTTTCTTTGTCTCTGAAGGGGCTCCTGTGGGCGAATTTTGAGTCTTGTTGGGCCCTATTCCACCTCTTGTCCTTTCCTTTTTTACTCGCCCACCACGGTTGCCCCCCTTTTTCATTTTCCCCTGTCAAACTATGCCCTCGTCCTTTTTTTTTTTTCTGTTATCTCTCCGGACAAATTGTGCGCCCCCCCTTTTCATTGGTCCACTCCTTGGTTCTGCTCTTTCAGGGCAAACCACCTGGCTCCGAACCTCACTTCTTGCCGATACGGTCATTTTCCCTTTCCCCTCTACCTTTGGAGCAGCGGCCACGCCAGTTCCCTTTTCCTCCAAAGGTGGCAAACTCTCCTCCCAGTTTCCCCCCCGTTCGAAACAGTTAGACTTTAGATCTCGATTACACCGGTCGGGTAAGAATTTTTCCTTTTCTTAGTCCGAAAGTGCCGGTCTCCCCCTCATTCTTTGTTCTTCGTTTGCACCTGGCGTGGCTGCGGCAAACCAGTTAATGTGTTTCTTGCCCGCTCAAGTAGTCTTTTTTCCTTCCTTTAGTTTTGGGTTCTCTTTCCCCTCTCCAATCCAGTGCGTCCCTCCGATAAGGGCAGCATGTTCCCGCTTCTCGAGTCTCATCACCGTCCGACTACCTGCGTACTCGAAAAAAAGCGGTAATTTGGGCTTTGACTTCCTCCCTTACGGCGTTGGGGTTCTCCTCCCTATGGCACGTCTTCCTTGCTTTTTGGAAACGGATCCTGTGCTTTTCATGCTTCCCTGCGGACGTGGTTGTTTTTCCGTATCTTTTGACCCCCAGTTCTCTCCCGTGGTTGGCCAGTGTCATATGCCACCTCGCTTTTTCTTCACTGATTCTCGCCGTGGCCTCATCCATGGTAGGTTTTTTGCCTTGCTTTTTTTTCCCGATTTTTTTCCCTCCTTTTCATGTCCACCACGTTTCGCGTCATTCCGAGCCAGTCGAGTTCGTCTGCCTTTTTCCCAGGGTTTTTTGGCCCAGAACAGTCAGGTTAACTTTGCCTTTTCTTTTTTGTTTTCCCAGCTGCCCCATTGGCCCAATCGCTGTCCTTGCCGGCGCCGGCCGTGAACGTTTTCCCACTTCTCTTTTATCTACTCCTCTCCTTTGTTTTTTTTTTTTTTTTGGTTTTAGGTCCTATCTCTCTCGTTTTTTTTCCCTGGCCCTGCCTTCTGACGCGATTTTACCGTTTGTTTTTTTTTTGCCGTCCATGGCAATTGTCGGTTCTGGGTTCTTAGCCTTTGGGCCTACGCACCTGTTTTGACCTTTTGACGCGTCCCTGTGGTTGTCTTTTCCCTTTCCCTCGGCGTTGACACCGATTCCTACATGTTCTTTTCCGCCCCCCTTTTTCTTTTATTATACCGTGCCAGCTTTTCACTGGCCCACTTCGTGTGCTGAACTGGTTTCAGTCACTGGGGCGTCCACTGTAAGCTGAAATGATTGGCGACTTCTCCTTGGCTCCCCCTGATGGAACTGAGGGTTGGCTTTGCTTCGATTGCTTTCTTTTCGAGTTCACGCCTCCCGCTTTCGTTTAACGTCCGGCTTCTTCGGACTCCCCTCTGACCGCCCTTCTTGTCGCACGCTGTTATGGGCCGCGGACCCCCGTACCCACTACTGTTTTCCGTGCTTTCGGTTTGGCATGTTGACCAATAATTAGGTGGGTTACCACATTTCCATGCGTTCCCCCCCCGAAGACGCCTCCCCTTGTGTGGTGTCGTCGCGTGATTTCCTCCCTTGCCCTTCCACGATTGCCGGCTGGGAATCTTCTGCGATCACGACCTTCTCTGGCTGGGTGTCCCCCTTGTTGTCTTTCCCAATTGTTTTTAAATCTTTTTGCCTCCTCTATTTTTGCACCCGGGTCGTGACTGGGGTGAACCTCCTCTGGCGCCACTTCAATTTTCCTGTCCCCGCTTTTTTTTCGTTTTTTGGTTCCTCAGGGCCTTCCCAAAAAACTCTTGTTTTTTCACCCTTCGCTTATTTCTCGGCTCTGCCCAGCGGCGGCTCCGCCGATATTCTCAGGCCCCTTTTCAGCATGGCCGTGCTGTCGGCCGAGGTGACCTGCCCCATGGACCAAGATTTGTTCATGTGTTTTCCTGGCATTGTTTCCCCCCTTTCCACTCTTCGTCTCGCGATGAATTAAGCGTGTCTCCCCCACAGTTGATCTTCCACGTCTCTTTCCTCACCCTGATTTTTTTGTGTCCTTTTTCGGCGGCAGACGGCCCCCTACTGGGTGGGCTTGTTGGCTGCTTCCAATGGTTCCTTGCAGTTCCGGCTTGCAAAAGTAACAGGGTTTTCCCTGGCCTCTCCCGATCTTCCATGAATCCTTCCTTCTCGTCCGTGCCCTCCCAAGTTTCGGTCTTTTTTTCATTGTTTCGCTGCGTGTTTGCCCTGTCTTCTATTCCTTTTTTGTCAGCAGTCAGTGGGACCCCCTTTCCATTCGCTTCTCACCTCTTCCGGACCGCAGTGCCTTCCCGCTTAATCGTGTTTGTGCTGAGACTTTTCCTCTTCCTTTTGGTAGCATGGTTCCCCCCCAGTGCGTTGCAACTTTGCGATTCACGAAGCTGAGTGCACTCGCCCTTTCCGCCCTTCCTCCTGGCATACCGGCCTTTCCGTATGAGACTACTCAATGTCGTCTTTTTTGGAGGACGCTTTTCTTTTCGATTTCCCACATAGAACCCTTCGTCGAGCGGGACTCTGGGCCCAGATTTTTTTTTGGCCACTTCGCTTCTTCCTGCCATTTTAGGCGTTTTCCATTTAGATGGAACCAGTCGTTCTCTCCCGCCCCCTTTTTTCTTGTCGTTTCCCCGGCCAAAGATGTTGTCTGAGATGTCCGCCCTTTTTTCACCGCTGACGGACAACCCCCATTCCTTGTTGTCGGCTGCCCCGCTCTTGCTGCTCTTTATGACCACAGAAGTTGTTGCCGTTACTACATACCTTTTCAGTGAGCCTAGTACGCGGGTGTCCATTTTCATGGCTCTCCCCGCAACGACCCCTTTCTACTTGCGAGACTTATTTTTAATTTTGCTTTTTTTTGCATGTGACCTGTTTTTTTTCTGTCCGTTGGGTCCATCTGGCGTGTTCCATACTGCCTGTCTTTGGTATGGATTTGTTCGATCAGCCCTTTCCTCCCCCCCGGCACGTTTATAGACGATCTTTTTGGCGCGAGGCCTTGGCCCCGTGTCTTCCTTGCTTCACCCTGTCCGTTTTTTATCGTCCCGTGCCCGCATTTTCTTCCTCCTTAAACCCTGTCGCTTATCTCTTTGTGGCCCCCCCATGATTAGAGTCCGGTTAGCTTGGCACGTACCCCCGCCTTGCCACAAATGGTCAGCAACAACTTTTTTTTTTTTCTTTATTTTTTCTTGTTCAAAACCCTTTCGGCCGTAACCACATGAGTTGGTCTTTTGACCGAGTGCACGAATTTGCATAACCCGCGTGCCCCCCCCCCTCAGTTTCTCCCCAGCTGAGGTTTTTTTTTTATCTAGTCTTGATCGTCTTTCCTCTCTTTTCATAGGGGTGCTTCCTTCCGGCCGATAGCCGATTCTTGCAAGTACGCGCTTCAGTTTCCCACATTGTTCCAAGGATTTGCCTTGTTTCAGTGCCCCATTGTGGTGTTGCAGGCCAAGATTCCCATTTGGTTTCATCGTGCGCTCGTGTGTTGATGACCCCATTTTTTGGCGGGGGCCGAATCCCGACCTGTGTCCAAGTTGAGCTGCCCGGTGCACCCCTCGCCCCGTGTTCTTTCTCGTTCCTTTGAGAAAATACGGCACTCTTCCCCGGGTATCTGCAGGCTCTTATCCCCTTTTTGAAAGTGCAGTTCGTCTCTTACTTCCTCTTTGCGTTCTCACCTGCCATCCTCCCTCGGTGTTTCCAACACCGTCGTATTCATAGTGTCCCCCCCCCCATTAAGTTGAGCTGTCCGGTGCGCCCTTCGTTCAACACGATCATCACAGTTTCGCTTTCCTTCGTGGTCACCTCTCCCCAACTTGCCCACCACCTGCCAGGTCTCGTACCATCAAGGTACTGGACAGCCAATGGAATCCCCCCTCTTGTTCGCGAGTAATCGCGCTTTCCCCCCACCTCTGCTCGTGTTTGGATGCCTCTCCGTTCAGGCTGGCCAGATAGGGAGTATGGGAGTTTACGTAACGCCCCCCCCCCCTGGTTTTTTTTTCTTGGCCACTCCATTGTCGACCCCCCCCTCCCCCTGGTTCTTCGTTTTCTTCTTTTGTACCCCTTCCATTCGTCCTGCTCCAGCTTCCCTTCCCCGCCCTCTTTGGCGCCGGATTTAACGATTGCTTTCTCATTATCTTATCTTTCGTGATTCTTGACTTCGCGGTTAATACTTTTTCTTTTCCTGATCATGGGGATTCTTCCTCTGTCCCCTTTTCACATGGGTGCCCCCCCTCCTTCCGCCGATCAGATCTCCGTCCCTGGCTTCCCCCCTCTTAGCGTCTACATTGCCTTGGGGGGCCCTTGTTGTGCCATCTCGGCTGTTGTTACGTCCTTTTTTTTAAACTCCGGCCCCCCCTGTTTCGTTACAATTTCGGTTCCCCTCTTTTGTCCCCGAGTCTCCCACTTTCTGATTTGTGGCTCGCACTGCTGGCTTTCTGGACGTATGGTCCGGGGGGCCTTCACGAGCCCGTCCATTTGTCCCGTACTCTTTTCCCAAGTCCGTTTGTGACCCGGGGTGGTATTTCTCTTTTCGTTCATGTGTGTGAAGCACAACCACTCCAACTTGTTTTTTCCCCCCCCCCTCTCTGACCCTTTTTCATTCGATTTTGTGGGTAATCGTACCCCCAGCACCGCATCTCCCACGATGATCCAAATCTTTGCAAACCCACTCCTAGACACCGTGGGCGCATCGCCTTTTCCAGCCTGGTGACCTTTATCTCATCAGCGCCGGAACGTCCCGGGCTTCTATGTGCGGCCTTTCGTAATGAGTTACGTGCATGTTTTTGAACAGGTTTGTGGCCGTGTCTTAAATCCTAGCTGGTGGATGGTGTCTTCTGGTTGATAGTGTCGATGTCCTGCCCCCCTTTAGTCTCGGGTCGTTCACATTTCCTCCTTTCTGCCCCCTTTTCGGTCGCATGAGTAGTTCTTTGCTACCTGCTACCCGCGGTAAGACTTTTCGATCTCCTAGTCGTTTCTCATTTAGTAGACGCCCCCCGCCGTCTTCCCCCGCCTCATACTTACAAAAAGACCGGACCGTAACGGATCGTATTCTGTTGTCCCCCGGTTTTGTAGACGTTTCCTGAAACACCAGTTCCGCCCCCTGTTTCTCTCTACAAGCTTCTTTTGCAGTTCTACACAACCTCGAAAGCATGTAACTCCGGGGGGCTTATCCCACGGCGGATCAACGTGATCGTGTGGCTTTTGACTTGCAACACCACAGGCCGTTCGCCGTCCCCAACTTGGTCGCAACTACTATATTCCCCAGGCTGTAGTCGCCACGTCCCACGCGCAACATCTGATGGGCATGGCCGCGCCTGACCCGACGGCCTGGATGGTGTTTCCTTCCATCTCCCATGTCGAAAGGTCCCGGTATTCTTACCGCCATCGGCCGTCCTGTTTCTCCTCATCGACGTTTGTGTTTTGTTTTCGAAGAGGCGCCGAGAGGATGGCTGTTCCCGCGTTCCTTTGGTCCCCCCTTTTCTGCCCTGCACGACACCAGAAGGTGTAAGGTAGATGGTTCGGCACATTGGCCCCCGCTGTTTTCGGTTAGGCGGCAACCCGCTGCTGGCCGGTGAGGTGGTTTCCCCAGGCTGCGGAGAACTGTTGTGCCCCCCCTCGTCTTTGGCGAGCCCACGCGGATTCTTTTCTCCCCTCCTAGCCGGAGTCATCGTTCGCCTTGTAGTATTTTTGAACTTGTCCCCCTCTCTCGCTCCTCCCCCGGTGCCCCGGGGTTCCCTTCGTTTTGTATCGGCTTGGTCCCCTACATGGTATTTTCGCGTCGTCCGGTCAGTTGGTCCTTTTTTTGTGTGTTTATCGGAATGTTCCCTTCACCGTGCCTCAGACGGGGAGTTGTGCTTCGATCTCAGTTGGTGTCTACAGCGCGACCTCCCCCGGCAACGCGTTTGGGTCCCGCATATGGCGGATAGCCC
>Ga0179593_1605121_pt1 | contig 13734 bp, 17 predicted proteins | sample CZODoug2_1_08_16_FD_185931 | JGI IMG/M metagenome (GOLD analysis project Ga0179593, IMG submission 185931) | Vadose zone soil fungal communities from Angelo Coast Range Reserve, California, USA - CZODoug2_1_08_16fungal (PacBio error correction) | ecosystem: Environmental > Terrestrial > Soil >... | reverse complement strand
CTCGCTTTGAGAATTCAGTGGTAGAGCAGGTACAGCTCCTCCCCCTTCCTTTTTTCCTCAGAGGCAATCCTTAGACGCTGAATTTGCCCCCCTTCTCTTTTCTCTCCCCTTCCACTGGCCAATGGGCCGCGGTCACCTTTTTCGTCAGCCCCGCGGAGACGCTGCGCGCCTCCTTTTTTTTCTTCTTTTTTGGTCGTAGAAGTAGTTGAAGTGGACGGACTGAGCGATGTTTTTTTTTTCGACGAAGGTGAGGAGGCTTGCGCGCTGGGATCCCTCGAGAGGGAAGATGGATGGACGGACCCCCCTCCTGTTTCATCGTCAAGATTGCGAGTTCGAGAAGTTCGTTTCCTGTTCCTTTTTTCCCCCTCGGCAGCGGAGGAAGCATCTTCGAATGCAACCAACGCTAGGCCTTTCTCCCCCCCTTCCCTTTCTCCAATTTTTTCGGTGCGGTACTCGCTTGATGTGGAGAGTCCTAGACAAGGCAAGTGGACCCTTCCTGTTTATCCTTCGACCCGGCCACGGATGGTAAGAGGATCTTTTTAGAGGTACCCTTTTCTTTCCTCTCCTTTATTGTCGGTCACGGCGGCGATCTCCCCCTCTCATCACCCTGCAGACTACCCGTCTCGGTAGCAGGACTTTGTTAATTATTTGCGTCCTCCTTGATAAAGACACAGTGATTTTGGGGGGGGGGGGGGGGGGGGGGGGGGGGGGGGGGGGTGGTTTTTTTTTTTTTTTTTGTGGGGGGGGGGGGGGGGGGGGGGGGGGGGTGGTGGTGTTTTTTTTTTTTGGGGGGGGGGGTGGGGGGTTTTGTTGGGGGGGGTGTGGGGGGGGGGGGGGGTGGGACCACCATTTTTTTTTTTTTCTTTCTTTTCACCCTCGAGATACTGATGGAGCCGAAAAGCACCCTTGTAGTCAGGATGGGTGGAGTTTCCCCCTCCCCTTTATTCTTGCTAGTGGCACAAGTAAAGAGAAGGCTTTCTCTTCTTTTCTTCCCCCCCATTTCAACCGTGTGTCGGCGTCGCACCTTTTTAGTAAGGGAAGAACGTAGAATGCTCTCCCCCCCTTCCCCCTTTCTCATTATAGACCGTTGTCGCCGAGGCGGACTCTTCCCCTTTTCTCCTTATCTGTTGAGGTGGTGGCTCGAACGAGAGTCTCTTTTTTTTCCCCTCCGAGCCGAACAGAAGAGTCTTTTTTTCCCTGGTTTCCACCCGAAGACAAACGTGCTGAATGTGCGACCCCTTTTGCTTTCTCCCCCCCCCTTCCTTGCGCGCGAGAACGCGACCTCAGCTCCTGTCTCTTTTCCCCAGAAAACAGAGCAACGCGCAGCAGAGACTTCGGTTTCTGGAGCTCGTCGGGGTAGGTACAAGACCCCCTACTTATCCCATCCCCTTCCCCTTTCCTTTCCTTTTGGCATAAAATCCAACCGGCGCTCGTCCTTCCCCCAGGGCTCGTCGCCATCGCAGATCGTGTTTCTTTTTTCGACCATCTGACGTAGCCAGCGAGGTATAGGATACCTCTTCCTTCCCTTTCCCCCCCTTCCCTTCTCTTCTTCTTTGACGCATATAGGAGAGAGACTTTCAGGATACCCCCTTTTTTCTGGCGGCTATGTCCTTTCGTACGGTTGGGGGAGATGGAACCTTTATTTCTTGTTCTTTCTTTTTTTTCCCCCTCTTCTCGCACTCAGGGTTGCGCACTCCTCCCTCGTCCCGGCGGCGAAGTTCGGGTGAGCGAAAGCCACTCCTTCTTTTTCCCCCTCTCAGTGTTTTCTCAACCGAACTCGCCGACGTGGGACAGTCCCCTCATTTCTTCTAGTTTTCTTTCTTTTCCTTTCTCTCTAGTTGAAGGAGAGTCAGAAACGATCCGGCCCACCCCCTTCCTCCCGCAATCCATTGCCGAAGAAATCAGGCATTCCCCCTATATCTCCGCGTAGACCGTGTGATGCGCTCTCTTCTCTTTTTTTTTGCAGGCGATCATCGTGTATCCGATTCTTGTTCGAGTTGAGAAGCCTCGAGACGGCATTCCTCTTTCTTCCTCCTTAGGAACCCTGGGAAGAGCGACGGTTGATTTGAGCCCCCCCCCCCTCCCTCCCTCTTTTCCTTTTTTTTTTTTTTTTTCAACACCCACCAAACTCGTGATGCTCGATATGGTTCTTCTTTTTCCCTCCGAACCTCGTCGATGCGAGGTTTTGTTGCATACATAACAGGGCGGAAAGGGTCTCTTTTTTTCGCCTTTTCTTTTTTTCCTCTTTTCCCTGTAAGGCGCCCGATCTCAAGTGGTCGGCCAACCCCTCCCAGCCGAGAGCGGCAACAAAACCGTTTCTCCCTTTTTTTTTTCGGATCACCCGATCGAGTGATCGGCGAGACTCTTTTTCTCGCCCCCCCCCCCCCCCCCTCGTTTTCTTTTCCCTCTTTTCTTGAAAGCAGCGCTGAGAGATTTGTTTCTTTTTTCGAAAACGCAATCGAGAATGAGGACTTTTTTTTTTCCTCTGCCTCCCGGCCTACGACGAAGTAGAGAAAGGAGATACTGTCCTTTCTCCTCTCCTTCCCCTTCCGCGACCCAGTTTGCCGAAGCTCCCCCCTTTCCGAGCAATCAGGATAATGCTCTTGAGGTCCCCCTCTCCCTCTTTTCGGCTACCAGTCATCTCGAAGGGGATGACACGTTCCTTTTTTCTACCTTTTTCTCCCCCACAAGGGTCGGTATCAGCTCCGTCTTCATTCCCTTTTTTTTTTTTGCAGGTCGTACCTTCGTCGCTCGCGACGTGAGGGAACGGAAGGGTGAGCTAAGTACCCCCCTCCTCCTTCCCCTTTTCTTTTTCCTTTTTTTTCTTTCTTACATCTACCGCGGACCATCAGTGGCTTTTGGGTAGACCCAGTCGCGAAGGTCGGTCCTTTCACTTCCTCCCCGACTCACTCGCAAGCGAAAGTACCTGCCGTACCCATTTTGTTTCCTTTTTTTTTCGCTCCCTGAGGGCGAAGGCCTAGCTTTTTCCCTGCGTCTGCCTCCGCTGCCGAGTTGACTAAGAACCCTCTTTTTCTCCTGGCCTTCATCATGCCGTCACGTTTGATAGGACCAAATATCCTCTTTCCTTCGTATTCTTTTTTTTTCTCTTTCCCCCAGCGCGGAAGCTCCTCACCTCTTTTTCAGGCCGGCCACTTCAAACGTCCTCCTTTTTCCTCCTTGTCCGCCCCGTAAGGCGCTAGAAGAGTCTCCCCCCCTTTTTTTTTCTTCTTTCCCCTTTTCCTCGTCCGTGCATGTGACCGACGGCCATTTGCTTTAGAATCCGGTGTGCAAAATTATCTTTTTTCTTCTTCTTCTTCCTAGTATTGTGCTTACACGGATATAAAGGCTTTCTTTCCCCTCGTTCTTCCTTTCCCTTTTTTCTTTCTGCCGGTACAATACGCCGATCTGGCCGAGCTTTTTCCTGACGGCACCGGCATTGAGGGTGCGCGCCACTTTTCCCCTTTTCCTGGAGCCTTCTCTTCTCGATGAGCTAAGCCTGTGCTTCCATCCCCCCCTTTCTGTCCGAGCTTGCGTTCGAGCGTGTTCAAGCGCTTTTTCTCTCCATGGTAAAGCGGTTGATGTCTTCTCGTCTTTTTTTTTTTTTGGGTCGGGCTGGAGCGTAACGGAGGATTTAGCACGTTATCTAAACCCTCTTTTTTTTTTTTTCCGGTATCTTAGTAGCCCCGCCGCCTCCCCCCCCAAAAGCCGACTAGTTGGCTTCTTTTTTTTCACGACTGGAAATCTGGCAAACCTCCTGTCCCGATTTCCTTGCCTTTCCCTTTGAAGGCATCAGCGGTGCGATGGGTACGTTTTTGCCGACGATCCGATGAAGACGGCTTTTTCTTTTTTCCTGTCACCACCATTCTTCCGCGACTTATACGCTGACTTTTTCCTTGGCCTCTCCTTTCTTCCCCCCCGCTATGTCACGCCGAAAGAGCGAGATGCCCAGTCCTCTTTTTCTCTTTTCCCTCGCTCGCATCGTTTTGACACTTCGCAAAGCCCCGCCTTACTCCTTCTCCCCTTTTTTCTTTCTTGGTGACGAGCCGGGAGGTCGGTCCCCTACGGATGCGAATGGTACCCTCCCTCTTTCTAATTCGCGGACATGGTTGCAGGCTTTTCCTTCTGTCCCTTCTCATTCTTGGTAAAGAGGAGTTGGTCGACCCCTTTTTCCGAGGAAGGAAAGTCGATGAATTCTTCTTTCGAGTGGTTCGAGAACATAGCTATCGTTTCATCTCCTCCTTTGTTTTTTCTTCTTCCTCCCCTCCCGCGTAGACGATTTTCCCTTATCGAATGGTCAGTATAGGCAGACATATTCTTTTTCCAACTCCTCGTTAACACAAGATCGCTGTCGCCCCTTTTCCCCGACTTCACGGCAACCATGTCCCCGCCGGAAAAAGTAAGTTTTTTCGTCGTAAGTAGTGGCTACCAACGACGGCTTCCCCTCCTCCTCCTACCCTTTGCGTAGTTCGCCGGCGTCGGTTCCTGGAAACGGAATGAGGACGCTTAGCGCTCCTCGTAGGTGAGAAGTTCTCTCATCCCCCGTCCCCTTTTTTACTCTTCTCTGAATCTCGCGCTGATTTGGGACACTGCGCGGTGTGTTCTTCCTTTCCCCTTTGCAACGTGCGCGATAAAGGTAGAGGACTCCTTTTTTACCTTCTCTTTTTCTGCTATCAAGCCGGTCTGGGATAGTAGGCCCCCCTTTCTTCACGCTTCCCTTTTCAACCGGTAAACGGGTGCCGTTCCTCTTTTCCCCTCCCTTCCAACGTCGTGAAGTGTCTCAGCCTTCCCCCCCCCTCGTCAGGTGTTGTGATTTCTCTCTTTCATCCGAGACCAAAACGAGGAGCAGGCCCTCCACGTTTCTTTTTTTTCTCCTTGCTCGACCAGACCTGGGGAACTTCTCTTGCCGCTAGCCATAACCCCTCCTTGACTGACTCGCGTTCCCCCCCCCTACCCCCCCCTTTTTCTTCAGACAGTCGACCATCGATGTCCCCTATTCCTGATCCAGCGAAAATTCAGTAGCGCCCTTTTTCTTAGCTCCCTCAGGTCGGACAAGGAGTCGACATCATTTCCCCTCCCTCCCTTTTTTCGTATAGTGGACCTGCATTTGGTCGACATCGTAACGCAGCCCCCCTCTCCTTCTTCTTATTGACGACCGACCGAAAGGAAAGTGTCTCCATCCCCCTTCTTTTCCTCTATTTTTGCACTTGAATCGGAGAACGTTCTTCCCCTTGGTAACAATGATCGATTTTCCGCCTATTTTCCCTCCTTTTCTCCCCCCGTCCTTGCGAGAGACTGATTTTTTCCGCGAAGAATGGGCGTCCCTCCCTTGCGTATTTTTTAGACGAGGGAGGAGCTTGCGAGATTTGGGATCCCTCTTTCTCTTCCTCTCTCCCTTTTCTCTTCCCCTCCCACAAACCGTGACGGTGATGACCGGCCTTCTTTTAGTAGTTGCCCGAACTTGTTCGTCTTTTTCCCCCTCTTTTTCAGCGTATTCGTCGACATGAACAAAACTGCTTCTCTTCTCCCCCCCCCCTTTTCTCTTTCCTCCCCAGCCCACACTTGGGTCGGGAAGGTACTTTCGCTTGTTTTCTCTCGAACAGCCGTGATCCGGAGCCTCCTTTTCTCCTTTTTTTTTGATTTAGGGTACCAAGTAACAAGCGTCGACGAGGCTTCCTACTGTCTTCTTTTTTTTTTCCACTCTTTTTTTTTCACTCTGCGAGCGACGACGTTTCTTCCCTCCGAGAGGTGAGAAGATTTTTCTTCTTTTTTTTTTTGTGGCTAATCTACTACGCTCGACGATAAGTGACGTGTCACCCTTCCCCTCTATCTCTTTTTCTTTTTCCCTCCCGTAGTAAGGATGGGTGGAGTTGATTACCGCCACTTTCCTCTTTCTTTCCGTAGGATTCCACCTCGTAGCTCACAAGGTTAAAAGACCTTTTTCCCCTTTTTTTCCCCCCTTTCACAAGAGAGCCTGTCTAGGACTTCCGTCGTTTAAGTTTTTTCCCCCCCCCACAGGCCAAAGGATCCTTACGTCCCCTTTCCTTTCCTCTTCGCGTGTGCGATAAAACGGAATTTATTAAGCGATGATTTCGATTCCTTCGGTGGTTGGCTCGAAAAGAGATTCTCCTTTTTCCCCGAGCCTCCTCTCTTTTTCCTCTATTCGGTTCCCCCACCCCACCCTCCGCCACCGTTCCCCCCCCCCCTTCTCTCTTTTCGCTTTTACGCACACATTAGCACTCGTCTCCCGGTCGCCCCCGAGTAGGTATGCAAACTTCTTTTCTTCCTTTCCCTGCGCCCAGACTCTACGAGGGTGACGAGCCCTCTTTCTTTCTTTTTTCCTCTTCCCCTTCGTCGTCAGCAGAATGTCGGCGGGGTTGGCTAAAATTCCTTCCCTTGTTAGCGGGCGAATCCCTTTTTTTTCTTTTCTCCCCCTTTATCACCCTGAAAACAGCTGACTGTTAGACAGAGAGTTCCCCATGCCCCTCTTCCCTCTTTTTTCCTCCTCTTCTTATAGCGCAGAACACGGTCGACTCGATCGGTTACGTGGATGAGAAAGTACGACGTGTCCTCTTTCTTTCCTTTCTATTGGGGGAGATTGGTAACGTGGATCGTGTCTTTTTTTTCGTCCTCCCCCCTTTCCCTCTTTTCCGGATCGCAATAGGGGCAGCACTCCCCCGGAGCGAAGTTGGCAGTGAGTCTCCTGCCTTCCTTTTTTTTTGTTGGTTTGAGAGAGATCAACGATCAGTGGCTGTAGCTTTCCCCCCACTCTTTTTTCACTTTCTTCTATTCTAGGCAGTGAGGCACCTGAGTGCGATCCGACTTTCGATTTTCCTTCCGAAAATCACGTTAAATCGACAACAGACCTCCTCCTTTTCTTCTCACACCCTTGACCGGATAGCGGAAAGTATATCGCATCCTTTTCCCCCCTCTCTTTTTTTTCTTTTCCTTTTGTCGTCGCACGCTGGGGTGAGGCGTCATCAGTTTCCCCTTCGATGTCGAGTTGGAGAAGTTCTTTCCCCCTCCCTTTTTTCTTTTCCGATACATTGGCGCACCAGGACTGACGCCGTGATTTTAGCCGCCACCCTCCCCTCTCTTTTTCCCTTCTTACCGACCCGAAGAGCGCAGTCACTCGTCGTTCTTTCCGAGTTGAATACTACGGGGAGACCGTTCTTTTCTTTCTTTCCTCTCGCCCTTCTCATGGTCGGAATCAGCACAAGTTGGATTAGGGTGGCCCTCCTCTCTTCTTTCCCTTTTCCATCGCGGCGACGCGCTGTTACGGCTCTTAGGCTCCTCTCGTTCGAGACAAACACACTAAAAAGATGCATCCTTCCCCTCTTTCTTTTGCCGCTAGTCCACCACGCGATCGAGAATGATTTCCCTTGGCCCTCCCTTTTTTTCCGTGAGTCGGACGTTCGGCCTACGACGGAAGGTCTTTTTTTCGCCGACCCCGGTGACCGTGGCCATTTCTCCCTTTGTGAAGTTTCACCTCAGCAATAAGGATAATTGATCTTGGCAGGGGAATGCACCTCCACCCCCCCCTTCCCTTTTCTTCCCTCATTTGATTTTCGGCTCATAAGATTCATCTCTCCCCTTTTTCTCCGAGAGATTAGAAAAAATAAAGTTCGCTTTCGCAGGTACCTAGCCCCATAGGCTTATTTGGGTTCTTTCCCCCTTTTTTTTTTTTTTTTGTGTTTTTTTTTTGTTTTTTTTTTTTTTTTTTTTTTTTTTATGCCGCGAGTGACGGCAGGTCTCCCTTTTTTTGTGAGCTTCCAAGAAAGAACAAGTGAAGAGAAGGCGGAGACTCTTTTTACTTTCCCCTCTTCCATCCGTGGCAGGTCGAACCCGTCTCCGAATTTTTGAAGGAGACGAAGGGATAAAAAGAAATCTTTCCTTCCCCTCTTCAGAACCCCCATCGTGATGGAGACTATTTATGCCTATCTCCTCTTTTTTTTCTCGGAATAGCAGGGTTGGTTCAGTTTTTTTTTTTTTTTTTGTTTTTTTTGCGTTCTCTAACAGTTCGGGGAAGACGACTTCTTTCCTCCTCCCGTCCGGTTTTTTGGTAGGGCCAGCATCGTCAGATCTCTGAGTCGATTTTCCCTCCCTCTCTCCTTTTCCCCTCTCTTTTTCCCCCAATCACTTCGTCGACAAACCGTCCATTTTTCAACGAACTTTCGTTACAGTCGCACCCGTTTTTTCCGGATGGGTGAAATGACGGTCGTCGCGAGCAGTGACCGCGGCCCTTGCCTTTTCCTTTTTCTCCCTCCTTCCTTTCAAACATTATAGGCGAGGATTCAGTTTTTTTACGAGTACGGATCTAACACCTTCCCTTTCCCCCTTTTCCTTCCCTCAGAACTGTCGGGGCGTGCTGCAGGTAAACTAAGCAGACTTTCCGCGATCTCCCTTCCCCTCTTTCCTCCCGGCAGAGGCATTGAGGGTTTGCGGGTGGGTGGTGGGGGGGTTACGCAAATTTTTGGCGGGATACTTCTCCTCTCCTTTGACTTTGGAAACGAGCTGGTGTCGAGTTTTTCCTCTCTTTTTTTTTTCCCCCCTTTCCACCCTTCGCGAGCCATTGGTCAATCGGTTATTTCTTCCTTGACGGTGTTCGACCTTTTTGTTTGATTCGCACGGATCTAAACGTGTCGTTTTTTGCTTTTTTTCTCTTTTTCTCTTCCCCTCCTGCCCCCCAAACAGACGGACTCTTTTTCCTCTTTCTCCAAATCCAACGACGTTGGCACTCTGGCCCACATAATTGGGACGATGCACTCCCTTTGTTTTCCTTTCTTTTGCGATGGGTAAAGCTCTGGTGACGAAGATACGCTGAGCCGCCTGTTTTCTCCTCCCCGGCGTTCACCAATTCTTCCGCGTCTCCTTTTCCCGCGGGTGGAACGCGAAGTATTCGGTACCGCAAGATCAGAAGAGCTATTGCGTTCCCTTTCCTTTTTTCCGTGCTCCCCTTTCCCCCTGCCCCTTTTTTTCCATAGCGAGACTCAATGCCGTTCGTCCCGCATACGACGTTCTCCCTTTCCCCACACGTCGGGACGAGACGGGCGTGGTCGGTCATTCCTTCTCCTTCCCCTCTCCCTTTCAACGCTCACGACGCGTATTTTCGGGGGGACATGGTTGCAGGATCCCTTTTCCGTTTTTTCGTTAACCGGAGTTGTTGCGATAACAACGTCCCCGCCATTCTTTCTTTCTTTTACCAGTAGATGAATTTTTTCGACGCGGCGGGAGATCCCATTCTTTTGTTGGTTTGTATAGATGTTCTCGACCAGAAGCGTCGACGGCGGTCCGTTTTCTCATCGATCCCCCAAGATCTGTGTGACTTTTTCCCTCCCCCACATCACGTTAACAAGACTTTCTGAACCTCTCCCCCCCCCTTTTGTCGCGAAGTAGACGGAACCCTACCTTCCTTCCCCGTAGGTGGTTACAAGAGCCGGATGACCGACCCCTTTTTTTTTTAGTAGTCGCCGGAGTATTCTGTCCTTTTTTCCTTCTGATCGGATCAACGCCGAGCTCCATAGTAGGTGAGAAGTAGAGTCCTCTTTTTTTTCTTCCCCCCCCTTCACTTGATGATCTAGAATCTAAGAGATGTCATTTTTTTGGGTTTTTCCTTCCGGGCACCGTCCAACGGCAACGTCGAGATACAGTTCTCTTAGTTGGTTGACCAGGTCTCCCTTCCTCCCCGTCGGCGCAGAGCGGATCTCCCCTTCGCCGCTTACCCATAGAACCGCTTCTTCCTTCTTCCCCAGTTCATGTCCATGTCGTGGGCCAGAGTGCCAACTTTCGTGACTTTTTCCTCTTCCCTTCTTCCTCCACGAGTCGGTGTTGTTATGGCCGGCGGGGCTAAGAAGCCACCTTCCCCCCCCCCTTTCCCGACACGTTCGATCCAGTCGCTGAAATCCGCCTTTTTCCTTCCTCCCACCGTGCCGACGAGCTCTTTTATTGACCAGGCTCGAGTATTTTTTTCGAACACGCCGAACAAAAGCCTTTCCCCCCTCCTCTTCCCCAGAACACGGCACGGAGTCATCCCGCCAATTCATAGCGCAACCTTTTTTTTTTTTTCCGACGCTGTCGGCCAAGGGAGTCGACATCCTTTTCAGATCGGCGTAGTGGAATGCAGCAATCCGACCGCGCCATCACGATGGATCTTCTTTTTCTCCCGATCACGGCACGCTCCGCGGAATAATGAGCGAGAATTCTCCCCTTTTCGACACGTCGCCAGGCCCATGAATGCTCAAATGCTGCGAGAAGACGTCATGCTTTCCGTTCTCTTTCTCGAGACTGCCTTTTTTACATGTACGAAAGTAGTTTGTCTTTCCCCCTTTCCCGGTTGTAGTCCGAGGTTATGAGATTGACTTCTTTTTTCTTTTCTCTCCTGTACGCAGGAGAGCGGACGATGTTTTTATTGGGCCGAGCATTCATGGTCAAAGATTTTTTTCTCTTTCCTCTTTGCTTTTAGTAGTTTCACCAACGCGGAAGAGGATTCTTCCCTCTCCGGACATGAACAAACAGATAGGACTTCGCCCTGGAGCCAGCACAACTTGGTGATTCCTTTCCCCCCTTCTTTGTTTCTCCGACCAGCCAGTGATAAGGAGACTCCCTCTTCCCTTTTTCTCCCGGAAACGGATGGTAAGCGGTCTTTTTCGCGACGGACGCGTAAAGTCGTGTCTTTTTCCCTTTTTTTCCCCGTCGAGCGACGACGTCTCCCTTCCGCACTCGAGGCAGAAAAGAATCCTTTCTGGTTGCGGAACTCGATGTGATAAAGAAAAGTGATTTTCCCTCTCTTCCTCGACTCATGTGGACCGTGTTCCCCCTTCGAGATGAACTTACTGGTTCCTCCCCCTTCTCCTTAGTCAGGATGGGTGTCCCTTCTGATTGCGGCGGGCAAAAGTCCCTATCCCTATCTTTTCTTCTTGAGTCTTTTCCCCCGGTCACCGTGGTCGGCGCGCCACTCCCTCCCTTCGTCTTAAGGAAGAAACGTCGGGACTCGATCCAATTTGCATAATTCTCGATAGAGTGGTCGCCTCTTTTATCGGCTTCAACAGCATATATAAGCTCTGCTTCTTGCCCCTTTTTTGGTGTGGGCTCGAACCTCTTTCCCCGATAGGGTGTGAATCCGCTCCCCTTTAGAGGCTGCAACCGTTTTGCAGATCTCGGCTTTCTTTTTTCTGTGCAGAACACTTGGAGATAGGGGCTCTTTTTTTTTTCGAGCGCCCCTTTTTTTTCCCTTTGCGAACGGTAGGATGCAACCGGCGAGGACACGCCCCCCTCTCTTTTTTTGAGAAAAGCGGACGACAAGACCAGATAGAGAATAACGTCTTTCTTCTCTCTTTGAGCTCCAGGTTCTCCGACCAGGTGTAGAGGGCGATGTCACTTTCTTCGTTCTCCCTTCGTGTGGAACAGCGCGTTCTAGGATACACGATGATCTCCCTTTTCACCCCTTTTAGAACCACCCCGTTCTACAGATCGGGGACGATATGGCGAGAGAACTTTCCCGACTCTTTTTTCTCCCCTCTCCTGATGCGGCGGCATGGATTTTTTCCCCCTTGAAGGTCGTGTGAACGGAGAGTTCTTACTTCTTCCTTCCCCTCCCTTTTCAGACCCTGTATCGGACGAGTTCGGAGAATGTCCCCCTTCCCTTCCGATTTTCCTTCTTCCTCCCCCCCGGATCGGGATCTCTATCTTTTCAGCCTCTTTCTTGCGATCAACACGAAATTAGAAGCCTTTTTCCCTCCCCTCTTTCTTTTTTCGATCAGGAGATCTCAGAACGATCCGGGCAAAAGACAGATTCCCCGTTCCATTTCCCCCCATCTCCCCCCCCCCCCCTCCTCAGGCAAGTAGTACGTACCACCACCGGACCCGTTTTCTTTCCCGATCGTCGACAGTGGGAGGCGCGTATCCTTCCCTGTTTTTTCCACCTTTTTCTCTTAATAGTGTACCCCCGATAACTCTCTTGCTAACAGTCAGCTGTTCGAGTTTGAGTCCTCCTTATCATGCGAGGGCGACGAGCACAGTGACATTTCCCCAGGACGAGCGCGGGTGATTTTAGCCCCCCCACCCCCTCCCCTCCCTTTCTAGCGGATTGACCCGACACGACGCGCGCCGTCAACTAGTCGCTGCTGCTCTTTTCTTCTTCCCCTTCCCTGGGGAGACAGGGAGCTGATGTCGCGTACCCTTTCCAGCGCCGATCTCCAAGTGGTCTTCCCCTTCCTCCCCCCTCTGCCGAGCGGAAACACCGTTTCTCTTTTCCCCTATGGAGGTCACACTTTTTAGACTCTCGTTCGAGCAACACACCCCCCCCCCTCTTTCTCTTTGAGAGATGTGTTATCGCGCCGACGAGGCGACCACTCCTGATTCTCTGAAGGAGGAAATGGCGCAGATCCTTTTTTCTTCTTTCGGCCTTAAGACGGAATTCTCCCTTCTTTTTTTGAAGCCCACTGCCTTTCAGCGGAAGAAGTTGCCGAAGCTACCCTCTTTCTTTTTGAAAAGAAGCCCCCCTTGGCGGGAAGCAAAATCCCCCCCCCACTCCCTTTTCCGATCTTTGTTTCTTTTTCGTCTCCATCAGTTATCTCGAAGGGTGCCCCCCTTTTGCGAGCCTTTTTTACCAATAAAGGGTCTTCTTCCTCCCTTCCCCTGACAACTTCCTGCTTACCTCTAGGACTTCTGCGCTCTTTTTTCTTTCTTTCTCTGCTCCAGCGCCGTGAAGAACCTTTTTACACGACAGTGAAGAGTAAGGCGTTCCTTTTTCTTTTCTTTCACCATCTTGCCGTTCTACCCCGCGCGCAGGTCGTCTGCGGATCCTGTTTTTTTCCCCCTAAAATCACAGAAACAGCACCTTCAAGTGTGGCGGCTCCAGATTTTTCCTTATCTTCTTACAGGTTGGTTCATGGAGACGCCATCGCGTTCTCCTCCGCTGCCCCCCTTTTGGGCAAAAGGATTCTCGAAGCCTTTTTTGTCATCAGCCTTTACACGGTTTTTCGGCCTCCCCTTTTTCTTTTTTTCTTTTTTATAACCCTACTCTCCCCCTTTCCACAATTAGTCCGACACCTCAGGACTCCCCTCTTCCCTGTCGCAAGATTAGAGGCGCCCTTTTCGGGATGAAGAACGAAGTCGTAGAGAAGCAATCTTTCCCCTCTTCCCCTTTCCTTTTGAACCATTTGAAAAAATTATAGGCTAAGATCCTCGTCTCTTTCCCTTCTCTCTAAACGAGATTAAAGAGTGGATTCCCCCTCGCAACAGGTAGGATTTGATGAAGGTCCCTACTCCTCTTTTCTCCTCAGGGTAGACCGGCACGCGGCAATGAGGGTTGGCGCCGCACAGTTTTTTTTCGTTCGGATCATATAGATGAGATAAGACTTGTTTTTCTTCGGACGAGTTGGGTTTCGATCTTTTTCCCTCTTTGCGACCTACCCCTACGAGAGAAATGGTTCAATTTTTTTTTCCCCCTCTAGTAGGAAAGTTTGTCTGCTCCTTCTTATCCCCCTTGTAGGGAAGATAAGCGTTTTTTTCTCTTAGCACCAGAAGGAATAGGTTCTTTCCTCCCCCCCCCTCTCGTCATTCGTCTGCGAAGACACTTAACGACGTTGGCACTATTTGTCCTTCCCCCTCTTCGAACGGTGTGACTCTTAGGGCGCGGGTAAGAGGAGAGTTACCCCCTTTCCTCTCTCGCGGATAGCTCAGCGTCGCCCTGGTCCACCCCTCTTCCGCTCTTTTTGGCACCGCGAAGGAAAAAAA
>Ga0179593_1531769_pt1 | contig 13734 bp, 14 predicted proteins | sample CZODoug2_1_08_16_FD_185931 | JGI IMG/M metagenome (GOLD analysis project Ga0179593, IMG submission 185931) | Vadose zone soil fungal communities from Angelo Coast Range Reserve, California, USA - CZODoug2_1_08_16fungal (PacBio error correction) | ecosystem: Environmental > Terrestrial > Soil >... | reverse complement strand
CTGATTCGCCCACTGTCCGAAGCCGTACCTGACGACAAGGAGCTTACTTGAAGGGGTCTGCCCAAGTAGTTGCCACATTGTTTTCGTGATTGCATCCTGTCCCAGCGTTTGGCATCCCCTTGCGAGCCCTACGAACGCCGACGCTCCGATTAACGTAGAGCAGTGTCTAGATGCTGAGCTTGAATAGGAAGGTTGAAAGAGAGCGTCCAAACGGGACTAGATCCGAATGAGAGATATGTAGGAGACTTACTCGCAAGTAGGTAGTTTTCTGTTTTGTAGTCGAGATCAACGCCGCCCGATTCCTTTCTGTTAGGCAGGCAAGCGCGGGCGTTGGTAAACCAAAATACCGCGGCAACGGATCGAGTGAATAAACTGTATCTGATAGTCATCTATGCTGTGGCACCGCTCTCGTCTTTCTGAAGGTCGCGGACGACTATTGGTTTTATACAGTCACGAGACGAACCCCCGGGGCGCCCGTACTATAGGTAGTCAAGATCTGTGATCTGATTCCTAGGTCGAAATGTCTTTCTGTTAACGATCTACCAGAGGCCGACGAGTGAAGAGGCGCTCTAGGGAGAGGTTTATTATAGTACCGAAGAGCCTTCGACAAAACAAGATACCGTGTGGTCGATACACGCAGGGATTGCTGTCTCTACCAGAATAATATAGCTCTCGTGAGTAAAAAGAACTCTAATGAATGCGGAAAACGAAAACCGGCCATCTACACCACAAGTCTAGCATCGCACAAATCCTCTGAGCAATATGACAGTAGTATAAGTTTAGAGTTCCCATCTCTCGCAACTGTCCTTGTAAACGTCAACGACCTGTGCTATCGATTTCCGCCTTCGGCAACGCGCCCGCTCAGACTAAGTACCAATTGCGGTCTCTATCCTGTTGCCTGACTGGTAGGGTATACGATCGTCCGACCTTACGCATACACAATTAACCATCACCATATGGGGCAGGAAAACCTGCACCTGTGACCCGGGTGCGAAACACTGGCCAAGATCTCAAACAGATCCACCCCGAATAAATTTTTCCTCATTACTGCGGAGGATTTTCTAGTTGGCCCGCTCGCCGACAGCTGCCTCCCCATCACCTATCGCGTAGCAAAAGTGCACAACATTACTCACCGCAAGTTCCCTCCATCCTGGTGCCATCGCCTCATGCGGAGTGAGCGTAATAGACAGACAGTTTCCCGCAACTTCCGGTACTACTCAAAGGCGACCAAACAAACACCCTAGCCGCTGTAACAATGTACTACCTAAGCGCACATAGTTCCTGATCGACTACATCTCACCCGTACTGGGTTTAAGCCAGACGACTAGAATCAATGTTAGTACCGCACTGAACCCTGCTTTCCGCTGCGGTCTGCATCGGGACATCCAGTACCCCAACAGCAGATTCACTGTGAGCTTCCTTTGATCTTACCCAAAGCTTCTATCTGGCGATTTGATCGGACTTCACTATTCTAGCGTTCGGCTCCAGAGAGATCGCACCCGCCACCCCTTTCACCCTAACCCGTTTTATCGTATGACCTAGTGCGCTCGAGTCCCGTTTACTGCCGTTGGAGAACCTCACTTTCAATCGTAGACTAGTTGCCCCCCTTTTGATCTATGTCCGATCCCACTTCTTCGAACTCGAGCCGTCAGGTGGCTTCACCTTATGGCAGTTTCAAAATGGTGACATTTTCCCTACGCTGCTTGGCTCCCCATATTAGGTCTCTTCTCGCGCTTTCTGTCCTTAGGTAAGTATTAGGATGGCCGCGCCGACTCGGATTTGGATTTTATCTTCCACCCGTACACCCAAGTGCACGCGCATGCGTGTCTTATAGATCGATTCAAACCCTTGCCCGGGGGTCGGACCCGATCCCTCACCACCTCTCTTAGCACTTCTCTTGTCCGCCTCATTTCCAAATGATGTGTTGATACACAGACTCCCAAACCTTTCAGTATAGTTCTTCAGCGCCCTTCATACCCCCCCCATGAACAAGAATTTCCAGGCCAGCTATCCCTATTGGCGTACGTTTCTTTCATGATTAGCAGCAGTCCGTTTCTCACTGGGGAGCGAGACCCAAATATCCTGCTGCCGGCGCTCCTTCGAAAGCATTTCCGCTGTTTTGCAACCCCCCTTATGGGAAACCCCGGGCCCGCGTTTCAGCCCCTAAGCTCTCTCTTTTGTTTTGGCCGCCCCCCGACAATAATCCCTTTTTCCCCATAGTGTGTACCAGTACCGTATCCTTATGGTTTCCTCAATTTTTCTCATAGCACGCGACCACACAAGCATTAGGATCGGTCGAACGTCAACGACCGCCTTTGATTGCGCCCGCACGAGTCGCGTCTTTACGCCTCATGCATGATCGAGGCTCTTACAATGTATTCGTCTTTTGTGATATCGATATGTATTACCTCCCTCGTTGTGTTTGGTGGTAGAGCCTTCCCTACTCGACTTCCAGTCCTGCTCCCGAGTCAATGCGGTGATTCCGTTGCTCACTTTTGCGGCGAAATCAGAGGTACGATTATTTTGTGATCCCAATGTTTTCGGGCACGCGTGGGCCGTTGCGACGCCTTCCCAACGTCGGATGGGGCCCCCATGTTTCTTTGTTTCCTGGAATACTTTTAGTTGCCACTTTCTTCCCTTTTCGGTTTGTTTCCCCCCCAAAACGTAGATCCATGGCTCTCGAACTCTCTTTTGTCCCGTCCCTAAGTCTTTCGAACCCAAGAATTTTTAGGTCCCTTTTTTCTAAGGGCCTGGGTTTAACAATCGCATTTCCCGATCGTCGGACATGTCCCCCCACAAGCTGCTCACTGTCGATGCGGGTCAACCTAATGCTTGGCCAGATGGTCCTGCCCTCCTTCTTTCCCTTGCCAGCGTAGGCAAATAATTGCAGGGACATATTTTAAGTGAAGGACTCCTTTTTAATCACGCAGAACCCTCCTTTTCCTGTGTGACCCAGAAGCATCTTGAAGCTCTATTCGGGGAGCAGTGCCCTGTTTGATCTCCATCTGTCCTCCTTTTTTGGGTTTTCCTTAACCCCCTATTCACTTCTTGGCGATTACATCTACGAAGTAGGGTGGACCAACCCATTGCAAGACGACGTATAAATCAGAAGAAGGGCAACACGGATGTTACACGCCTCAATAAGACGACCCAGCCTTGCCTTGACCTCTTCCGTGTTACTCCGACGAGAACCTCGTCGCAGCTCTCCCGCAGCCTCAGGACCACACCATTCACGGTTTCCCCCCACTTTCTTGTCTTGGGGAGAGTTGCATTCTCTCCAGAGCGACTCTGTATCCCTCTCAAGTGAAGATCAGCCCCTCACCCCGTCTAGACAGCAAGTTCGGGGTGGATTTCACCCCAATATGTCCCCCGTCCCCTCTTTCTTTTTGGCTCCCTCCCGTAATGGTGTTCAGCCCCCACAGTGTCGATCGGTTTCCCGAGACGTCCTCTCCACCCCCTTGTCCATCCCTTGATAGGGCTTTGAGCGAGGGAATCCACCCTCATCAAGGACACGGATCCTTCTTTTCCTCTTGAATGTTACCAACGGATAACCTAGTGCCGTACAAGCTAACTCCTGATATTGAGCTGCTGCTAGTATCTACCAGTTGGAGTCGGTTCTGTAATTAAGAACGCCCTCCATCCCGCGTCTTCTCCTCTGCTCACGAGGCTTTCGCGGGCGTTGTCCAGTAACCACCCTGAAGAGACCGTGACAGCCATGGGCATTTGCTTCTTAGGGGTTATCCCGCGGCGAAACCCCCTTTGTAGTGGTGAATCGCATCCGTACATACCCGTGTACTACCACGTCGCAGTTGCCTCCCTCCCCCTCACTCCGCCTTTCCCCCATGGGTGACCTCCGGTCCATTTCCCTTTCTCCAATCCCCTGATGCTTCGCTCTCCCCCCAGATGACTCTCCTCCAGTTTTGTGCTCCTTCTATCAGCTCGCCTCTTGCACTGCGCCCCGGATTTCGACCCGATTGAGCCGTCCGACTTTTTACACCCAGCTTCTGTGCCCCCCGGCTGTATTGCGTTATGCGCCGGTTGGGGGATTACCCATTCCTTTTTTGATCAACAAGCAGTTTTGATTTTCGCCCATTCCCCACTTTCCCCAATACCTTGACATTTGTACTCGTCATTTTGCTCTTCTTTTTCTGCGGGACCACCTGCTTGTCGGCGCTCCGGGTCGGTCGGCTCCCCCGACTATAGAGTGCTGGCGTCTTTCATCTGTTTCCTTGGTGTTATCCCTATTTCTGTGCCATCAATCCATCCCTTTTTCTTCTGTTTTTCTTTCTGGTAGGTGGTGCGTCGATTCCACCGGTGCGATTATCTAGCGTTGGGCCTACCATTTCCTGAATAATTAACAGTCTTTGACGGTGGAGGCTTTACTCCCTTTTAATGGCCGCGCATCCTCTTTCAGGTGCCACATTTTTTTTTTTTCGGAGGAGTCCGTCGACGCTCACGCTCGATAGGTTGGGCCGTTGCGCCCACCCCATGCCGTTGGTTTGCCGGGCTCTGCCGGCACCAAAAGAACTTTATGACTTGTAGACGCTTTTGGCAATACCGATGATGTCGATCCGTGCTGCCTCGCCTACCTCCAGACTTGAAATGCTGATTGAGGCCCCTCCGGAGCTGTGGAATTCGCTCCGTTTGTTTACCATTTGGAGCTCGACCAGAAGAGAACTTCTTCCGGAGAGTGTAGCGTGATCGATACGGATACGATCCGCGGCTCCCCCCGGACGTTCCTCTCCTTGTTCATATGGTCCGTGGTCGTCGGTCCGGAAAAACGATTTTGCATGTCTCCCTTTATCGGTCCCTAGGCTTCCCCCTACGATTGTCCCCTATTTAAAAAATTATATGCCTAAGCAAACGACTTCACAGTCGGGTGAAATATTCTGCTACATTACGGAACAACCTTTCCCCCCCAAGACTGTCCTGATTCAAAAAAGAGACGCTGTCTGACCAGCTGCCTGCCGTGCCAACTCTGTCGTGTATGTTCATGCAATAAATTGATATAGACACATACTTTATCCCCCCAAGTTGTCCCCGTCCAGAGATATTCCGCTTGCGACCCTTGTCAGAAGTCATAGACCTTTTCCGTTCCCCGCCGTCCGAGTGGACCCTTTAGCCCTACGTTAGAGTTCCAGGCCAGGTCGCCTTTGAGCAGAGTAGTTCCCTTTGCACAGGTCTTCTTACTCCAAAGAGAACCCATCGGCGTTTGTCTCAAAGCTTTACACTCCGTCCCCCGGCCGTAAAACACCGGATAGAGTCGTCAGTGACCCCTACTATATTCCCCGAACTAGTTGTCGGAGCTCAGAAAAACACCCTCAATAGTTCCGCCCCAGCTCACCGCCCTTTTTGTGACGTCCCTACTCCTTTCCGGCCGTCGTTAGTTTCGTGCACTAAGCATCTGATCCACCCGTGGTTCCCCCGAACTCTGCCGAGGATTTCCCCCTCCGTTGTTCATAGAAAATCCTTCCCCGCGGTAAGCCGGTGCCCGCTGCCTTATGATCTCTTCCCCTCCCTACGTTTGCTGTTCTTTTTCCTGCTTCCCGAACTAATTCCGGCCCGCGCTTCCCATCCTGGTATGTTCTACTTTTCTTGTCCAAAGCCTCACCTGCGTGCCGCACTAGGTTCTCGGACCTTTTATCCGATTTGTGGACACCCCAGACCCACTTCTTGTACCCCAACTTTTCCGTCCGACTTTCCTCCTTGGTAATACTTTGTCGTCCCTATGGATGCTTGCACTGCTCTGGCACCCTGCCTCCCAAAGCGCCCCCCGCCTGGGCCTAAAAGCGTCCTTGATCAGGAGCACGTGTGCCCATCGTTAATGTTTTACCCAGCCTTCCTTTTCGTCCTCCCGTGGTCTCGTAGCCCCCCAATTTAATTGTATTTACCCCCCGTATTTATCTCTTACATTTAAACGCTGCGAATTCGTCTGCCCCCCCCCTTTCCCCAATCCTTTCTTTCCCCTCTTCTTATTCTGTCCTGGTCTTTCTTTCTTATTGAATTCACCGTTCCTTTTCCCCTCGGACTGTTAAGTTCTGCTTAAAGTAAGTTTTTCCCACTGGCTCGGTCAAGTCAGAAAGATGACCTTCGGGTTGGTCCCTTCCTTTCAGTTGCGCTGGCTGGGACATCCCTTTTTGATTTCTCAAGGAAGGCCTTTTTTTTTGGTTTTGCCGTAATCCGTCCCGATGGCCTTCAAATCCTACCAATCGAGATGGTCCCAATCCATTTCGCGCCGCCGTTGCCCAACATGTTTAATGTCTCCCCCAAAACGGCTTAGACCCCTCACGAAGGCCCAGGCCGTTCTCCTGTTTTTAAGCCTTCGCCAGTTCTTACCCGCGTACTTTCATTCTTTATCACGTCCCCCTGGTCAACGCTACCCCAGTCCGTACGGATCGTGCTCTCCAGGTCCTCTATTTGGCCTTAGTCCTTCCGGTCCCCTCCGCTCGATCAACCGTGCCCTGCTTACTTCCAGCCGTTATTTGTGACTCCACCATGGCCCCAGGACCCTTTCTTTTTTTGCCTAACGCAACGGTCATGTTGCCCTCGCACATGCTTACCCCAGTTTGACCCTTTCTTTTTACATAAAAGCGCTTAACCGTCTGGAAGATTCTAATGGGATTTCTCCCCCCGTACTACCCCCCTTTTTCCCTCAAATCTTTCAAACTTTTCTCCCCCACGGCTGATAATCCCACCTCCTTCCGTGCACGAACACTTCACGCCCACCCCGTCAATATCTTGGTTGTCTCCCCGAATCGTCTACACGGCAGAGTTCGCCTAAGTTCAACTTACTCGTCCAGCTCGCGCGTCTCTTCCCACGCCGCTCTTGGTGCAGCACTGGGCGTCCGTTCTGTCCGCTGCCCCGAGAGCTCCCGTATAGGCAATTTTAGGTTGTAGTTTCCCCAAGTTTTCCTGAGCAACCCCTTCCCAACCTTTTGCTTGTTTATCGTAAGACTTCAACCTATAGCCGGCACTGCACATCCCTCGGCCCCTCCCCACCCTCGTTTGTCTAAAGGACCCTTCTCATGTCGCCCAAGTCCCTTCTTTCCTGCGGCCTCATCCCCCCCACCTCCGATCTTTCCTCTCCTTTTGTGTTAGTCTCTATTGGTGCGCCTCGTCAGGCAGCCTCGTCAGTTTTTGCTGAAGAGGGTCTCTTTTACCCCTAGGGTTTGGCTTCCCATCTTATCATCCCCCCGCCTTGATTCACACCGACACTTCCACGACAAAGGGTCTTTTTTTCCTTTATAACCACGTTCCTCCCCCAGACCTTATCATTCGGTTGTTCTTGGTTCGCCCCAGTGTGAGCTCCTCTTGTGTCCTCCCCCTTTGCAGGGGAAGTTTAGTGCATCTCGCTTTGAATTCCTTTCGTTTTTTTTTTAATAGTCCAGGGGTTTGGGCCCTCTGGGAGAGCAGGCATGATGCAGTGCTCAACAACGTTTTGTTGTTTTTACTTTTTATGCACTGTTAGGTGGTGCCCCACCATAAGATCGACTTTTTTCGATCCTTTGCGCCCGATGATTACGTTTGCCCCCCCCTGTCATCATGAATTAACCATGATCCGTTGCAAAGCTTATGAAGTCCCGTAACTTCTACTATCACGTGGACCTTTTTTCCGTTTTTGACCGCGACCAGCGTGTGTTTTCTGTCACTAAAAAACCCCCTTTCTACTGGGACAGCGTTTCCCCTCACAACCCTTTCCGCCGGGGAATTTTCGCTCCCCCGGAACGATCCGGCGTCTTTAGAACACCTGCGTCCCCGCTGACATGAAAGTTTGGCTCTCTTAATTCGGTGTCCTCCCCGCGCCCTTCTTTTTTTCATGTTGAACTGGATCTCTGCGAAGTTAATGGGACAGAAGGGACAAGGATCATTTTCACTTCCCTTTAGGTTCGACTGGTTGCACTGCCAGGCCCGATTTCTTCGCTTTGGCCCCCACTCCTTTTTTTCTTTTTTTATAGCCCCGTAGCGGAGCCCCGCCGTATTTTTGTGGCCACTAGCTTAGGTCACCAAGAATGTCCATCGGTATAGACCGTGCCAAACCCCTACCCCCCCCAACCAACAGCCAAACCCACCCCCCACCCAGAGAACGTTTAGAATCCACTTCTTTAGGAGGCAACCACCCCCCTGGAAGTTTGTTTTTTTAACCACCCCCCTCTCCGGGATGCTGCGCCGCCCCTTACCCAACTGAATCATTACGGGTTGTAGGCACATCTTCTTACACCCTAAGTTCTTTTAACGTCCTATTCTTATTTTTATAAATGGGCTTTCGACACTCACAGCCTCCCAGACCAAGTTCTTTGCCCTCTTCCCTGTCTGTGTGTCCGCAGACTTCTCTCTTTTCCATTGCCAGTTTTTTCTTCGATAAGGGTGAGCTCTTCCTGCCCCCACTCCTGCCTCGAAAACCTTCCCTATCCGTTTTCACCCCCTAACCCATAAACTTTGGTTACCGACCCAACCCCAATAAGGCTGCCTCTGGGGACAATATCGATCATACCGACGTTTGCTTTTGACCAGAAAATAAGCCAAAAGCCCCACAATAAACCTTCCGAAAAAGCAGATATCAGTGATTATTGACTTATGCCTTGATCGTGCGCTCTGCCAACCCTATTATTCCCCTACCCCCTTTGTCTTTAACGGAATACACTTCTGCTGAGAGACTCTGTGTTGTCTTTGCGTCCCTCACCTACCTGACATCGGGTTCTCTACAGGGATTTTGAGTGATCCCCTCCTTTTTTGTATCCCTAAAGGGTTTTTTTTGAGTTTACCCACTCTCTAACGCAAGAGTCCGCAGCTTCCCCCGCGATCCCCCCTTTGGTATGCGGAAAGCTTTTCCCGTGTGCCCCCCGAAATTATCCGTAGTTCCGTGGACGACGTTTTACATATCTTGTCCCCCTCTCTTTACGGACCCCAACCCCTTCAACACCAGCCTCCTGTGTGTGGGTTGATCGATTTTCCTGCGGCGGACACTAGCTTCCTCTGTTCTTTTCCCGGTTTTCTATTCCACCACACACCGCTTATTATTTCCATGGCTTCAGATGACAGTGATCCTTTGCCTACGTGTCCTTTCCCCCCAGTCCAGTGTTTTCCCTCCCCTGTTTCGAAATGTTCGCGCCGGCAACGAGTTCCCCCTTATCCGACCTCCCCGGAAATGATGTCCGCTCTCCCGGCGTCCCCCCCCCCCCTTGCCCTTAGCCGGTAAGATCGTCTTTTGTGATTGTCTGCTTCTCCCCCAGACTGCCCCCCTTGTATATAACCCTTGCTGGGGCACAGGCTTCTTAACAGTCTGCTCCGTCAGCATTGTGCCCATCTTTCTTTGGGCCCCCCCCCACAGTGAAGTAGCCCCGTGCGTTGACTTTCGGTATGGGGCCGGCCCCTGTTTTTTTGCCATTTCTCAGATGGTCGTGACTTGGTTCTTTTAATTCCATTGGCGCACGTTGCATGCCATCCTACTCCTCCTATGCGGTTTGCCACCCTTTTCAACGCGCATCCCCGCCCTCCCGAATACGGCATCCCCATACCTTCGTTTCGCATGTGGCCACTTAATCGCCCCCATGCCCCTCTCAATGACCCTTACGCATTCTTCTCGTGGTCGTCCCGACGTCCCGTTTTCATTCATTTTCCGCACCCCAACGCCGGCTGGCCTTTCCATTTCTCCTGCGGCATGCTTTAGTTCGACTCCTCTACGAGTCAGAGGATCGCCCTCTTCTCTCAACTCCCCTCCACCCCTTCAGGGCGCCCCCCTTCCTTTGATCCCATAGGAAAAGGATCCCCCCATTCTTTGACTTGGGCTTTCAGAGCCGGGCCCCTTAATGGTCCTTTCCTCAGCCCTATTCTTCCACTTTTCTTCCTTATATTCTAATAGGGCCACTGGGACAGTTCTTGAGGATACTATCGGACTCCTTCTTCCCCCCCCCGGATCAATTCTCCAGGTCCAAACTTATTTGGCCCAAGGTGCTGAACATTATCCCCTCTTGCGTAATCGTTCCTCCACCTTCCCCCGATGATAGACCCTGTAATCGGATAATTAGACCGATCGCTCCCGATCAAAGCATCTCCCCTCGCGCGATGAATTCCTACCCGTCGCGTGGTTCCCTGCACGTGCGGTTCCCGGCCCCCCATATATCCCAGAAGGATAGGCAATGTCCGCTTTAGCGCCCCCCGGCTACGGGGCCCCCAACCTTTTCGCTGTTTGATCTTTCTGTTCGCGTTTCCTCCCCCACGACTTTGTTGACTCACTCAATTCCTCGAACCCTACCCTTGGTTTGAACCCCCCCCCCCATTAAATGACCCTTGTATTCTGTCCATTATGCCCCTGCCGGGTTTATCACCCCACTCTCTGTATCCCCTTTTTTGTTGATTCTAACTATTGGACGCTGCTCCAGCTCGCTGACCTTCGACATCCTTCGCCAGGGTCTCCCACTTGGATCCACCCCCCCTGATGACAAACCTAGGTTGTATTCAATGCGTTTCCTTGTGGTCCACCCGATTCTATTTATCAAAAAGCTCCCCCAAAGTGGGGCTGTGCTTTTTTTTTTCCCCCTCCCCCCTTTTCTAACCCCCTCAAAATGTACCACAACTTCAACCCTGACCAACCCTTTGTTCCGTTCTGTGGTCGGCCGGCCTGCGCCCCTTCCCCCTCCTTCTTTCGCTTCCCTTTTCCTGGTACGGGAATTTTTCCCTCGTCGTCAGCCATTTTTTCGCGTCGTTTTCCCTTTTCAGCATCCGACCCTGTTTTGTGTTATTTTTGTATGGTTGTCTTTTTTATTTTTATACTTTATTTTTTATGTCTTTTTTTTTTTTGTTTTTGCTCTTTTACCCAGTTGCGGTTCACGTGGAGCCCCCAGGTTAGCGTCTCCGGAGAGTACAGACGGCAGGACCTCCCCTGAACACTCTCTCGGGGACTGGGAAACGGAAGATCTGGGAGAAGGGAGTATATAGACCTGTTGAGAGAAGTTGGCGACCGTCACCGAGAGGTGCTACACTTCCGACTTTTCTCGCCTTCCGTCCCTTAGGTTTCAGGTGAGGGCGCGGCGACTTATGAGACCGCTATCCAGTGTCTGGAAGCTGCTCGTACGTGAACCGACCATCCTTCTTCGAGTCGGGCCCCAATTCCCAATCTGTAATGGGAATGGGCCATTTTCATCCCCAAACAGAACTTCGTTACGTCCGGGTTTCTATCCGCGTGTTCCAAGTAACCCCCTTAGGACGGCGCTCGGCTCCGCGTGCTTCCCTTCGCACCTACCTTTTAACTCTTTGTTCGTTCGCGCCTTCTTCGTCTTCCCGAGCTGATAATTGACCTACTGTAGGTCCTTTCTCTTACTTGTCCCGGCACGTTCTGGGAGTCCATTCTCGGCTTTCTGTCCCTTCAAAACCGGTGACCCCCCTTTGAGTTTAACTGATTTCGTCTTGCCATTTTGCGGCTTTTTTCCCCCACCTCAGTGTAGGATGTCCGCACAAGCGATTCGCCCCCCCATCTTGATGCGGAGGATTACACAGCCACCAAGGCAATACACTGCGACGGGGCGCAAACCCACATGTCCCGGAACCTACACATCAGCAATTACACGTCAAAAACATAGAGGTCGCTCGGTTCTACCGCCCCCCCTACGGAAAGGGCCCGGTGACCATCTTCCCCGTTATCCTTACCCTCTCTTTCCCTCACCCGTCCTCTGTTGGGGATGTTCCGAAAGAACCAGTCTACCCCAATTTTCCCAAGGACTTTACGATTGTCCCCTATAATGATTGGTCACAGTTGTGAAGATTTTCCATTAGTCATTTTATCCCTACAGATGCTTTCGCGGCTAAAGGTGCGACCGGAAATGTAATTGGCCCCCGGGACTAACCTCGCAACCAGAAGTTTTGCTGGACTTTTAGCTTGTTGTAAAACAGTATAGCGCGTCCCCCCCCAACGGCTTCCTCGCTTAAGGCCAAATACTTCTCTAGTTGTGGGAATGACGCTTTTCCCAAGGAAGCCCCCCTTCCTCCCAAACGTATTCCACCCCGTGCAAGCTTTTTCGTCACGACTGTGACTTTTCACGTTCCCCGATGTAGCTTCCCGTCACCCGAATCGTCTCAACTCCTCCCCCCTCGCACCTCCTTTCTTTATTCTTAAAACGAAGGTTCTGCAGCTAGAACCGCTTCGTTCTTTCGGACATTTTGGACTTCGTTTTCCTGATTGAATTCTCTCTTTTCCCGTTTTGTTTTCGCCGACCTCCCGGCCAGACGTCATCTGGTACTTATAATAGTTTGTTCACTCTCACCCCTCTTTCCCCGAGAGTGATTTAGTCTAAGGATCTCAATTCTCTCTTCATCTCACCCTGCAGGCTACTCCCCCCCTGAAGCCCAGACTTTTTTGATCATGTCCTGCGTTTCACGTCCAATATGTGCTTTCCCCTCTTTTGGTCATACCCCCGCTTAGCCTCGCAGGTTCTTCCTTCCCGCTCGCCGCCTCTCCCTTTGCCCCCCGTTGTGACGTTCCCACCCCCCTTTCGGGACTACTTTTAAGCCATTCAGCCCCCTTGCTGTTTCCCGTATCGCTCCTTACCTTGGCGCCCAACTAACTTTTCCCCCCCATTTATCGCAAACCGTTCCAATCCGCTCTGCGGGGCAAGCGCTGCCTTGACTCTTCCACATTGGCGTTCATTTCTCGGCCATGTCAGTCCAGGTCCTGGAAACGATTCATTACACGGTTTCCCTCTCATTTAGAAAGGGGGAGGGCCACCGTGCCCGGAGCAGATCTTTGGGCACTCCCTTGTGATCCTCTGAAGGAGGCCCCTGATAGGTTACCAAGTTCTTGCGAGGGCCCCTGTGTTCCATATACCCCCCCCGGCCCCCCCCTCTGAACTAGGTTGCGTTCACATACGACCTCGTTCTCGGTGCAAAAAACTTTATCGATCGCCGTGGTACCCAGAAGCTGACCCCTTTCGGAATTAAAGATTCACGCTTGAGTCCTTCGCCCCCCCTTCAAGTCGACTGCCATCTGGTCAGACCATAGAGCAGCATCTTAACTGAGTCGCCCTTCCCATTCCATCATCTTTCTCCCCCATCCCATACCAAGGCTACTGAGCTACCTACATCATCGTGTCCCTTTTCCGTCTAAATTTTCCTCCTCCTCCCTCGCCCTTTCTTTCGCACTCAGAGTGTGTGCCACCATTCCATTCTCCCCTTCCACTTTGAATTCTTCCCCCCTTTCCTTCCACCTTTCCTCAATTTTTTTACGCATGGATTCCCTTGAGATCGGTCCTGCCCGCCCATCTTAACACCTTTCCATTGTCTTCGATTCCCTCCTCTGTGAATAAACACCATCCATTCGAAAGGCTTTCCGCAAATCTTCCTCTTTCACTTTCCCACGGCTTCCCCCCCCCAGTTGTCCATTTTTTCGTAATTAAAGTGTTCCTGATCGTGATTCTCCGGAATGCTCGCCCAGTTCCCACCTGCCCGAGCCCGCTCCACTCGTCACATCTTCTGTCGATCGAACAGTCCGCGCCTGGTCCGTCCCCCCCCAGCCATGCAAAGGTGTTTCCTCCCCCCCGAGAATCCACGTCCCTAGCCTGTTCAGTTGTTTTCCCGTTTATCCTTGCAAAGAAAACATTTGTGGTAATCGAACGGATTATTACCTTTTCATACCCACCGAATTTCCTTCCCATCCGTCCCCCCGCCGGGAGAAAACTCGCGGGTGGATCCCTTCCTTGTACCTTCTTTCCCTTCTGGACAATCCCTTTGAGTTGCCCGCCCTCT
>Ga0179593_1455091_pt1 | contig 13734 bp, 13 predicted proteins | sample CZODoug2_1_08_16_FD_185931 | JGI IMG/M metagenome (GOLD analysis project Ga0179593, IMG submission 185931) | Vadose zone soil fungal communities from Angelo Coast Range Reserve, California, USA - CZODoug2_1_08_16fungal (PacBio error correction) | ecosystem: Environmental > Terrestrial > Soil >... | reverse complement strand
AGCCCAAGTTTCCGTCCGGTAAGACCAACAGAGTGTTTTTTTTTGGATGACTTGTCTGTCCCCTTTTTCCTCCGATTGTTTGACCCCCTTTTGTCTTTCTTTCCTCCCCACCCTTTCCCTTTGAGTGAACCCCGAAGTCCCGATTTCCGTACTCTTTAGTCGCTCCCCTTTCCCGCCATCTTTCCACTTTTTTTTGTCGAACGGCGTTTGTCGTTTCATTTTTGGAGACTCTCCCAGCCTTTCAATTTAGTTTTTTTCCCCGTAAGAAACGTTTCGTCTTTTTCCCCCCTTAGACTCCTCCCTTTCCCTTCTTCCCCACACATCGTCGTTCCCTCTTTCCTGCGCGCCCACCCTGATCCTCATTAAGTAGTAGCACCGCCCGTGCCAACTCCTTTTTTTTTTGGAAAAAGGAAGTCGGTCCCGCGTTGGGTACCCACCTTGCCCTTGGTGCCCTTTGTTTTTTCAAGAAAGGCAGCTAGTGACTCTTGTTTTTGACCAACCCCCCCACCCCTTCAGAGTAATTTTATTTTTTTTGGCACCTCCACCCCGTCTTTCCTTTTCGTTTTACTCCTCCCCCCGCCCCTTAAAGTCCGTGGGCCCGTGACTTTTTCGGATTCCCCCCGTAGTGAATTTCCATTTCAAGAGACTCAAATCTTTCATTTTTGATCAAAATCTGTTTCTTTCGGAGTTTCTTTTTCTCTCTCCCATCGACCGCACGTTCACTGGTCGAGAGACGTGCCGCCCATAGTTGGTCACTCCCCCCCTTTCCCTTTCGCGGTCCCACGCTCCCCTATAATCCCGGTTTACCTTTCCAATTAAAGGGCGTCGGAGGTGAGTTGTCTTTTTGTCTTTCCCCCCTCGCCCTTTCCCTCCGGTATTCCTCCTTTTTTTTTCCTAATCTCCCGATTCTGGTTCCTCTCGTTTTCTCTCCCAGACAGTCGAATCTTGTTTTCCTTCTCTGATGCACCCCTTACCCCTCCTCCTCTTTTTGTCGAGACCCCTCTTCTTTGCTGCTCTCGCCTACTTCTTTCACATTTCTTCTTTTCGGATCATCTTCTCCCCGTTTTCCTGAGCCGAGTCCTTCGTTTGATCGCTCCTCCCGTTCGTTAGCGACCTTTCCTTGCCCTTTCCAAACCTCCATGCCTTCTAACGCACGCCCTTTTGGCCCTCCCTCTCCCGTTTTTCTTCCCCACCGTACATGCCGCTCTCCCCCCCTTTTGTCAAACCCCATCCCCGTTTTCCTAGTTCTTTGGGTCTCTTGCTGAAAATTCAATCTCCATCCTTCCATTCCTGTACCCCCTCCTTCCCCCTCCCTCCCCTCAGTTTTCTGCTCAGAGTTTTTTTGACGCTTCCAGAATTACAAATGGTCTTCCTCCCCTAGTGATCATTTTTCTTTCTTTTTTTCCCCCTTCCTCTTCCTGGCTTCCTCTTTTGTTACTTCTTTTTCCCCCCGCTGTGCCCTTTCCGTTCCTACTTTGAAGAGCTCCCCCCCCTGTTCTAGAAACAGTTAATTTGAAGTAGAAATCCTTTTAATTGTCTCTTACCAATCTAAAGGTCTGATTTCTTTTTCTTCTCTTCTCGTTTCCCTTCGTACCCCCTTCTCCTTACCCTCACTTCCTTATAGTGGAAGGGAAACGGCCCTCGGACCGTGCTCGTTTCTCAGACTGTGATCTTCTCTCCTGCTCCCTCCTCCCCTCGTTAGAGTATTCCTTCCTCCTTTGCATTTCCCATCACTTCCTAGGAAGATTAATCCCTCCCTAGAAATTCTACCTTTTTGAGGCTCACCCTTTTACAGGTTTCCTACCCTATGGATGTACTTTTTCGTCGTTTTCCCCCCCCCCCTAGCCTGATCTTCTCTCTACCACTTTTTTACCTTTTCTTCTCCCCAGAGACCTTATTCCTCCCTTTCTGTTGATGTTCTTCCCCCTGAAGGTAACTCTTTTTTATCCTTTTTGAACTCCCTCCCTTTTCCTTAGATCTCCTCTCTTTTTCCCCAATCCCCCCCTTTTTTCCCTTCCAGTAGCTTGTCCTTAAGTGAATCCGAGTTTTCCCCCTCGTCCTAGTCGAATTAGAGTTTTATCTTTTTCCCCCCCCCCTCCTTCTAGAGCCTGTGTCTTACCTCATCCCTTCTCCAATCATGAAAGTTCCCCGCTATTTTAGTTTCCTCCCCTTCACCCACCCCTTTTTTCACCTGGATCTCCTTGGCCCTCTTTGTCATCAGAAAAACGGATTCTAATGATAAGTTTTTTCTGGGGAGGTGTTCGTCTACCTCTCTCCAAACGACTTCCCTTTCCTATATGAATGTCTTCGTCCCCTCCATTCCCTTCCTACGTCAGTCCGCTCCTATTTCTTTGTATTTCCTCTCGTTCCTTAAACCCGACCTCCCCCATCTTCTTCTTTGCAACGTTTTTTTTTTTCCTCGCCAATGGACAGGATTCCCTTGACTTGACTCTTTTTTTATTTCCCATGACCGCTGAAGTCTACCCCCCCCGGTTTCCCTCTTGGGAGAGTCTGTAATCCCCCCCTGTGCCTCATCTGCTTCTTTTCGAACGACTCCTTTCTCCGCGGGTCCTAAGCTTGACCCTTCGCGTCCTTATTTTTCAATTTTTCTCTTCCCTCTAATTGTTTCCCCAGCTCTCCCAGTTTCGGTGATAGCCCTTCGTTTTCATTTTATTCTGGTTTCTTTCCTTCTCCGACACGTCCCCTCTCCCTTTCCTGTGTTTCCTTTCTTTCCTCCTTTAGTTTTCCTTCACCCTCGTGAGCATTTTATAGAGAGATCCCAGGCCCTTTTTTGTCTCCCCGGCCCAAGTCCTTAAATTTCCCCCTCTTTCCTCAAGCGTCCCTTTGACCCTCCCCCCCTTTTCTATTAGATTTTTTTTTTTTGAAGGAAGGCTTCTCGTCCCTTGTTTGTCTTGAACGGAAGTTGAGTCTTACAATTCCGCTCCTCTTAGTTTCTCAGTTTTTCCCTCTGCCGTTTAGAATTCCCAACACTCACTTGACGTTTCCCGCAGTTTCCCAGGGTGACAGGCAAAGAGTCAGTTTTTTTATCCTTTTTTCAGTTAGCGTCAGACTTTCTCACTCAGCCTCTCTTCTTTCTCATTGGTTCACCCCCCTCCCCCCTGTTTTTTCCTTAAAGGCTAGGTATCTCTTCTGACTTTTTTAGTTTCTTTATACACTTGCACTTGTTTTTTCCCTCGGATCCCTTCTGCCTTCCCCTCCCCCGTTTTCATCCATAGGGTTCTTTTTTGGAGAAGGAAACCACTGGGTTTTTCTGATTCCCCGGACTTCCCTCAACTTCTAGCGGATGGTTTTCTTCCTTTTCTTCCGGCTCTCAGACCCCTTCGTCCAGATTCGACGTTTTATTTTTATATGAAAGGCTATCTTTTGTACCCCTACCTTGAAATCTTCTTTTCAATCTTTTTTCGTTTTTTTTTTCTGTGAAGTCCCCCTTTTTTCTTCTTATTGGTGGTACGCTTTTCCCTTCCCCCTTTCCCTCGACCCTTTCTTTTTGAGACCTTCCCCGTTTGCTCCCCATGATCACACCTCCTTTTTTTTACCCCTTTCCCCTTTCCCCCCCTTTTGCATGACGCGTTTTCTTACCTTTCTCCTGTATTTTTCCACTTTTTACTTTAGTGTAGCCCCTTTTTTTTTCTTTTTCCCTGCCATCCCTCCCCCCCTCAGTCGAAACCTCTTATAGGTTTTTCTTCCGCTTCTCCTCAACGATTGGCTTTGCGAGTGTTTAGGTTCGGCATGCCCTTCCCCCTACCACCGACTTCCCCTTTTTTTCTCTCTCCTTTGACCCCTCCATTGTTTTTACGCGTCTGAAGGAAGACCACCCTTTTCATTTTTCTACAAGAAGTGGGCCTGCGTGATTGGCACTCCCCCTCTTTTTTGGTTCCGTTCTTCCTTCCTTCCCTTTGTTGGCCATCTCGTCCCTTTTTTTTTGCTCGCAGCGCCCCCCTTCTCGAGAAGATCAAATTTTGTAGACTGTCCTCCGGATTGCTTCTTTTCCGTCCCGTGCTTCCCCGTTTTCCTTCCTCCCAACAATTCCTTTCCCCCCTTCACGTTCACGGTGACTGACGTTTTCCCTAGTTCCCCGAGTCCGGGCCCCTTTTTGGAACGACGCGCGGCATCGAACGCTTTTCCTTCTTTTCACCCCATTTCCTCTCCTTCGTGTCTTCATTCCAAGCGTTTCGTTTTCCCTCCTCTAAGTTAAGTAAGGAAGTTGTGAGCAAAGTTTCCCTTTTATTTTTTTTTTGCTCCTCCCTCCTTGCCCCGAGTTTCTCTTTTGTGCAGGCCGGGTTTTCCTACATTTTTTTATTTCTTTAAGTTCGTGGACGTTTTCGGTTTTTTTTCCACCCTAACTCTCAGTAGTTTTTCCTTGCGATCTTTTCCCTTCCTGTGACTTCATCGCCGGCCTTTCCTCCGGAAGACGACCCTTATCTCCCCCTTTTTCCCTTCTTTCACTTTCCTGCTCCCCCTCCCTGGCCTCGTTCTTGCGGGAAAGTGAGCTGATTTCTCCTGATGGCAACACTTTTTTTCTCCCTCCTCCAGGGGCCAGCTTTCCCTCCTTTTCCCCCCCTCCACCCATTTGACGAACTTTCCTCTCCTAAGAACCCCCTTATTTTTTTTTTATTTCAACTTCCTATGGAGTTATCTATCTGTTTCCTCCTTCCTCCGTTTCTTCTGTCTCCCTCCCCCCCCCCCTTCTGGTATCACTTCTTTCCCCTGAAACCCCCCCCTTTTTTTTTTCCTTTTCTACCTTTTTTTATTTTTGACAAAGTTTTTAGCAGAGTTTAACCTTTCTTTTTCTTATTCCTGTTTCTCTTCTCTTCCAACGACCCTCCCCCTCCGTTTAACGCCCCTCCTTCGCCAGTTTCTCCTTTTCTTTTTTGAACATGCTTCCCCTCTGTTCTGACTCCCTTTTTCCTTCTTCCCCTCCTTTTCGCATGACCCCTTTTCCTTGAAATGCAGGTTTTTCCCCGCCTCCCCTGCGCTGGCGTCATGACCCCCCCCCCACTAGTCCTCACGCCCCCTTCATCAACACCCCCCTTCTCGGGACACTCCCTCTCTCTGACCTTCCGCCCTTTTTTTTTCAGCCAGAAAAGCCTATCTGAAGGTTCGCCCCACCGTCCCTACTTTGATTCAGATTTTAGAAGTCTTTTGTTTGTTTCTTGGTAATTCCCTCTTGATCGAATAGTTTTTCCCCCCCCCCTGCCTAAAGTTTTCCCTCTCTTATTTTCACATCCCATCTTCTCGATTTTTTCCCCAGAAACCCTGACCCCCCTTCCGCGTGAAGCTGTCCTTCCTTTGTTTTTTCCGTTTAGCTTTTGCCCTTCACTTCTCATCCGTGCGACTTTTTTTTTTTCCACCAGAGTTTTTTCCCCTCTTGGTGCGCGGCCCTTGCACCTAGTTTGGATTTTTCCCCTGCAGAGGTTTTTTTTCCCATAGATGCCAGTCATTTAAAGCCCTTGTTTTTCCCTCGCCCAACCCCTTCCCCTTCGTGGGCTTTTTCCTTTTCTTGTTCAGGCGCCCTTTTTCCTCTCGGCCCTGTCCCTCGTCGCCTCAGCAAGCGAAGAGTTTTTTCCCGAATCGATCTTTGAAGAGCTCCCCTCGCGCCTCCGGTTTTTCGCAAGATCTGATACCCCTTTCTTATCTCTTTTTTTCTCTCCGCGAGGCGTCCTGTCTTCTCTACCTTCCCCCCAGTTTTTTTCCGCAGCTTGTTTTTACTTGAGACTAGAGCACTCTCGATCCACTTTCCTTTCCCGGTGGACTTTGCTTTTTGAGTTGTTCCGACGTTCCTGATGTTTTCTTTTTCCCCACCTCCAATTTTTCCCTCCCCTCCCCTGCGCAATGCTCCTCTTCTTTTGATTTTCAGCACTCCTAGGCCCCTTTTTGCCCAGCCTCAGTTTCCCGAGGACACATGTGATTGATGTTTTCTTTTTTTCGACCACTTCACTCTCCTCGGCCCAGTCAATTTTCCCTTCCCGATTTTATGCCCCTTTTTTTCCCCTCCCAGAGGCGTGGCCGCTTTTTCCTTTTCACCACGTTTCCAGGTATTTATTCCCAACCCGTCTTTAATGTATTGTTCCCTCCGCTTCCTTCTTTTCCCCCCTTTCTTTTCCTCCCGGTCAGGAAACGGTAGTCCCTCCGAGGTCTCGATCCTTCAGCCTCCTCTCTTTCCTTACGAAAACCTTTTCCTTCTTTTGCCCTCCCCTCCTCTTTAGGATTACGTGTCCCTCTCAAGATTTTTTAAGTCCAGTGAAGTACATACCCTTCTCCGAACAGTTTTTTGCCTCACGGATCTTTCTTTGCCTTCTTTTTGCGCGGGACTTTTTTTTTTGATTCGAAAGAGTTTTTTTTTTTGGTTTTTTTTTTTTACCCGAGTATTTAGAAGGGCCCTATCTTTTTTTTTTACCCCCCCGCCCTTGACGTCCCTTCCCCTCCCGTTATTCCCCCCCCCTTCCCTATCTTTCCTTCTTTTCCCCGTTTTTTGTACTTTTTGCCTCTAACGTCCTTGCCAGGTTTCTTATCCTTTTTCTTTTCCCTCCCCCGTTTGTTTTTCTTGCCTCTCCTCAATTCCTTTAACTGTTTCTCTTCTTACGCCTCCGCGTTGCCCTGTTTCGCTTTTCTTTTTTTCCGCCCTATCCGTTGATTCCTCCAGCTTTTCGTAACTGAAACTTTGTCTTCACTCGTCCCCCCCCCGTAGTTCCCCCCATCCTCTTCCTGATCCTTTTCTATTGTACAATATTCTTTTTCTTAGTTATTTCTCCCCCCGTCCTTACTCTCCGTATCGTGTTTTTTCCTAATTTTTCCCCCCTTTTCGCACCCCCGCTGACGTCACATTGGCGAGGGCTGTTACAACCTCTGGACACCCTTTTAAATTGTTTATTTCCATGTTCGCTGACCGAGCAGCCCCCCTTCTTGTTTTCTCCTCGTGGCGGTCGTTGTGTTTCGTTCTCGGAGTTTTTTTTCTCCGCTCTTTCTTATTTTCGAGAGGAATGTCCTTTTGCAGTCTTCTTCCCCCTCCTTCCGTTCCATAGTTTTTTGAGTTTTCTGAGACCTTAATACCCATCCCAATCCCGATTGCCTTTTTTCCCTCGGTTTTCTTCTTTTTCCCGCTGTCCTGATTTGATTTTTTCAAAGGAATATTGAGCTCAGCCTGACCCTTCTTTGAATTGAAGCGTTTTTCTCCTGTTATCTTTTCCTTCCAGACGAGCTTTGGCCACCGTCGTTGGAGCTCCCTACAGTCCTCGACTTATGAAGGGTGAAATTCGACTATCTCCTTGCATTCCTTTTTGTCTATTCCAAGATTCTTTCTTGTCCCTAAGTGGTTGACTGCTTATCTTTCTACGGAACTTCTGCTGTTTCGTCTTTCAGTTCCCCCGCCCCCCTTTGATGACCTGCTTTTGTCCCCGCTCCATTTGGCTTCTTGGCAAGAGGTTTTTTGGCAGAATTCCACGGCAACCCCCCCCTCTAAATGTTGTTTCCTCTTCTCAGCGGTTGTTTCTCCACCGTTCAATGATGCCTTCCATATGTCACCCTCCCGTCACCCATGTTTCCTCCCCTTTGCCTATTCGCGATTTTTCATGTTTTTCCTTTTTTTATCATTCACTGTGTTTGATCCCCTGCCCGAGTCGTAAATACTGTAATTTTTTCCCCCTCTTGTCTCCTTCTTTGACAAAGGATTAAAGATTCGATACCCCCGCCCTTACGGTGTCCACTTTCCCCCCGTCCCGGAGACGGTTTTCTTGATTAATTTTTTCTTTCCTCTTTATTTTCGCCTTCTTCTTGAACCGCGCCATTTTTTTATCTGGTAATGATATATAAGATCCTTTTTTTCTGTTTCCTTCTCAGGTTGGCGATTCTCGAGCTAGTCTTTATGCCTCCCGTTCTTTTTTTCCTCTGAGTCCTCCTATCTCCTCATTTTTTTTAGCTTCTCTCACTCCCTTCGCGACCTGTCTGGTTTTTCTCATTTTCCCCCTGTTTCCTGTTTGTTCCGTAAATGCAATCTAGAATCCGAAGATGGCTATATTGTGATTTCGTTGAGGATTTTTCTTTTTTTTTCCTTTTTACCCGCTTCCCCCGAACGGGTTGAATTTTTTTTTTTTCTTTTTCCAAGATTTTTTCGCCTGACATTTCTTTTTCCTCCCTTTCTTTTTTTTCTTTTTGGGATGGGATTTTTTCGCCTAGAAACCATTTTGTTGATCGTATTCCTGTTGAGCCTCCTTTTTTTCTTTTCTCTCCGCAATGCGTGTGAAGGCCCACAATGCTTGCATTACGATGACTTGTCTTCGCTCGTCCCCGCCATTGATCTTTTTTCTTCTCTTCTCCCCCGATGCCTTTCCCCCCCCCTTCTTGAAAGGCTTTCTTTTCTTTCGCGTTTTTTGGCACGTCTTAGGCGAGCAAACATTTTGGTTTGGTCATTTTTTCATCTCCTTTATTTTCCCTTCCCTTTTGTTCTTCTGAGCGGCTTTCTCGGATTCTCTATATTTTTTTTTTGCGCGGTTCTCTCAGTTGTTTTCCCCCTTTGCTGGAATTAAAACCCCTGAATACTCCTGACTGGGAAAATTCTTTTTAGGCCTCACGCGTTGTCTATGGACTGGTCTCCTTCCCTTCCTTCAGTTTCCTTTTTCTAAGTGTTGCGGTTAGTCTTTTTGACCCAGGTCTTTTTCGTTCTTTCCTTCCCCTCTGGTCGCCCCATTTTCCTCCACGTTTGCTTCCGCGTGAAAGGTCCCTTTCTCCTTGTCGTCCCCCCTCCCCCCCCTTTCACGCTGCCCAGATTTCCCCCCCTTGTTTGTTTTTCCTTTCCCCGTCTTACAGATTACCCTGCAATCTTTTCGAACCCTTACTTTTCAGGTCATCGCTGGCTTCCTCATTTTTTCCCTCTTTATTTTTTCGGGCTCCCCCATCCCCTCCAACGATTTCCCTGTGAACTCTCCTGCCGCCCTTCTTTTTGTACCTCAGTTTCCTGGCGGTTCTGGCTGCCTTTTCTTTTTCCCTTGTTCTTTCTTCAGGTCTGGCTGTCTTTCCGATTGGTTTTTTTTCTTAGATTCAGGAGGTTTTTTGCTAGGTGTGGGTAGGCCTTCCGCGAGTTTCGTTACTGCCGCTTACCTGCAGTTCACTTTCATCCTTTCCGCGAGGCCCTTTGTTTTTTTCCGCAGGGCTTACCATTTTTTTTATGAAGTTACCCTTATGGTTTTTCTTATTTCGGGGAACTTTTTCTCTTAGTTTTTCCCTTTCCTTTCATTTTCCCTTTCATCTAAAATTTTGGCCCTCCTCTAGAGTACAACGGTGTTCCTCATTCACAGTCAAATGCCCCAACAGATTTCTTCAGCTTCTTTTCTTATTCTCTTTAATACTCCCTTTTTTTTGTTGAGGAGTACATTTTAGGTTGAGTCCCCCCTCGTTTTGTTCTCTTTTGAGAATCTTTCCCCCTTGCTCTTTATGTTGTCCTTTTTCCATTCCCTTTTTTTTTTATTTTTTTTTCGGGGAAAAACACCAGCGACTCCTTTTACCTCCAAGGCCGTTTTTATATTTTGCAGTCTGAAGGTAACCCCTTTCCTTCCCGATGGTCTGATTTTTTCCTTCTTTTAAAGGTTCTGCGTGTTCTTCCGTGAAGTGAACCTTCTTTAAGGAGATTTCCGTAAGCTCGTGGACGTAACGAAACCCTTCGCATAGGCTTCACTTTTTTTCCACACCCCGTCTTACAAAGGCCTAACTTTGATCTAACCGAGCTACCCCTAGTATTCAGATTTCTCTCCTCCAGTTTACCCCCTCTTTATGACGGTTTTCTGTAAGTCTTCCGGCCTGTCAGATTTGATGTCCCCCCGGTTCTTTCTTTCGGATGGACCAAGACTTAGTTTTTCCTTAGGTTTCCCCCCAGTAGCCGCAAAGAGTTCTGATTGAGCGCGTGACCAATCCACCTATTGCAGTCTATGTTTTTACCCCTTGCCCCCTTTTTTTTTTCAGTTCGGTTTGGTTTTTTACACGGATTTTGACTCGCGAAGGAACCGTTCGAGTCCGTTTTAGAGTTATCTTTTCTTTACTGATTCCCCCATTTCTAGTTCACCCCACGTAAAGGACGTTTTTCCTGCAAGTCGTCTTTTCCTTTTTTAGAAGGGTTTTACACCCTCCTTTGTAGTTGACGTTTTTCCTTTCACTTCTGTAAGTTTTGTTTTTTCAGTTGATGTATTGCCCAGCATTACCCTGAGTTGAAATTTCTATGAGTCGAGCACGTCTACGATTTCCTCCTGCGTTTTTTTTTTTCTGCCGCACCGCGTTTTCCGGGTTTTTCTTGACACAAAGTACCTCGTATCAGTATTGTTTTGAGCGGTAGTATTTTGAGTTATTTCAATGTCCGAGACGATATTGCCACTTCTCCCTTTGCACTTCCCTTTTTTGGCCCCTTTTCTGACGCGTTTTTCCAGCTCCACGTTTCCTTTTAAAATTTTGTTGGGATATGTTTTCCTCTTAGGTTATCTCCCCTTTTTTCCAGTTTTCTTCGCCCCACGCATGTATAATGCCAGCGGACGGGAACACACTTTTTTTTCCCTTCTCCCCCCGGTTTTTCCTTTCCATGCCGTCCCAATTTTTTCTCAAGGCTTTCCCCCAGAATACTTTAGACGTCCACTTTCAGAGGACCACGTTTACACTCCCTCATGGACCAGTCATCTTTCATTCCCCGCTTTTTGTTTCTTCTGCGCGATGTTTTGTTCCCCCGCCGTTTTAGAGACAAATTTTTTTTGTGTTTTTTTCCGGCTACTGGAGAAGTCTTGTGGGACATCTAGTTTTTTCTTTTCGTCTCTGCGTGCTTTTTTTCCCGAAGGAACCAGTCTTCCATTACTGGTTTATTGTGAGGAAGAACTCGAGGCCGTGGCACGTCCGCACACCTTTTTCCTTTCTTTCCCCCCCCCACTCCTCTCTCGGCTTCGTCTCGTGATTTTGATTTGCTTGAACGTAATACCAATGTTACGCAAAGTATCTTTGGAACCGGGACCGACGGACGTGTCTTTTTTTTCTTCCCCCTGGTTTTTCTCCTGATTCCTGTTTCGTGTCTTCTTTCAGGCCCTTTTTCCTGGCCCCTCCCTTGTAGTCATCCTGTCTTTTTTCCTGTCCTAGATGAATTAGAAACGGTGGCGTTTCCACACTTACGTTTAAGCATTTTTTACCGTCCTTTTCCCTTGGGAGTTACCCCTTTCTTTTTTTTTTTTTTTTTTGTCTCTCTATCATCCATTCCTTTTTGGTTCGCGAAGAACATTTGCCGTCCCCTTTGAGAAGCTGAGTCCCCTCTGATGATCTTTCCTCCTTTGTCTGATTTTTTTCTGCTCATTCCCCGTAATTGCCAAGCAGAGGAGTCTCACAGAAATTATTGCGTTGTGGTAAGTGCAGGTCTCTGTTCGGAGTCACCCCTCATTTCAGCTCTAATTTCCGCGGACCAGTGTTCCCTTTTATTGAGCCGGGGTTCGTCTGTTTGTCCTTCCCGGCCCCCCCCCCTCTCTTTGTTGTAGCGTACTTTCCAATGTTACCGTTGAACTTAATTTGAGCTTTCCTCCGGCCACCCCTTTCCGGTGGCCTTCCTCTTCCTTTTTGATTTTTACTCTTGCACGACCCCCAGGGGGCAGCAGCTGGCGGTGCGTTTTGTAGTTAGTTTTTAGTCCTTTCTCTCCCTCCTCGTTCGTCCGTCTGAATGTGTTTCCCAGGCTGTCTCGCCTGTGAGGGGTGATTTTGTCCATAAGAAGCTTCCCCGGTGTCGTTCGCCTCGTCCACTTCCCAACTCCCTCACTAGGAGGAGTTTTTTGTTGGGCGGATCTTTTTTAATAGTTCGAAGTTTTTTTGACCTGTTCCTTTTGTGCCTTGTGCCATAGCATTGAATCTTTTTTTTCGTTTCACTAGTTTTTCATACTGATTTTTTTGATTTTTTCTGTCATGACCACTTGTCTAGAGAGGATTGTTTCAGACGTTGAGGCGAATCTGGCCTAAGAGGACGGCTGCGTTTTTTTTGACTCTACTTTAATGCCGCGACCCCTTTTCTCTTGCCAGCGCTTACGTTGGTTTTTTCTTTTTGCTCCCGCTTGCTACGCACAGTTCGTATGCGGAATTCTTCACACCTTTTTCCCATGCTGTGGGCCGCTTTTTGCTTTCTTAAAAAACACCCTGGGGAATTTTGAGGAAGGGACGGGATATTTCACCCCTTTTTCCTGGACGAGTCCCTCGGTTCGGACTTTTACCCCGGATCCCGGGACATTTCATCTGTTTTACTTTTCAAGTAACATGGTCTACGAACTTGGAGCTGTATTAGCTTCTTTTTTTTTTTCCTGCTTTTAAGCATTTCCCGCGTTTACCGGCCCGAGTACCAGACACGATACGAGGCTTTGATAGGCCACCCCAAAGTCCATGGTTTTTTTTTTTTTCAACGACACCTTACGAGCCAAGTTTTTAAGTGCCGTCACCTGAGAGACAGATGTCTTGGTCTCCTTTCCCCTGTTTACTCTCCTACTCTTTCTTTTCAAGTGAATAGCATGAGAAAGTTCACGGTAGATTTTGGAGTTGAACCTGAACAGGCTAGACGTCCGCCCCGATTTTATTAGATGTAGGACTGTAACCGTAATGACGAACGTTCGGACGACAGGGTCGGGCACTGATGCTCTTTATACTCTCTTTAGATGTCTCTGCTGGAGGGGGCCGGGACAACGGTCGGGCGTTCCCGCGTCATTCAATCGCGTCCGTTGAACGTGGTTATCTTGTTCTGTCCCCTCTCTCAAGGTTATTGTCTCTTCGACGTGTTTGACGTTTTCGCGTGTGTTTCGCGAACATAGACGGCTGGAGTGTCGGGGTGGGGGGACTTCCCCCTGTGGGCTCGGAACGGGCCCTTTTTGGCAAGTTTTGCTGCCCTCGCTCAGCTCCGATTCGTCGTCTATGACGCGTAGGCATCGCGCGATGCTTGGACGCTCGGGAAAAGGCGCCTGTGGTATTTACTCGGACAGGCCGCCGTCGCCGCTCAAACCCTAGGGACGCTCTTTGTCATCTTTGAAGCTGGCGGCGAGTTGGCTTCCTCTTCAGGAATCCGCAGTGCCGCCGGCGTCCTATGCGTGCCGATCGCAGGATTTTTTTCCAAAATAAACGCGACTTACAGGATCGGCACCGCGGCCCGCTGGAATGGAGTGAAAGACTGGCGGTCACGGGTACTTCCGTGACCCTTTGGTTCTCGCGCTTGACCCAGTTCGAAGCGAACTATGGAGTCGACCTTTGCCCTCGCTCTTAGAGCACACTTCGCCTGTGGGCCACGCCGACGATGCCAGCGGACGACGGGGAGGAATGAGAGTGATGTCACGAGCGCCGCTGTGCTGGTACGGCTGTGTTCATCCACCTCGCGCTCAGGTGCCAGCGGTCGTGTACTCTCGATCGGCGGACGGACGTGGAATCGTCCCTTCGAGGCTTATACGCTGGTCGTTTTGTCGACTGCTGTGTGGATGGAGCGGACGAGCGTTTAGGTCTCCTGCAGCGCTTTCGAGTCTGCGTAACTCGCAGTCATTCCCGTCCCGGCCAGACGCTTACTTTCGCCTAGCGCTCAGCGTTTTTGTGAAACGGTCGAGCGACCGTCTTTTTTTCTTTTTTTGGGGGGGAACTTGTCGCGTTGTCACGCGCATGAACGACATTCCGCTCTTCCCCCGTGGCAAGAGTTTTCTTTTCGCAACCGCTTGAACGACAAAATTGTCGGCACTCCTACGGCGT
>Ga0179593_1292480_pt1 | contig 13734 bp, 12 predicted proteins | sample CZODoug2_1_08_16_FD_185931 | JGI IMG/M metagenome (GOLD analysis project Ga0179593, IMG submission 185931) | Vadose zone soil fungal communities from Angelo Coast Range Reserve, California, USA - CZODoug2_1_08_16fungal (PacBio error correction) | ecosystem: Environmental > Terrestrial > Soil >... | reverse complement strand
TGTTAGACCCGCACCCCGGTCGCCATCTTCACATAAAACCAGCCAGCTTCCGTACCCCTTTTTTTCCCACCCTCATTAGAAGAGCCACTAGACTATTTGCTCTTCCCCTCAGACCTTCAACGGTTTTTGCATTTTTTCCGCCGGTCCCCCCATCTTGATCGCACCCCCCCTTGAATGGTTAATTATGGCCTGGCCCGAGTTATGCAGAAACCGTTGCCTCAGCGCCAGACCCGGCCCCCGGGCTCCTGATTACTCTTGCATTGTTCCCAGCAGCGGCAGTCCAATCCCTCAATAAAGCTAGAAACAACGTTGAGCTTGCCGTGGTATAAGTCCCTCGAGACCCTGTCCCGAACCGCTCGCTTAGCCCTCAAAGTTCCCCCCGAATATGAGCATTCCGCCTACTGCCTTTCCCTTCCCCCCCCGCGGGTCACGTCTTCCCTTTCCCTCGATATTCTCGCAACCCCCTGATGAGAGACCCACTCACGAGAAACCTCTTGCTAAAGAGCTGCGTCTCCCGCCTCCCTGTTTTTTTTTGGTATCCCAGACTCTGCAAGGAATCCGTCCAAATCTCTTTAGCCATTGTTCTACTCAAGGGAACTCAGCTTCCTTTGCATGACTAGCAGCCTCCTGCAATAGATTTTGTCCCCCTCCCTCCTGCCCTTCGATCCCGACAGCCGACGGAAACCCCGGAGGTTTGTCTTACCCCCCACCCATGTCCCCCTGATGCCTACTGTGTCAAGCTGCGTGGAGTCTATATCTTTTTGAGGAGCCCGGCGAGGCCTCCCCTAGCCCCACACGGGCCGTCCAGATATCTCGCCGGCGCTCTTTTCCTGTTTGGTAACGTCCTGCTTTCGTCAGCCTAAGGTCTTGCTCTGCCGAGGTAATGATCCCCCTTGTAGCGTCAGATTCTTTTCCATTTTAGGAGTTCGTGCTGGTAAGCCCTTTTTCGAGAACGTAATTCATTCTGCGCAGGTTGCGTCCGTTAGGAGCTTCCCGAACGTCTTGGTTTTGAGCTGATGCTTTGATATTCCCCCCCCGACCTCCCTTTTTTTCGCGCCCCAGCGTCCGTGACTCCCTTTCGGTTGCTTTTTGTCCTGACGCGAGAAAAGTTTTATAATTTACGCAGTAGGGTCCCTCCAGCACGGGCCGCCTAATGACCGCGTTCCCGTACGAACTCCGCGAATACTGGCACACCTTTCACCTCTTACCTGTCCGTCATGCTCCGTAAAAAACCAGATTTAGCCCCCCAACTTTTGATCGCCCAAAATCCAACTTTTCTTTCAGTTTCCCCCCTTTTCCTAGCCAGGCCTCCGTAAACACCCGGCCTTTTCCTTGCTGAAACTCAATTTGTTTTTCTAGATTTTTTTGCATTTCCTCCTTAGTTCCAGGCGCGTCGAAGCGAAGAGACTTTTAGTATAACTCGAGGTGGACTGGGGTAAATACTTTCTAGTACATTGAAAACACCGCCTTTGAATGAACCAAGAGGGAGAAAATTAACGCCAGCCGGGTTTGTTTTTTTTTGGGGGTTGGTTTGTTGGGGGGGGGGGTTTGGTGTTGTGGTTGGGGGGGGGGGGTGGTGGGGGGGGGCGGGGTTTTTTAGGTTTTGGGTGTCTTGGGTTTTGGGTGGGTGGGGGTGGTTGCGGTTTCACCCACAGCTAAAGTGTCTCCGCTCTTAAAACTTCGCTGACAAAAAGTGGTCCTTGTTCCTCCCTCCCCGCCTGATCTTTTTCTTCCCCCCAACGTCTTCCTCGCAGTTTCCCCTGGTTCCCCCCGGAGGAGTACTCATCTATTAACTAATTTTTTTGTGCGAGCTCTAATGCCTCCCCACTGCCTTCAGATGGCACAATCTTGTATTTGGCGCAACGGGCCCAGGTCGCGGAGGTACCGTCTCTAGGTACTCATGGAAAATTAAGAGCTACCGGCCCTTGGGGGAATCTGCCTCAACATGCCTCCCCCCCATGTTTAGGCAACCGGGGTTCTTCGAGTGCATGACTACACTGATGGTCCCACAGGCCAGACCTCTGCCCACTGCTCCCCCCCCCCCTGTATGTCCCTTCGGGCTCCTATGCTGAGACCTTTTTTTTCGCCCCAGCTTTTTAACCAATTCGTGCCCGAGCCTGTCCTTGGTTTGACTTTTTCTTCTCCCCTGTTCCCTACCTTTAGCTTTGGGTATCTTCATCCCCGTTGTTAACCCATCTTGTTTTTTTTACTGGTTTCCCACGTACCCCAGCTTTGATGGTTTCCAGAAGGATCTGGTAGATAAGGACCTGCTGCTCGTCAGTGTCTTTATTCTGACCACCACCTTTTAACCCGACCTTTTCTCCCGAGCTCCCCACTAAGAACGCAGACGCTCTCCAGGTGGTCTGTCCTCCCAATTGTTCTTCAGTAGTTCTTTTGACTTAAAGCAGGGTCTACCGAATTGCCAGTTAGTGTCACTTTTATCGCACTTGCAGCAAGTATGATACTTTTTTATAGTACCCCATTGGATGATTTAAATCACTGACCCCCTGGAGTTTCAGTAGACTTTTCCCCTCCTTCCCAGGAACCCTTTTTATGTGCCCATCCCCCCCGGCCTGTTTACATCTCCCTTTCCCCCTCCCCCCAGCGTCGGCGGCCCCCGACGGCGCCGTGCGTGGTCGCAACGTTTTGAGCATTCCGGCCTCCTTCCGTTCCGTTTTCCACTCGGTTACTCCAGTCTATCTTAGTACCAGATTTCCTTTTGGTTTTTCTACCGCTCTAAGGGTTATTTCCTTTTTTCGTCCTTTCTCGCTGGCCCCCCGAGGGAACCCCCCACCCTCCCTTTTTCGACGTCTCGGCTGCGAGGGATTCATTGCCTTCACACATTGGTGTTATTTTGCCTTCCCTGGCAGCTGCGGACCACTCACACCGTGCCTTTTAGAAAGTGGCCTCCAGAGATGGTGAAATACCATGTTCTCTTCCTCCATCTCATTTCTCCGATCGAGCCATGCGACTTTCCCCTTTTGCGGTTTCCATTTTCTCGGTTCCTCTAGGCTGAGACTTGCCCAGAGCACTGGATCGACCGGGTCCCGCTCAGTCCCGTTTCCCACCCTCCCATCGACCCGTTTAGAGGATTCTTGTTTCTTACTTTATGGGCGTGCCTCTTCCCTACTTTTCTCCTAGGATGTTTCTGTTTCGTAGCTCGCCCAGGGCTCCCAGTTCCCCCGCTTTGGGCGGGGGGGGAAAGGTTTCGTGGAACTGGGGTCCTGCCAGGTTTTTGTTCATTGATTTTTTTGTTTGATTTGGTTTGGGTCTGTGGTTGCCATTTCTGTCATTTGTTTTAGGCGTCAAGTCAGTTTTTTTTCATTATCGTAAAAGCTCCCCCCATTTCTCGATGGTCCCCAAGTGGTTTCTCTGTCTCGGCATGGTGACTTCTGCCTCCGGAAGGACCCCTTTGAGTTCGCTCTTGCCCCAGACATACGTAGACGATCGCCCCCGCCTCCGGGGAATTAGTTTTTCCTTTTTTCGATTACGGGGAAGTATACGACATGGTTTTGTCGTACAAGTAGGAATTTCTTTCTTCTTAAGCGGTAGGAGCTTCCTTTACTGAAGGATTGAAGCAGAGGGCCCTTCCTGTGCTTTTTCTTCGCGAAATCCGACGGCAACTGTCTAAGCTCCGTTAATTTTCCCCTCATTCGTGAGTCCAACAGGAGGGACTTCCGAAGGCTCTTGAATTAACCCTGAAGAGACAGACCCCTTGTCGGTCCTTTTTTCCCTGCCTCTGTCGGCCTTCCATTCACCAGGGTGCCCCGAAGGACCTTTGAGATCACCCCACACGTTTTAGTTTAGAAAAAAATTTATCCTTGCTCTAAGCCCCATGTGTTCCCTGGCCCTGCCCTTAGGTATCGGCGAGAAACCCTCTCCTGGTAAGGTAAAGAGCTATGTCTCCCCGTTCTGCTTTTCTATTTAGCGCCTGCTGTCTTTGCGGGATCGTCTCCTTCGCAATTCCCTTACCCCAAATTGCTGCGCGTGGCTCCTCCCTTTGCTGGGTCGGTACCATAGATTTTAAAGGTCCATCATCCACCTCTCCCCCCCTTAGATTTCCGTCTTCTCCTCCCCCTACGCGCTTTCTCGCACGTTTGGTAACGTCCGTTTCGGATCGTAAGTTGCATCCCCTGACCACCTTGCGAGGTGGTAAGATCTCTTTACTTCGGTCCTGACCTCCGCTGGATGATACCCTCACGGTAGCGGTGATCAAGATCGTCTTTTTTTTTCCTCGAAGTCCTTCACTCACCCCAACCAAGACCCCCCCCCCCTCTTTTCGCAACCTGGTCCCTCCGATCCGTCGGAGCGAAGCTTTCATTTGAGTTTATTTAACGTATTTAGTAACCTTCGAAGACCTACTCCTTCGATCGCCTTTCCCCCTTGCGGTTGCCGGAGTACCCACGCCATGTGGTTGACCGCCATATATCCTTGCTTCACTTTTTTGAGCTTAGCTGGATTGCTCTCCCACTTTTTGGGGTTGCCCCCCTCCACGCCCACTGCCCGCCAGCGTCACCTTTTGATCAGTTGGATCGCCGCCCTTGACTGCACCGTCCCGACCTCGCATCGGCCTCATGAGATGCCAGCACACGCCGTTCTTCACCGGTTTTTCCTCTTCGTTGGGGCTTCTGGTCCCGTCTTTTTTTTTTTTGACTTCGTGAGTGCGAACAGCCCACCTTGTTCACCAGCAACCCGACCGCTTCCCTCCTTAGATTTTTTTCGTCGCCCTCCCCCCCCCCCACGAGCTGCTATGGATTATTACATGTAGCTCAATGATAGGGTGTCGACAGTGCACCCAGGCCAAACAACCCTCCCCCTGTCAGGTTATTCCAAAGAGGACAGACCTACTCCTCATCTTTTGGACCAGGATTTTATTCTGTTGGTCACCCTTCCTTTTTTTCCCACCACACAAAGTACCTTATTTACACCTCCTGTTTGTTTTTGGTTTCGAGCGTCATTTTTCCCTTCCAAAGCAATAGCCCCCCAAAGTCCACTTCCTAACCCCAAGATGGTCTTTTGGTTAGTCTTCATAGTTTTCTACCACCCTTCCAGATAGGTAAGATAGGTCTAGGAATGGTTGTAAGCACAACCAAGACCTCTTTGCCGCTCACTTTCGATTCCCCACTCTGCGATGAGTTTCCAGCTGATGCTTTTTTAGGTTTCGGTTCCATTCTTTTTGCTGTTAGTTCTTCTATTCACCAATGTTCACCCCCCTTATGGAAAACCCTCTAATCCAAACCCCCTGATCCCCCTACCTTGGTGTCACCCCCCTTTTCATCCCTTATTGTATATTACCTTTTTAATTACTTGAGACGTCTGTGGTGGACTCCGGTTCTCTCCCACACTCCGAGTCGCGATTACCGTTTGACTATAGTAGACTTTTTTCCTGGATCTTTCCACCAGTTGGCCTGCCATCTCTTCAGAGATCTCTGCCCCCCCCCCCAAGTCTTCCTTGCTCAGTCTCCCTTCTCAACCCCCTGCTTACGAAGGATGTTTCCCGCGGACCCACTTGAAAATTCTTTCCTTGTCAGAGGCGGCTTTTCCCCCCTTTCTGTACTAATAGGCCGGAACAAACTTCTGAGAGACGAGCTTCCCGAGGGCCCAATCTTCGGGGCTTGGGGTGGGGAGGGTGTCTACGAGACCCACACGGCTTTGAGAATCACTCCGAAATTTGAGGGATCAACCCCTCTGGTATCTCTTTTCAATATCAACCTCCATAGTGACTATACCACTTAAGGAACGCGGACAGCCTTGTTTCTCCAGTGACCCCACTGGTCTCAGCACGCTCCCCCCCCGGTCCTCGGAGCCCCATGTCGATATTCAGTTTTTTTACGCTGGTCTTGGATGGTTTTCCCCCCCTAGTCGTTCAGTTCAGATAGGCTGCCCTTAGCCAGACCGTTTACCAGAATTTTCACGCCGGCACTGCTACCGACCCTTTGAATTCCGAGCTACCGCTCTCCTTATCGTGGCCGAGGGACATTAGCGATGTTCAGGGTATGAGTCCTACGTCATCAATATTCGGTTCCCCTTCCCTTTACCTTCTTAGAATTGTTTCGAGAAGTCCCAAAAGGACCCCGTTTGTGCCCTCAACCTGGTGATCTTCCTCCCCCCGTGCTCTTCTACCCCCCCCCCTCGTTAACAGACCAAACAAGCCCTTCGACTAATCGATTTCAGTTTCTTTTTTTTGCTCCTGGTTTCTTCCCAGTTTTCTACTGTTTTTTTCTCCCTTCCGCCAACATGAGTGAGACTACTTTTGACCGTCTCGTGAGACCCCACCTCCCTTCGCCTCTGACGGACAGCATGGAGTCGCTCCTTCCTGCCTCCCCCCCTTTTGCCCCCTTCCATTGTGAAGAGCTTTCTTTCGCCTTGTCCCCTCGACGTTCCCCCTCACGCGTCACAATTCACCCGTCTTCGCGCGGCGCCGAGGCTTTTCAGGCTTTCCCCAAGAGCCCCCCCAATCCAACTGGGTATTAGAATGGCGCCCCTCGACAACCATTGCTTTGACTGAGACCACCTGGTTCCACCCTTCGGACCCCTAGGGCCCGGCAACCGCACTAGAAGAATGCCTGTTCAAACGGCTGCCCTGCAATCAGTGGTTCCTACTGCCCAAAGTCAGCTTCTGAGACCTCAATGGATGAATCGAAATCAAGTGCGCTGCATCCCGCTTTCAACAAACAGGGTAGTGGCGTGGTTATACCTTCATTGAGAGAAAATCTCGAGGTCGTTCTTGCAGATCCCCTCCCTAATATCGCCTTCGAGCAGGACTCCTCAAATTGGTCAGCTGATTTTTTACCGCTAGGAAGGATCTTCGACTCTACGGCGATACCGAGATAACCTATTGCTCCCTACGCTGAGCGCTAAGGTTTGTTTCGTTCCCCCCTCAGCTGCCCTAAGAAGACCCGTCCCTGATAATAAGGTTTTACATGTCCATCAGGCGCCTCCGTATCGCAGCCCCAGAGTTTTGCTGACGACCCTTTCCTTAAATCCGTCTCCCTTACCGACTGAATAAAGGCTTCACTTGTCCTTTCTAACAACCACCCCTAGACATTGCGATCTCCTGAGTCTTGCGATTTACGGATATGCAGGAGAGTCTTGGATATTATCCTTTGTTTTCCTCCAGACGGCGCTGACTCCTTTCCTTACTGCAGGCTCTTTGGTCTTCTTAGGTTTAACTCTTTTCAGCATTCCATTTTTGATTTCTGACTGATCGTTGTACTTTGATTTCAATACTATATGGCCCTATTCTACTCTTTCCCCCCGGTTCGCTGGTGAAAGCAAAATGGCCTCGAACCATTAATGATTCTCATGTGCCCTCCGTTCTCTACTCAGGTCTAGAGCCCTCGGATCGGTCTTGAGCCCGAATGCCCCACGGCGCGCCGCAAACTATCGCGTTTTTCATGCGCGATAGACACCCGGTCGTACCATGTATATTTCTGGGTTAAGCCTTCTTCCGTCCCCCTCGCCGGCCAAGCTGAACTACCACCCTCCCCTAGAGATCCGGGCATTTCCATCAAATAGGAAATGCGGGCCTGCTCCGTTTACCCCCCACACATCCAGATTTTGCCACAATGGAAACTCTCCCCCCTGGGGCCGCAATGGTCAAGACAGCGAGCCCACCCACCAGGAGCGGCTTTCCACTGATTTGGTCCCCGCGTCGTCCTTTGCTTGGCACCGGTACTTAAGCAGTCCCGCCGCATTACCTTTGTCGTTCTCATTTATTTAGGTCTTTCTTTTTTTTTTCACCTCCTTTCTTCCAGTATCCCCGGAAAAAAGAAACGGTTTAATAACCCCAAACGATGTATTTAATAATCCAGAGCATCTTTGGGGTGGGTGGGGGGGGGGTTGGGGTGTGGGGGTTTTGGGGGGGGTGGGGGGTTGTTGTGGGTGGTTTTTTGGGTGTTGGGGGGGTGGGGGGGAAAACACGGCCGTGTATGACTCCCCTGACCCCCCAGGCGTCCTTTCTGAACTCTATGGTTTATACCTCTTTTCATCTTTCTCCCCCAACACGATATCGTTTCCCCGGCTTGGTCAACTCAGTAATACATATTTTCCCCTCCGTGTGGTGTGGTGCGTTCTCATTGTCCCATTGCCTTTGCCACTCCAATAGATGTTTTTCTTGAAAAGTTTCTCCTTGAGACATTTTACCTTCCCCACTTTCGCTTTAGATGATCAGGTGCCTTTCCCTTTAGTCTTATTTGGGTCCGTTGTATGGATTCCAGACATCTGGGAGGCCACCACCGCGGTCTTTTGGACTTCCTGCTTGTACAAGGCTTCCCTCGCACCCCTCAAGACGCTCACCTTCTGGCGATCCTGCTTACATCCAGCTTCGCAATCCACTCTCTGCCACACTTTAGTGAAATTAAGGAAGCGTGTGGCTCTGCTTTCTCGCCATTTTCGTCCCCTCCTTGGCGCCGGTTTGACCTCGTTGTTCCAATCTTGTTTTTTCCTGGACATGACCCGGAACCGATGGGTGGCCAATGCCCGGCTCTCGTCTCTCTTCTTACGGCCGCTGTCTTCGCTGTCTTCGGCCCTCTGCTTTACATCGCATGTCTTCGATGCCACTCCCTCACTTCGCTTCTCTGGGCCTCTGCCAGTTTGAATTCGCGTCTACAGTCCCCGCGGTCGCCCTATGTTCGCTCTACTAACCACTCGCCGCCTTTATCGGTGCGTTTCAAAATTTGTCTTCAAAGCCCGCCCGCCGTCTCGGTTCGAAGAGTTCTTATCGTACCTCTAAAAGATAAACCTTTCTGAAACGACGCATCCTAATCTTCAAAAGCCACCAGCGCGTCATGTCTTATCACCCCCCATTAGGAGCCCGAAGGCATTAGACTTTCGATCCTGTCTGAGACTCAAGTCTTCTGAGGATACGATGGCCCCCACCGACCCCCCCCCCCACCAGACAGCTGACAGATATAAATGCCTTGGTTGCTTCCCACTGTTCTTCTTAGCTTGACAAGTCTTTCCCCCAACAACCTTCGAGGTTAGCGAGGCCAGGATGTTTTTTTTTAAGTCATGATAATGCCCTTTGATTTTTTTTCCCCAACCTTTACCAGGATGGATGACCCTTTCTTCTCCTCTTTTAATCACCCAATGCTATTGGTAATACTTAGAGTTTTTTTGACAATATGGAAGATTTACTACCGATCATCTTAAGAGAAGATCATCATTCCGCCCCTGCATTCCTCTTGCTCGTGAAGTAATAGTTATTCTCCCGTATGTTTGTTACGGTATGGGAGGAGTATAGAGCCCCGACCCCCTCCTCCCTTTCTAGTCCTTCCTGATCATACAACTCCATTTGGGTTGATCTTCGCAGTTGAGAATGAATATTTTAGGACCTCAGTTGCTCGAGAGGCTTGTGCCGGTCTGTCCAGTCTTTGGCTGAGGAAAGACCCCCCCCGTTTCATCTTTTTTCTCTCTTCCCCAGTAAATATTTCTGAAGGTACCCTGAGTGTTTAAGAGACATATTTTTGCCCCGCCCCCCCCTTCACTGACCCACGGTGACTGTGAAGAGAAAGTTTCTCTCTGCGACGTTGTGTCATTTAGTGAAGAGAGCCTACGGAAGGAAGTTGAGGAAGTTTTCTTTTGTATGAACTCTCTGAACGAAACCCCCCCCCCCCATCTCCCAGAGTTACGGCGACGAGTCATAGACTTGACCTGACTCTCCCTGATTTTTTTCGCGAGCCTATGTCAAGGAGTAGTCTCTATGGAGTCATTGCGCAGTAAAAAATTTGTGTCCTCACTTGCCTAATCCCCAACTTTGATCTCAATACGGTAGATTAATCTTTGGAGACACGGAACTAGGCTTCACTACTGAACTCTTCGTGCCCCCCGTTTGAAGCAGCCCATTGGTATTGCCCGTCAGATTTCTTTTCACTCTCGAAGCGATTGATTTCACACTAGGGTAACGGAGTAATCCAAGGATGCACCGATGGTAACTTAAGTTCTCGGCTCTGCACCTAATTTTTTTCCCCCCCCTTGACCTTGCTCTGTACAGGAGACTATTTACCTTCCTTATTGTCCCCCGGATGCCCTAGTCTTTCTCCTCCTCTCTTTTCCCCTTCCTATCCCCCCTACTTTCTGATCTCCCTCTGCTCCCGAACGCCGTAGTCGGATGACTTGGTCACGAATTGCCCGTCCTGTCTAGCGCCCCCAAATGTATTCCCGATTTCCCAGGTATCTGAGTAAATCCGCTGGTCTCGCTTCCCGCCACAGGCGTCATATCCCGTCTTTTTACTAGAGCAGGACCCAACCCACCATAGATGGCTTGTCCCAAGGGAAGCTACTTCGCGCTGGTCTTCTGATTGTTTGAGTAGGAACCTTTACTAAAGCAGCAGCAATCTCCCCCCCTTTCATTTCCTGCGGTCCAAGAGTGCAACAACGTTTTCCAGTAGCATCTCTTTTCGCCGTCTGAAAGTGGGATTAGAGTTCTACCTTCGATGCCATGCCGCCACTGCCAATGAGACTGCGAAACAGGCTTCTTTCCCATCGGATGATAGGACATCCCTCCCCCCTGCCCGTGCTTGACATTCGCCAGCATTTTTACCTTCTTACGGTTTTTTGAAAGGTTAACTAAGAGTTGCGGCCTTCGACCCGGTTACCCATTTTCTTGCCTTTTCTCTTCCTCAGCCCTAAAAGACCCAATACTAACTAAACGACCGACCTCCGCCTCTCTTTACTCCAGTATTCGTTTAGAGGAATTGTTAATTATCCTGGTATGCCCCCCGTTCTGGATAGTGGCCAACCCTGCGCCCACCCCCCCTGTCCCCCCCGGTGACTATTCCTTTTGCATCCGTAAGCCTCCAGCATGTTTCCGTATTATTTTTATAGCGGTCCACCCCCCCACAATATATCCCTTTCCCTCCGTTTTTGTGTTTTTTAGCCAGAGTTTTTTGTGGTTTTTTTTACCCTCTTGTTCACCCTTTTTCAATGTCCCCCATTCTGGTTCGTTGTCAGTTGAATAAGAAAGATATTTTAGATGAATTTGACCGCTGCTCAACGATTTTCTTTAAGTAAAAGTCTCCATCATCCTTACCTGGCTTTTCCCGTCAGTTTTAATAGAAACCCGGTGATCTTCTTGAGCGGTGCAGGGAGTCGTGAAGGTTTTTTCCTAAACAGCGACCCACTACAAACGTACGGAACAGATATAACTTGTAGAAGAAAAGCGTAAAGGAATCCTTTTCCCTGTTGCGGACGTAATGATTTCTCTTCTAGATTTTGGCTCCCCGGGCCTATAAAGAGAGATTGCCCAGCCCCTTAACCTGGTGTTCCCTCCATGCCCCGGGTCAGTTGCTTGAGCCCCACAATAGAACAGCGTTTCCCCACGGCTTCATCCTGAGATCCCATTACTTACCACCATGGATTTTAACACTTGAACTGTTTCAACTCCAGTCCGTGTGCTTCGAATGTCTTCGATGACCCTAGTCCGGACCCTCACCAAATATACGTAATAGTCGGTCCAGGTTCCAAAGCTCCCTGGCTGTGTTGGGTGAATCTTCTAGTCCAACAGAGGATTTTCAACTTTTACGTGTCCTTGATTTCCGTCCCCTGATTTTCTAACCCTTGACGCCCCCTATATCGTTCCTTTTTATTGTCCCCCGCCTCCTAGGGTGACGCTTTGTTTCCCTTTTTTCGCCGTCTTTTCAAAAATTGGCGTCTCTTCTAGTCGTGATGGTAGGATTATCGGCGTCCGGTATGTGGTTTTTTTTTTTTTTTCCGGAGAGTTCCGGCTCCTTCGCTCCTAAATGTCGTTACTCTGTATCCGTCCCGATATTCCCAAATGCCAGCATTCCTGCTTCCCCCGAGCCTAGCCCGCACCGTTCCCTCAGATCCTTTTAGTACAGGGAGGCGTCTCATAAATGCTCTGTGTGTTTTTCCCTCACCTCTGAGCATCTGTCCCTCAGAAAAACCATAGGGTTTTTAGAGTGTGTGCTCCTTTTCTCCTCCCCTTCCCGCGTTCCGTTAACAGAATCCTCCCCATAAGAAGCTGTTGAACGAAAAGTTCTTTGCTCTACCTGAGTTCTTAAAGCCCGTCGTAACCCCGCCGTTTAACGCCCCCATCGGAAGAGGCAGCCCCTGTTATCCGCCTCCCCCACCAGTTCGGGCAGAATGAGCCCCAAAGGGGCGCCTCTTTTTCCTACGAGGTCTTTGCCGAGCTTGGCGAAAACTCTTTCCCCGGTCCGCTCCATCACGACGGCCGCCGTTTCCTGGCCTCACGACATCCCCGGCAACCGAGAGACCGTAGCTAGGCCCCCCCGCGCCTCCCTCCCCCTTGTGTTTCTTTTTAGTGCGCTCCGAAACCCGAATTTGCCGACGACGCACACTGTAAAACTGAGATCACAGGGACTTTTCAAGAGAATGCTCTCTCACACTTTCACTCCTCCCCCCAGTCCTTGTCAGACAGTGCCAAAAGATCAGGGAGCCTTCTGGACCAGAGCCCCTCGTCAGGTGCGCCACGGGAGACAGGACTCACCCCCCGGGGCTCTGGCGTGATCCTTACGTTGGTCGATCACTGTGTCGACCCTCCTTCCAAAGGACCTCGCTTTCCGCGTAGTCCCGACAAAGAAAAGTGGAATTTGGGACAGCTCGCTGTATCGAATCTCGTCACAAATTAAAGACCCAAGAGAGCGACTGTGTGTCCTGCATCCCACTTGTTTTGTAGAATCTGCGGCATTTCAGTAAAACCTCTTCTGCACTTGCTTCATTACTTGCAAATTTGCCTCCGGCGAATCCCCTCGCCTGCCTAGAATAGTAATTTTTGTTCCAGACTGGCGCCAACTAGCCCCCTACACCGAAGTTCAATCCCCGGGCGACTTCTTTTATTAGTTTATAAACCCAAGAGCTCGGCCCCCCCAGTACCGTCCCGAGCTCGTATTTTGACCTGACTCGAAGAGTACGTTGAGGATGGTTTCAGCCTTTTGACCCGGGATTCTCCCCGCCGCTCTGCTGGATGGGTTAAAGCTGCTCTAAGGAATGGATGTTTTTCTCTTCGGTATTTCCTCCTGACGGGAGATATTACCCTGAAGTCGTGTGTGATGGCCTCCCCAGCCACCTTTGACTCTCCGCTTTTTTCCTCCCAGTCCCATATCCTTTCGAGACTTAGCAAATCGGAGCCCGCTTTGAGTAGAAGATGCCAGGCCCCAGCCCCTTGATCTCCCAGACGTCCGGTTACGCTTGGCTTCCTGAGCGAGAACATTCAGAATATTTCCTCCCGTTTTTTCCGTTCCACCCCCCAGCGTTTCCGTAAGACAAGAGCAGCCCGCCTGGTTACCTGGAACCGGTTCAATGTCGGCCTTTTCCTTACCAAATCTTTCGAAACCAAATTTGTTTACCCAAAGCGAAATTATTGACGTCCCCCAATTTGATGACCTCTCCGCAGTCCCAACCTCAGGGCGCATTTGTGTCTTCGTTCGTTACAGGAGTATAATGTATCTATTTGAAAATCTGAGGTGATCATGATTTGATTTTCCTTTATGTGAAGGTCTCCCCGATCATTGCCCCACCCCTAAAGATTGTTGTCCCCAGATGGGGAATTTTTTCATCATATCAGTCTTTTTGTTCCGGGGGGCGTTTTTTTTGGTTTGGGGGTTGGTGGGGGGGTTGGAACCCCAACTTTCCAGCCTTCACCTCTTACTTCCCCTCTCTCCGGTCTGGGTACTCGCTTTGGGTACTTAAAGAGAATTAGCAGTTGTCCCCAAATACCTATTTTCCCTCGTTCCCTCATGATGTTTTCACCCC
>Ga0179593_1244525_pt1 | contig 13734 bp, 13 predicted proteins | sample CZODoug2_1_08_16_FD_185931 | JGI IMG/M metagenome (GOLD analysis project Ga0179593, IMG submission 185931) | Vadose zone soil fungal communities from Angelo Coast Range Reserve, California, USA - CZODoug2_1_08_16fungal (PacBio error correction) | ecosystem: Environmental > Terrestrial > Soil >... | reverse complement strand
TTACCAGTAGCGGCGTCTCAGTGTGCTCCCCCCTTGCCGGCCTTCGAGACAAGCCCGCCGACTTTGCAGTCTTCTGGATAGGGGGACGCAACACACAACCCACCCGGACCAGTGTTCTAGCCTCAACCAACGCAGCCGCCTGTCAACCCGCGCCCAATCAGAATGTTTTTTCTGCTGCGGTTTTTTCTTAGCCCCCGCCTTGACATGGCAGGTGAGTGTTATTGGTCGTTTCTAAGAAGTTCCTCCGTCCTTTCCCAAGATAACCCTCCCCACGTACTACGTTACTCGAAAAGTGCCTGAGTGATGGTGTGTCATCCCTTACCAGATCCGGTATTCCCACCGGCGGACCAGCAAACAATCATTTTCCTGCCGGTCAGTTGTACAGCCGTTTCATCGATCTCTGGTGCCAGCTCGCTTCTATATTTTAACTCTCTAGTGAAAGAAATTCAGCGATTGTCTTCCTTGCTTCCCGAATGGTTTGCAAGTTCGAGCCCCCGTCCCATCGCGGATTAATACTAATCTCGGGTTTGCATCGCGCTGCGTCCGATCGAATCGAGCTAGTTTCCCCAAAAGTAATGAATGCTCCCCCCCGTTTTTGCCGCAACCCTCATGATCCGGTCATATCTTTCCACCGCGTGGATTTGTCCTGCTGTCCCCATACAACCTCTTTTTCCTCTAGTCGCTGAGTCGACGTCGCGCGTTTTGCTTTGCGCTTCGTCTTTACACTACTAGTTCAGATCGTGCCCTCGACTTTTCTTTTACTCTTCTTAGAATCATTTTCGCTTGAGGCCCTCTTTGTGAGCGAAGAGTAGAGCTCGATGTGATGACTCTTCTTTTCTCGGCGACTTCCACCTCGTTTGGTCTGCGTTTATTTCATGCGGTCTCCCTTCATCACACTTTGAAACCCCGAGGATTCTCTCGTGCGTCAGATTGCGCTTACCGCAACTTTCCCTATCTCGACTTTTGCTCTCGTTTCTCTTTATAAGTCCAGAAGGCCGGCTGTAGTGTTTTTCCCTTTTATTTATTTTTGGGGGGGATTACGCAAGGAGGTGTCCTCACCTTTCGGCGGAACCTTTCGCCGCGGGTCCATCCGTCCGACTTTTAAATAATGAAGACACGGTTTTTGCAATTTTCCGGCACTAGACCCCCAGAAGTTCGACGTACGCTTTTTGACCTTGGCTAGAGAAGGCTACATCATGGTGTTCAGACGTCTCTTGTGCTCCGCTCTTATTTTTTTGTTCTGGTGAAGAGAACGCGATGCGGTCTTCAAACGCATGGTTTATTCTTTTATATTAATTCCTCTCCCCACCCCTTTTCCCAATTTTCCATCACGTCCATCGCTTCGCGCTCGTTTTCCACTTATCCCCTCTCCTCACGTCTAGTTTATGACAGCTCTTTTTCGCCGATTTTTCATCTATGTGGGCAAGCGGGTCATCGTCTTTTTTCTTCGTTCTGCTCCTTCTCCATTTTTTTTTTTCCCTTCCGTCCTTTCACGCGGTGGTTGCCTCCGTATGCAGTTGGGCTTTGTTTTTTATTCGGCGTGTCTTTCCGGGAGTCTTTGCATTTAGAGTTCGGATAGTGTGCATCGTGGATTCCGTCGGGGTTGCCGTCGAAGTCACACTGTCGTCGGGTTCTCCCTGGATTAGCTTGGTAACTAGTCTCTCGCTTTAGCTTCCCGTTGCTTTTTTCCTTCCCGAATCTCCTTCTTCTTGGACTCTTCTGCTTTTGTGATAAGTAGACTTATTTCTTTCTGTGGATAGTCTCTTTTTTGCTGTTTCCACTTTTCCCGTCTACTATTCGCAAGTGTTGTCGTCTCCCTGACTCTGAAGCATTCGAACCTGTAAAGTCTTTTGATGCAGTGTTTAGTCCGAAAATTGAAGCCTCACCACAGATTTTGATTCCCCTCTCCGGCGAATGGGACCTCTTCACCTCCTTTCTTTCCGGTGCAAGTTTTTCCGTGAGCTCTTTCTTTACCCAGTTTTAGGGGTTGCATACTCCGGCCCCTTACCGGCCCCACTCTCATCTAAGGTCGTCTTGCTTGGCACTGAGAAGGGAGGTGTTTCCTTTCCTCCTTTATAGACACTCCCGGTGTTCAAAGGCTTCGTTTTTCATTTTCTCTCTTCAAAGAGGTTCGTCATCGGCGACCCCGTTCTACCTTCTTGGCCTTGGGACAGTGGCCCCAACAGCAACCCCCCGCGCGATCCTTTTTCCCATCCATTGCTTTTTTTAGGTTCATTATCTCCACCGCCTTCCCCCTCCCCCGCTCCTACTACTGGCTCTTATACGTTAAGTTGAAGGGTCGCGAGCGCACGTTTTCTCTTCCTCGATTGAGTTGACGCCCCTCCTCTAAAAAGTCGAAACCCTTTTTGTCCTTCCCGACCTTGCAACACTGAGTCTGCCGCCACTCGTGGCGCCCCCTGCCACCGTCAACTCCCCAAGAAGGATTGCCCGATCCATTTTTTTTTGCCTTCCCAATTGAGCACCCCCAGTCCCGTCGACTTCCCCTCCCTCCGTGTCTGACATGAACTTTCGAGGAATTAAATTTCTTTTTCTGGCACAGTACACGATGCCGGCAATTCGGATACCACGCAGGCTCCCCCTCGAGGATATCCCTAGCGAGACTCCTGCGCTCGGGCGACTCGTAAAGTGGCGCGAGTTTGAATTGTTAAAGGTGCGGTCTGATTGAGCCCTTTGAGTCTCGACTCTTCTCACCTTCACCATTTTTCTGCCGTTCTTGTACTGCTCCAGGTCGGCAATCCCTCGCTGCGACCTTTGGTTTCCGCTGTCACCACCATTCCTTTGAAGACATTACATCGAATTTCGGTTCTTCCTTCCTTTTTTGTTTTCAAGCGCGTTTACTTGTTTTTTTTTTTTCTATTTCGTCACTGGAAGATTTTGCGTGGAGGAATTTTTGGTTTTTTTTTAGGAGTAGTTTACGTCGGTGCACTCTGCGCGCATTTCCGCCCCTCCTCATCGCACAGTCTCTGTCTAGTTCACCCTGCACATTAAACCCTCCTAGTAAGCAATGCTTTCTCGACGAGACGAAACTCCTTCCGGAGATTTCCTGGCTTTTTTTTTTCGGCCTCGGGAACTCTCTATAGTTGACGCGGTTCCGTTCCATTTTTGAACACGTGCCGTTTGATCCTAAAAGAACGCGAGAAAACGCGTAGTCTCCCTCCTGAAATACGGTTCAGCACATCGCCCCTGCGCTCGAGGCAGCAGTCGACGAGCCGGGAACTTCTGGGCAGTCCTAGGTTGCAGAAATCGGGTCGCAATTTCCATTCTGTCGTCTCCTTCTTCCCGCTCGTGATCACTACTCACGATGCTCTGCGCACCTTGGACCGTTTTTTCCGCTCATCTCTCTCTATGCTCCCCTTCGTCTCTTTGCTGACGCTATTACGCTCGACCCCATCCGCAATCGTGTCCCCGATATCGACAAGGACACTATGTTGCGGCGCCGGGTTCCTCTTCATTCATGTTTTTGGCCCCCTCTCGCTCGCCTGACCCCTTGTGAAGGCATTCTCTCGCGCCCCGGTTGAGATGATGCCTATCGATGTGCTGGCTCATGGGGCCCCCCCTTCTGTGAAGCCTCGGGGCTTTCCTTTTTCCGCGGTGAATCTTCTTAAGAATTTCGGAAAGCGCGAATTAGTATCTTCCCCCCCATTTTGCCTCTACGGCTTTTGTAAAGGTTTGATTTCCTTGAGGTTTCCTCTTCCTCATTCGGCCTTGCCTCCCTTTTTTATTTCTGGTACTACCCCATACTCCTTTTCCCCCCCCCGTTGTCTTTTCTAATTCCGTGATGATTTTGATCTTTTTTACTAAGATCATAGGATCTTTTTTAGTACGGACATTTTTTTTTTTTTTCCCCCTCATCCGTCGCCGGGTGCCTGCGTTATCCCGCCTCAAGTACCCTCCTTTCGTACCCCCGTCTCTGCGAAATATTTAAGAGTGTATGCTTTTGTTTTTTTCTTGCTTCCTGATCAATGGGTCTTCCGTTTGTTGTGGTTTTCCCTCCCAGCGTTCTGCGCGGCGGTCTCTTCTGGGCTTTTGTAGCCCCTTTCCTTATCCCCCCTTTCTTTCCCTTTTTGCGGGACTTTCCTCGAAGGAGACTGGATTTGCTCTCTTCTTCTTATTTTTTGATTCTCTCTTTTACCTCTCCTCTTTTTTTTTTCTCGTTATCCCCTGCCACTGCCGAGCGTTCCTCCCAGGGACCCCATTTCCTTACTCTACCCCTGGGTTCCTATCTCTTCCTCCCACGTTGTTTCAGTGCTCCGGCGAGACAAGCATGAATTATAGACTCCTCTTTATATTGTTTCTCCCCCCCCAAACCCAACTTCTTCTTTGCTTCTCCTTTTTGCTAAACCCACTCAGCCATTTTCCCCCCCTCTTTCTCGCCCGTCCCGTGTTCATTTCTTGTAGTTTCGTTAGGAGTTATCTTCCACTGACCATGTGCCCCCCTTTTGAATTGATCTCTTCCCCACTTTCTATCTCCTTTTGGCTTTCTTTTCCACTTCCATCCCCTTACTTTCCTCTTCCCGCCCCGGCCAACTGAAAAGCCCTTTTTTTTTAAATGACAGGTGATCCAGTCCTTTCCTTCTTCACTTCGTCTCGTTTCTTTCCTTCAAGGTCCTGTACCTTTGCCTTTCGTTTTTTAGTTTCGTCTTCGTAAAAATTATTTAGCCCCTCACTGTTTACAAAAAGAGCCCTATTTCCGATGGTTAAGAGCGCTCCGTCATTTACTCTTCCTTCCCATAAAGCTCTGGTTTCTTTTGTACTTCAACACGTTTGCGATGGTCTCCCGTGCAATTATTTCCTCCTGGCACCTATCTCGCACAAATTCATATCCTGGGCGATCCACTTTCCACGTTTTTATTGCCTTATGCAGCGTCAACCCCAGAACCTACTTCTTTCCCTAATGTTTTTGGAGAGATCAGTCCGATCTTGACTCCTTCACCAATTTCCTTGTGGCGAAGGTTGAGCTTGCTGAATCGTATTGATCACTATGCGTGAATCAGACCGAATTTTCTTTCCCCTCTCTTCTAATCCCCCCTTGTACCGCCCCCTCCTCAGAATTTCGCGCTTTTTCCCCTTTTGAGTCTTCGCGGTTCTGGACGTCCTCTTTCTTCTTCCCTACCCTGTCGCGGTTTTCCTTCGTTTGCTTTCAGGCTTTGGGACTTTTTAAGTCAAACTCTGTGTCTACCTCCCCCCGAGTCTTCTCTCGAGTGCTTCTCATTCCCCTGCAACCCCATCTTTCCCTGACTTGCTCGCCGTTTTGCGTCCGACGTCCTCTTTCCCTCTGTGTCCTAAGTTCGTGGTATTTTCATGTTTCTTCTTTTCCTCAGAAGGATTTCGCGCCTCGCTTTGAACTTCCTCCCTCGTGGCACGCTTTTCGTAACATCGCCACTCCTTTGTTTTTCATCCCCCCTCCTCTCATCTTCCCCCTTTGACTTTCTTATCTACTACCGTAGTTAAGGTATGAAGAGCAACCCCTCGAACTTTTCTCCCCTTAAGATGTTTCCCTCTTTTAGAGTTTTTTCTCGCTCTTACTTTTCCCTCTTTGTGAGCAGACGCGATTTTGCCGACCTTTCTAGTCTTTCCTGCTGCTCGACTGATTTCCCTGATAAGGTACTCACCTTCCAAATTCTCCATCCACTTTTACTCCGCGCCCTCTTTTTTTTACGTATCATCCTGTCCTCCGTCTCTCTCTCTGGCCGCTTCGTTTCCGTTAACGTTTATGGGTTGAGTTTGAATGGGGACAGATTTTATGTATGTGACCGTCGTCCTCTCTCCTTCCCTTGGTCTGGGCGCCGTTTCCTCCCTTTTTGTGGGTCAGGTTCTTTTTCTCGCGATTTTTTTTTTCCCTTCCCTTCCCTGGGAGTTTCTTGCACTCTAGATTTCATTTAATCGTTTGTGGGCTCCCCTCTTTGGGAGTGATTTTTCTTCCTTACCCAGGTCGTTTTTGCCGTCTTTCTCCTTTCCCGCTGTCTCTGATATGCTCTTTCCTTTGGCTTTCCTTTCCCCTGTTCTTGAAGTCTATTCTCTTAGTATAGAGTTATGGCCCGTAGGATAGGAGTTTGTGTCGTCTCTCCTCTGGGATTCTCTTGGTCTAGCGTTGTTTCTTTTCCCCCCTTTTCCCGGCCCTTTTTCGCACGGCTCCCGGTTTCGCTTCTTCCTTGCCCCTAAGAGTCTTTGTACCTTTTTCTATTGGCCGTTTCTTTTTTCCCGATCCAAATGAATCAGCCCTCCTCTCTTGTCTCACTTTTTTTCACTTTCGAGACCAGCAAGACGCATCTTTTTCTCTTGGGGACTGCCTTTTTGACGTTATTGATAGATCTTCAGGTTAACCACCTCGTTGTTGTTGGTTTGAGATCGCTCTCCGTCCATTCCCTGGCCTTCTCGAAGCTGATGGATGGGCCGTCGTCACAATGCGCGCGTCTAGTTGAGCAGCATCTGGGTTCTGCCTTTTATAGTTAAAGGTTCCCCCTTTCTTTGCTAAATGTTGTGCTTCAAGAGGCAACTCGCGACCCGTTTCTACACGGCTCATTGCGGGACCCAGCCATGTTTTCTCCCAACCCGTCTTTGATAGCCAAAAACCCAGTTTTTTCGGACGTTCCCCCAGTAGCAGGTCCCCATAAACGACACCTACTCCTTCTCTCGTTCACGTCCTTTTTTGAATGATCTGCTTTCTCTCAACTTTCAAATGAGATCATATCCACGAGCGCCCCGTTGAAAAGTCTGACAGATTAACCCCCTATTACCCTGGTCCTTCGACCCTTCCCCCCATAGCGTCCTGCTTTCATCCCTCCTCGAATCCCAAATGCACTTCATTTCCCCCTTACTTTCCCTTCCCCAGGAGCGCAACCCCTGGACCCTTCAATTAGAACCCCCCAGTCCCCCGCCTTTAACTTCGTTGACTATTTTCCCCCGTAGTCAGGACGCCTCACTTACCGACCTATGCCCAATCTCTTATTTCTGCGGTCCCAGGAGTTGCCTGATTCTTCTCCCGGAATTTTTTTCCGCATTCTCTATTTTCAGTGATGGAGTTTCCTTGGTCCTTTTTTGGTTACTTAGGTCAGGAGCAGGGAATCGGTCTCGCTCCTTCTTCGGTCTCAGCCAAGCTTCAGTAGACTGCGGCTTTGGTTATTAGCCACCCCTGGATTCCCCCTATACTTCTTGCAACCATCGGTAACCCCCTATGTACATCTCACCTTTTCTAGAGTCCGTATTTTTCGGTTCCTCGTTTCTTTTCCTTTCCGTTCGATATATTCAGTCACTGTGAACGATCTTTGCTCCTTGTGTGCAGTCGGACGGATTCGGACGTCACGGTGCCAAGACTGAGACTGCCTCGAGATTCCCTCTCCTTCCGTCTCTTCTCGCGTCCAAACTCACAAAACTTTTCAAGACCACGCCTCATTCTTCTCCGCTAACTCTTCACTCTTCGAGCCCGGTATTGTGGGATGCGCCTGCGTCGCACCTTCGACTAGTTTTTTTTCTTTCTTTCAATCTTTTCATTGACACTTTCTTCCCTCCATCCCCTCAAGCTCGCCACCTCTTCCCTTGCGTTTTCCGCTTTTCACTAACCCTTCTTTCCGCACATACCCTCCCCTCCGTTCAGATCGGCGGACTTCCTCTTACTTTCTCCTTCTAACCATTATGGTATCGCCATGTAGGAGATTACCACTCTTGGATAAATAAGGATCAAGTCATCTTTGCCTCAACCTCCGAGCACGTTTGCCTCTCTCGCAGCTATGAGGCCCTCTCTTTCTGACGAGGTGAGTTTTTTGCGACGATGCCGAATGCCAGCTGCCGCTGGGTGCCAGATCGCCAGTCTCATTTCATGTAGGAGAGATTGGAATGTGTGACCGCATTCATTTTGGCCTTTTGGGGCCCCGCATCGCTATGCCCTCAACCCAAAAACTTTTATTTCTTCTTCTCTCTCACACGATGCTTCTTCAGTTGATAAGAATGAGGAGATCTTTTCTTCCCTTCGGTCATCCTCAGGCCCCGTCCCTCCTGGTTTGGATCTTCTTTCTCAGAAGATCACTGGAAGCTCCTGGCCTATCTGTCCCCTTTCGTTCGATCGTCTTTACTTAAAGTTTGTTAGTTACCCTCTCTCTTGAATGGAAGACCGTTCTGCTTCGTGTGGCTTTCCCACCGCCCGCGGGTTTCCCCCTTTGACGGGGTTTTCCTGTTAAATTCTGTGGTCTTGAGCGTGTCTCAGATATCGGATGACTAACATTTCCCCCTGAAACGACTTGGAGGGTGGTTTGTCCTTCTCCCCACTACAGACCTAGTCGACCCTTCTCTTTTCTCTTAACCGTCGTTGAAGGTGCTGGCGTGTTGCTTTTCGACCTTTTCTTTTTTTTTTTTTGGTTTCACGTACAATAAGCTTTTTTGTTCCTTACTCAGGATGGTTGGTCAGTCCGGTTCTCAGTTCGTTCCCCGGTTGAGGACGCTCCTCTGACTTATCTGATATTCTTTCTCTCTTCCTTCCAGCTTTTATCTCTTTCTTTTTCCCCCCTAATAATCATTGTTTTGGAGTCGTTTTTCAAAAGGCAGATTTTAAGTCCGTTTGCCCCCCTTTCCTTTGATACGGTTTCTCTTCTCTGCTCCCTCCCCCTTTTTTGCCCTACAGCGCTGGATCAGGCCTGGTCCAAGGAGCCTCTTCTTCCTAGTCCGCATGTGGGTCCCCGCCCACACAAAAATTCCTTTATTCTCCTCCCAACAAAGTTTTTCCGCGTCCACACTCCGTCCTAGAACCGTCCGGTCTACTAGTTCTTTTCTTGCTTCGTTGAGTCATTCGTTTCCCTTCCCTTGGCATGTTGATGGGCCTTTCTCTCCCTCAGGCCTCGTTTTTCTTTACCGGCTCCGACCTTAGTACTTTTTTTCTTCCCCCTTACCACCAACTTTGCGGTGCTGGTGGTAGCCTTCCCATTATACGAAGACGTTTTCTTCCCGGGGCAAGGTCTTCTTTTTTTCTTTCCAGCATTCTTGCTCACGGTCCCGGACCATAAGTGTATCCTCTTGCCCTTTTCTCTCTCTCAGGGCGCTCTGTTTGACCCCAAAGTCTTACAGTAATCCCAGTCCCGCGCGGCTAGGCGGGCATGTTCTCCAAGAGCCGCACTCATTTTTTGGCCATAATCCGAGATTGTGTGCTATTTCCTTTTCCTGTCTTGACGATGACGTTTTTTTGCTGACCCCCTCATTTTTTCCTTCCTTTAAACGATCCATGTACAACCTTTCCCTTTCTCCTTTTCCTCCGCAACCCGCGGTGCTCTTTCCTTCTTTTCCCCTAAACCTCACTTCAGGACACTACTGCTTTTCCGTCTCTTTCCTGTCCACACTTATACTTCTGGCTATTCTCTTCTATGACCTCCCTTTATCAAGAGGTGAATCGCGGACTCCACTTCCCTACTTCGGTCTCCCCTAAGAGATTCCCGACAGCTTCGCTCGCTGCCTCTCTAGAGTCGAGTTCTTCTTACTGACTTATTTCTCGGCTTTAACTTTACTCGGTTTTCTGCTTCTGATTCTTGTCCCTCATTGTTTCAAATACTTATTTCTGATCAGAGGATTTCTATTCGGCTTTTTCCAGGGCCTAAATACTGACCTCTTCGACGTGATCTTCTTTTTTTCATGCCGGTTTTTCCCCCCTGATGTTTTTCTGACGTACGGGCTTTTATGTCGGTTCTCCCAGCCTTCATGTTCGTCACTTCTCCTGCTGCCTTGCAGATTACCGTCTGAAAATAGGCTAATACACGGTTTAAACCTGTCGAACCTTACTTTTTTAATTTCTAGAACCCTTTAGGTACTGTACGAGGAATCCGTCAACCTATTGGTCTACCTATTTTCCCTCTTTTCTCTTTTTCTAAGTATATATGAAGATTTTGTTATTAGTTAGATTGGCTACACTTTACTGCTTCTTCCTCGCCTCTCTTCTTCCATGACTCCCCCCCTTAACATCTCAATAACGTAATCGAGCTCGAGTTTTATCTTCCTTTTCATAGTCTTTATCCTCTTTGAGAGGAGTTTAAATGGCTGGGAAAGAGTGGAATAGGGGTTCGTCGTCTGCTACTTTCCTCAATTTCCTCTTCCCTTTCACTTTTTTCTTTTCTAAAGTCGAAGGTTGTGAATTTGTTTTTTTTTGACTCTTTTTGTTTCCTTCCCCCTCCCCCCTTTAGTCTTTGCCTTCTCGGCTTCCCTTTGTTTGGTTGGCTTCTAATCAGGTTCAGGAGAGTTTTGCGTTTAAATTTTCCCCAACTGTCTTCTTGTTTCGCATTTTCTTTCTCTGTTCCCACGTTCTCTTATGATCCTTTTTTAAGTGCGGCTGGTTGGTGTCTTCCGGGCATGTTCGCGGGGGTCTTGTGGGGGGGGTTTTTTTGATTTGTTCGGTGGTGTGTTTCTTTGCGTTTTTCTTTGGTTGGTGGCTTGGGGTGGTTTTTTTTTCTCCGACCATTTTGTTATATTTCCTCCCTTCTTTTCCAGATTTGTTCCTCTCTGCTTTTTCGTTGTTCTCTAGACGCCTCTTTCTTTTTTCTTAGTCGCCAGGTGTTGCTGTTCTGAGCTTTACCTCAGCTTCGTGTCTACGTTGTTCTCGTAGGAAGAATACTTTTGAATCGATCCATTTAGTACCATCTCTGCCTTTTACCCAGGGTTGTGATCCCCTTTCGTTTTCACTCTTTTTCTACCGTTCCGAGGCGACGGTCGTCAATTCCTCCTCCTTCCTTTATTATTGTGGCCTCAGTAAGTATTTTTTTTCCCTCAGTTTTTTTTTTGGAATCCCTCCCCTTCCCTTCCTTCCCCCCTATCCTCGAATGCTTTTTGGTATGACCCCTCGCCTTCGGAGTTTCTTTTCTCCTCGGTTCTTCTTCCTTTTCTCGCCAATCTTTTTGTAACTTATTCTATTGAAATGAGGATGTTTCAAGAGTTTCCATTCCTGAGCTTCCCAGTTTACGTCACTTTCTTTGTGAAGTTCAGTTGCCACCCTCACCATTTGTAGCCCCTCAATGTTTTTCTTGCTTCACCCTGAGAACATACGCCTTTTTCACTCCCCGCTACTCAGCCTTGATTCCTCTCCTCTTTTTTAACTGAGCTGATGCTCCCACTCAAGATACTTTCCCCTCTCCCTCAGTCTTTTTTCCACATCTCCCCTCCTTGAAGAATCGATCAAAGGTGGTAAAAGGTCCCCCCCCTAAGCTCCCTTCTCGGGGACGTATTCCCAACATCGATCCCCCCTTTCTCCCTATGCCTCCCAGTTTCCGGTCAGGCCCGCCTCAACAACCCTTGCACAAGTCGTAGTCTTCATCCCTTTCCCTTAGAGTCTCTTCCCATTTCCAGCGCCGACAATTCCCTTTACTTGCCCTTCCCCCTCCGGAGGAGGCTTAACCTCGGTTTTGATCGTGATTGCTTTCGTTGGTTTTCTTCCTTTTCCGAGGCTCCTCCTACGGTGCTCTTCCTCTTCTCTTTCCATGTTCGGGTGTTTCTCGTTTGAATCTTTTCGAAGCGCAGAGAATCCCATTCCCCAGGTCCCTGTCCCTCCTCGGTTTACTCCCGCCAACCAGGTCGTCCAATCCTCTTTTTTCCCTCTTGATCTGACCACTCCTGAAGCAGCACTGAGATTTTACTTCTCTCCTTTTCCCTCGTCTCCCTGCGCCTTTTTCGATCTTACCGTGCATGGGAAGATGCCCTCTTGTTCTCATTCTTTCTTTGTAGCTTGTTAGAACTACCCCCCTTTCTAACTAGTGTATTCCTCTGATTTCTTCCCTTATGTCTTTTCCCCTCCTTTCAATCCCGACCTTCCTTTCTCACACTCCTCCCTTTCGCTGACCTTGCGCCCCGTTGATGCGGATCCCTTCTTCCTTTCGGAAGCCGCTCCTTTATCTTTGTCCGCATCCCTTTTTTGACCTGACCCTTGCGGTTGACCTGATTCAGCATCTCTCACAACCTCTTTCCCCGGTTCCTCGACCCTCCTGCTTTCCATACCTCTCTTTCCTCGCCTCCCCGTTCCAGCGTTTTTCTTTTTCCTTTCCGGTCTAGGCGAAAGTGATGATCCCTCTTTACCTTCGGTGCTCTGATTCCCTCTTGATTCTTTACCCGTCTTACCGCATTTCCTTCTCATCCTCGCGACTTTTTTCGGCTCATGATCGTTATCTCCCAAACTGTTTTAGCGGATTTATTCTTCGGTTCTCTTCTCTCCGCATTTTCTTTTTATGGCCCTCGTCTTTCTCCTTCTTCTATGTTGCAGTGAGCTTGTTGATGCAGGCATTAATGAATTTTGGGAGAGCCTCTTTTTCCTAGACGCGTTTTTCCTCTCCCTTCGTTGCAACCCGCCTTTGCTACCCCCCAGCTATTCTAAATTCCCCTTTCCGGTTATTTTTAAATTAGGTGGTGAATAGTGAAATATGTCGGGATGTCTTGTCGTAAAAATTTTTCTTTTCGGCATTTTCCTCCGTCGATCAACCAGCTTCTTCTCTCACTTTTTTTACGTCTTTTTCTCATGTCTTCGTTTTCCTATTTTTTGTCTTTTTTATGTAGGTAAGGGTTGCTAACCCCCCTCATTTTTCCACTTTTGGTTCCTGTGAGAACCACCCCATTTTTTACGGTAACTTCCCCTTTGGTCTTTTTTGAACTCCTCTTTCCGGAATTTTGCTGTATTCACGCTCACTACCATGCCATGACTTTTTCTTTTTGGCATTATTCTCCTTAATCCTCGTCGACCACCTTCGCGTGCCTCTTCCCTTCTTGCTTTTTCTGCTTGGGTTTTTTATACTTTTACAGTTTTTTTTTTTTTTTTGAGGTTCCAACTATCCTCTGGGCGGTCGGCTTCCCCTTCTTTCTGTTTTCCGTCATCGGTCGGTCAGTAAGGTTGCGGCTTTTTCTTTTCGTCTCTTTGGCTACGTGGCACCTTTCCTTCGTTGTTCAATTGATCTCTATTTCCCCCCCTCTTTGGTTGTTTTTTTTCTCTCTATAAAGTACCGACCTATCTCCCTGCGCATTTCAGTCCTGCCGGCGTCCTCATCCCGCTTTTTTCCACCGTTTCCTCATCGCCGGCTCCTGCCCCGCGGACCCTCCCCTTATCGCCGTTCTTCCTTTTTCTCGGGTGTCCGCAACCCCAACACCCACTTCCAAAGCGCCTCCCACACCCCCGCAGCCTCCCTTCCCCTCCGTCCTCGCCTCTCCGGTTTTTTCCGACTTCTTCTTCTTTTGCTTTGTAGAATCTCAAGCCATTAAATTCTGTTGTTTCTTTGTCAGGTTTTCGACCGATACTTTTGCTTCTCTTGTCGTACTCCTCTTCCCCCTTATACTATTCTAGCCCCCTGCACCATTGTTTCCCTCTTTGTTTTTGTCCCTACTTTTTCTGTCCTGACTTAGGCAGGAAAAGGTTCTCCTAGCAACAATGCATTATTCTCCAGTTCCGTTCCCCCTCCGTGCCCTCTCAGTTTTTCACTCTCGCAGGCGCTTTCCGTACCTTCTTTACGCCTCCCTCCATTACCCTCCTTCCCACTATTCAGTTAGTTGACTTTCCTTACAAGGGCCGCCAGCCATATCTTTCTTCATCTTCCCAGCGCGTTTTTGCCGTCTCCTCGCCCACCGTTTCCTCAAGATGCTCTCTCCCCCCCCACCTAATTTTAAAGAGGCCCTGAAAAATGTTCAAAGGTCCCCCTCATAGTAACTCCCGCTGCTTCTTCTTTCTATGCTTCCCCTTACATACTCAAGCCACGAGGTTGAGAACTATTT
>Ga0179593_1508917_pt1 | contig 13735 bp, 18 predicted proteins | sample CZODoug2_1_08_16_FD_185931 | JGI IMG/M metagenome (GOLD analysis project Ga0179593, IMG submission 185931) | Vadose zone soil fungal communities from Angelo Coast Range Reserve, California, USA - CZODoug2_1_08_16fungal (PacBio error correction) | ecosystem: Environmental > Terrestrial > Soil >... | reverse complement strand
TCTGATCCCCCCCACTTTTCAGTTATTCTCCCGCTCCCTTGCTTATCGATCGGTTTGAGTTTGCCTTCTTGCTTCCCGATCTTCTGTCAAACCCTGCCAAAGAACAGGAAAGCGACCTGCTTCCGCATTCGAGTCAAGGTCTTCTTCCTGACGCGTCCACTCTTCCTAGTTCTTCTTTTTAGGAGGGGGGTTTTTTTTCTGTTGGTTTCGTTTTTTCATATGTATTCCAACAGGTTCATTATCCTTTTTCCTAAGTTTGTTTCTTCCTTTCTTTTGTGCTTCCCCCAGTATGCCCTCACCCCCCCTCCGGGACCCTGGCATTCCTCCTTTCATCGGCTGAGGATGGCAAGCGGTGAACTTGTGACCTTTTTCTTAAATAACGCAGCTCGCCCGCAACCTTTTCCCCCCCACCCTCCTTTTTGCGCGTCTGGAATTCTGCGTGCACGACCCGTAAAACCCCCCCTTTTTTTCTCTACGTTTCCCCCTTTTCCCCCCCTCCCCATGTCATACCAGAGTTCGTATCGAATGCCACACACATCTTCCAAAAGTCCGACATTCCCCCGTGCCCCCTTTTATTTTAGCCCCCTTCCCCCGCTGCCGTCCACCCCGAAACTTTCTTTTCTTCAGAAACTCTTAGGTCTTACTCAGCCTTTTTTTTTCCTTGACCTATGTCTGTTGTACTACCAGTGTGATCCCCTAGGACCTTCTTGTTTATACATGCCTACCCCTCTCCTCCCGGGCCCGCCGCCAGAAGACATGAGACCAAGTCTAACCGTACGTCGTTATGAATTTTCAGCTGGAACCAAAAACTTTTCCTTTTTTTCCTCCCTGACTTTTCAGTGTTCCGCCAGCCTCTTTCTGTCCCCCTTCCAGATCCATTACGTGCTCTCTCTCCCTCTCCTCCGCTTTGATTTTTTCATGCTGCTTCCCCCAAAGCCCCCCCCACCTCTCGTTTTTCCTCCCCCCATACGATCTTTTTTTTTTTTGCGGCTTCCCTTTAGCTTTTTGCTTTCCCCATCTTTACTTTTTCTTGGCCCACCATACTTCAGTAACCTCCCGCGCAAATCTTCCCCCCCTGAACTTGTCGCCCTTAACCCGCCCACCACAGTTGAATGAAATGAACTTCTCACCCGTCTCGTCGACGCCCAACCTTAACCCCCTCTTCCGATCCTTTTTGCCACCCCCCCCCTATACACACATCTCCAATCAGGTTAATGAATTCAGTGTTGGTGGCCATACTTGCCCTGGCGTTCCCGATCAAACCCCTTTTATGGTTTGGTTTTCATATCTTCCCCTTTTTCCCCCCCTTAGCACCTATCGTTGGTATTACGTTCAATTTAAATCTTTCAGTATGAGCCGGTTTTCTCGTAACTTCAGTTCACTTTCTTCCTCTGTTTCTTTTCGTAGTCACCCCGGAACCAGCTACCCTTCCTCAGAGTGTGTCCCCCCTCCACTTTTTGCCTCACCTTATGTCTCATAATTGAGCCCCCCCCCTGATTGTCCCTTCTCTTTCCCACTTCTTTTCTCAGGTATGGGTCTTTCTCCCCTCTTCCCATTTCCTCCCTCTCGTGTGATCCTCTTTGGAAATAGCCTGGTCTTGGTTTCGGCGCTTTCCCGTAATCGTTTTTTTCCGTCTTTTTTACATCGTCCCGACTGGGCCTCTTTGCCGTTTCCAGTTTCTCTTATCGTGTCATTAAGCCTCCTCCCTGCCTATCCTCATGGTCTCTCACCGATTCAGATCCCTGCAGTAGTTTTCCCAATCCTTTTCCAGTGGCTGTGTCCCCCTTCTATACCCCTTTCCCTTTACCTCCGCGATAATTTTCTCACTGGCCCTCTTTCAGGACTCGCGACTGATGTTGAGCTCTTGTTAGAGGTGATGTTATTACCCTCTGGGATATCCCTGGGGCTCAGTTTTCCTACCATTTCTATCATTCTCCGGGGATTATCTTCTTTATGTAGCACTTTATGACCTTCGGGCGACCCTATGTGACAATAGGTTTTTTCATTCCTGATATTTTTCCCGTCTATCCTCCCCTTCCCTCGTATCGGATCCAATCTCTTTCGCAGGCTTTAAGTGCGAAGACGTCCCTGGGTAGTCCCGATTCTTTTTTCAGTCTTCTCTCCTCCCTCGTGTCCACCGACAATTTCCCCCTCGCGGACGGTCCTCTAGTTGACTTACTCGTACCAGGCAAGCGGTTTTTTATTTTCCAACTAGTATCGGATAAATCCCCGATTTCTTTTTGGTAAGTTTGTTCTCTTCCTCGCTCCTGGCCATTCTCCTTTTCCCCTTCACCCCTGCTTCGACTTTTTTCAGACACCCCAGCTTCCTTTTTTGCTTTAATGGTCCCTTCTCTCGGTCCTCGTCTTCTCCCGAAGTGATCTCCTCTCGGTTCCCCCCCTGCCGGTTATGGCATTTTCCCCCTCCCTGGACCTTTCTTTTCTGGATGTTCTTGACGACATATGCAGGTCTTCCACCCCTTGCAATGACCGCCAGCCTCTTGTGACGCTCTTCCCATTCTTGATGGTGGATGCGTTTCTTCATGTGTTGGTGTGTTCGCTGTTTCCCCTCCAGATATCCTCCCTTAAAATCCCCCATCGAGAAATTTTTTTGGGATTCAGGTTGACAGATCCGCTCTTTTTTTTTTTCCTCTAAGGAAAGACCTGGCCAATCTTCTTCGTTGATGCGCTCTGTAGTGAGGTTGGGAATTTAGTGCGATTTCTTTCTCCCCCTCCAGGTTTTTGACTCTACTTCTGAGCCTGAAATCAGGCCCACTTACCCCTCTTACAACCACAACTTTCCCCCCTTTGTCATGGGCCGAAAAGTATCGCTCCAGCGACTATGAGTGGTGAGTCCCCCTCATAGTAGGTTCCCCCCATGACCTGGCGCGATTTTTTTCTCCCTGATCTTTCTTCCCCTCCCCCAGTGAGGCGTCTTCACGCGTTGGAGGATGTCCAGGTCTTGTCAGCGGATCTCCTTCTTCAACCCCCCTAAATTTTCTCGGGAGTCCCTCCAAGGCATGAACGCAGTCTTTCTTCCTTCCCTCGCGAGCTATTCCATTAGTAGTTTCTGTCTCCATGATTTTTTTCCCCCCCCCCCCCCCTTTGATTCTTCCACCTGTGTGCAACGCTCCTCACTGAGTCGTTCCTGTCGAGTTTTTGCCCGTTTATCCCCTCCCCTGAGGTCTTTTTTTTTTTTTCAATGCGGCTGGCGTTCTTCCTTTGAGGTAGCCAACATGTCTTAGTCGCTCCCAGTCCGTGATCTTCCTTTTCTCTTTCCCTTTGTCATTTTGCGTTACTCGTCCCCTACTCCTCTGTCCTCTTGTTGACATAACTCCTTTTCCCCCTAATGTTCTTCGGGCTCCCTTTGTGAAGGTTTTTGGCCCTTTTTTAGTAGAATTGTTTGTTGTATTGTTTGCATACGCGCTATCCCGTTCCTCTTCCTCTCTGCCTTCAAAGGCTTTCTTTCCCTTTTCCTTCTTTTTCATGGGATTCTTCTCCCCACCCGGACTTCTTTTGATAGACCGGCTTAAGCCGTTCGGTGGGCCATCTTTCCAGCTCTGGGCGGTCTAAGTCCTTCACTTTCAGGGGAAATGTTAATTTCTAATTTTCTTCATGCTCTGATGTCCCCCCCTTTTTCCGATACTGCGGTGAGTATTTCTGCGTCAGGTCAGTCCTTTCTATTAAACTCACTCGGCCTACCCCTTCTCCCCTCCCTTCATCTTCCTTGGTTTGTGTCCATGCGATACGCCCCTCCCGGAGGGATGAATCTTTTTGTCTTTGAAGATAGGGTCCTCCTTCTCGCCTTTGACGGCCCCGTCTACTTTTGAACCAAATATCTATCGTCTCTCTTTCCAGTTTTCTACTTTTCCGACACTAGTTCCCACCGACGGTGCTACCTTTCGTTGGGACGTAAGCCCCTTTTTCTTTGACAATTCGCTTGCCTTATCATAACCAATTCAAAAACGTTGCCCATTTGCGGCACGATTTGCTCGCCGGCGGTTACCTCTTTTCCCTTTTTTCTTTCTTTTGGTTTTTTTCCCCCCCCCGTCCGTGGAAACTCTGGCCCTCCAATTGACCCCCAGCTCTCTGTTAGAACGAGGTTTTTTCTACTAACGCCTCCACACATCCCGCTTACGTTTTCGTTCCCTGGCCTTTCCTTCTTACCAGAGGCAATGAGCTTCTCAAGGTCAGAGTCGGTCGAGTCATTCTTTTTTTTCAAGATCTTGTTCTAATTTTTTTCCCAGATCCGGTCTCTCGGTACGTAAGGGATATTTCCATCTCTTTTGCGCGGGACTTCGCTCACGGACTTGTCCCCCCTTTTCTATCGTTTCCTCCTTCGGGTGTTGTTTTATTTAGATATACCCGTGGGTCACTTCCGTGAAGCTCGTCTATTTCGCGCAACTATTGGCAACCGCATTTGTCACCTGCCCCAGGACTAGAGTCTCCGTGATCCGACCCTTTCTCCACCCTCTAGGGTCGACGCCTTCCCTCCCTCCCCCTCTTCGCCCGGTAACTTCCCTCTCTCCTTTTTCTGGTGTCCTCATCCGCCCTGAGCATCCTTCCAACGTTACTTTGGTTCGTTGTCCCGGCTTCTTCCGGCAGTATCCCCTCCCTTTTATCCTCCTCTCTTTATGTCTTCCCTTCCCAGTGCGTTCCCCCTCTTTTTTTAAACAGGGCTGACTCCAAACTGGAAGAGTTCGCCGTTTTCCCTCCCCCCTCTACAGATTGCCTGACTGGTGGCCCATGGGGTCGGTGTGACCGAGGGCCAAGAAGCATTTACCGCCCTGTGACGTCCCCTCGCCCGTCTCAATTTCTTTTTCATGAAACCCCGAGTTCTTCCGACATTTCATCTCCTTTCTTTCTTCCCTTTCTTGGGGTTGCGTTTCCCTGGGCAGCCCTCTGCTTCTTTCCCCAATCCTATGCAACAACCTCCCCCTTACTCCCGACTACGCTTATTCTGCATGTCCTTCTTTACCTCTTCCAGACGCCGTATTTTTTTTCCTTATTCTCATGATTTAATTCTAAAGCGACAGATTCTCACGGCCGACATGCCTCCTTTATCCTTTGCACAGACTCCCTTGGCCTTGGAAACAGACTGCAGGAGCATGACACATTCGACTTCCCCATGATCGCGACATGCCCCTTGGAACCGACCGCCAATTTCGAAGCACGTCCCCTTTTAAACCCCCCCGGCCGGTAAAGATCTGATTGTCACGGCTGCGGCAATCTCTGAAGGGACATCCCTCTCGCAATGATGACCAGTATGATTTCTCTTCCCCTAGTCGATCCCTCCTCCCATCCCACCTGCGTACCGAAGAACCCTTCAGTTCCACCTCCCACTCTTTGAGCATAACATAATGTTACTTATTTAGGTAATGCCCAAAGTCCTCGCGTACTGTTAGCTTCCCCACAGCACGTACCCTTTCCCACCATTCCCCTTCTCTTTCCCGCGCTCCCTTATCCGCATTTGTCCGGTGGCTCGCTTACGTCGATGTTGGCTCCTTCCCCCTTCCCCGTCCCTCAGCCGCCCTTAGAACTCCCTCGAGGTTGTTCGTTTCTCCTTTCACCAAACTCGACATTTTCCACGACAGTTCTCTCTTTTGTCACGGTCTTCCCTGTACCCCACCGAGCAGTTTCAAAAGAAGTCGACAGTTTGACTAGCTAGTTCCTCCCTCCCAGTCTCGACGTTTCGATTATTGAGTCCTCCCCTTCACATTCGTTTTGTCTTCTTCATTGACTCTACGTACTCAAGTCGCCAACGAGTTGGAGACTAGAATAAAGTACCTTGGCGGAGTTCGCTGAGTAGTCCAAGCGCGCCATTTTTCATAGTTTGGTCCCCTCCCTTCTTGGTAGTCCCCCCCCCAGACTCAATCCTGAGGACGCTCGTTATGGATGACATGACCTTCCCTTCCTTTTGTTGTCGCTTTTTTTCTGGCCATTTGTGCAGGGAGCTGGTCTTCTATCGACAATTAGGTCCGCCCGACATTGCCCCGAATCCCCGTGACGAGTCCTCTCCTCCCCTCGATCCGCTTCAGGGTCTTTCTTTTTTCCATGGCAACTCTTCAGCTATTCGTCGGTGCCCTCCTTCGCTTTTTTGTAGGCTCTGGTTTGAACGCACTAAACCCTCCCCAGGACCAGGAGCACCGTATTTCAACATCCTCTGTGAAACCATCTCCTTCCCCAACCGATTCCTCCCTCTCTTTGCAGTTTTTAATTTCGAATATGGATCGTATCAATTACCCGCTCCACACGACTTCTTCGTCCCGATATTAGGTAAGTTCTTACCATCCGGCTAATTTAACGTGCGTCCCCCTCTAATCCCCCCCTTTCGTGTCCTCGTCCAGCTATTCCCGCTATCCGTCACTTTGTCTGGATCATGCCGATTAAAATGACCTTCCTTCCCCCCCGGACCCTTTTCATCTTATCCGACTCACCCCTCGAATGCAAGGGTTTTTTACCTTTTTTTTCAATTTTGGGCAAGATCCCCTGCCTTGCTTAGTGGACCCTCTCACAAAGGTCCCGTCGCTCCTGATTCACTTGGTGTGACTCTACTTTTCTGCCTCCTTAACTCCTTGTCTTAACCCTTTTCCTTCTCTTCGCCTTCTTCGTTTCGTTGGTCTCACCTTCGCTTGAGATGTAAGTAACCCTTCCTTTCTTCCCAACCTGGATTCCCATCGTATTTCTCCTCCTCTTTCACTTGATACTTTTTCCCTCCCCCATTCCCACTGTAGCCACCGTGAAGCTGTAGATCGTGTCTATTGCGCCCCATGGAAGGATCGAGTTTCTCAATCTCCCTCCCTCTCTCCCGAGCCGCAGAGGGTCTCCCCTTTCCTCGCCCGTCTACTCGGTCTCTGAATGATTCTCTTTTGAGGTAACGATGTTATATCCTGTTCCCCCCCAATAAAAGACATGTTGTCTTTCTTTCCCCCCCAGATAGGCGTTCCTTTCCTTCCTTGCGACCAGGCTTTTTGCAATGGTCTTTTCCATGACAACCTCGGAAGAAGATAACTTTTCCATTCTTCAGGTCACTATCTGGACCTTCTTCCCCCCTCCCCGCCTTCCGTCCTGTCTCTTCCCCTCCGGAGTCCTCCCCCCTTGTATTTGCCTCCGAAGATATGCCACGATTATCTTTAAAGAGGTGAAAGACTTTCCCCGCATCCCACACTTAAATCCTCAGGGATTTTCCCCCCCTTCGTTGCTTGGCGACCAGGCAACGTGCTTCCCAATGTTGTGTGTTTTCACGCTAGTGATCTTTTTTTAGTTTCTTTTCCTCCCATAGTGACCTTCTTCTCCAAATTACACTACTCAACGTCCGCCCACCCCGGGTTGACATTTTTTTGAGTTTTCCCTTGCACTTCACTCCAGCAGGTGCTTCACCCCCTTTTCAGTGATTATTTCACCCTCTTTTGATCTTTCCCTTTCCCCCTCTTCCAACGGAAGCAATCAACGAACCCATTTCTTATTCACTTCATGTCGACCTTTCCTTTCTCTTTTTGAGTTGCCAAAGTTCTTGCAGTGTATAGTATTTTTTGTTCAACGAGGCGTTTTGAGCGTGACCATGACAGTTTTCTCAAATTTTTTCTTTTGACTCTTCCACAGGTTCCTGTTGCCTTGCGTTTCCAGGTCCCAACCCCCAGTATGGTTTGTTTGCATCCCCCTTCCTTCCAGGTCCCTCTTGCATGCCGCAAAGTCTAGTGGCGAAAAGTCCTCTGACGGTTCCTTGCCCTTTTTTCCCCCTTCTTGTGAGAGATACTTTTTATTCTTCCCCACGTACTTTTCTCTTGGAGGGACAGGCCATCTTATTTCCCTTAACGTTAATGACCCTTGAAAGTTTTTGTTCAGCATAAAACACCATTTATCCCATCCTCCTTAAGATGGGTCATTTCTTTCTTGACCTTTCTTTTTCAGCGGGCCATTCCCCCTTTACGGCTCTTTGTTCCTCCAGGTTCTTTCTATTCTTATCTGGGCCGCAATGAGGTCACTGCCCCCCCAACTCTCCTGGTTTACTCCCCCCCAGTATACCCTATCTCTTCTTTTTTTCAGTCGATGTTCTGATTTCCTTTTCTCATCGTGGTTCCTTCTTCTGTAAGGCGTCTCCTTTTTCAGTCTTTTATGCTGGTTTGGACCGGGAACCCGACTCTAGGGATGACCGTGTTGGTCCGGTCCCGTTGGGCGTAGGACCATCCACCAGAACATTTTTTTTCGTCGGTGCACGTTCCTTTAAGTTACCACTTTTAGTTTTTTCCCCCCCGTTTTTTTCTGTACGTTGCCTCCTTCGACCCAATCTAACCCCCTTTGCAATTTCATAGCTTCACGTTTCTGGGCACTCACCGGTTACCGCTTAGCGATGTTCGCAGTCTTCCTCGGCCCCCCCTTCGACTTTCCTCCCAGCACCCAATTTCTCACGCCATTAACTTTTGTCCTCATCTTCCCCCCAATCTGCAGCTCCTGTTTTGAACCCACGTCCTTTTCCCTTTCTTTCAGATTTTTCTCAGGTTCCCGATCTTTCTCTTCGGGGCACTATCCATCATTCACGTCAATGTTCTCACCTCTCTTTCTGTTGATTTTTGCCTCCTCCCGGCTAAAAAATCCGTTCTCACCCCTTCTTCCTGTTTTCGCCCTTTCCTGTCTTCCCCTTCCCCTAGAAGTTCATGCAAAGGTCCCTTCTTTTTCTTCCCCTAGTGTTGATCCTTTTTCTTTCTACTTTTAGGTGACTTCTCGCCGCCCAGATGCTCTTCCAAGTACCTTCGGTGAGTTGAGGCTTCCTCTTAGCTGCCACTTTCCACTCCAAGCCATTTACCCGTAGACAGTCTTCTTCCCTCCGAGAGCAGACTTTTAATGTTCACCTATTCTCTTCCTTCCCTTCCTTTTTTTCCGGCTGGCTTTTTGGTTGTCCTAGTAGGCCACAACAAGTGGTAATTATCCTTTTCCTCTTTTTCGTCAGGCGGATTAGTGTTTTTCCATCTTACACCTCTCTACCCTTTACTTTTCGGACCATCCCCTTTTTCCGCGTATGAGCTGGCAGCGTTGTCAATTCCCTTTTACTTTTTCGCCCTTGGGAAAGAACGATCACCTTTCCCACCCCTCCTCGTGATCGTACTGGAATTGAATAAACTTGACCCCCCCTTTTCTGTTCTTCAATTCCCTTACTGCCAGGTCATCACTTGTGTCTTTCTTTCCCCCTCCCCCCCCCCCCCCAATACTGCACAACCCCTCTCATCCGTACCCCTTTCCCTATGTCGAGTAAACTGATCCCTCTCCTCCCCCCCCTCCCATCTGTACGGGTAGTTTTTATGATTTTTCTACTAAATCTTTTTGGCTGCCCTGGGGACAGGCTGACAGGCGACCAGGTCTACTCCCTGCTTCCTGACTTTTTTTCACAGGGCTACTCTCTCTTTCCCAGGTTAAAGCCTCGTCCTGTCCCCCTCCCCTACCCTATCTAGGTAGTCTATGAAATGGTTTGCGCTTCCCCCAAAACCCCTTTTCAAGGTCTTAACTTACTTCTTCCTCCGTCAGTTTTCCGCCGCGCCCATTCCGTGAGAGAATGCTCTATCTCCCGTTTGCCTCAGTTACTGAGAGCCGCCAATACCCCCCCCCAATTACCACTACCCATCTCCTTTCCTTCGCCCCTTTTCCTTTTTTTTTGCCCTTTTCTTCTCTTAAGTGACCCCATAACTGGTCACGACTCCCCGTTTCTCCAAAGCCCCGGTGTGGAGAACCTTTTCCCTAAACCACCAGGTTGGACTCATGTCACAGACCTTTTTCCCCCCCCTCCCCCTCGTCGACGCCTAGAACAGCTTCCCCTTTTCCATTGGGTTTGCACTCCCACTCTTACCCCTTGCCATACAGGTTCACGTTTCCCTCCCCAGCTTCGGAATTTTTCCTGTCCCTTTTCCTCTTCACACCTTTGGCCTTTCTTCCTTCCCTTTTGAAACTTTGTCAGAACCATCTGTTTTCCTTACCTTCACGGCAATCTCTGCACCGTTGCTTTTTATAGAGTGATGTGACCGCCTTTTCTCCTCTTGGTCACTCTCACTATAGTTTCCACTTAACATTTTTTATCCCCCCTTTCTTTTTCGTCAGATGCATTCTGCCTCTAGCGGCCATTTTCTAGTGAAGGGCAGATCCCTCTCCCCCCCCTCTCTTTGTTCAATATATTCTCTTTTGGCGTTTATCCTTAATTTTCCCGTTCTCTCCTCGGTTTTGAGGTGGGTAGGCATCCCTCATGGGCCGTCATTTTATATTCTCTTTTTTTTCCTAATACTGTCCTTCTTGGTTTCCTCCTTCCCCCTATCTCTCTCTGTCCGTATTGTGGGAAACAGCCCTTACTTTTTTTTGGGATGTTCTGGATATAATCCTCCCCCTTCTCTTATAGCTTGCCCTCATCTATTTTTTTTTTTGGTCGTGAGATAGCGATGAGCTTATTCTGCTAGCTTTATGGCGATGTCCCCAAACTTGGGATCCTTCCCTTTTCTCCTTTCCCGTCCTCCTTATCGCCTTCTTCCTGCCCTTTGATTCGCATCCTTTTCTGGATTAGGCTCCGTTTCTCTTTTACCGGTTGGTTCCTTTCGCCTCTCTTCCCCCCCCCGATCGCCTCGGTGCTCATTGTTCCATACTTCTCCTCTGCTCCGCAACGCCTGTTTAAGCTCTTTCTTTCCCCCCTATGCGCCTAAAAAGATCTGCAACCCTAACTTTCCCTTCAGTCGGTACTCTTGGAGTTGAGCGCCCCTTTTCAATCGGGGCAGTTGTCGAGCCCCTTTTCTTTTGATCCCCTCATACCCCTGTCCCTCGGGATCTTGTTTTCGAGTAATCGTCCGTAAGGTTTTGTGCCTTTCCCCCGTAAGAGCTCAACTAGAAGGCTCATGTAGGATATCTTTCCTTGGACGCCTCGCTGCTCGGAGCTCACATTTAGGCTGTTGTCCTTTCTTTAAGCCTCACTTGTCTTTTCTTAGCTTTTTTACTTTTTCTCCCACTTCCTTTCCCCCCCAATGTCCAAGAGTGTTGAGCGCTCTTTTCTTCCACAACTATGATTGCTGCTTGTTCCCTTTTTTTGTCGTTTCGTGCGTTTCCCTCTCTGAAGCCCGGCCTTCCCCCTTCCCTGCGGGCGCCATATTGCCCGAGTTTACCGGACTCCCTTGTGCCCCACTTGCGATTTTTCTCCTTTCTCTGCTTTTTTAGTGCGATTTCGGCCGTTTTCCCCCTCCCTTTTTGCCCGACTATCGCAATGAGACCAATTTCTAAAATACGCTACGACAAAGCACTCTTTCTCCTGGTCGGTGCCCCCTCTTTTTTTTAGTTGGTGATTGGTGTCCTCCTCCGTTAGGGAAAAAATCTGACACAGCTTTTTTTTTCCTTCTAGGTCGAACCCCCCCACACTCCCTCCACCGGGGTCGTCTTTCCCCCCCCTCGTTTTTGACTTTTTTTTTTTTCGCTGTCAGCTGCTTTTCCGCAAAACGAATGGTATGAGCTGTCGGACGTCCCCTCTTAATGCTAGCCTATTCCCTTTTTTCTTAGATCTAGCGACCGTTTTTTTTTCCCCTTCTCCTTTACCTGACTCCACTTGCAACTCTCTCCGTTTCCAAATGTCCTCTTTGAAAGTGCCTTGACGGTCAAGGTTTTTTAGTAATCTGATGGGATGCGGACCTTCTTCTTCCCCCAACCTTCTCGATACCTGACCTCCTTATCGGCCGCGTTTTCCTCCTTTTCTTGCTTTGGAGTATTGAAGCCCATTTAATGCGATAGTTTCCTCTGAACGCAAGTTCAAGAATTTTTTTTTCTTTCCTTTATCCTTTCCAATGTTTTTCCCCCTTCTCGTCGCCTTGGGGTGTTTCCCGTTCCGCCGATAGAATCACTCATCATTTGCGCCGTTATGCTGCAAGGAGCCTATTTTTCCCTGCAGCCGCGCTGCTTTTCTTCTGTGGTGTCTATTCCAGGCTCCTTTTTGGACCCTTTTTTTTTTCCCCCCTCCTTTGAACGCACCAATGGTAGAATCAATTTCAGGCGGGCTTTGTGAACTGTTCCTTTCTTGAAACTGCCGGTGTTCTTCCTTTTATAGGTCGCTTATTCTTTGACATTCCATTTTCAAGAGGACGCCCCTTTTTGACCCACGCGTATCCCCCTTTTCCGCGTCTTGATAAGGTTAGGACTATGGCTGTTGTTGACTCAAGATAGAGATTCCCTCTCTTTTATCAGTCTCAAACCCCTCCCCTCTTCTCTATACAATCAGGGATCTTGAAACTTCTTTCCTACCTACGCCGGTTGATTTCTCTACTGGGAGAGGTGAGTCCCTTCTTGTGCACCGGACACCCTTTTTCCCCCCCCCTTTGGCACTCGGGGGCTTGCACCCCTCGTCCTTTCCTTTGTCTTTTCTTTGTTACGAAACCCCCGTTCCGGGAACTCTCCCCTGGCCCCCTTCTCCATCTGATCGACCGGGTGGTATACTCGCGAACCATGCCCCCCAATTGCCCTAGTTCGCGGTGTTCTGATGGCCACAAGGAAATGCGTTATTCTTCTTTTTCAGCCGTCGGCGAGTCTCCTTTCCCTCTATTTGTGCAGATCTAGAGCGTCGCATCGTCGCGGACCGGCTAGTTGAAAGAATTTTGATTTAGAAGAGGGACGGACTGACTGGTATCTCTCCTGTTTTTTTTTCTCTCACCCGTGGATTCTTTTTTCTTCTTTTCCCCCCCTTCGCGCCCGATGGCCTTCTATTCCGCATTCCTTTCGTCATCGTGTCTCACCCTGTAGGACAAAAATAGAGGGCCTTGACGACCGACGTCTGCCTTGAAGTCATTGCTTTTTTGGCCGACCTCCTTCTTCCCCCTGACTCCCTTAGTGTAATTCTCCCGTCCCCCCACCCCTACTGATTGCCTTGCGGATTCCACGGAACTTTTTGAGACCCTAAGACAATCAGTCGTTCGTGAAGGCAGTGATCCCGAATTTTCGGTTCCGGGGGTGAACCCGTTTTTCGCATACCTCTGGTAAATAGAAGCGTCCGGTGGATGCTATTAGAAATTTCAGTCTTATTGATACTTTTCTTCTTCCTTTGGGCCTCCCCTTTTTTGCTTCGCCCTCTGCCCTCAAACAGCCCACCTTTCACTAACTCCTTTATAGAATAACAGGTCAAATCCGCAGATTTCTGGTGTTCGAGTTGAGTTCATAGACCCTTTTTTTTTTTTTGAATTTCCGAGAACCTTGCACCCTCTCCTTCAAGAACTGACGAGCCATCCCTGAAAGAGGCGACCATGCCCAGATGTCCCGACCCGGCGAAGTTTACCCACAGAGCCGCTCCTCCACTGCTGCGTAAAATTTTTGCGTCGGATGAAGAGATGTTGTAGAGAGAATAGTCGATCCCGACCCCCTCCACCGGTGGTTCCCACCTTAACCCCTCTTTTCTCTACCCATTTCTTCTGAGTGGTACAGGAACCCTCCCCTAGTACTTGTCGCTTAAAGGACCGTTTGACCTTTTTTTTTTCACCACCCTCGAGAGTCACCCCACTACGTCAGCATTTTCATCTTTCAATTTTTTTGTGGATCCCCCTTTTACAGCAATTCCAATGTCGTTTCTCTTCCCCCATCTCGACTCCCCTACCGCGTGCGCGTTTTTTTCACTCGTACCTCGAAGCAGGTCGCATAAGTGAATAGCTCGTCCCCTCTTTATCGCGAAGGATTTTTTTCATTGCATGCCGCCCTCCTCCCCCAAGTTCCCAGGTGCCTCGACTCCGTTTTTCCCCCTGGC
>Ga0179593_1350899_pt1 | contig 13735 bp, 24 predicted proteins | sample CZODoug2_1_08_16_FD_185931 | JGI IMG/M metagenome (GOLD analysis project Ga0179593, IMG submission 185931) | Vadose zone soil fungal communities from Angelo Coast Range Reserve, California, USA - CZODoug2_1_08_16fungal (PacBio error correction) | ecosystem: Environmental > Terrestrial > Soil >... | reverse complement strand
TTTTTCACTTTGACCTTTTCTCCTCCTGTGAAGTCTTTGTTGGGACCGGAAGCTTTCGTTGTCTCTATTCTTACCTCTCCCAAACTTTGTATTGAGTTTCCCTGGAGGTTGGGTTGTTCCGTTGCCAGCTCTCTTCCCTTTCTTCGCCCCAGGCCGTTTTTTCGGGGAACGTGATTCGCATACGTTTCAATCCTCCCTTTTGTTGCATCCCTTTTTTTTTGTTGTGGAGCGTTGATTTTTTTTTTTTTTGGAAACACCTTTTTTCCCTGGATTCTTTCCCTCTTTTTATTTTAAGTCTGAAATCCCCTTTGTCACACAATTTCCGCGGGCCCGGTCCCATCGGTTTGCCCGCAGACGTTTTTCCATTTGACCCCCCCACTTCTTATTGTCCACGTTTCCAATGCAGCATCCTCCCCCTCTGCCCAAATTGAAGATTTTTTGGATTGATGTTTTCCTCCTTTTGCATAAATTTTTTTTTTCTCACCTTTTCCGGTGCTTTTCTTTCCTGCAACCTCTTGTTTTTTTTTTTTTTTTTTTTATCTCCTTCTTTGTGCCCATAAATACAGTGCTTTTGGCCCCCCTCCCCCCCCGTTCCCCCCCCCCATGTAACTTTCTGACCTTCGTTTTTTTTTTTTCTCTTTTTTCTCCCTTTCCTTTTGTTTGATTGAGATTTTCTTTCTCCGAGGAAATTTTTTATCTTCCCGGGTTTGCCCATTTTTCCCTTCGGGGTTCCGACATTTATTTTTTTCCCCCTCCCCTTCTGGTGTTCTTTCAAATTCGCCCCAGTTGGAAGACTCCACCACTTGTTTTTTGCTTTAATAGTTTTTTTCTTTGAAACTCCACGAAAGTACTGTTTTAGCTTGTTACTGATTTTTTCCCCCCTCGTGATGGCCCTCCCCCTTTTCTGCTTCCTTTTTTTTTTCCATCTCTTTTCAAATCCAAACCCTTTCATGAGACCTTCTCCCACCCTCCCGACCCACCCCTCTGCCCCCCTTTCAGTGATAGAGTTCTTTCTCCCTTTTTCAACACCAGTTTTCGCTTTTGGTTTACCTTAACACCATTTTTTTTTTTTCTGGTTTTTTCCTTGCTTTTAGCTTCTTTCCGAAGTTCGGGCTTTTTTTTTTTTTTTTTTTTTTTTTTTTTTTTTACTACCACCCCCTTTTCTTTTGGTTTCCTCCGTTCGGATCTTCTTGGACCCAGGCGTTCTTTAAACCTCCCCCATACGAATTTCCGATTTTTTTTTTGAATCCTAGTGACAATAACATCCTCTCCTTTTTGTCCACACCCCTTCCCCCCACTTCGCCCCCCTGTCCCCAATTTAACAAGCCCATTTCCCATTGCAGATGTGAGTACTCTTTATCTCCAGTTGTGAGATACTTTTGAAAATTCATTTCCAGGTCCAAGGGACTCTCCCTTTTTTTGCTTGAATTCTCCCCCCACCTTGTTTTTTAAGGTTTTCCTATTATGATTCGGAGCATTCCCTCTGTTTCCCCCAAACATCAACTCAGCTTCTGTCTGGCAGCTCCTCCCCCCTATGATTTTGTCTACTTCCAACCATTCTTTGCAGTTTTCTTTGCCTTGATGAAGTTTTCTCCCCCTGTCATTTTGTAGGTTCACCACCACACTCCCCGCCCAAGTCGTTTTTTCTCCCCCTGCTGTACGCCATCCCCCTTTTCTAGCGTCCCCCCTCTTTTGCCCAAAGACCAATTTTTTTAATCTTTTCTCTCGTCCCCGCACCCATCTTCCCCACAACCATTTCCCCCCACTGGCTCTATTTCACCCTTTGTATTTCGGTCTCTCGTCTGTAAAGACATGCGTGTCTTATATGCGGTTCTGGTCCCCATTCTCCGCTGTCAAACTTTGGCCCCCCTTTATAACCGAACTTTTCCGTGGATTTTCAACAGACATGCACGGCAGAACTTTTTTTTGGCTCGACGTTTACCCTTCAACCTCCTTTTTCGGTAGGATATTTTGTTCCGTACCCAGGTTCGATAGCCCTCTCTTCTCTCAGCCCTCCCCCGTTTTCATTTCTGATGCCCTTCGTATTTTCTTTTTTCCCTGTTTTTTTTATTAGTTGTGATTCAGTGTCCCCTTTGGTCCCCCCTAAGCTTCTTTCTCTTCTGTTCTTTCACCCTTTTTTCCTTTTTAGATCTTTTTTTAAGTTCCCACAGGACGCAATTTTGGCTGATTCCAGTAGCCCTGTCTCCCCCTGATCTTTTTCAGCGTTGATCTCCTACTTTTTGCCCCCCTTTCCCCCCCCCCCCCCCAGTCATTGGGGTTTGACGATTCGATTTTCCTTATTTTACGACCTTTTTTGTACTGACTTGGATATTTATCACCGCCCCAGGCGGCTGGCCCTGTTCTTTTCCTCCGTTTGTTGATCCCCCCCCCCCCTTTTTTTCTTTTCTAGTCTCTTGTAACTAGGTCTGTCAAGTTTTTTGGATTCTAGGGCAACCCAGCTGCCCGTGACTCTCCTTTACGTTGCGATTCCTTTATTTCCCTCCTTTTCGTTTTTTGATTCCTACGAATTTCTTGCCTCCTTCTTTTTTCCCCAGGGGGGAGTTTTCCGTCGTTTTTGTTTGTCGCTTCCCTTGCTGTCTGGTTCTTGTTTCTCTTTCCCCACCTATGTTTTTTTCTCGTCCCCCCATTTTTTTGATCCAGTCCTTTTTTTTTATATTATTTTTTTATACTTTTTTTTTGTCCACTTTTTTGGCTTGTTTCCCGGCTTTTTTTTCTTTTTGTCACGTTGCTATCTCACCTTTCCCCATTGTTCTTCCAGAACTGGCTCATCTCGCATTTTTCTTCCTTTCTTTCACACTAGACTGCTCGTCTTTGGGCCTTTTGCCTTCCGTTCGTTCCCCTTTTTTTTTTTGTTTTTAGAGCCCTTTTTTTTTTCCTTTCCCCCCTTGTCCCTCTCATTTTTCCTCCTCCCTCATTTTTCCCTTTGACTCCGCGAGGCCCTAACCAGAGCTTTTTTTTTCTCGTAATTTCATCCCCCCCGTACTTGCATACTTTTTTCCCTCTTCCCTGAAACGTTTTTTTCCTTACAGGGACCCCTGGCCACTGTATTTTCAGTAAGCTGACACTTCAAACCCCTCCAGTCCCCAGCCCACCGCACTTTTCTGTTATTTTTCTGTTCGCTTCCTTTTCCCCTTTTGTTGCTGGTTTAAAATTAAGTCTTAATGTTTTGGTGACTGCTTATTGAAACCGAACTTTCCCCTAGACAACTTGGAGCTCTCCCCTTTCCCCTTGCATTTTTCTACTTTTGTGGTTTTTTGATCCCGTTTTGTGTAGTGGTTCCTTTTACCAGCGTTGTTTTCCTCTTTTTGTCTTTTGCCTCCTCCCTTCTTCCGTTTCCCATGTCCTAAAACTGGTAGGGAGTTTTAACCCCCTACTTTTCAGCTCTTCTTTCTCCACGGGCGATTCCCCTTTTTTCAAAATCCTTTCGTGTTCTAGAAGATTTTCTTCTTTTATAACCCTCTTCTTCTGTGTTGGGTTTTCGGGTTTTTGTGAGTCTTTCCCTCTCTTTTGGAAGTGCTGCTTCCCCCCTCAGTCCCCCTGTAGTCTCCCTTCCCCCGGGTCCCCCCTCAGTCTTCTGGTTCGGTATTCTTTTTTTTTCTTGCGAAAATGCGAAAACGGCCGTCCCAGTTTCTGTTTTCCCTTTCTGGGATCCACTTTCTCCTTTCCTTTTCCTTTTTTCCCTTTTCCCCCCTCCCCTTTTTTTTGTATTGATAATTGATGTCCCAGAAATGCACTCTATTATTTTTTCTGTTTGTCCGTTCTTCGGCAGTGATTGCCCCAATCTTTTCTTTGACGTCTTTTTCGGTGCAAACTCCCTTTCCCCCCTATACTCTCTCTCTTCCTCCAAAGCCAGGAACAACAAGACAAAAAGTATTTTTTTTTTCGCCCCCTCACTTTTTCCCCGCCCCCATTTTCACACTATCCTCGATTTCCCCCCCCTGCACTGTCTCTTCCTCGTTGGTCCCTCTTCCCCCCCCTGAATCTTTTTTCCACCACTTTTCCAATGTTCCTCTGTTGTGGGCCCTCTAAACGCCCGTCTTCGCTTGATCCTGCGATCCCCCCCCCAACAATCACCCCCCCAGCCCCTTTCCCTTTCTCATTTCCTGTGCCCCCCCTATGTTCAGGGAGTGTTCTTTCCTTCCCCACCCCCGCGACCAACCAGTTGTTCGACCAATCTGCCAACTTCATTGTCATTAATCTGTTACCGCCCATTCCAGCCGTAATTCCCCGATGTCCTCCTTTGACAGGGTTTCTTGCGTTTTCAGATTGTTCTTCTTCCCCTTGGCTGTTACACCCTGTTTTTCTCACTTAGTCTCCTCTTGTTGTGTTAGCCTTTTCCCCTAACCCACATCCCCGCTTCACTGGTCACACGTTCTTCATTCCCTCTCTGATTCTCTTTGTCCGCTGTCTTCGTATCCCCTCATCCTCTGCTAGGTCGTCCGGTTGTTTTAGAATTGTTTACCGTTCAATTTATTTTTAGGCGCATTTTGCCTTCTGGAGGTTTCTTGCCTTCCTTTCCTCTCCTGGACCTTCCCTAAACTGTGACCCCTCTGCCGCCGTGAGTCTTTTGAGAACACCCCCCTTTTGGAAAGTTACTTTTTTTTGCCAAACCTCCTTCTCCCCACTTTTTCATCCCCCATTGTATTTCCCCCTTCACAACGCTTGTTTGAAACGTCTACACTGTCCCCCTCCTCTTTTTGTCTAGGTGTTTCCCTCAACCCCTTTAAGCCCCCACTCTTTTTTTTTGCCTCAACCACCTTCTCTCACCCTTACTACCGCCCCCCTCTTCTATTCCAACCGTTGCTCTCCCCGATGTCCCCCTCCCCCCCCCATGCCTTTTCACTCCTCCCCTACACTTTTCTTCTCACCAGCACCCTAATATCACATCCCCCGTACCACCCTCCCCTTGTCTTAGGCTTGAACCTCCCCTAGGCCCTAGGTCATCGACTTTCCGTTCGTTTGGGAAGCTGTCCCTCTTGGAGTGACACCCATAGGTTTTTTCTTTTTTTCCCACGGTCAAAATGTTCTCCCACCCGTGGCTTCGTACTCTCCGGGTCCCTTACAGGACCCCTTACATCGGGTTTTGCACCGTTGTTTTCAAAATGGTGTGTTAACCCCCTACCGGGCGTCTGAAGCCTTTTTTCCAAACCACGTCTTCTCCCCCCTGCGTTTTCCGTTTCTGTCTTTTCCCTGCTCCTAACTTTTCCCCCTTGTCACGACGTCAACTCCCCCCCAATGTTTGACCTGCTTGTTGGCGGAGCGTTTGGACCTGTGCGGGATCCCCCAACTTTTTCCTACCCCTTTCTGTGTTTTGTTTTTCCCCTTCACTTGGTCTTTCCCCGTCCCCAACCCACTTTCCGGGATGTAGCCCTCGTTGCTTTCTGAGTTGCACCTTATCTCCTGTGTGTGAGTTTTTCCCCTTCTGTCCCCCCTCTTTCCATTCCTCTTCCCCCCCCCCCCCGAACTGCCACCCCTCTGCGTTGACAGAGTCCTTTTTTTTCTCCCCGTGTCCCGTTTGCGTTTGAGTTTGGTCGCTTAAGTTTTTCCTTCCCTCGTTCCTTCCACTAAATTTTTCTTTTTTCCCCTTTTCCTCATTGTTTGCGCCAGCGGTATAAACGTTATGCTCCCTGGGTGTTTGGTGGGTCCTCGAAAGGGACTGTTTGCATTGCCACGATCAAGCTGTCCCCTGTTTTGATCCCCCCTCCCCCCCTTTCCTCATTCCCCTGATTAATGCTCTCTCCTCCCATATTTCTGCTTGTTTTTTCCCTGGTCTTCTGTTCAGTCTCCTTGTTCCCTTTACCACGGTGACTTGAATCGTCCACTGTCTCACTTTTTCTCTTGTAACTTAAGAAATCCCCTTGTCTTATTTTTTTTTTTCCTCCCTTTTGGTTTTTCTCAGGTTTTCATTTTCTTTGCGTGTCTTTTTACGGAGACCTTTGATTTTTTTTTTTTTTTTCTTCTGTTAATTTATCCACGCCTTATCGAGATCCGCCCGAGAATCCCTTCCTTGTGTGGACTAAACCAATCTTCCTTCCCTTTCCTTTCCCCTACTCACCCTCTCGGACACCTTTCCACCGGTCCGGCCCTTTTATTACCATCAGCACAACTGTTTTTTCCCCCGACAGACAGCGGAACTGGCTGATTTGAGTCCATTTTTTTCTTTTGAGTTTACTCTACTCTTTCCCCCTTTTCCTATTTCCTTTTCTCTAGATTTTCCCCCCACCGGTCAGCGTACTGATCCCCCGTATGATTTTTTCTTTCTCATTGCCACGTTAACCATATATTAGTGTCCCCCCCCCTTTCCCTCCATTAGTTTTTCTACATGTCTCATGACCCGCCCCCCCTCCTGATCTCCCCCACTTGCGTTCACATCTCGAGCCTCCCCGGTTTCATTCCCCGTTAAATCGTTCCTCTCTTCCGATAGATACTCCCTCTCAAAGAAACCCCACTCTTCTTTCTTTGTTGCACCCTGGTTTTAGGTTTAGTCCCCCCCCCCCCCTTTTCATAAGTTTTTTTTCTCCCGTGATGGGCGTCTCCCCCCAACACGGCGTTTAAGTCCCCCGTTAGGCCTCGTCTGTGCACACACTTTCAATCGTTTTCCCTTTTCTTCCCCTTTCGAAATAACCTATTTTTTTTTTTTTTCCCTCTTCTTTTGAACCTCTCTTTTCCCTCTGGTCAGGTCTGAAAATGGGTTGTAACCCCTGGTATTAATCTACCGTGCACGAACAGGGTCTTGTTTTCCCCCAACCCCTTTCCCCCTCTTTCCATGGCCCTTTTCTCTTTGCCGTTCTTGATTCCCGGAATTTTTATTTCCCCCTCGTTCCAATGCTAGGCATTTTGCGGTTTTTCTGAGATGGCCCCCCCAGGTTATTCCCGCTCAGTTTTCTCCAAAGACTCCCACCGAATCCTCTCCCCCCGCCGTGGATTTTCTAGGAGATTCCTTGTCATTTCACCTCTCTTGTACCCTCCTCCTTTTGTTTCTTGTTTTTGTGCTGACTGTTTTCTTGAGATTTTACCCCCTTTATTGACAATTCCGAAATGACTTGGGGAATGGTTTAGTTGCCCCTATCTAATATTTTTCCTTCCAACCGGTCTAGACCCCTTCTTCACCCCTACTTTTTTAGTTCAGTCTCTCTAAGTCCCGACTTTTTAAGCACACAGGCGTGTATTGATTTCACATCGGTATTCCCCTCTTTCCCTGGGCCCTTCTCTTTTCTGTCTCTTCTGGTTTTCTTTTGTTTTGTTTCCACCAGCCCTTTCATACGGGATGCTTGTTTTTCATACGGATTATTTAAAATCCCCCTTTGTCACCCCCCCTGGTCGCGCCTCCTTGCAGCGGTTTTGACCCCCCGCCCTCCACACCGCTATAAGATTTGGCCCCCACACCCTGACTATTTTCTTTTGTCCCCCCTAACTTTTCCGGCCAGGTCAGCCCAAAACTCTTAAGATTGGATTTTGTCCGGTTCCGGGAAGTTAGGCTCCTTCGTCCATGTCCCTTTTCTCCCTTTGTTTTTTTTCTTTCTTCCCTCTTTCTTGGGTTCCAAACTTTACCGTGTTCCTTTCCCAGTGCCTTTTTCCACAAGTCCCTTTCCTCGCTCCTTTTGGTTCCCTTTGATGTGTCAGAATTTTCTCCCTGAGCTGACCTTCTGGCTTCCTACCCATGTCCCCCCGCTCTTTCCCCGCGCTCAGAAATGTTTCTTTGTGGGCGTTTCGGGGTTTTTTGGTGCGATTTCCTTTTTCTTCCCCCCCGGTTCAATCCGAAACTGTTGTATCATCTGTTTTTTTTAACAAATTTATTTTTAGGTCTCCTGGATTGTTTTCCCCTTCTCCCCCTGCTCTTTTGATGTCTCTCTTTTCCTTCAATGCATTGTGACCCTTGTTCATTCTCACCCCAGCCCCTTTCCCGGATAAGTTTCGCAACCATTCCCACAAACGGCACCGTTTTTTTCCCAGTTTCTGTTTGACTAAATTAACATCTTTTTTTTACACCCCGTTCTTTTTTTTTATTTTAATAACCTTCTTTCTGCCCGGGTTGAGTGGACCCTCGTTCAGGAGATAGGTCGACCGTTTAGGAGGCTCGGCCTGATTCTCCCCCCCCCTCCCATGGCTTTTTTCCTTTGTGAGTCCTTCCCCCTCAACTGTTATTCTTCCACCTTACGATTTTTTGTTTCAACCCTTGCCCCACGAACATTGAGTAGATGACTGCCCATTAAAGACCAACAGTGTCTCACCCGCCTTTTCCCCTCATTCGCTTTTTGCTTTTTTGGGGAGTTAGCTGCAGGCTATAATTTTGAGCAGGTTTTTGCACAACCGATTTCCCCCCCTTCACCTTGACCCCTTCTCCCCCTTTTTTTTTTTTCCCCCCAAGGTAATGGATATTAACTTTTTTTTTCTGTTCGAAGAGATTCAACACAGGTTTCTCAATCGGCCCTCTCTGCTGGCTTACCCTCAGTATTTTGATTGATTTCTGATTTTTCAACAACACGTCCTTCCCGTCTTTTTTTCTGCCGAGCCGGGCAAACCCCTTAACCTTCTCCTTTGTCCCCCCCTCTTCCACCCCCTTCTTTCGTCCCCAAGGGTTTTTTTCTCAAGGTCCCAAACTGCCAAACCCCATGCTTTCTTGTCCTTCCGGTTAGATTTCTACTATTCTCCCGCGGGTCACCCCCATAACTGCATTTTCAAGTGCTTCCCGGCCCAGTATATGTAAAGGGTGCAGTGATGTGCTTCGATTTTTATTTTGCATTTCTGCCTCGGTCTTTCCCCCAGGCTCCCCCTTGATCTGATTTTATAACCCCCCCCCTTTGCCTGTTGGGAAGGTTTTTTTTTTTTTTTTTTTTTTTTTTTTCTAATGTAGTTTCCCTTCTTTCCGTCGGTTCACTTCTTCAGTGGTTTAATGAGGCGGGCTCTAATTTTCCCTTCCTGGAGTTTGGCTCGCCCCCCCGTTATTTATCTTTCTCCCTCCCCCCCAGCCCCCCCCCCCCCCCCAGTTATTCCACCCCCTTTTTTGCGGTTTCTCTAGCAAGAGTTTCTCGCCCAAACCACCCCTTCCCCGTACCCACCCTTCATTCCCCTCCTGGGTTTCTTCATTTTAAGATAATTTAACCCCGTTTTTTGCTGGGCCAAAGAGAGTAAGAGTTCTTCCGCCCTTCCCCTTGCGTCGTTTTTTTTTAAAGCTGTGAGATCATTTACCCTTGAACCCCACCCGATTGCGTTAGTCCCCTTTAGTGTTTTTGTTTACCTTTTTCTCTTTTTCGAAACTGCTTCCCCTTTGTCAGGTTTTTCCCGATTTTCCCTTACCATTTAGCCAATCTTCTTTTTTTTCTCTCCCAGGTTTCAGATTGGGATGGTCGTTTTGGCCCCCCCCCTCTGTGTCCCCCCTCCTCTCTTTCCCTTTGTTTTTTTCCTCTCCTCTTGCTTCTCTTTTTCCCTTCTCTACGGCTTTTCTGTTGCCCCCGCAATCTTCCCAAAACGGAAATGTTGTGGTTTTGTGAGCTGTTGTAAGGTGTCTCGGTAACGTTGTGTAATCTTTCACTTGTTGTTATCATTTATTTTCTTTATTACTTTTCTATTTAAACCCTTTCGTCGATTTTCCATGATTTTGTGTATATGGGGTCACTTATGTTCTTTTTAGGGATTCTCCAACTTTTCTCTTTGGAACCCCCCCCCCCCCCACTCCTGCCTAGCTCGGCCCCTTTCCTTTTTCCCTGGAATTCTTTCAATGTCCTCCTTTTGGACTGCTGGATCTTGGGCCTCCTCGCGCAGTCCATTTCCTCCTCCCCCTCTCTCCAGGAGTCGGGCTTCCCTTTTTCGGTAGACCCTTCCGGTATGTGCTACGTTTGAGGTACGAACCGTAATTGATTTTTTCTCGAAGACAATGCACCTTTGGCAGCTGTCCTCCTTTTCCCACAGGAACATTCTTCCCGGAATCTTTCTTTATTTGGCCTTTTTTCGCACCCTTCTGTTTCATGAACTTGGTCTTTGTTATCCAATTTTAATCTTCCCTTTTTGTGGTCTTTCCTTTCTTCTTTTTTCTTTGGCTAAATCCGTGCAGCAAATCTCAAATTTGTTTCATTTCCCCATCTGTGGAACCGTTGAGAATCGGTCTTTTTTCTTTTCTTTTTATCTTCTCCTCGTCTGGCAGTTGTTTTTTTTCTCAGATTTCTGTTCAGGGGCGCAGGATATTTCCCCCATGTTTTTCCCTCTCCCTTGTTTTCTTTTCCTTTCGCTTGAAGACCGGGACCGAGATTATGTTGTTCCCATTTTGTTCTTAAAAGGCGCCGGTTTTTTTAGTCACGTTTACTAGACGCCTTTTTCTTCCCTTTCTCTTTCCTTTGGGTTTGGTTTTTCTTTCTTTTAGTACGTGATCGGTCTTTTCTGTGTCCACTCCCTGGTCTTCCCCAGAACCACGGGCCTTTGCTTTGGTCTGATTCCTTTTTTCCGGGAAGCCTACCCATTGCCACAGTCCCCAGACTCTTCGTTCAGCTACCCTTATCTCTCGTTTTTGTTCTTTGTGAGCTCTCTTTCTTTTGACGATTCCCCCGATATCGGTGACTTTTTCTCCCTTTCCTACTGTTTCTTTTTTGACCCCCATTTGCAGAATCTGCAGGAAGTGGTCACCCCCTTCTCTTGTGTTTGCCGAATGCGCCTCATCCCCCTCTCCGTCTCTCTTCCGTCCTTGCTTTTTCTCCTTTTTTCTTTGGCTCTTTTTTTTCTTTTGTGCGATTTGGCATTAAGCCTTGAAGATCCCGCAGCACTTAAACCGATCAGCCGAATTTATTTTGATCACGTCACGTGGACCTTTTTCCCAACAAGGATTTTCCCCCATTACATTTGCCCCCGCGTGCCCTAGGCCCCAGGCCTCTCCTTTTTCAAACCAGTTTTTGTTTTGCTTTTTGAGACCAACCGACACGCCACGGTTCTGCTCCAAAAGGCAACCCTCTCTCCCCCCCCAACCCCCCTCACATTTTTTTTTGCCCCCCCCACCCCTGAAGTCAAATGTGCCGCATGCGTTGGTCCCCCCTTTCCCCCAGCGTCACTCCCCCCCCCCTGGACTTCGACTTATTTCTTCCCCCTCCCACCCTCCCCCCTTTTCAGGCATTCTCCTCCCCAATAACCTTTTCAGAAATTCGCCCGATTTCACGGTTATGATTTTTTACAGCTGCTGAACCACCCCCCCCCGTTCCAGTTCCCCCCCCTCTACTTCCTTCGTCTAGGTCGTCTTTTTCCTCCTCAAATTGAAAATACTTTTGCGACCGAGATTGGAAGCCTGGTTTGGCCAAGTGGGTCTTCCTCCTCTGGACTACTGGGCCTCGTTTTCCCCTTTTTCCTCCCTCTGTCTAAAACTCTTTTCCCTGTTCCCGGGCAGTCCCCCTTTCCTGCGATAATGAGATTGTTCGCAATTTCTTGATTTCCGGAGGATGGACGAGGCCCCAGGCGTGTGGCGATTTCCCCCCCCAGGAAAGAGCTTTTTTCCCGTCTTTCCCTGTCCCCCGTCCCCCCCCAATTTCTCTCTCCCTGACCCTTTTCTTAAAGATAGCCTTTTGATTAGAGACTTCTTTTTTTTGAAGACATTATGTGGCTTGTCCCCCCCTCACCCCCCTTTTTGTACGTCTACACCTTACGACCAAGCCCTGTTCTTTCTCTTGCAAACAACCCCTTTCGTACTTTTTCTTGAAGGCCTGTGTGGCTTCTTCACCTTTAATTCCTACTATTCTTCCTCCAGGGGGGAAATGTTTTGGAGGGTCCCTTCTGCGCCTGTTTCCCCCCCCTTGTAGCCGTTCGGGACGTGTTCGTTGAACTATTTCTCCTTTCGGTGTGTGATTTTTTTTTGCACGAATTCCTAATACGATAAGGGTGCAGTTCATACCATCACCGCGCCAGCTGCGACCTTTTTCCCGCTTTCTCTCTGGCATGTCCTTTTTTCAACACACCCTCCTGTCCTAGTTGCTTTTTTCCTCACCATTTTCTCCTCCAAGACTCCTTTTTAAGACGTAATTGCCCAAATGTCTTTGCGATCTCCTCCCTTGTAGGTTTCCTTTATTCCCACACCCCCTCCCCCTTCTCCCTACCCTCAGCTTTTTCTGACCCACTTCCCTCCAGAAGGCCACATTTAGTCTGCTGAATACGTGAGCTGCTCACCATACCTTCTTTTTTCTCAGCCCCTTGTGGTTTGCAACAGGTTTCTTCCGTTCCGATGTCCCCTGTTTCTCATTGACCCCTCTTCTTGCCGTTTCGAGAAGATCTTAACGTTGTGAGTTTTCACCATAGTATAGTGTTATTTTTTCCCTGGTCCGCCTCTGTCTCGGTCCTTTTCCCAAGACCATCCCTGGTTACTTTTTGCCCAACAGATCGACCCGTTGTTGGCTCCCCAAGTTTGACGGATAATGCGGTCCAAGTTTGTTGATGTTTGGCTACCGACAGCAAGTTCCGTTTCCTTTTGCTGCTTTTCTCCCCTGCTGGCCCCCTCTGCCCCCCGTTTTCTTCACAATCTCCGTTTTTGAGGGTGTCTTGTGCTTTGTTCTTTCGATTCCCTGATTTTTTTTTTTTTTGAACCCCCCTTTTTCCTCCAAAAACCCCATTTCCTCTGACCGGCCCACTTCATTATTGCAATTTTTTTTTTGAGTACTTGCCTATTTCTTTTTTTGTCCCCTGTTTGTCTTTATCTTTCTTGTCTTCTGGTTGACTTTTTTCCCTCCTGGATTTTTCGTTCTTTTTAGCGTTTGTTGGGTTCATTTAGACCCCCAGAATTATCCCAGCTGCCAGCCATGGGGAATGGTTTAACTCTTTTCCTAGCCGTTTTTTTTTCCCTCTCACTTGACCCTCCCCCTCACGGGCTTGCCCTGTTATTTTTTACCATCTGAACCCCGGTTTTTTTTTTATTCAGACCCGGCGACCCGCGCGACGTGGTTTGCCCTCCTTGTTGTTCCGTGCTTGCGCCTTCTTTTCTTTCTTTTATCTCTTTTTTCCACACCGTGGACTGTCCCTTATAACCACAAATTTTTTGGAGGGACAGACCTGTCCTGCGGATTTTCCACTTCCCCTCTCGTCCCTTTCGTCTTCCCCTTTTCTTGCTGAGACTTTGATCCCCTGCTCCCCTCCTACTTCTTTTTTTTTTTTTTGCAAAGTCACATTCCCACCTTTCGGGCCCCCACGGTCCTTTTGGTTTTCAAACTGTTCCCCTCTGAATTTCTCCTTTTCGAGACTTAACCCTGCAGCACCGACCCAAAACATTCTCCATTATTTTTGCTTTTTGCGTTGAGACCCCCCCCGGTTCTTCCCCCTTTGTACCATTTGGTTATTTCAGCCCCCCATCGTTTTCCAGTGTTCCCCCGCACGTTTTTCCCCCCCCCCCCCCCTCATGTATTTTCCTAACCTCTCTCTTCTCGTTGTTTGTTTTCCAATTTTCGTTTTTCCCCCCTCCACTATTTTGGGTTTCACGAACTTTTTTCCCGGTGTCCTCCTTCCATTGCCCCAGGTTGTTTCCCCTTTTGGGTGAACTTGATCATCTTTTATGCGGACCTCCCCCACGTTAGGTTCCAACTCCCCCCGATCCCGCAAACCTTTTCTTTTTTCTTTGCTGACTTCTCCTTTGCGAAATCCTTCTGGTCGGCAGTTCTTTACTACTAGGTCCCCAGTGAATTCAGTACGTTGCATTTAACGCCCCAGCCTCCTTCCCATGGAGTTTTTTTTTCCTTTTCTGCTCTTAACTTTCCCT
>Ga0179593_1406637_pt1 | contig 13736 bp, 14 predicted proteins | sample CZODoug2_1_08_16_FD_185931 | JGI IMG/M metagenome (GOLD analysis project Ga0179593, IMG submission 185931) | Vadose zone soil fungal communities from Angelo Coast Range Reserve, California, USA - CZODoug2_1_08_16fungal (PacBio error correction) | ecosystem: Environmental > Terrestrial > Soil >... | reverse complement strand
CGATCGACCGATGAGATACTTGGTTGGATGCTCTACGATCTTTAAGGTTTTTTGCGGACCCCATTTTGATCTGGATACTTCCTACTCCGACTGAAGCCCCCCCTAGCGGCTCTGGTTTTCCGGTTTCCGATCGTAAGTCCTTGTTCTCAGACACGTTCGTTAGCGGACTGAGCCGATCGGCTTTCTGTCCTTCAGTCCTGGCCGTTGTGTTCGAATTGAGTTGGCCTGCTGTTGGCCCGTTGACGGACGACACTCTTTTTGGCCTCTTGATACAAGCCATTTGGCCCCCCGGGTAACGTAGCCGGACTTCCCCCGTCATCTCCCTAATTCGAGGTCGATTTCCCCAGCGGGCAACCCGTCTCATGCCTTGTCTTCTTGCCGTGCCTCACTTTCCGCGAGGCCAGATCCTGCCTCCCTGCTCCCCCCCCCTGTCTCGTTTTCCCCGCCGTCCATGGTACCCAATCAACTTACTACTTACAATAGTTTCCTTTATTCTTTGTCGAACATCTTCCCTTTCCAGTTCCGGAGTTTGACATAGGTTCTGCTTCTTTTATTAACCTAGCTGGCGTTCGGGGTAGGAGCGTGACGAGGGAATGTTACTTTTTTCTCGCCGTAAGAGTTTTCTCCTTCGGTCTGCTCGTTTTTCTCCGTTTACTAGACAAGTGACGTGCGATTTATGGGTAGACTAGTCTCTCTTCCCACGATTTTTCTTCTAAGTATTGTTTGTGTCCGCTATCCGCTTCCGTATTTTATAGTAACCTTCAGATGGGAGAGGATTTTAATTCTGAAAAGAAGTCCCCCCCCCCCGTTTTTCTTATTCTTAGCCAAATCTCCACTACGACCCCACGAGTTAACCTCGGGTCGCGTTGACCCCGATCTTTCCCCCCTTCGGCGTCAAAGTCTCAATTTTTTGAAGACTCGCCGTTGTCCCAGTTTAGTTTACCCTTTTCCCGGGATCTCACTGAATGTCCACTTGTCTCTCCCCAAGAAGTTCCCTTGTGCTAATAAGAATGTCACTCTTGGCCTCTCCCCTTTGTTCGACGCCCCGTTTGTGTCTTGTTTTAAGCAAATTCTGTCTCATTCCTCTCATCCCCCAGTAATAATACCTAGACCCCCTCAAGCTTCCCCCCTATCTTCCGTGCCCCATTTTCTAGCAATTCGGTCAAGGGCGTCCGAGACTTGGGTCCCGTCCCATGTCCCTTCGTCGAGTATTGGCCTAATAGTTACTCTTCCTTCTCCTTCCCCCTAGATTCCTCGGACTTTCCGCCAACTTTTCCGGTTTCCCGTTTTGAATTGACAGTGCTCCCATGTGCTAGGAGAAGTCAGCAATCCTCCCTTTGTTGTGTGCGGTTTCTTCCTTTTCTCGCTTGTGCTTTTTTTTTCCTGAAGATGCTTTCACTGTCTTTAGCATTCCCCAGGGTTCCTCGACGCACTTTCTGCCCCAATAGCTTGAGTTCTCCGACTGAGAGGTCAGATCTTGACTTCCCCCTTCCGGACTCTCATTCCCAGTTTATTTTAATCGGTTTTTGGCTATGGTAGTAGTCTTTTTGAGTCCGCGGTACCATGACGCCCCCCTTATCTGTTGGCCTTGATGACGGTCCCTTACTTTCCCCCTCCGGCTCTTCAACGTTCCCCCTCTTCGCTCTACGTACCTTTCTTTGTATCCGACCAACGGATCCCCCCGCGTTAGACTTCCGACGCGTCTCCCCCGTCCACGGCGCAGAAAGCGGCTCCAGCTATGCGATCCACTCAGCCGGGTGCCCTCTTGCCTTCTGAGTTCCCGAGCCCGTTTTGCCTCATCCGCCTCGCTTTTCTTTTTTCCAGTATCTGGTGTTTTGTCCTGTCACATGTATTCACTACGTTGCCCGTGGGAATCTGATGTATGTGTAGAAGTTCCCCCCACTCGGTTCCCGACCGATCTCCCGCCTTTTCAGGGTCTTTTTTTAACTCACCTCGCGCCGATCGACCGGACCCCTTTTGTTGGGTCTAATAACTCATGCGTACCCCTACCATCCCCCCCGTTGGTTGGCTCGAAGCTCCTTGCGTCCCTTTTTTTCCCGTTTCACGTTTGAGACCCGATTTACCCGCCGATCTTGGTGGCCTTTTTTGGTTCCTTACCTTGGAGATTTTTCACGTCTTTCCCCCTCCCAAAATCAATTGCCGCCCCCCCTTTATTTTAGACCCTGGTTGTAGTAGCACCCCCTTTCTTGGGATCGACCGATCTTCCTGTTAACAGCCCCCCAATTAACCGCCTCCCCCCCAAGCGGCTGCTGTTTTCCTTACCCTGAGGTGTTCCTCGTTCGGTTCTTGGAGCGTTTGCGTAGAAGACATAGCCTCCACGTGCGTTTTGTTTCCCCGTTTCGCATCCCCTGGATCGCCTCCGAGTTTCTTCGTGTCTTTTGTGCTTTTTTTTTTGTTTGTCGTAAATTTAACGTCTTCTTTTTACGATCCTCCAGCGGCCCCCCGTGATAGACGTCTCCATCTTTCAGGCCTAATCTTCTCATTTCGGAGGGTTGACTCTTTTTCCAGCTTTCTTCCGCTCAACCTGTTTCGTTTTTCAACCACATGGATCCATGGTTTGGGCCGTGTATACGCCGCAGCCCCTTTGAATTGGACGGATTTGCAGACGTTCTTTGATTTTGGCGAATTACCGCAACTGGGTTTCTTTTGTGTTGGTCAAACGCTATTGGCCCCTTCGACGCTTCTGCCCCCTTTGGCGCTGGAATAGTTCAACGATCAACCCTTCTTTCTGCCTGTTTTATCTTCCTTAGCTCAACACTTGCAATCAGCCTTGGTCCCCCTTTTCTCTTTGTTCCACCCCGTCTCACTTGTGTCTGACGGATTTCTCGACCGGGCTGTGTTCCGCCGCAAGGTTTTTTCCTGCCATCCTGCTTTTCCCCGGTGTTTACAAGAACTTAATCGTTTTCCCCCCTTTTTAGCTTTTTGCCCGTTTTATATGACAACGCGCTTTACTCCGACTGACCTTTGATGTCCTCCCCTTCTTAGGTTCCTTGGACGCTACTTATTTTCAAGGGAACGGTGTTCATTCGCTTCCGATTCTTCCCTCCCCAACAATTTCGAGAAAAGTCATTTGACCATGACCGTCGCTTGCGCGCCCCGTTCGCCTCTCCCCTTGTTCGTGAGTCGCAGGTTCATCGATTGACTCCAAGGCCACTCCTGTCTGGATGTTGGGATCCTTACGGCGCCATTTTTTCGAGACGTCACAGGGGGCGGCCCTGCGACAATCCCCCCCTCCTCTCTTACGATGTTAGCTTTATCTCTCTTTTTACTCTCCGTTGTGGTTGTTGACTTTCTGATATTAGACCCCTTTACTTTTTGTTTGAATCGACGTCCGCTTTGCTTCTTGTCCACTCCTTACGTGCTCCCTTCTCCGAGTATCCCCCCCCCCCCTCCCCGAACAGGTTTTTTGAGTCCGCATCGCCTCATTCCACTTGGGATCGAGCGTGCGGCTTGGCCTCTTGCAGTTGCTTTAGTCCTTTCTGGTACGTTTCCGTGCCCAGTCGGATCTTTCTTGTTTTTTATATTGTTTGACCTTTTTGGGATCGGATAGTTTCTGGCCTGTTGCCTGATCCCCGTCTCCTGGGCTGCAACTGATCCCTGTCGACGGTCCCCATAGCCCGGGCCCCCCTTTTTGCCCTGACCGACCCGATCGTATTACCACGGTTTTTGCCTGCTTTCGGGACCTTCCTTCGATCTAACAGGCAGGCCAATAAACTTCGAGTCGTCAGACTCCGGCCGTTTCTGCGGGCTTTGACCTTGACAGGGTGTCAGTTTTTTCTCCGGTCCAACTCACAGGAGGAAACGTTCTCTCCTGTCGGCCCGCTATTGCCTGCACAAGGCTGCGGTTTTTGGTATCATCTGTATAACCACCCGGAGCGTGTGGCACGAGGAAGTCCCCCATGTGCAGACGGTAAATGCCCGTGCCCACCCTCTGACCTTCATTCACCTTCCAATTTTTTTTGTGGCTTCGTACCCGGTCCGGCGCCACATGCGATAATAGTTTTACCCCCCCAGACCTGGTCTTCAGGGTTCCTCTGTGTTGTTTTCACCTTCTCTCAGTCCACAAGCCCCTCGACCGGGCTTGCCTTATTCGTATGAGGAGCGTCCTTCCGCGGGCTCGTGTGGCGTTCGAAGCCCTCTGTGACACAACCGGGCCTTTTCACAACCGTTCTTTTGATCCAGGTTGAACGTGCCCCCCACTCGGTGGCCCACGGCGCAACTTCATCCTTTATGACGTCCTCTAACATCCAACTTTCACCTTTTTTCATGCTGAGATTTGGTTTTGTGGCGGAATTGATGTAATTTCGTTGCTACATCCGAGCGAGGTCTCTTCCCCCCTTTTTGGGTCCACCGTGTTTCGTATTTTTTGGTTTTAACACCCCCCAAGATCTCCTCAGTTCCAAGTCCCAGACAACCCCATTCCCGGGCTCGCGCACTCGCGGCACCTCTGGGCCTTCTTAACTGGCGATTACGTTTTTCTCCTACAACACGGTTTTCCTTGGGGCGGCTACACGTTACTTCGGAGACTCCAGTCCCCTCAAACCTGTTCTTTCGTGTCGCCTCTAAGCGAGTTTTCAAATAGCTCCAATGAGTCCCTATCGGATTGCCCCTCTTTTCCCGACAGTAGTTTTTCCGTCTTCCCTTTCCACCCCCCTTAAAAACAATGACTTCCATCAGGTCGTCGGCGGAATATCGAGTTGCTCTACTCTTTACCTCCATGCCAAAGTCTTCTGTCTAGAGTATTGCCAGTTCCTTTACGTCTTCTTGTATTCGATGCGTCTCTTCGGGGGGCATGTTCCGCGGATCTACGTAATAACGCCGCTTCGTGTCCTAGGTGGAAAGGTAATTCCCCTGTACATTCCTTCTCGGCGGCGGGTTCTGGATCCGAGTTCGGGGGGGGGGGGAGGGTCCGTCGACCTGATTTTCCGCGTAAGCCGGCACACCTGCTAATCGGATGGGAGAGACCCCGGCTTCAACCGCAGAAACGTTTCCCTCCTAACTACATTGGCCAACCACTTTAGCCCGTGGCGAGTTCCCCCTCTTCAGAGTTCGGCGGTTTTCCTTTTTCCTTTGCCTGTAAGTACTGACGGTCTCAGCATTACCTTGACCCCAGCCCACCCCCGGTGAGTATTGGAGCGCTCTTTAGCGTTCCTTCCTCCCCCCCTCCTTTTGGCTTTCCCAACATGTCCGCACCATCCGGTCGCTCCGCACCCCAATTCTAGTAACTACTCAAAGCGACCACATTTTTTCGTGGGGTTATTGTGCCTTTTGGCGCTCTCCCAGGTATTGTGTGGCATGTCTCCCCACACAAACGCGGACGCCCCCATGGCTGTTCGGCATCCTACCATGTCTATCTTGTCCTTCTAACTAATCCCCCTTTTTTTATCCATACCACGCGACACGTTTCCAGGTGACCCCGGTCCTGCCCATGACGCTGTTTTCCCCCTTTGTTCAGAAATTGTCACCTTGTGTTGATCGCAAGGCTTTATTTCTCTTTGGCCCTTTTTCGACTCTCCCGTCTCCGCCCGTACCAGGGGGCTTCCCCCTTTTACACTTGTTTCTCATCCCGGGCGCTCCAAAGTGGAGGCGATGACCCAGGGTTCCATAGTCTATGCCCCGGTGGACACTTAGTCACCTTATGCCCCTTTTGACATTCTTCCTTCACGGGGTTGACTTTCATCAAATGGTGCCTGTCTCGTATCTCCGCAAGTGTGACTGTTTTTTTCGACCCGCAGCGGGTTACTCGCGGGTCTAGATCCGGTGGACTTTTTTCAATCCTGCGGATCTCTTTTTGTTGCTGGTTTTTTTGCATGTACTCCAGCCCCCATTTTCTCTCTTGCGACCCGCGTCCAGGTAGGTTCCCCTTACGCGTATCGTGACTCTTAACCACCAGTCTCACCCCCAGTGTCTCGACATTCTTCTCCCGGAGTAGACCAAACGCCTCGGGCGCCGCTTGGTCGAGGTTGATAAACGCCGTTCCAGAGCGTTGCTCTGCATTATTTTCTCGTCCCACGCTTCCCTGCACTCTCCCACCTTGTCTTCCACGACTTTACCTTCCTTAAGGAAGCAGCACCGGAGTGGTCATCTACCTTTTTTGGAGAAGGCCGACCTTTTTTTCCACAGATACACCTCGCACCATCTTAGTTTTCAGATTTGCCTCTCATGGTTCTTCGTGGTGACAGGCTTATATTCCTCTGGTGCGCTTGCCTGGTGCATTTTTCGGAGGTTTCGAATATGAGCTCATGAATCGCTTTCATTTCCACTGGCCACTCTTGCGGCTTTCGGCCCGTTTGTTTTTCAGACCTTCCCCCCCCTATGGTCTGGCGGTCCCCCTGTGACTCACTCTTTCTTTCACACGAAAGTCGTGTTTTCCCCTTCCTTTGACCTCTGGACCCTGCTCAAGTGACCCTTTCTCCCATCCCCCAACGCCTTACCTAGCTCCCCGTGGCCTCATCTTTCTTTTCGTCTAACCTTTTTGAAGTGCCTGGTCGCAAGAGCGTTTTGATCCCCCCCCCTCTGCCCCGGACACCCCAGGCCTCCACCAACTGTCAGTGTTTTTTTCGCTGAAACTTTGATCCGTATCTTCTGTTCCTGCCTACCCCCTTCCCCTTTTTGAAACGAGCCTACCCCCCGATTCGCCTAGTTTTTCCATCTACTCTTTCTCAGTTAGTGTGTTTTTTTCTGAGGATCTATTAGACGATGTCTGAACGCGAGGAGGACGATTTTGAGGTTGTCTGGCTTTTACCCAACCCTTGATTGTCTGAACGGACGATTGGCGCTGGCAAGATCCCCGATCTGGCTTGTGGGTAGTGTTTCAGCTTCTGTTTCAATTCGCATTGAAGGACCGCTCTATATTCAAACCCGTTTGCGTCTCGACTATACTTTGTTTTACAAAGTTTTCGTTTCGTTCCTGGCGTTTTGTGCTTATCCCGATAGCTTGTTGTCTCTTTTGTCGCCATTACATCACCAGACTTCTTTTAAGTTGCCGAAGTTCCTCCGCTTTGGCGCCCCTCCCCTTTCAGCTGTGAATGGAATTTAGTTTGAAGTGCAAGAGGTTGACTCCGCAGGCGAGTTCTCGGGGACCCCCCCTTCGTCCTTTTTACCAAGACAGCCTTGCGGCAGTTGCCCTCCACACCGGTAAAAGCCTGGCGCAGACTATCCTGCCGCCCTGGAGCAGATACGTAGGTTGCCACCCTGCCGCCGCATTGTAATCTGCCCTGTGTCCTCCCCTGACCCTAGTTGCGATTGTTTTCTTAAAAAAACCTCACCGGCATTTTTTAGGGTTTCAGGTGAATGGTTAACATCCTTATCTGCTGATTCTATCCCGAGCTCACCTCTGCGGGCCCGGCCTTGTGAGCGTCTAGGACTGGTTTTCGAGCCCTGACCTCCTCTCGCCATCGCTCGTTTGAAAGACTAGCCCCTTTGGAGGCCACCCCGATGCGAGGGTTCGTCGATGCCTGTTCCGTGCGCCTTCGAGTGTTTTTCTAGAGCACTCCATTCCCCTGCTTTGGGTCCTTGAGTCGACTTTCTTGCAGCCCGCTGTTCGTCCGAACGGCGGATTTGCGGGCCTCAAAGAGCCTGGTTTGTCTGTACCAGTCTTCGCCCTTGGCAGACAACTCCCGCGACTCCCAGATAATTTGACTTTTTACCTTTGCGTCGTCCGACGTACCCCCTCTCCCCGGGTCGGGAACAGGGACAGATCCCTTGACGACGAGCTCTCTACCTTCCGACATTTTTGCCATTAAAACAACGGAGATTATATTTTGCCCCTTTGGCATCCCAGCCTTTTACCCCTTGTAGCTCCCTCAGATCCCCACCCATGTTTTCGAGCACTTGGATGTCGTTTTTTTATCCTTCAATGTTTCCCCCTTTGGTGCAGTCCTGATCTTGATCTTCCCGCCTAAACATCAATCCCCTTTTTCTTCCCGCATACCCATCGATCTCTCCGGAAAATTTCAGCGAATTCGGTCACGGCCTCTTTTCCTGAGCCCTTTCAGTGGGAGCATTTTCGTTTCTTCTCAGTTACGTTCTATGAGAGTCTTCTATCGACGATGTTAAGGATCGCTCGGTAGCGTTGATTTTGTTATTGACCCACCCTTTCCCCCAACTGGTGAGCCTTTCTCGGCCAATAGCCTTTCCCTAACCCACCTTTGGTTGCATTATATCTGAGCTGTTTCTTTTCCCGTTACTTGATGTAGTTAGCATCACGCAAAGGTGGTCGACGCCGTTTGTATTCTTCGCCAATCTTTAACAGTTGCTGTGAGGTCCCCCTTTTGAGGTCCAGTATTTTCCTTTCTTTTGAACCCATTACTCAGAGTTTGGCGCGATCATTTCCACGCGCCCCCCCGGTTTTGTTGGCTCTTGTCAGTTCGTGTTTCTCTGAGCCGTTTCTTTTTCAAGCTTTCTTCCGAGCTTTTTTTCCGATTCATGATGCTTATCCTGTAAGGTCAGAATTTTGCTCTCAAGTTCTCCCCCCGTCCTCGCTTCCTGACGTCCTTTTTATTAACCCCCGATGACAGGATTTGGGTTTATCGCTCGTTTCCTTTTCCCCCCCCTTTTAACCCTCCGATTTTTCTTCCACGCGCGTTTGCTCAAGCTTTGTCTTTCGAGACCGACCTGAGAACAGTCCTTGGGTTACCTGCTGGCTTCGAGTTCTGAGCCCCCCCTATGCACTGCTATTAGCCCGACCTGATTTTTTGCTTTGCCTTGGTTTCATTGGGGGTTTGGCTTTTCCACGCAAGAGAGTAACTTAAGGTTCAATCTTTCTGAATGTACTGGAGACTTTTGCCCAGACTTGCCCCTTGCACTTCTATCAGAAGTGGTCAGAGGTCTTTTCCCCACCTCCATCGCTGCCCTTTTGACGACGAGACCTTTTCTCGCGGGAGTGAACGCCTTTGTAATATGACGCCGTACCATCCCTTTTGTCTGTTCTAGACCTGACTTTTCCCAATGTAATCCTACCGTCCTCCCCACGCCTTTTTGTCCTCTGTTTCCGGCTAGAGAGCCGTTCCCTGTTTCCAGGCAAACGGAGTCTATATTCTTGTTGTAGCGAACCATTCGAACATGCTCCCGGGAGGGTTTCTCTCCCTTCTCTTCGGGTCCCTATGTTGACGCTAACAGCTTTCCCGCCCCCCCCCCTTTCGCGCTCACGTCCAAAGATTACCGCGCATGTTGAGGACACTGTGTTTCCGATCTGTTTCCTTGTGATCGAGAAGGTCGTTTCCACATTCCTTTTTCCTGCTTTCTCTGGATCCCCTTCCTGTTTCGCCCCTTCTTGTACAGAGGCTTTTCGAGCTCCCCTCACGAGCCCCGTGAATAGATGCCGCTGCCACCTCGGGCGCCCCTCTTCTTCCTTCTGGCTTTGCTGGTAGTCTTTGCCAGCCCCGATGACACCATCCAGGTTTATCGGATTTAGTATGTTCCACCCCACCGTCCTTCTCCCATCATTGATTTGCACGTGCCGTGTAGCACGAACCACGCCTTTTTTGCCCGGCCTTGAAGTTCGTCCCTCTGTGGTTTTTCCTCATTCCGCCTCACACTTGCTGTTCTTCGCTTTTCACCCACGCTCTGCTTTTCTCCGCTTATGACGCCTTTTCCCCCCGGGCAAATCTGACCTCCCCCTTCCGATAGCAAACGTGTTAGATGAGTTTGCTCCAAAACCCCCCCCTCCTTCCATTATTAGTATCGAATACCGTTTACCGGGTAGTCTTCCGTGCCTCTCGAGTTAGGCTGACTGGGTACCGATTTTCGTCAAGGCTGTTCCCCTTAAGTGCTTCACCCGTTCCTCAAAAACCGCGGTTCGTCAAACTTTCGTGCTGACGCGATTTAAAAGTCAGATGATCTTCCTTCCCCCGATGGCCCATCCCCGGGCTCTCCTTTTCCGCTTCAATGGAGTGGGCATGTGAAGCGTTTCCTCCGACTTGCTCTTCCACCCAACATGAACATCGGCCGCAATGACCTCCTTCCTTTCCCCCTTACTCTTCCCAGTCCTGCGATCCTTTTCCATTTCGACCCCCCTCTCGATCTATAAAGTTCGTGATGTCGAGGTCCCTTTCTTACTCGGCACACTCCAAGCCACGCCTGTTAGGGATGTTCTCTTCCCTTCTTTCCGGGGCTCCCTGGGAGTCTGAGACGACAACTTGAGACTATCCTTCCTCACCGATTACGATTTTCTTCTTCTTCTTCTTTCTATTTCCTCTCTTCTCGGTTGTTGTGAGATTTTTATTCCATACTCACTGAAGTGACTGTAGTGATGCCTCTCTCCTTTACTTATCAGAGGATTTGTACAATTTCCCCTGACCAGTTTTTTAGGAGTCCGCCTCATTTATTCCCCCTTCTTTAGATCTTTTTTTATTCGTCAGCGTGCTGCCTTCAAGGCTCGAGCGGGCGAGTCGGAGACAGTGTTCCCCGGTTTCCAGTGTCCCTTCTTCATGTCCCCAGTTTTCCGGTATTGTGAAGTGTTTTCCTACGGATAGTCTTTTCCCCCGTAACGGTTGCCCCTCCCCATTCTCTAGAGGGATTTTTCCCGTTTCATCGCCAAAGGTCAGATCCGTCGCGGTCCACCCCCATCGCGTGTCATCAAATCGAAATTTACTCCCCGATCTTTCTACACCGGGTGACCGATTGGTACATTCCTTTCGATTCTCCCCCCACCCCTTTTTTTGTTGTTTTCTCTTTTTTTTTTGACCTGCCTGCTACAAAGTTTGACTTTCTACGTATTCTTGAGCGGGTATTTCACCCGACGGTAATGGAAGCTTAGTTCTTTTTCTCCTTGATAAACCTCATAAAACCCGTTGTTCTTCTTCGACGCGTTCTTTCCCAGCGGCAACTTTTTGGTCTCCTCGTCTCCCCCTTTTTCAAGAGCTTTTCTTGTTTAGAACGCCCAGGTTTCACTTTATCCACCATCAGGAAGTCTTATTTCCATTAGTGGGGGTGGTCGGAGCTCACGGCTTGTCACTCCTGCTTCTATCTCTGGTTCATCTCCCCACTTTTGACGGGGAGCGGTGTTCATTTTTTTTTCAACGGCTAACCCACAAGCATCTTTTCCTAAAGGCCCGGCCTTATCTATCAGATGCTTTATTTCACGATCTTTCGGACGGATCTCTCCAGCATCGTGCCCCCCCCCCTTTCTCAAACTTCTTGTTCTCACGGTCTTCTCAAGGCGTTCCTTTTTAGGTCGCCGTATGTTATCCTCCTTTTTTCATGAACCTTTCAACATCCCTCCCCTTCCCCCTCTCACTTTTAATTGCCAGCGCGGGTCCAACTTGGTGGAGGCTTACTTGCTAGTTCCTTGGTAGCGTCCCCTTGTGCGCCGACAGTGAGATCCAAACAAGTGTTCCTACCCAGTTGGGTCATTTTTGGTTTGACACCCCTTCCGCCTCAGGTGAAATGATCCAACGAACAACCGGCCCCGGACTGCGGGATATCGTGGTTTCCCCCGTTTCTTATTGCTTTTTGGGCTCCTTTCCCGGACCTGGGAGCAGAATTGACGACACAACCCGTTTTTTGGAGGTATTGGTTTCTTCTCGTAATTGGCTCGCTTATTTCTGTTTTCTTGGTGTGCAAATCTTTCCAGATAGGGGCAGCTTGTGAGTACCCCCATGTCCCCCCATTTGACTCCCCCTTCTCGGTCCGGGGCCCTCGTGCTTCTCATAGAATTTATCTCCTATCCCCATCATTACGGTGAAAGTTAAACAAACCCCATTGGAAACCCCATGCCCGGAGCAATCAGGTTTCAATGCCTCGTCACTTTTCGCATTGTCTCGGAATAGCATCCGATTTTCCCGGCTCGTCAAGAAGTTTCCTTTTCTTTTCCACGTTCTTGGAGAGCGTGTTAGTTTTCAATTTAGGACGCGTCCTAGCGAATACTCTTCTTCAGTCTGGAGCTGGATCTCACATGTCCAGTGCAATCTTGCCGCTTTGTCTCCAAGTTATTGAAGCCTATTCGCGTTCTCTCCGACTCATAGTTCCCCTCCGGAACCCGCTCATCGCTTCCTCTTTTTCGGCCTTCGGCCCACCCGCGAAATCCTTTCTCCCCCCGATCAACAAGCTCCCCGCCCACACCCCCGCGCGTTGTTGAGGAGACCCTTGGAGCTTCGATTGCTTCCTATGAGGGTATTCACGCATACTTTTTCCCTCCTCCGGCCCAGTCGCCCTTTCCCCATCAAACGTGTTCCTGCTCTATACGCGAAAGCCCTTTTTTCTGGGGGATCCCAACATGTTGATACCCTTTGTTTACTCCCGCCATCTCCTTTTCTTTCTCCCACACCAATGAGGCGGGATGGTGACTTTTGTGCCTCCCCCCCCTCTTCTTTCCCCTCTTGGGGCTCCCTGTTTCTCACAAACAACTGTACCGTCATTCTTTTGGCCTCTTTTTTTCCCTTCGTTTCATCCGCTATAAGAAGGATCCCCGCGTACGTATCATACTTCCTGTCCCGAAGTACCTTGCCTGCAGATGGTCTTCCTACTGTCAGTGACCCCAGACATTTCCGTTCCCTGCTTATCTCACCCCCGGCTGTGACGGCGGACCTTTTTTTTGCTGTCTTCGGGCTCCTCTCCGTCAGTGGGGTGCCAAGGGGACATTTCTCGATCCCGGGGGCTGCAGCCACCGGGTTGCTTTGTCCCAAGGGGGCCTCTTTGGCCGCTGCCCAAAGGACATTCGGATGAGTCCAAAGGGTTTCCTTTGCCCGGGGGAATTTTTATCAAAAATGGGCAATGTCTGCCGGTCGCCAAGTTTTTTTTTTTTTGGTTCCCTGACTGCTTGGGTTTTACGTTTTGGAGAGTCGAGGACTGTTCCATACTTTTTTCTGCCTTTCCTTTCCTTTTTCGAGAAGGCATCACATTCCCCTGTCATTTGAGGGCCGCCTTAGTCCAGTGTCATTGTCTGACCCTTTTTTTGATCACTTCGGATCCTGCCTCTTCGTGGTCCCAAAGCTGAAATCCCGATATCTACCTCGTAGAATTCGCTGCGTAGACCCCAATTAGCATCGTGGGGTGGTTGTGTGGTCAGTTCGTCGGATCAACTGCCTGCATAAGCCGATTGTTCTCGATGCAGTTCTTCCCACGAACTTCTCGGCACGCTCCACCCCCTGCCGGCACCCGCAGAGGCCCCCGCTCGATACCCTCAGCAGACCAGGAAGCTTTTACCTGAACCGGAATTCGTCCTTGTTTCTACCTTATACCCCCCCTTGTAGTGTAGTCCATTTGCCTCTTTAAATGCGCGGCTTGGCTTTTCTTGATGGCCTACGAGCATGCGTATCTGGTGTTTCCGTCTCTACCTTTGGGAGGAAAGGCGATCTGCTGCTCTGCGACAGTTTCTCCCTTCTTGTCCCCCTTCTTTTCGTTCTCTCCCTTGCTCTTCCGGTACTGTCATCGTTCATCTGGTAGGCGGGGCCCCCCCACACTCGTTTCTTCAGTCGGCCCCTCCTGAAGTTCTTTTTATCGAGACCCCTCCCCCTTTTCTTGGTTACGCAGCACCAACGCCAGGAACGCCTTAATCCTTCCCCTCGCGATCGTCCTTTTTCACCCCTTTGAAGCACGGTACAGGCATCTTTTTTCTAAGTCTCCCTTTCTCTACCGACCACAGCCCTCCACCATCCGAGACGATTGTCTTGCCCCAGCTATCCCCATTCTGTCCGTATCCATGATTCCCTGTTTTTTTGGTCAGAAAGAACACAAGTGCCATCGTCACGAGCCATCCTTCGTCTCTTTTTTCG
>Ga0179593_1398632_pt1 | contig 13736 bp, 16 predicted proteins | sample CZODoug2_1_08_16_FD_185931 | JGI IMG/M metagenome (GOLD analysis project Ga0179593, IMG submission 185931) | Vadose zone soil fungal communities from Angelo Coast Range Reserve, California, USA - CZODoug2_1_08_16fungal (PacBio error correction) | ecosystem: Environmental > Terrestrial > Soil >... | reverse complement strand
CCTTTTGTTTGACTTTGAGTTGCTCCTGCTTTTACCGATGTCTGTTTTTAGAAGTCCCTTCCCCCTATTGATGTTTTTGCCTCGGGATCACGCGACCTATGTGACGGTGCGTGTGACTGCTTTTCTGGTCCTTCGGCGCCCCCTTTTCTTGAATGCTTTTCTCGTCGTCTCTAAGACCGTCCTCTCGCTTCTCGTTTTCCGGTGCTGATTGATACCTTTCACTACGGACATTTTTGTTTTTGAGCTTCCTTTTTCCGCCTTATTGTTGGTCCTTCTTACCACCGGAGGAGAGGTGACATTCTTGCTTGGCTGCTTTTCACGGACTCGACGCCTTCAGAAGATTATTTGGTCGCCATTACCTATTTGGTCCGCCGAATTTTTCCCCCCGCCTCGGATAATTTTTTGGCTTTTACCCTCCGCGCTGTACACCTTTCGTTCATTTCTTCTAATTTCTGTTTTTCAATTGCGGCCGACCTTTTCATTCGTCGCCGCATCCCCTTCTCGTTGGTTCTGTGATCACTGTTCGGCCCTCTTCTTTTCTCTTTTTAAAGACCTTTGGTGTGTCTTTTCCAGCTGTATGGTCCATTTCCTTCCGTGCCCAACATCCTTCTTGTTTTATGCTTTTTCCCCCCCTTCCTGTCTCTCATATTGTTTTCTGGAGTCTTTTATGCCGATTTTTGTTCGTTACTTCTTTCCCTTCGTTCCGCCATTTCCGGGATAGTGATTTTTTTCCTCAGATGTGCTGCTGTTGCCAGGCGGTCTCCCCCCTTTTTGTTTCTTGTTTCCCGGGGCGTTCTTTTTGCGGGATCTGTCGGAAGGGTACGGCCCTATCCACTTTGTTTCCTCTTGGCGGAGCTCGTAGATTGTGGACGCCTTTTCCCTCTCCTTTATGTCCCATTTCCGTCCAATCTTTTGTGCCAAGCTTTTCCACGCCCTTTGATTTACCTCTGATCTGCCTTTTTTTTCCCAGTTTCCTCTTCCGCCTTCCGATTATATAGCCTGCAAAGGGATTATTGCCCCGTAATCTGGGCCCCCCGCTCACGTTTTGTTACGTGAACAGAATTGAGGTCTTTGTTTTTGGGTATCGAAACGTGTTTCTGGTATTGGGGTTGTAGCCTGTGCTGATTCTCTCGTGCTTACGACTGACTGCCAACAGTTCCCCCGAGTCTGAATCTTTCCCGACTTTTGACTCCCTCCGGCCTTTCGGTCCCCCAAAGTCCTAAGGAATTTTTCGTTTTTTTTCTCCTTCTTGTCATTTCAGTGTTCTTCCGACTACACCTCCTACTTTCAAGTTCAGAAATTTCCGTCACGTCTTCTTTCGTGCCTCTCTCTTTTCTGAAGTGTTGTTTTTTTTTTCTCGAGAGAAAGTCTCTCCCTTTCCCGGAAATAGACGGGCTTTTGCCCGCTTCTTTTCTTCGCCTGGCCCCCTTTTTCCCCTGAAATCACATCTAGTTATGATTAACTTTCCGATTCTACTCGTTTGCTCGTGTCAAGCGTTTTACTTCCAGTTGTCTTTGTTTTCCCCTCGCGAGAGAACTTCTTCCCTTACCTCTCCACCATCCAGTCCCTGAAACTTTATACCCCCGTTCCCTGCGCATTCATTTCGTCCACGTGCTATGCCGCACTTGTGAGTGTTGTCCCCCCTTCTCCTTGTCTCAATCCCATCTTTTCCCTCTCTATTCCTCTTCTTCCCCCTTTTTTGCGGACTCCCAATGGTTCAATTCCCTCCTTGCGTGCCCCCCAATCCCACCTGCCTTGAAATCCCTCGGTTTTGAGATCGGTGCGTCCACTGGTCTCAGCTCTTTCCCAGTCCCCTTTTCAGCATCTCCCCCCGCGCCCCGGTCTATCTTGCCCCTCTTGTCTTTTGCCGTACCCCCTTCCGTACCTATCCCCCCCCCTGCCAAAATACATTCTCCCCTCCCCCTTTACACGCTCTGACATTTTTCCATGCCAATTTGTCCCCCCACAATCCTACCGAAAATTTGCTTCCTCTTCTCTTCCGTGCATCTGCTGGTTTTACCCCCTATTTCTCCTTTTTATACGGAATGCCCACGTCCGTTGGTCACAAGCACTACATTCTCCACCTCCTTTTTTCCTCAGACCTCTTTTTCTCCCCTGAAGCCCTCAATATTGAAACCATCCCCCTTTTTTCTCCTCCCTTTTTGCCTGTACTTCCCCACTTCCTGCCCCCTTGCCGAATTATCTACTATTCGCTCCCTTCTTCTCATGACCCCTCCTAACGTCATCCATGAACTCAACCCCCCCTCTATTCGACGTTACGTTCCCACAATTAACCTGCCTATGTCGGGCCCCGTTTTCGCTGCCGGCACATAGGGTAATTTCTTCCTGATCTCGAAGACTCTCTGTTCTTCTCGTGTTTCCCCGTTACAAGTCCCAGCCTTCCCGTTTTGAACCCTTCTCCTACGATGTAAACAAGCTTCCACCACCAATTGGCCCTTATTTCAGTATTCCACATGCACCTCCTCTCTAATATTTTTTTCCTTCCTGCTACGGCCATTCGCCTTAGCGCCCCTCAGCGCACGTCCCAAGAGGCCGTCCGCAGCCCCGTTCTTTCTACCCGTTCAAACGCAGGTGTCCTTCGTAAAACCGTGGACTTCCTTCGTTTTTTTTTCCCCCCGGCCCTTTTTCTTCCTTTGCCGTGACCAGTTTTCCTTCGTTAACCTTAATTCCCTTCGCACTCCTACTCCTTTTCTTTAAGCCCGATCTTCCTTCTGCCCGTCCTTTTTTAGCCTTTTATTGAGGTTTTTTCCGCCTCCCCTCCTGGACCCACGGTGTCCTCCCTTGCGTGTTGCCACCCGTCTTTTTGTTTTGTTGAACCCGCGATTCCCACGCGCGCCCCGTCCCTCCTTTCGCTCAGCTTTCCTCTCATTTCCCCTGCACTTTTTCCCCCATCAGCGTTTCACTGCGTGCACTTTGGCTCTCATCCCTCCCTTTCGCGGTTTTCCCCCAAAACACCCCCTGACCAACCCCCCCTCCTCAATCCTCTCAGCTCCCGGCTGCCCACCCCCCTGATGATGCTGACAAGTTCTCCCAGTGAAAATGAAAGACTCGTCCTTTTTCCCCTCTCCTCCCAACTTCCTTTTTGTTCGTTGCTCTCACCCCCGTTCTGACCCCTTCCCATACTCCCATATGATTGTCCCTTTCTGTTAGCAGACTTCTGTGTTCCTTCCGTCCTTCGATCTTTCGCCTGAAATGTAGTCCCTCGCTTCTTCTCCTCCTTCTGCTACTTTTTCTTTTCTCCCCTCCTGTTGTTTTTTGAGTTTTATCTTTAACTTGCCATTCTCCGGACGATTTTTGTTTGCCTTGTTGCGGCGCCTCTCCTCTCTCAGTCACCCCTTTTTATCTTCCCCTGACACGTCCCTTTTTCTTTTTTTTCGGTTTTCTGACGGGTGAGTTTCTTGCTTTCCCCCCAATTCTGTTTGTTGGGGACTGCGTTTTCCGGTAAATGACGGATTCTTCTTTTACCTTTTCTGGAACTTTGTTTCTTCCCTTTTCCCGAAGGGGTGTGGTTTAGCTTTTTCCTTTTGTTCCTCGGGACCGCTTTGATCGTACTATTTGTATCAAACCGCGTGTACTGTATGTATCGCTAGATGTCTTTTTTTTTTGTGGCGCGTCGCTTTTTTATCCTGTTCCTTGTCTGGAAGCGCTCTTTTGCGCGCCGCCGGTCTTACGTTTTGTTTAATCGCAGGTGACCCCAACACCAGGAGTTACCATCCAAGTTTTTCGCACTCCCCTTGGTTTGTCACGGATTTGAGGCCGTTAAAACACCACTCATTCTCAAACTTTGGACTTTTTTCTTTTCTGCACTTTTTTTTTTCGCCACGTGGAGTTTCGATTGGGATTTAATTAGTGGTACCCCCCCCGCCTTCTCCTACTGGTTTTTCTTTTCCTCTTGGTTAGAGTTGGTGTAAATCTTTTTCTGGTGTCCGCTGCCCCCTTCTCGTTTTTCCCTGGTGAACGCGCCCCCCCCCCCTGCGCGTCCCCTTTTTTTACTGAGTTCTTCTCTTTTTTTACCCTGCCGCCCCTTTAGCCCTTAGGAGCGCGGGTTTCGCAACTGGGAAGATTGGTGGGCTTCCTTCTTTTTCGTTTCTTCTTTTACCCCCCAGGAACGGCCTACTATGAGTTTTATACCATATGGAGCAGGCCATTTTTCCCACGGCTTAGCGGTTCCCTTGGTTCTTTGATTGGTCCCTTTTCCGATCCCTCACTGCGTCTTTCCGAAGATTCTCTGGTCCCATTACCATTGCAGGACCTTTCCGAACTGGTGTGCCAACTCCCCTCCTTCCTCTTCTTTGTTCTTTTGAACCCTAGCGCTCCCAGATTTTTTGTTCTGGATGCGGTATTATTTTTCCTTGTGACCCTGTCTCTTCGTCGATTACCCCGAGAAGCCTCCAGGATTTTTCTTTTGTATCCCATTTTCAGGCACCTCTCTTCTACGGCATTAAAGATTTCTTTTTTTTTTGGCCTCCCCCGCTCTATCTGGGATGTTTTCTTCCTGCCAACCCGAGGTGAAGTTGCGTTTTGAAAAACGTCGTTCATGTGCTTCGTTAGCTTTGTTCTTTTACTGGATTCCGTGGGTTTCCTCTAGGCTGGACCCCCCTTTTTTTTTTCTTTTGTAGTCCCCGATAGTGGATTCCTTTTCTTAGTTTTTTGTACGGTTTCGGTTTTTTCTTTTTTTCTGCTCCGGTTAGTTGTCCTCCCAGAGGAACGAGTTTGTCGTCTTCCCGCCCGTCCGAGCGGGTCACTTGGAATCTCGACTGTCCCTGAACGAGCTTGAACCTTTCCCCGCCCTTTTCGTCTACTAGCCAGGGGCACTTATCGCGTTTTTCCAGCCCCCCCCCCCCCCCCCCCCCCCACCCCCTCCCCCCCCCTCCCCCCCACCCCTCTCCCCCCCCACCCACCCTTTTTCCCCCCCCCCCCCCCCCGCCCCCCCCCTCCTCCCCCCCCACTTTCTCCTTTTCCTCATTACGTATCCCGCTGCCCCTTCTCTTTCGTATTATCTATGCGGCCCACATCTCAAGTGTCTTCCCATTTGGTGTTCGTCTGTCGCGGGCAGGGGGCTGGTTTTTTTTCATAAGCACGTGCATCTGCTGGTTTTTTAGAATGGCGATTAATATTTGCGCTTCGCGATTCGCCCCCCCAAAGTCCACCTGTAGCTTAGCCGCCTTCCCCCCCCGGATGACGTCTTCGTCGCTTTTGAAACCAATCATTAGCTTTCGTTAGTTATTATTTTCCTTTTGCGGTTTCGGCGAGCTTGACCCCCGCCTACTGCCGGGAGACATTCGGTCCCCTGTGATCCTCTTTTTTTCCCTCTTTTCGTTTTTGTTGGCTAACCTCCCCTTTCCCCGCGGTTCCCCTTCCTTTTCGACACGTCGGCCCGGACTTCTTTCGCCTGCACCGCCCAACCTGTCCCTCCAAGTTCTCTGGATTAATTGTTTACGTCGCTCCGTCCGTGAGTTTCCTTAGTGAAGCCCCGGTCCGCTCCCTTTTTTGGCCTCCCTCCCTCCATCCCGCACATATTCATTTTCCATTTCCCCCCCCCTCCATCCGCTGCACTTTCTTACTCCCCCCCAGCCTGCCACTGCGCCTTCATGTACTCACCGTGCCGATGCCGCCTCCTTGAGCTTTTTCCCCCCGTGCGGGCATTACCCCTAGGGCCGTTAGTATTCGTATCTTCTGTTTTCGCAATGTTCATCTGCTATTTCCCCTCCCCTTTGACATAATCGTGCAGATCTGGTGGCAAGGTCAAATCTTTCGTTCCCCTGACCAACCAATTCTCCCCCTCCCAAGTTGCCTGTCCCTCCTCCTCCCCCAAATTGCCTCTTTCGTTTACCGTTTCCTTTTCCCTTTTCCAACTTTACATTCTCCCGTTGCCCATGTACACTGCTATTTTACCCCTCTTTTCCCGTCCAACTTTCTCCCCACCAAAACATTTTCCCCCCTATAAATTTTTTCCTCTGAATTTTCTCATCCGGAATTTCCTCCCCTCCTCCAGCGCTGCCAGGTTGTTTACTTTTGTTCCCCTAACCCTCGCTTGTTATTTGGAGAAATCCGCAGCCTCGTTGGACGCCCCGATTCTTGAACAAATGTTTTCCCCTTTCAGTGCAGTCATGTGAGTACACCTGCTGCATCGGTTTCTTAATTTTTCCTCTACTTCTTTGCTACAAATTTTCCTTGCCAATATCATCCGCATCCATTAACTTCTCTTTTTTTTTTTTTCTTGCCCCCGCCCACCTTCCAAGCCGTGGGCTTGGCCCAAGTTTTTCCCCTAGGTCTTGGGTCCCCCGATCTTCGATGCGCCCCTATGGGCGTCTTCTTCTTGTTCCTGTCCCCCGCCCAGTCCCCCCCCGCTCACGTTGAACCATCTGCCTGTCTTACGCGCAACAAGGACCTTATTCACAACATTCCTTAGTTTCAGTACAACAGCACCCTCCCCGCGTATCAGCTCTTCCCCCCCCCCTTCTTCCTCTCCCTACTCATTTCTCGCGCCGTAGCGCCCCGGCCCGCGCCGTACAGTCCCCTTCTCCAGTTTTTTTTTTTTTTGTAGTTTATCCCGTGCCAAAAACGCCACCCGTTTCTTTCGTATGAACCCGACATCGTTCCCGCTCTTTCCGCAAACTCGTTTCTCCCTGCCGCCAGTCGCGCCTCTGTTTTCCCTTTCACCATCCTTGCAGCACCCCGTGGGTTCCGCGTTTCCTCATTCGCAAGTTTTTCTTTCGTTGCTGTCAGCATACTCCTTTCCACTGCTCGTCCCCTTTCTGGTGATAGTTAGTTCCTTGGTTGTGAAAACCATCCAGTACACTTCGTATGCTCACGTCGCGCCTTCTACCAGCCATTATCCCCTGCTCGCCCCCCACCACTCGCTTTACTTCTCAGTCCCGTTCTTTTCCAACTTTCGCCAGGCTTGTACGATTTACCTTTTCATTTTTCCAATGTACTCGATTTAAGTTCTCCCCCCTGAATTTACCCCCATAGCAATGACTCCCCCGTTCATTTCCACTTCATCGCCGTCCCCCACATCATGGACTTCTTCTTCTTTCCAACCCGTGCGGGTCACCCTTTCCCCCCCCCCCTCAACCTTTTGACTGTGCGTGATGTATCCAAAAGGATGTAGTCCCCCCCCTTTCCCCGCTCTGCTCTCCGTCCGCCGTGGCCCTCTTCCCTGCCGATTCGTCGTCCCATTGCTTCTCCCTTTCTTCTTCACCTCCCTCCTTTGCTTTTGTTGCTTTTATGTGTGCCGCAACGAACCCCACGGGACGACCGCGGCTGTTCCCCTCCCCTTTCCCCCGGTTTCTCTGCGGCTCGGCCCCCACTCCATACTTTTTCTTCACATCAACTCACCCTTCCCCATTGCTGTATGATTGCCGGAGGGCCAATTTTTTTAGTGTGAAGCGGCCTATACAATTCCCTGCTTTTTTTTCCTTTGGTTGCTGTTCCCTGACGTGCTTTCTTCCCTTTTCTAGGGTCCTTTTTCAGATCGCAGTCGGTTTTGTCCCCCCCGTGATTTGCGTCGTGGTAAAGGGAGCGCCGGACTTCTCGACTAGATTCACCCTGCGGACGTCTGGTCCGAGCGTATCACTGGTTCGTTGTTGGTTCTTGATTTTGATCTTGTGTGGTATGGAAGGCGCGTCTTTTTTTTAGGGTAGGGACGTTCTTCTTTTCTCGATGTCACCCCCCCAAACCCCTCTAGTGGATGACCTTTTCTGTGTGGCACGGCTTTTCGGGGGTCCCCCCCCCCCAAACATCCAAATCGAAACAACGGGTTTCTTTCTCCCGGATCGTGTTCTCTACTGCTGTCTGCCTCGGTGGAATATTAGTTAACCTGCGCTACTTTTCTTGCCTCCGGTTGCTGGAGTGGCGTTTACCTATTTCTTTTTTTACGTCCGGCCCCAACCGATTGTGTTTTTCCTCGGTGCTCCCGCGCCCCCTCTGTTCCCCGGGCTTTCCTGGGGAGTAGGGGCGATACGGCGCCCTTTTTCGGACTCGTCTCTTGCCCCTGCTTTTTTTGTGGTTAAGAACAGGAATGCTGTTCTTCCTCGCGTTTCTTGTTTACTTAAACTACTTGATTTTTTTTAACTTTTGCCCGGATTGGTTTCAGGATTTTTCCAAGGAGGTTGCGCGGGACATTTCTCTCTGTTTTTTATGCCGGTCCTTCCCTATCCCCGCCCTATCTTCTTCTAACTTTCTGGGACAACTTTTTTAAGCCCCGACCTTTTGTCTCGGATTTACTTTTGTTCTTGTGACACGAGCGCGGTAAATTCGGGCGTCCTCTGCTTATTGAATTGTTTTTTTCAAATTGGGTCAATTTCTTTATATTATTACGAGAATCATCCGCTGCGTGGGCCTGGTGTTCCCCACCTTTTTCCGGCCATTCCTTTATTCTCCGGTATTTTCAAAGTGGCGGGGGTTTTCTTCCCTTCTTCTACCTCTTTTTTCTTCATTTTCTTGGAGTTATTTTGTATGCCACCATGGCTTTTTTCTTATCGCGTTTTCCTCTTTGGAGCTTTCACTGGCCTCTTCCCTGATGCGGTGAATCTTCAGGAGGACTAAAATTCGGGACTTGATGGTTTTGGTTTGCCCCGATATTTTGGTTTTTTCTAGCGTTTGTACCGTGGAAGTTTCCCTGGGTTCATTCCCTCTTGCATTCGTGTTAAGGGTACTGCCCGAGGTGCCGAGTTTCGTTGGCGAGGACCCTCTCTTGCGAGGGATGGACTTCCTGATTTTTTGCTGTAGTCTCCGCTTCTTGACCTTTTTTGCCTATCTCACGCTCTTTCCTTAGTGGATTTATTCGAAGTAGTCCTTTCCTTTTCACGCTTTCCTTCCGTTTTTCCGTGCTACGATCTTTCGCGCCCCTTTTGTATCTCCAGTCCTTTCCCCCTTTTCATGTGGTCGTCATCAGCCTTTTCTTACTAGTTTCCGCTGCAGGAGCGATTGGGGGTGTTCTACCTCGTCTTTTTGTGGATGGGTGGTACTACTGCTTCCGGGTTGTACCCCCGCGATTCGACCCCCACAACCGCCCACTATGGGCCGCTCTCCCTTCCCCGCCCATGTCGCTGTCACAACATTTACAGGACTTGTAGTCGAAGTTTCAGGTGCATGCGCGTGACCCTCCAGTCCCCGACATTCCCGTCGACATTCCGTCAAAGCTTTTTTATCCTCTCTTCCTCCTTACTCGTTTTTTTTTGTTTTTGGCGAGGCCTCTCCTCCTTGCCGGAAATGCTGTCACTTCGTTTTTCCTTTCTTTCCGCTCGCCTGCACCCCTGTCCAATCCCTACGTTTCTCAGGGACTACTTGTTTGCTCGTTTTTTTTTTCTGGTCCTGGCTACTCCCCGTGCTTTGTCTCATCGCTTGCAGAGCACTCTTCTCGCCATTCCTCCCATCCCCCCTATTTTCCCGTTCCCCTTAACCCCGCGCACCTGGCAGCCTTTCATTTCTCCCTTTCATTCTGGGTGCCCCCCCCCCCCCTGCCAAGTTCTCTTTGTCCCCTTCTAGATTGCTACTCACTCGGTTCCCCGCGTTTTTAGATGGGCCTGGCGGTCAGCCCTGTGAACCCTTCCTGCTCTACCCTCCATGCTTGACCCCGCGGCATCTTTTCCAATTCCCGACCTTTTTTCATCAGTTTTCCTTCTATTCCCCTCGCCGCGTCCTCCCGCCCCTTAGGTTTTTGCACCCTTTCGACCGAGTCCCCCCCCCCGCCCCGTGTACCACGATAGACACTTTTTCACCCTCCCTATCGTGGTGCTACCCAACACTCAGATCAAGGTGGCGCCGCCCTCCTCTTTCCAAAGTTTTTCTTGTAACCTTCGTGCGATTTCTTCCCCCTTCTTTGTGGGCCCCGAAATAATTCAGTTTTCCCCTCCTCGTGTTTGAAGCACTCTCTCTCTACTCCCATAAAAATGCCGTCGCCCCCATCCTTCTTCAAATTTATCCCCTGCTCGGTCTTCTTTCTCCTACTCTAGACGACTTTTCCTCCTGACCCCCCCTTTCCCTTTTCAGCACAATCACTCCGTGCCATTGACCCGCCACTTCCTCGGCTCGTTTCCAAGCCCCCCACCATGAAACCCCTTTTGCTTGTTCCCCCTTTTCCCTTCTTCGAAATAGTTTCCTGGTGGTCCAGCACTCTTCTAAGATCCCTTCTTGGTCCCTTTCCCCGGAATCACGTTTATTTCACTTGACTCCTCCTTGGCACTTAGCGCCAGACTCTTCCACTAATGATTCCCAACCCCCCATTTGCTGTAGTCTAATCTTTCCATTCAAGCACTCCTCCTCCGGGAATCCTCATCTTTCGTCTTTTCCCTCCGTTAATTCTAGCGGATGCGCCTTTAGTCGCCGCCTAGCATTCCCTCCTCCGTCGCCGCCCCTTTTTTTTCCATACCCGGTTGTCACCCCCGCCCCCTCGGTTTTTTCGGCGTTCACAAACCAACAAAATCGTTTCCCCCTCGCGTCGCACAAATCATCCTTCCCGACGACCAGCAGTTTCCTCCTGTTGACCTAATCCCCTTTCGCCTGCAGCGTGCGCGATCTGCGCAGATGCCCGCGTTTTACGATTTTATTTTTTTTGTCCGCAAATTTCCCCACCTTTGCGAGTTCATCCCATTGTGGTTTATTCCATTAGTCTTTTTTTTGTTTTGCGAGCACGCGCTTGCCCGTCCACTGACGGGCCGATCCCTCCGCGCTCCTTCCCTACCACCCCTTACTACCCTGCAAGCGCAAATCACGGGGCCCGCTCGACCACTACCCACTTTTTGGTTCACCCAATAGTCTCATCCCATGCATGGGTCGTCGTACCCCTGTGGTTCGCTATCCCCCACAAAGGGATTCTCCGTCTCCTTATACCCATCGAGGGATTCCGTCCTTTTCCACGTACCCTCCTCGTCCCCAGGTCACTTCTTATTCTTTCTCTTCCCCGCCCCCCTTGCCCCCACTTCCCGGCCATCCTCCATCAATGATGTCGCCTGTGTTTATGTAGCGTTCTTTATGTCTTGCCTTTTGCGATGCGTCTCGCGATTTTGACATATGACAGCGCTTAGTATAATTCTTTGCGTTCTGATAGGGTACTTACCCTTTTTTTTTTGTTGTAGGAGATTGACCTCAAACTTCTTTAAGGTCCTACGCGGCTTGGACTTACATAACCTGAGTGCCCGAGCGCCTTCGCACCTCCGACCTCCCTGCTACCCTCCAACTTTCCCATCCCATTTTATCGCTTCTTCTTCTAGTTCCCTTGTATTGGTTTCGAGCGATTGGACTACTCCCCCCTTCTGGTTTGACTTCTCGGTTTTCAAATGACGGATTCTTTTGCTCTTTTCCTCTTTTGAGTCTGGATTTCCTCAGCTTGTTGTTTGGCCCTTTTTAGAGGCGTGTTTAAAGTTTAAGCCTTTTTTTTTTCTCCCCTACTATTTTTTTCTGCTCACCCCTCTTTTACTTGTCCGCGGTGCCCGCCGTTCGTTGGTGGGTGTTTTTTGATTCTTTTCTTTCATTGGCTGGTATGGCTGCGTTTGTTGTGATCGGTCAGTGGTCGTGGGTGTGCACTGTTCGCGTTACTTTGCACCCCCAAACCACGCCTTCTACCCTCAAGTTGTTCTCGGAATGGTTGAAGTTTTGAGGTTGGAAAAAACCATCCAATTAGAACACCTGGCATGTCCTTAGCTCACGTTGTGTCACGCACCACTGGCTACTTGCTTGTTTTTCACGTTCCAACAGAAGGTTTTACATGGTCGGCTTGCTCGCGATTGCTACGCGCGTTGTGGTCTCAGTTGGTGTTCGACTTCCTGTCCCCGCTTTCATTGGTTTTTGCGGTTTTTCCTGGGTATTCCCCGCCGTCTGGTTGCGATGACTGCTCTGTCGTGGTTCCCCCTTTCCCCGTTCCCTCCTTGCTCTACTGCGCGCTCCCTTCTCTTGAAAGGAACTGCTGCTTTTTTGCTTTCTTCGGTTTTCGGTTGATGTCTCTACCACTACTTCCCTTTGTGGCACCTTCGGCGTTTTTCCAGTTACTTCTCCTGATTCCCATGGAGGAATAGTCCTGAAATTTTTTTGGCTGCGTTACCGTCACTCCCCAGCGAGTCTTGCCTACGTGGGTTACGCCCCTCTTTTCTTTCTGAAGAAGAATTTTTTTTAAGCCTCTGTGCTTTTTTCAATTTTTTCCGTACGCGTTGCCGGCCAGGATTAGGGGTGGATTTCTGTTGTTGAGTGACTTTCTTTGGTTCCCTGTGAAACTGCTGATATTTAGCGTTTTTTCTTCTCATCTTCTTGTTTCCTTTAGTGGTCACTGCATTTCTGCAAGATTTTTTGCATTTTTCCAGGATGTTGTCCTTCCGCTTCTACTGGCCCTTATGAACTACAAATTTTCTCTTTGTTACGCTTTTACCAACCGTATTCTTCTTGAGTATTTGTTTTTCTCTTTTTACTGGATTCTTTTTTCGTTTGACGATCAGGTTACGCACTTTACGTTCTTTCTTTTTTTATGGTGTTGCTCCTCTTTCTTTCCCGGATACCATGAGTTGTTCGATGTGTTTTGTTCATTTGACCGGGTGTAAAGGGTCGTCCTTTATGTGCGGACCCTTTTGAATGGTCACTCCCCTCTTCACCCGAGTTTTTATATGTCCTGCGGGTCCCGTCGAGACGTTTAGATGCATGTCATGCCTTTTTTTCCTTCACGAGCTCTGTTCCCCTTGTGCGTTCCAGCTTGATATTTCCAAGCCCTTTTCTTTCGCATTTTGCCGGTATTTTACCGTTTGTCTCCCTGGCGGTTACTCCCCAGATACTTCCCTTTGAGTTTGTCCGCTCTTTTACCCAGCTCACGTGGCGTGCACTCCCCTTTGACCGCGTACATTCCTTACGTGTCTTTGATGGTTTTGTCTGGGATATTATCAGAACTTTATCGGTTCCGTTGAGCATGGCGATTAAGCGTGGCTCTCTCTCGCAAAGCTTTTCGGTTTCTCCCTTTATACGCATCCGTGAGGTTTTTTCGACCACTCCTCCCGCGTTTTTGAATTGATTCCCCAGTTTCCCTTTGCAGGCGAGCTTTCCACCTTCCTCCAACGCCGTGCGACACTTTCCGGCCACCTCCTTTGCTCTTGATCTCGTGTACAATAATCCTTTGTTTTTTCTCTTTCTAGATCAAGAATCCTCGGTGCCCCGGCCTTTTCGAAGTCGTTGCGGTAATTCCTTTTCCGCTTTCTCCTTCACACCCCCCTTTCCCTTTAAGATCTCTGATTACGTGTTTTTTCCCGAGTTGCCGAATTTTTTGATGAGTATTCGGATTAGGTTTTTCCCAGGTGTTTGCTCATCGCCGACTCTATTTTTACGCACTCCTCCCACCTTCGTGCAGTTATTTACTTCAAAAACCCACCTTCCCTGAAGCACTTCCTCCCCGGCGCTTGGCTCCCCGTGCAGTCTTTTTTTTCCCCAAGTAGTGGTTCCTCCACTAGGTTCTCTAGATTCGTATGCGTGCCGGCGTCGCCCCTTTTCCCCCCTTTGAATAACTCTTGCTTGTCAAATTTACTGCGTGTTCCCCTATTTTTTTTTGATAAATTCATAAGCTCGTTCCTCCATTTCTTGTCCATCGACCATCTCCTCCCCGAGTACTAAGTCCCTCTTTGCTTTCTTACCCTTTTCGTCCCTCTCCTTCCCTCACGCACACTGTGCCCCCGGTACACGCTAGTCCCTTTCTGTTGCCACTCTTTTCCGAACCCCCCCCATCCCCCTCTACCTTTTTT